>WNFP01002252.1_pt1 | contig 15385 bp, 8 predicted proteins | sample 5400201 | NCBI WGS metagenome assembly WNFP01 (sample SAMN13153355, study PRJNA577476) | soil metagenome | isolation source: 115 cm saprolite under Madrone tree | place: USA:California | collected 2016-06-14
GGATGACGGCGACCGTGGGCCTGCTCTATCAAAGTACACCGCAACAGCTTTGCGTGAACTATCTCATCGGCACGCAGTTGAGCACCGGCGAGGGGTTGGTCGCGGCCGCGGTCGCCATCGCCGTTCTCTGGTGCGTGTATGCGGTGCCGGTGTATCTCGATATGAATCCAAACATGTGATGTGTTCGATCTGAATCGTCCGGACGCTTGTTGCGATTCGCTTGGCGTGGGCTTCGCAATTACAGATCCGCATCCTCGATCTTCGTCACCCGCTGAAGCTGCCGCCTGCGCGATTCTTGGAAGTCGAGTTCACATCGCACCGACCACGTTCATGAAGATACCGTGGCTCTTGAAGTTCAGGTCCGTCAGATCTTCCGAGAACCGCGTGAAGTTGTATCCCAGCCCGGCCTTCACGTGCTTGCCCATATGCCGATAGACCCCGACCAGCGCTCCTGACCGTACCTGGTTCAGATCCGGCATGTGCAGCGCGCGGCCCTCGACCATTCCCTCCCACTCCTGCAGCAGCCGCCAGTCGATGCGCACGATGTACAGCTGCGCCCGGTTGTCGAAGAACTGCGGGTTCACCCGCTCCAGGCTCGCCTGCCCCAGGCGGTAGGCATACTTGCCCCCGATCGCCACCTGCTGAGTCAGGTCATAGGTCACATCGAACGAGGCGATCTGGCTCTTCTGGATGAACTGTGCCGCCGTGTCCTGCGGTGGCACCTGCCCTGTCGTGGGCATGTTGTAGAAGTAGGTGTACTTGGCCAGCACATCGAGCCGGTCGCTCAGCACCGGGCGATAGCCGTAGCCGATCACCGCCTCGGTGAAGCCGCCGTCGTAGAACTGGCCCTGGGAGTTGTTGCTCATCGAATGGTCGAGTTTGCCGACCAGCCTCCAGTCGGGCGTGATCTGTAACTTGAAATTGTTCCTGAACAGCCAGGTCTTCAGGGTCATCGCCGTCGCCGTGGGCTGCTGGATCTGATCGTCGCGATATTCGATGCCCGTGGAAGCCTGGATGCTCTCGTGGCCGTAGCCGAGGTGCAGGCCGCCCGCCTTGCGCTTGGTCTCGGCCTCGGTGCGGCTGTCGACCAGCGTCCCGACTTCCGCACTGGCGCCGACGTTCCAGCGATCATTGGGCACCAGCGTGACACCGGTTGCGTGCGTAAGCCCGGACGCCGAGTCGATGTCCTGGTAGCGCTCCTCGGCATAAACGTTGCTGCTGTCCGACAGCCGCTGTTTCACGCCTGACACCAGCGTGCCCTGGCGCTGGAACACGCCGGTGTCGGCGAGCTGGTCCTGCAGCGAGTAATTCAAGTACAGCGTGGTGTGGTCCGAGACCAGGTAGTTGGTGCCTAGTTTGCCACCCGGCCCGAGACTGCCCTCGGACGCTTCAGCGTCGATGCGCAGCTTGTTCGTGAGGCGATAAGAGCCGCCGACTCCGCCACGCCCGTTGTCGTCGCGGTTGCCGCTTTTCGACACGGTATCCTGGGCGAAGGTATATGCGTTCCAGGCGGCCAGCGAGTCGTAGCCGAGCTGCGCAACCAGGTCGGTTCGCTCGCCCTGCCGCTGTGTCGCGGGGACGACCGCGGAGTCATCCTGCCGATCGTCGCGCCGTACGCCCGTGCTCACACTCCAGTTCTTGTTCACCTTGTAGGCGACGTCGAGCTCCTCGGCCGAAGTCTTGAGCCCCTGGTCCTGCGCCCTGCTGTCCGCCTTGGCATTCACACTCCAGCTCTCGCCCAGCGGCACCCTGAATGTGCCGCCGAAGTACTGGGTCGCGTTCAGAGCGTCGAGCCCGGGCGCCGAATAGCCGGCATCGAGGTGCTGGCTGTAGAGGGTCAGTCGACCCTTGTTGCCGGACAGCAGGTCCCCGAGACCCAGGCTGGCATCGGCACGGTATGCCGAGGCGCTCGCATTCGCGAACGAGTTCGGGTTGTACGTGGCGAAGCCGAAGCCGCCGTCCGCCGAGTACGCCGCGCCGGATGCCAGTCCGTCGCTCTTCCCAGTCTGCAGCTTCACCCAGGAGTCCGTGCTCTTGCGCAGCGTGACGTCCGCACCGCGCAGGCTGCTGCCGCTGACGCCGGCATCATTGGAACTTGCGGTTAACCCTAAGCGGACATAATCGTTGAGCCAGACATCTCCCTGCCCGCCGGTGGTCCACGTGTTGATCTTCTGAAGCCCGGGCGTGAACTCGTAGCGGACCACCAGGTACGCTTCCTGTCCGCTCAGCCCGCTGCTGCGCACCAGCAGATTGTCATTCGCGGTTGAGGACAAGGGCTCGGCCAGCAGGATCCGACCCTGCAAATAGTCGACCTCATAGTCGACCGAGTAACGCAGATTCACCGTTCCGGTGACCAGGCCCGAGTCCTTGTCGCGCAGCTCGATCCGGACCCGCTCCGAGCCGGTCAGGATGTCCTGGTAGTGCAGGAAGTACAGCGAGCCACCGGTTCCGCGGAACTCGTCCCGACCCGCGATCGTGCCGGGTTGGGCGGCAAACCCGTCGATTGCAATGCGTTTCTCGCCGAAACTCGTGGTGGCCTCGGACAGCCAGCGGACATTTCCGCCATACAGGCCGCGGTCGACCTGCGCCAGCTCGTTGTCGAGATAGCTGATCTTGAAGTTGCCCCACAGCGCGTAGTCGTCATTGCGCTGGGCCTTCACGTAAAACTTGCCCAGCGTCGGAGCAAGCTCCTCCACGACGCTGTCATCGCCGAAAGTCGGGTAGTAGTAGGCAGGATCGATGCGCCGGAACAGCGAATCCGGCGTCTTGTTGAGGAAGTTGCTGAACAGATCCTTCACCGGCTCCTCGCGGGTATCGGCGCTGGCCGTCACCCGCCAGCCGTTGGCGAACTTCTGCGTGGTGAAGAACGAAAGGCTGCCGGCGACCGATGCGTTGTAGTCGTAGGGCGCGTTCGCACCCTGCATGAGCCGCTCGGGCTGTTCGGCGTGGTTCTTGGCGGCAGTGAGATCCGCCATGCCGACAAAGAAGCCGTCCTTGCGCTTGAACTCGAGGTCGCGCAGGTAGAGCGTGCCGTTCCCCTCCTCGTCAAGCACTGCCACTTCGACCGTGTGCGCGCCCGCCGGCAGTACCTCCTCGGCGATGAAGTTGCCCTTGGCATCGACCGGCACCTGGTGGCCCGCGACCCAGACCGTGTGCCTGGGCGGAATGCCGCCGCCGCGCACGGTCACCGTGCCGCCGCTCACCGGGATGCCCTGCTGCGACAGCGCGCTCTCGCCGTAGCCGGCGAGCAGCTCCGGCTGCTGCGACTCCCAGCCACGAGCGGCGCTTTGCGACGCCGCGTCTGCGGCCTTCTGCACGTCCGGACCGTCGCCGCCCCGGGCGGAGTCTGTCACTGTTGCTGGTGCATTCGCCGTGCCGATGGCCGCGCCGTCCGGCTGCGCGGGGGACGCCGACGCGTCGGTCGCGCCAGGCGCAGGCGTCTGCGCCGCGCCACTTTCCTGCGGCGGCGCGCTCTCGGCGCCAGCCTGCGCAGCGTCGCTCTGCAGCGCGGCTAGCTCGCGCTGCGCGTCTTCGCGTGAGCCCTGATGAATCACCGACAGGAATCGCGGCCGGGTGTCGTCGAACTTTCCCTCCTTGCCATAGGCACGCAGCAGGTACTGCAGCTCGTGCCCGCGACCGGCGAGCTGCTGCGCGGTCGGCTGCCATTGTGCCGCGCCGTTCGCACCGATCGGCAATACAGCAAGCGGGGCGCTCTGCGGCGAGCGGCCCGCCTCGAATATCCGCACCTCGGCCCGATCGATGAAGGCGCCGTAGTTGCTGTACATCTGAAAGCGCACCGGCGCCGCCACCACACCCTCGTCCCCGGCAGGCAGCATGCTAACCACGCTCGGAGCGGCTGCGACACTCAGCCGTCGCTGCGATTTGAGACTGTCGAACTGGAACTGGATATCCGCCTTGTCCAGCGCGACGTCGGTGCAGCGCTGGACGTCCGAGGAGCTGCGGCCCGGATCGTCGACGGGCACGCCGTCCACCGTGATGTGCATGGTGTTGATGCCGAAGGGGCTCTTCGGTGTCAACTCGCGGGTCAGGCGCGTGATATCCACACCCTCGTAGTCATCGAGAACGGCCGGTTCGTCGTAGACCACCTGCACCACGACATAGGAGGACTCGCCCTGGGTGAACCCGGCGTTGACCACGTCGCCGGACTGCACGTAGCCGCGACCCTCGTGTTCGGCCTGCGCAGGCTGCAGATGCATCTGCTCGACGACCGACTGCATGGCCCGGCGCGCCCGGGCAGCCGACAGCCCGACGTCGTCACCGTATACGGCGGCGGTGCGCCGGTCGAGCCGCTGGTTTTCCGTATAGCCCACGAAACGCAGCCGCACATGGGATTTGCCCTGCACGTCTGCCATGGCGTGGCGCAGAGTGTCAGTGTAGTCCGACGGGATGAGCGCGCGCCCGTTCTCCAGCTGCAGCGGTGCGATACCGCCCCACGGCGGGTCATAGATCTTCGTGACCACTTCGCTGTCCGGGTTCGGACAGAGCTGCGGCTCATCCGGCAGCTCTTGCAACGGGTCGTCGTACCAGAACTGCACTTCAATCCGGCGATTCCGCGCGCGTCCCTGGTCGGTATCGTTCGAGGCGAGCGGCGCCACCGCACCGCGGCCGTCACTCGCGACCTCGGTACCGGGCAGCTTGAGCGCCTCCTGCACGGCCAGTGCGACGCGGTGCGCCCGCGCTTTGGACAGCGCGATCAGGTCGCCGTAGATCCGCTCGTCGCGCCCCGTGAGAGTGACGTCGTCCGTGTAGCCGATGAACTTGACCACCAGGTTGGACTTGTCGTGCAGGTTCTTCAGTGCCTTGCTGATGTGCTCCAGGAATTCCGGAGAGACCTGCACGTTCTCCTGGTCATAGTGCAGCGGCGGCACCAGGTTGCTCACGCGCGCCCGCCGGGCGGCGCCTTCCTTGAACCGCATCTTGCAGAGCGTTTCCACGCGACAGACCTTCAGCTGCTTGAGCGGCTGCCGCACCAGCACCTCGTCGTCGGCGTCGCGCGCTTTGGGCTGGTCGTACCAGACCTCGACCTCGACGCGCCGGTTGAGCGCCCTGCCCTCGGCAGTATCGTTCGAGGCGATCGGGTGAGTGTCGCCGGCCCATTCATACACAACGCCCTCGGGCTTGAGTTGCAGCGCCCGCTTGAGGAATTCCGCCACTTCGCCGGCGCGCTCGCGCGAGAGTCCTGCGTTGTCACCGAAGGTTCGGGCCAGCGTCGGCGACAGCCGCTGGCTGTCCGCGTGGCCCACCAAGTGCAGTCGCACGTTACGCCGGTCGCGCACCCCGTCGAGGGCCTTGCGCAACATCGCGACGTAGTTGTCGGGAATCTTCGCCACGCCGGACTCGAAGTGAATGGGTGGGATCACGTTCTTGAGCTTGACGGTCTCGAAGGTCTCAGCCAGGACGCGCTGCTTCTCCAGCCTGTCGCCGGCCTCGGTCTTGACCCGATCAGGATCGCGCGCCCACAGGGAGAACGTCTGTTCCGTCGACAATTGCCGCTCCACCGAGTTGCCGAGCGGCGACTCGCCAACCGCCTGCGCGCTCGCGTCGGCCGCGACCAGCGCCAGGCTCATCAGCAGTCCGAACCGAAGCCTGTCCGTGCTGCTCATCGGGGGCCTCCCAGCCGTTCAACCGGCTCCCGGGGCGGACTGCCGCGCAGCCAGAAGATTTCCCGTTCGATGTTGAGTTCGTAACAGCACTTGCCCGTCTGCCACGCGTGCTGGATGGACTCGGCCACAGCTTGCAGGCGCCGCTCGGCCAGCAGCGGCTCCTCGACGTCGGCGAGGTAGGACAGATGCAGCACCGATCTCCCCTTGCGCAGCTCGGCGAGCAGCAGGTCGATGCGCGGCTGCCACTGCAGGCGCAGGTCGACGCCTCCCGGCTCGAAGGCCGCATCGGAGAGGTCCAGGCTGACGACGCGGTGGATGGACGCCCCGAACTCGAAGCGCAGCGCCTTGCCGCGCGTCGCCCGCTCCACCAGCACCTGCGGGGTGGTCGAGCGATAGCCGCTCGGCAGCGTCCGCTCGTCGAGCTTGAGGGCGAAGTTGCTGCCGCGGCCCTCCAGCGGCGTGATCACACAGGTGATATGGAAGCGCCCGTACTCGTCGGTGACCGCGGCCAGGCCCCGCGTGGTTATCACCCGCACGCCCGGCAGGCCCTTCTCGCCCGGATCCTGGTGGCCATTGCCGTTGGCGTCGTCGAACACCTTGCCGATCACGTCCGTGCAATCGAAGGTCGGATCCGGCACCACGCGCACGGTCGCGGTTGCCACTCCCGATATCGGGTTGCCGCCGACGCCGGCAAAAGCCTGGGCGCGGTTCACGAACTCGCCTTCGCCCACGCCGGCGCCCACCGCCAGCAGCAGCACGATGCTGTGGTGGCCGCCGCCGCCGAAGCTCAGATTGCTCCAGGTGAGCTGAAGCCCGTTTACTGCCGGCTCCGCCGGTGTGTTGTCGATCCGCGCCGAGCCCTTGACATAGCGGAAACCGGCAGGGAAGCGATCGATCAGCGTGACTCCCTGGACGACGCCGCCGAGCACGTTGGTGAGCGTGATGGTGTACGGCACGAGCTGCCCACGCGCCACGTTGAGCAGCGGAGTCGTCTTGGTAATGGTCAGGGCTCCGGCAGGAATTGCGCCCACCTGGATCGAGACGCTGCCCGAGGCACTCTGCGGCGGGTTGTTCCAGGTGACGACACCGGTGTTGGTGACGCTGGTGCCGGCGGCGAGTGGGCTGCCGAGGGTGGCGCGGAAACGCAGGTCGATCGTCCCTCCGGGCGCGAGCGGTCCGTAGGTCGCCGAGTAGTTCGCGGTGACGACGTTGCCGGTGACGCTGACACCGTTGGCCGAACCATTCATGGTCGCCGTGCCGGCGACGTAGCTCAGCACCCCGGGACCTGCCGCATTCAGATTGTCCGTGATGACCACGTTGGTCGCCGGGTTCGGCGATCCGTTGGTCACGTGCACGAGGTAGTCGAGCTGGGCCCCCGGCAGCGCCGAGCCGCCGCCCACCACCGAGACCCGCTTGGTGATGTTGACGGTGGAGATGGCCACCGTGACGGTGTGCGCATCCTGGCAATCGGCGATACCCGGCGTGCCGTCGGTCAGCCTGCAGCTGAACGTCAGGCGCCCGGTGTTGCTGGCGGGTCCGTCGTACCACTGCGTCGCCCCGGCCACGTTGGTGAGCTTCGCGCCGTTCCGGCTGTTCGCATCGAGCTGCGTCTGATAGACAACAATCAGCCGCTGCGACGGGCCGATCACCGCTGCAGGCGTGAGCGCCGTGATCGTCAGCGTGCAGGTCGGCGCCGCGCTGTAGGTAACCGTGTAGTCGCTGCCGGCGCTGAGCGGACCCTTGCCGGGTGCCGGTGTCACCCCGTCAGCCTGGAAGACCTGCGCGCTGAGTATCTGCGGGGTCGCCGTGCACATGCCTCCCGTGGCACCCGAGGGCAGGCGATCCTGAAGCGTCACGTTCCAGGCGCCGATCGTCCCGGTATTCTGGACATTGAGCGTGAACCGGCCCGGCTGCCCGAGATTCATGGTCGCCGGACCGCTCTTGGTCATCACCAGGGTCGGGGGTTTGGGGACCTGGATCGAAGCGCTCGCCGCGGCACTCTGCTGTGGGGTGTTCCAGGTGACCACACCGGCATTGGTGATCGTCGTGCCCGGTGTCACTCCGGCGCCGATCGTGGCACGGAAATGCAGGTCGATCGTTTTCCCAGGCAGCAGCGAACCATACGTCGCCGAGTAGTTCGCGGTGATGACGTTGCCCGCCACCGTGACACCGGTGGCCGAACCGTTCATCGTCGCCGAGCCCGCCACGTAAGTGAGCACCCCGGCACCCGCGGCGTTCAGGTTGTCCGTGATGACCACGTTGGTCGCCGGGTTCGGCGACGGGTTGCTCACGTGCACCAGGTAGTCGAGCTGTGCGCCTGGGACGGCCGCACCGCCGCCGACGACCGAGACCTGTTTCGTGATCGTGACCGTGGAGATCGCCACCGTGACCGTGTGCGCGTCCTGGCAGTCAGCCACGCCAGGCGTGCCGTTGGTCAGCGTGCAGCCGTAGGTCTGGCGCCCGGTGTTGCCGGCGGCTGCATTGAACCACTGCGTGGCCCCGGCAACGTTGGTGAGTTGTGCGCCGTTTTGGCTGTTCGCATCGAGCTGCGTCTGGTAAGTGATGATCAGCCGCTGTGTCGAACCGATTACCGCCGCAGGGGTAAGCAAGTTCAGTGTCAGCGTGCAGGTCGGCGCCGCGACGTAGGTGACCGTGTAGTCGGTGTTGAGGGCGAGCGGCCCCTTGCCGGGCACCGGCGTTACACCATCAGCCTGGAAGACCTGGGCGCTCTGGATCTGCGGCGTAGTCGTGCACATGCCCCCCGTCGCACCCACCGGCAGGCGGTCCTGGAGTGTTATGTTCCAGGCATCGCTCGTGCCGGTGTTCTGGACGTTGAGCGTGAACAGTCCCGGCTGCCCGATGTTCATGGTCGCCGGACCGCTCTTGGTCATCACCAGGCTGGGCGGGGTGGCCACCTGGATCGAGGCGCTTCCGGAAGCGTTCTGTGGCGGGGTGTTCCAGGTGACGACACCGGTATTGGTGACCGTGGTGCCCGGTGCCACCCCGGAGCCGATCGTGGCGAGGAAGTGCAGGTCGATCGTCTTCCCGGGTTGCAGCGCGCCGTAGGTCGCGGAGAAATTCGCGGTGATGACGTTGCCTGCGACGCTGACACCGGTCGCCGAGCCGTTCATGGTCGCCGAGCCGGGCACGTAGGTGAGCACTCCTGCCCCCGCCGCGTTCAGGTCGTCCGTAATCACCACCGGGTTCACAGGTTTCGTCGACGTATTGGTGACGTGCACCAGGTAGTCGAGCTGCGCACCCGGCAGCGCCGGACCGCCGCCGACAACGGAGACCTGTTTCGTGATCGTGACCGCGGACAGCGCCACGGTAACCGTATGCGCATCCTGGCAATCAGCGACACCCGGTGTCCCGTTGGTCAGCGTGCAGGTGAATGCCTGACGCCCGGTGCTGCTGCTCGGAGCGCCGAACCACTGCGTCGCCCCCGCCACGTTGGTGAGTTGCGCCCCGTTCTGACTGTTCGGATCGAGCTGCGTCTGGTAGGTGACGATCAGGTGCTGCCCCGGGCCGATCACCGCCGCAGGCGTGAGCATGTTCAGCGTCAACGTGCAGTTGGGCGCCCCGCTGTAGCTGACCGTGTAGTCCGTGTTGAGAGTGAGCGCTCCCTTGCCCGTCACCTGCGCGCTGAGAATCTGCGGGGTCGTCGCACACATGCCGCCGGTCGCACCCGACGGCAGACGGTCCTGGAGCGTGACATTCCAGGCATCGGCGTTGCCGGTGTTCTGGATGTCGAGCCCGAACCGCCCGAGCTGGCCGAGATTCATGGTCGCCGGACCCGTCTTGATCATCACCAGGTTGGGCGCCGCGATGGTCAGCGGCGGCGAGACGCCTTGTTGTCCGGGCAGCGGGTAACGGAGGGTCCCTCCTATGATCGTTCCTAACGTCCAGTTGGCCGTGTTGAAGAACTGCGTGCCGGGAGAGTTCGGCGGCACGGCGTTGTTGAGCACGACCGTGACTTTGAGCACGATCTGCTGCCCGGCTGGGATCGTGGGAAAGCCGCTGAAGGTGAGCAGCCCCCCCGCGTTGGTGACGGTGAATGGCACCGCAGCGCCACTGCCCTTCCAAGTGGCGGTACTGCTCAGGTAGCTGAGCGACACACCGGTCGCGTTCAGATTGTCGGTGATCGTGATCTGACTTACGTCGCGATTCGACCCACCCGCATTGATGACTCTACCCGACAGCGGGTCGTACAGCTGCGGGAAGGTGAGCGTGTACGTGAAGGGCACTCCGATCGCGGCCGTGGTCTGTCCCGCCGGGGTCTGCTTGTCGATCTTGTCGACCGCTGCGAAGAGATTCGAGCATTTGAGGATATGCTGGCGGGTGATCGAGCCGTTGACGAACCAGACGAAGTCGTTGTGCGCCTGGCTGTCGCACGACATGTTGCCCACGAAGTCGACGTTGTTGAAGATGAGCAGCGTGTTCGACACGCTCAACCAACTGATACTGCCCCCATACGGGTTGGACGCCGGGAAGTTCTCGATGGTGCAGTCGCCGTCGATCTGCAGTAGTGTCGGCGGCGTCGGGTTGACGAAGCCATTGATTGTGCCGCCGTAAGTGGCGTTGCAGCCGGTGCCCGCGTGAGCCGGCCGTGCGCCGAACAACAGCAGCGCAAGGGCGAGCAGCAGCATTGCCGTCAAGCCGCGGCGCACTCTCGCATTCGAAATGATCCGACTCGTGTTCAATCTCGTACCTCTTGCCGGCCGATCGCAGCGACAAGGGGGCCGAGGCAGCCCGGGCTTCGGACTGGATTTCCGGCGGTCCCGCTGTCATGGAGCCTGCGGCTCTTTAGACCGGTGACTTTGCGTCCCCACCTTTCGGTGGGTTTGCCCTTGTCGTAAATCGAATGTGTGCTGATCGCTCAGCTCAAAATCATTGTCCTCACATTGCGGGCAGGAAATCGATCGGGTAGACGATGGTCACCGGCGGCACCGACTTGGCGCCGAAGTTGAACGTCTTCACCCGTTCCACCACCTGCGCCGACAGCTGCGGCGCATTCATGCTGGTCGCCTGCTGCTGGCACATGGACACGGTGCCGTCAGGCTCGATCGTCAGCCGCAGGATGATCTTTCCCTGCAGCGTCGGATCGCGGCGCAATTCCAGGTTGTACAGCCGGTAGATCTGGGCCTTGTGGCGGTCGAAGACGATCTGGATCTCCTCGTCGGTACGCCCCGGCCCCGGGCCGCCGCTCACCGGGCGGCTCGCCGCCGCCCCCGAGCCGATGCCGCTGGTGGCGTGAGTCAGGCCGCCGCCGTGAATGACACCGCGCTCAGCCCCGCCGCCCGCTCCGAGACCGCGGCTGACGGCGGCCAGATTGATCCCGCCGCTGCTTCCCGGAGCGGTGGTGGTCAGCATGGAGCGCTGCGGTGACCCTGAGGAGCTGTCGGCGTTGTTGATTTGCGCCTGGGCGCCGAGTGCAGGATCGACCTGTGCCTGGGCCAGGGCGGAGAGTCGTTGCTTGAACGCCAGCAGCCCGGCCGGCTTCGGCTCCTCTACTGTCGGCTTGACCGGCTCCTCGGTTGGGGGCTGCTGCGACTTCTGTGGGGTCGGATTGACCACGGTTTTCTGCACGATCGGCTTCGGTGGCGGTGGCGGCGGCAGCACGCGCGGCGGCGGCGGCCGCGGCAGCGCCATGGTGATGTGCAGAACCTGCTCCAGGACCGCAGCTTCCAGCGTCCGCTGCTCGGGCAGACGGATCAGGAAAACGGCCAGCGCAAGAAGCAGGCAGACCACCAATGCCCCCAGCAACGATTTCTGGAAGCGCCGGTCGTCCTCTCCACCCCAGGTCCAGGGCATGGTGAGCGGGCGGGAATGAAGCCCGCTGATCTCCCGCTCGACGAGCCACTCCTGCCGCAGCCGCTCCTCATCGTCCTGCGCTTCGAAGAGCTCGTCCTCGATCAGACCCAGCCCGTACTGCTCGGTGTCGATCCGCTCACGGGTAGTCCGGCGGGCTGCCTCAAGATCCCCCACGTGGCTCTCGAACGCCGTGACACGCTCCGACACTCGGCGCAGCAGGGCCTCTCCGGTCGCCACTGCCTCGGCAGCACCCCAGAACAACTGCGCGCCACCGACTTTGCCCAGCTCGCCCAGGGCGTCGCAGGCCTGGTGCAGCAGGCGGTGCTGGTTGCGCTCGCTCGCCAGGGCCTCAAGCGTCGCATCGAGCGACCGCAGCTCCCCTGCCAGGGCGTCGAGCCGCTCCTGCTTCTCGCCGAGTTCCGCGAGCAGCGCCTGCTGGTCCTTCGGCTCCTGACCGTCAGCGGCCTGACCGTCGGGGGCCTGTTGATCCTTCGGCATCTGTGGATCCTCCAGCATCTGCCGATCTTGCGTTGTTACCGAATTCATGCCGTTACCTTGAGGTGGGAATGGGTCACCGTGGCCGGTGCGAATCGCCGCTAGGGGCTCTTGCCCCTGCTGACCGGCGTCTCCTTCTGCAGCACCGCGAGTGAGATCTTGCCGTAGGCTGCCGCCGAGCAGGTCGCCAGGACCTTCCTGAGAACCTCGTAGGGCAGATCCTTGTCGGCCATGACCGTGACCTCCTTGGAAGTCAGTGCGGCGTCACGCGCCGCCGCGTCCAGACCCGCGATCGGGCGCTGCAGCACCGCGCGCAGGGGCTCGATCAGCTGCACCTTCGGGTCGCTCACCTGTGCGAGGCTCACAACCGTCTCACCCTGCACTAACACGGCGTCCTTCGTGACCATCACGACAACCGACTGCTTCGGGCGCACGTCGGTGCGCGACTGGGGAATGCTGACGCCCTTGGAATTCTGCAGCACCTCCACATCGGTGGAGTACACCAGCAGGAATGCGACCAGCACCGACAGGATGTCGATCATCGGAATGAGGTTCAGTTGCGCATCGACACGCTCGCGCAGCTGGCCCGCCGACGCAAAGAACCCTGCACCCAGCATCCTCATGGCGCATCTCCCAGAGCAATGTTCGTGAACAGCGCAATCTTGACGGGCTCGGCGCCGGCCGCGGCGGTCTGCGCCCCCGCGGCGCCCTGGCCCGCGATCAGCGCATCTGTCGCCGGCACCTCCGTGCTGCGGATGGCGTCCATGGCCTGAATGAGCTCGTCGTAGGGAACCTTGGGCTCCGCCAGCACCGACGCGTCCTCGGAGGTCGGGTGCTCGCGCTTCACCTGCAGCGTGTGCTCCGTCAGGCTGAGCAGGTCGTATGCACCCTTCAGCTTCGGTACGGTGCTGATGACCCGCTTGCCGTCGCTGAGTTCGAAGCCATCTTGCCGGACAATGACCTCGAGCCGGAACGCCGGCTCCGTGGGCTTTGCGGCCGCGGAACTCGGCAGGTCGATCTGCATGACCGCGATGCGCGAGAACACCGCGGTCATCAGCAGAAAGCTGACCAGCACGGTGAAGATGTCGATCATCGGCACCAGCAGCAACTCGGCCTGCTTGCGTTCGCGACGCATCGGGAAAAGGAAACTGCGCATGGGGTGACCCTCAGGCCGACGCCGCCTGCGGCGCCTGTTTGACCAGTTCCAGCCGGCTCTCGGCCCGGGCCGCCTGACGAGCGGCGAGTGCGTTCAGGAACCGGATTGCTGCCGTCTGCAGGCCGTCACTCAGCGCCATGGTTTTCGACTGCAGGTAGGCATGCAGCACCAGCAGCGGTACCGCCGTGATGAGGCCGAAGGCCGTGCAGTTCATTGCCTCCGAGATACTCGCCGACAGCAGGTTGGCCTTTTCCGCCGGATTGACCGTCGCCACCGCGGCGAACGAGTGGATCAGGCCGCTCACCGTGCCCAGCAGGCCGAGCAGGGTTGCGACATTGGCCCCCGTCGCGAGGTAGTGGGTGCGCTTCTCGAGCTGTGGAACGATCTCCATCATGCTCTCCTGCATCGCCTTTTCCACATCGTCGCGCCGCCGCACGGCGCCCTGCAGGGCGAGCCCCATGCTGAGCACGCGCGCGATCGGGGACTCGTCCTTGCTGGTGAGCTCGCGCGCCTTCTCGAAGTCCGCGCTGGCGAGCGTCGGCTCGACCCGGGCCCAGGTGCTTCGATTGCGGGCACCCATCTTGGTGAGCGTGATATAGCGCTCGATCGCGATCGCGGCCGAAATCGCCCCCACGAGCAGGATCGGGAACATGAAGGCCCCGCCCGCCGTGAAGAACTTGACTACTGGATAAAAGAATTCCATATGCGAACCTCTTGAAAGTTACGATCTGTCAAACACTGAAAGACTGATTTCCAACCTGTTAACCACTGCGCAGGCTCGCTCACTTCGAGCCCGACTTGAATTCGTAGTACGAGAGCTCCCGCATGAAGACGTCCTTGTCCAGTGGCTGCGCCGAGGAGTCGAGCAGCCTGGAGACACTCGGCATGTCCGCGAGCTGGGAGCTCTTCCAGGGCACGAGCACCAGGGACTTCGGGGCGTCCTCGTTGCCGAGGATCGACATGCCCGACATCTTCACGTCGCCACCGGGCGGCAAGTCCTGGCTGGCCGTCGCCGCCGGGTCCGCCTTGCCATCCCGGGCCTTCGCGCCGCCGGCCTGCTTCCTGGTCCTTTGCCCAGTGACGCCGGCGGGCGCGGCCGGCGCAGACGCATTCGCCGCCGCGTTCGTGCCCGGCGCCGTCGCCGTGTCCTCGGCCGCGACGCCGCCCGCCGCGGCGAACAGTGCAAGACCTATGATGAGTGTGCGTGCCATGAGTCCTCCTAGAGCTTCGCCCTGGCGTTCAGATCGGCGATCCACTTCGCCACCTGCTTGTCGTCCGGAACCAGTTGCTGATAGGCGACGTAGTTGTCACGGGCGCACGCCGGATCAGCGAGGTACAGATCGCAGAGAATCGCCAGGTTGAGCCGCGCGTAATGGAATCCGGGGAAGACTCCGAGCGCCCGCTGGTAACTGTCCCGGGCGGCGGAGAAATCGCTCTTCCTGCGATAGACGATCCCGAGTTCGTTGTAAGCGACCAGCTGGCGGGAATCGAGCTCCACTGCGCGCTTCAGACTCGCCAGCGCGTTGTCGAGATCGCCCAGCTTGCCGTAGGCAATACCCAGATCCACATATGCCGCGGCGGCCTGGGGTGCCTTCTGGGTGACCTTGAGCAGCAAGGCGATTCCCTGGTCGTATTGCTTCGCTTCCAGCAGGCGCAGCGCATTGTCGTAGTCGGCACGAGCTTCCGCGGGGACCCGCACGTTTTCGGTCAGGAGAAAGCCGCCCGCTTCCGGTTGAAGCTTGGGATCCGCCCCGCGCGGCTTGCCGGCCGACACTGTCGTCCCGCAGCCCAGGAAAAACAGTGCCACTGCCAGCCCGGCCACGACCCGGCGCACGCCCGTTGTCCGACCGTGATCAGCGAATGCTTTCATTACCTGCTCCTGCCGTGATGGCCTGCCCGATCGCGCTGTCCGTCTGCCCGGAGGCCGTCGCACCCTGCTGCTGGGCGGGCGCCGCCGCCTGGGGGCTCTCTGGTGCCACCGCCGCACGCGGTGGCGGCTGGTAGACATACCGCTCGAGCGACCCGACGAACCCGCTGCTGATCTCGGCGCGTGCGTACCTGTCCGGTTCGAGCGCCGCGAGGCGGTCTAGGCTCTTCTGTGTCCAAGTGTTATTCAGCGCGCGCCTCATGAGCTCGAGGTTCTTCTCGTGGATCGCGATCGCCTTCTCAACAAGTGGGTGTGCGGCGTCGGCGAGCTGCTGCTCGTAGTCCTTGAGAGCGTCCGCGCCGAGATCGCCCGGGCGCTGCGAATCGCGCAGCGATTGGCTGAAGTTCGCGTAAATCTCGGCCATGTAGAAAG
>WNFP01011449.1_pt1 | contig 15378 bp, 16 predicted proteins | sample 5400201 | NCBI WGS metagenome assembly WNFP01 (sample SAMN13153355, study PRJNA577476) | soil metagenome | isolation source: 115 cm saprolite under Madrone tree | place: USA:California | collected 2016-06-14
AGAGAGTTTCTCTTTCCCGGCGACTGGTTTTCCCGTTTTCCCCTGAAATTTCAGTCTTAAACATCCCTGAACGTTGAACTCCAAGAGGCGCCGCAAGCATCGGCACGGTTCCAGCTCGGGTCGCTGGCGTCCGCGCAGTTGGAGTCGGGTAACCCCTTTACCACGGTCGGGTAAGGGCATACCAGTTAACCCCGTCGACGTGTGAGTTCTGGAATACAGGGGCATTGAATATCACTTTCGCGGTGAGTGAACGACGGTGTGAAGAGACGCAATGTCGAAAGAGCAGTGGGAGAATAACGCCAGAGAATTTCGTACCTCTTGGCTATTGTCGGTAGTAGGCATTCGGTTCGCTCTGCCAACTATCATGGAGAGCCCTGCATATCGTCAGGCTGAGACCAGGCCCATTTGTAACATGCGTAAAGCAAGAATGTCACGAGCGTCTAGCAATCCCACGAGGTCGAAGAGTATTGGGCAAAGCATGGAAATGAAAGAGTCACTGTTGGCTGAATGCTCTCCGGGGAGCACGCAGGAAAGACGAAGAAAGCCGCGGCGAAAGACGGAGGGGTTAGTCTTTCTCACCGCTACAGCATCAGGTGCGTCTTCATTGGTGGTTAGCGCTTCTCTCGTAAACCTGAGCGAGTCTAGATTCTGCGCTTCCCACAGCTCAAAAGAGCTCTCACCTGGTCGAGAGGTTGCGTTTTGCCACGACATAGAGATCGGCGTTGGCAAGGTCGTTTGGACGGAGGTCCTTGGCCAAGAAACGAAGAGCGGCTTCCTTATCCTCGAAGACAGCGCTCGTTGAAGCCAGCCAAGCGCCCGGACGCGCTTGACGCTGGCGCGAGACGACCGTATCCCCGCGCCTGTCTTAGCGAACCTGAAACCTGTGCCATGGATCCGCGCGGTAAATTCACCGACAGCTATCCTGCAGCGCCCTCAGAGTCCGAGGAGCCAGTCCGACATGGCAGAGTGCCCGGTGGAATGATGCGGCCAGTTCGGCGCATCTTGCAGCCAGAGGCTTGGTAACCCCTGAGTTGCAGTCGAGAAAGATGGTGTTGCGCCTCGGTATGGATAACCGGGGCGGTATTCAACTTGCGAATGCGGTTATTGAAGGTGTCCGCGATGTAGAGGTTCCCAGCCCCATCCACCGCCACGCCGCCCGGCAAGTTCAGAGCTGCCCTGGTAGCCGCGCTGCCATCGCCCGAAAAGCCGCCGACCCCCTGGCCCGCCACCGTTGTGACCATCCCGTCGGGACTGACCTTGCGAATGCGGTGATTCGAGGTGTCGGCGATGTAGAGGTTGTCGGCCGCGTCCACCGCAGTCCCGATCGGTAGGTTCAGGCTCGCGCGCGTGGCGGCGACGTTGTCACCGGAAAAGCGATTGCTCCCATCACCAGCCACCGTGATAATAACCCCGGCTGTACTCAGCTTGCGAATACGATGATTACTCTGGTCGGTGATAAAGAGGTTGCCGCCCCTATCCACCGCAACCCCGGTTGGGAAATTCAGGCTGGCTCGAGTGGCCGCTCCACTATCGCCGGAGAAAGTTTGCACTCCGTTGCCCGCAACCGTGGTAATCGTCCCCAAAGTGTCGACCTTACGAACGCGGTGATTAGAGGTGTCCGCGATGAAGAGGTTGCCTGCCTTATCCACGGCCACGCCGAATGGAGCACTCAGACTGGCGCGAGTGGCTGCAGCATGGTCACCTGAAAAGCGCGCGTCCCCGTTGCCTGCCACCGTGGTAATGACCCCGGCAGCATCAATCTTACGGATGCGATTATTAAAAGAGTCGGCGACGTAAAGGACACCGGACGTATCCACGGCCATCCCGATCGGCGTGTTCAGAGTGGCGCTGGTAGCCGCAGCACCATCGCCGGAGAAGCCTTCGGTTCCGTTGCCCGCCACCGTGGTTATGGTCCCGAAAGAGTCGACCTTACGAATCCGGTGATTGGAAGTGTCGGCGATGTAGAGGTTGCCGGACGCATCTACTGCCACGCCAAATGGTTCAGACAGACTGGCACTGGCAGCGGCGCCATTATCGCCAGAGAAGGCGGAGGTCCCATTGCCCGCAACCGTCTGGATAATCCCGACGGGAGTGTCCGCCGGGCTGGGAAACAGAACGGCCGCGACCAGCGCCTGAATCATTGTCAGGGCTAAGGCTAGTAGCGATCTCATCGGTCCTGCCAAATGCTAAACGAAAAACCAGCCAAATGAAACCGAGACTTCGACTCTAGAATTGCGCCACAGGGTCATACCGTCCACCACTTCCATGTCGCGCACGGGTTGGTTGTGACTTGCTACCAGTAGGATATGCAGCTATGCGAAATTCCTGGGCAGCGCCGGGAGGGAACGCGCAGCGCCGATCTGACGGTGTGATCAGGACAGCGATCTAAGGAGCTGAGAGAAGCCGACGCCAGCCGCCGCGATGGGCGCCGATGTCCAAATTCCTAAACCGTTCGAGAACACCTTAGCCGAGTTTGTGCAACGCATTACACCTTTCGCCTGCGGTTGAACGCGAAATCCTCTCTTTTCAGTGAGAGCCCTTTGGCAGGACGCCTGCTAGCCCACAGGCGTCGAGAGCTCGGGTCCGTGTTGCCTTGGGCCATCTGGATTCCGAAGACGAAAGGAACGGTGACTATGCATCGAAAGTACGCAACAATTGTTGGCGTGGTGTTGGGATTCACCGCGATACTGGTACTCCCAGCTATGGCCAACATTCTCTCGGGGGCCGGTGCCACGGCGGATTGCACGGGCTACAACCTAACCGTGAATGCGACCGACCTAGACGCAAACACAACCTACGAAATTGACTACACTTTTACACTCACATGCGGGGGCTCGTCTACGACGGTTCCAGGCAGCATCGTCTTTACCACCACTGGTAACGGCAGCTCTACCGACAACACCGCCACCGAGACGATGACGGGCACGTGGCTACCTACCGGAAACTTGTCGGCGAATTGCACCGTAACCGGCTCGGCAGTGCTGACCAGCTCGGGGTCCACATTCTCTATCACCATTAATGGCTCGGCCACGGCCACTCTGGGCTGCGGAACCACCACAGGCGGCAAGAGCTTCAGCATTGGTCCTTCGAGCATGGAGGGCGACCTGCATATCAGTCCCGGCGACTGGATTTCGGGCGGGTACAACTTCAAGTTCACCGATAACAAGCACGGTGCCACTGCGTACGCAGTCACTGCCACGGTCACTGTGCCCGTGGTCTGTCCGGACAGCAGTGTAGAGAAAATCGTCATCCCACTTGGCCAACCTGGGACGTTGGACGGCGGTGGCGTTACAACCTTTACCTATAACATTGCCGCCGGAGACACCAACAATCACCCAACCAACGACCAGAACAGCATACTAGCTTGGGCAGGGGCTGTTCAGGCGCCAGCGACACTTTGCGGTGGCGCTGTTGGCAGGAACCAAACGGGGGCAGTTTTCAACGCCACGGTCTCGCAAAACCCGCATGTGGGGTTGGTAGATTGGCAATTCCACTACCGCGATCCCAATGCGAAGGGCAAGGGCAACGTCGACTGCACCGATGCGAGCAACCCGCGCCGGAATGACGCGGCCACTTGTGGTGCTTCGTGGAGCCAAACCCTTAGGGATCCGTGAGACTGTTGTTTCCGTTGGAATCCAGGCCGGTGGGAGAGGGGAACTCTCCCGCCGGTTATTTTTTAGCCAAACTCTTTGCGCTTGAGAATCTTCGCAGCGCAGGTCTCTGTCAGTCAGGCAACCTATTCAAAAATAAAGGCTTAGGATATTCCCACGAGCGGGCTGCCACGTGCCTACACGACAGTGCGCCGAAGAGGAGGCTCGTTGCAATGACTAAGAGGGGGAATGCGGGATTCTCGATCCTGGAATTGGTGATCGTGGTCGCCATATGCTCATCGTGGCGGCGTTTGCTATCCCAAACCTTAACGCCATGCTGCGAAGTTACCGGGTAATGAACGATGCCCGAGGTATTGCCGCCCAGCTCTCTCCAAAACCGGCTGTACCTTAGTACCACACCTAGGCCCTACGTGTACCATCGACTCCCTCTGAGCCAGAACTGATACTCATAGCACTGAAGACGCCGGGCCATGTCCCCAACGTGGGCCCGCTACTATGTTCAGGAGTTCAGCTCATGCTCTCGTCCAGCACGCTCGAAACAAGCCGATCCTCGAACGACAACATCCTGAAAACTACGACTTGGGGCAGGCGGCTTGCGCTTCTGACCCTGATCACATTGCTGGCTGCGGGTTTGTCCTTTGCCGACGGCAAGAAGCACAAGCTGTCCAACGACCTCGACGCTCTCAAGAGCGGCCATAATGGCACGACCGTCGATGTGATCATCCAATTCAACCAAACGCCGACCGCTGCCCACCATCAGAAGATACAAAACAAGGGCGGCGCTCTGAAGACTAAGCTGGACTTCATCAAGGGCGCCCACTACACGGTACCGGTTGAGTCTCTAGATGCCCTCGCTGACGACCCCGATGTGACCTATATCTCGCCCGACCGCGAGGTCAGCGGATCTCTCGATTACGTGACCTCAGCCGTTGGGGCTCCCATAGCTTGGAACGTTTACGGACTCACTGGCACAGGCATCGGCGTCGCCATCATTGACAGCGGAATTCACAGCAACAATGACTTCAACCCGGGGCCCGGGCAGAACAGAATCGTTTATAGCCAGGATTTTGTTGGCGGCGGAACAGATGACTTCTACGGCCATGGAACGCACGTAGCTGGGATCGTCGGCAGCGGCGGGAAGGGTTCAACGTGCCCCAACTGCACTCGCTCCTTCAAGGGAGTCGCGCCTAACGTTAACCTGATCAATCTCCGCGTGCTGGGTCAGACTGGGAGCAGCACCGATAGCAGGGTCATTTCCGCAATTCAGAAGGCCATCTCGCTCCAAAATACATACAACATCCGGGTTATCAATCTTTCTCTCGGCCGCGGTGTCTTTGAGAGCTACAAGCAGGATCCCCTCTGCCAGGCCGTCGAGCAAGCATGGAATGCGGGAATCGTTGTCGTCGTCGCCGCGGGGAACAATGGCCGCGACAACTCGGCCGGCACAAACGGGTATGGAACCATCGCCGCACCTGGCAACGATCCCTACGTCATCACCGTCGGGGCAATGAAGACAAACGGAACTCATTCCAACATGGCAGCGACACTGCCGAAAGACAATCATGCCAATCTCGTCCCATTGAGCTACTACCAGAACACCAATGTGACCACGCTCTCCAACCAATATTTCACGCTAAGCGGGACCAGCATGGCCACGCCCGTGGTGAGCGGGGCGGCGGCGTTGCTCCTTCAGCAGTACCCGAATCTCACACCGGATCAGGTCAAAGCGCGCCTGATGAAGACTGCTTCCAAGGCGTTCCCGGCCAGCAGCACTGTCACTGATCCGACAACGGGCATCACCTACACGGATTACTATGACATCTTCACGGTCGGCGCCGGCTACCTCAATATTCCGGCGGCTCTGGCGAATAACGACTTGGCATACGCTTCTGCGATGTCTCCCTCCGTGCGTTTCGATCAGAGCACGCAGACCGCCTATCTGGTCAACGGCACTAGCGTCCTTTGGGGTGATAGCGTTGTTTGGGGCACCAGCGTCGTTTGGGGTGACTCGTTGGTTTGGGGCACCAGCGTCGTTTGGGGTGACTCCGTGCTTTGGGGCAGCTCCGTCGTCTGGGGTGACAGCACCTGTTCGGGCTTCAGCGTAGTGTGGGGCACTGGCGTTGTTTGGGGTGATTCATCAAACCAGTCGACCTCGACAGCGCAAAGCGTTACCGTGAGAGGCGAAAACTAAGGAATCGGCAGGCACAGGCGCAAGTAGTGAGCGCAGGAACAAAAAAATGCCAAGCCTAGCCAAATCCTATATCGCGATGATCGTGGTAGTTGCTGCTGCTGTCTTAAGTGTGGTTGTTTATCGATGGAATTCCGACAACTTGCGCACCTTCGTCCTGTTTTTTGCACTGGCGATGGTGGCCTCCGCAATGAAGATCCGCCTGCCGGGCTTTAAAACGACCATCTCGATTAACTTCGTCTTCATCCTGATCGCCATCGCGTTATTCAGTTTTGGCGAGACCGTGCTGATCGGCTTGGGCGGGGCGCTCGTCCAGTCGCTTTGGAGAACACAGACGCGGCCTAAGCCCGTTCAGGTGCTTTTCAATGCAGCATGTCTGACGGTCTGTACAGCGTCGGCATTCTGGATTTCGCATGGTGTTCTAGCATTGCTGAGATCAAGTTCCGTGGCAGCGCTGATGGCTCTTGGGGCGTGCGTGTATGTGGCGCTGAACACCGGACTGATCTCACTAGTAATTTCCATGGCTGAGGCACGCCCCCTCAGAGAGCTGTGGTCCTCGTGCTACGAGTGGACGTTTCCGTACTTCCTGGTGGGAGCGGCTGTGGCAGGTCTGGCTAGCGCAGCGGGCCACGGTTCCAACTTGGGCGTAACTTTGCTCGTCTTGCCGGCAATGTATTTCGTCTACGTATACTACAAGATGCATATTGTCCGTGTCGTGCTCGAAAAGATTTCCGGCGTGAGCCACGAAAACAAAGCTGTGCTGGCTGCTGCATCTCAAGGTCGTTAGGCTTATTTCATAGCATCCTTATTTGGACTCATGAATATGCATAAAACCCAAAACCGTTTCTTTAACTCCTATATGAACCCACAAAGCACACTCACAGTACTACCCGGACTCACGCAAACCGAGGTTCGAAAACCGATGAGGGGAATCCTGCTGCCTCGGCCGCATCCGGAGCCGCCGCGCGCTCGTCATTCGGATCTCTTCAAGAGCAGTTGAGTTGCGTCTGCCTGGTAGCTTGCGATTGCCAGAAGTCAGCTCATAACACATGCAAAGGGTGTGGAACTTGTGAGTTTTGCAAGCTGCCGTAAGTCAAAGGCATGGACCTGACCGAGGCGCAGTGGCAAGCCCCTCAAGCCCTTGCTCACTCCCAAGCGACGTCCCGACGGTCGGGGGCGGCCCTGGCGCGATGCACGAGCCGTGCTGAATGGAATTCTCTGGGTTCTGCGCGCCGGCGCTCCTTGGCACAATCTTCCCGCCCGAAAGTTCCATGTTTTGAGAATGTTCCAATCAAAAAAAACGCCACAAGAAAAATATCCATTGACGTTTTTGCTAAACGAGGCCTCTTTATGTATAAGCGGGATCGAAACTGCGGAATGGCTATTCGTCTCTATGCCACCCTGTGCCGCCTTAACAAAAAATTGCATTGAGTTTTTCCGTTCTGAAAGCCTCTTAGTATACAGAGGGAAGTTCTCGTCGACTTTCCCCGTGGACTCGGTGGAGCCGTCCCACTTCGGTTAGCCACCAAGCTTGATTGCGTGCCGCTCGATGGTCTTGGGCCGGACGCGAAGGCAGAACCTTGCCATTTGAGCGCACGGTCCACCTGTGCCTTGAGGCAGTTCAACGAGCAATCGACTATTTCCGGAACACGAGGCATTCAAATGTCACCCCCGCTTCAAACTCACGCTGGCAGTCGTCTGGTGAAATCGGTGCAACCTCCGAGCGCCACGCTGGTCGTTTCCCCAACTGTCGACACCACGCTAAACTTTTACACCCATGCGATTCCAGATACCCACCGGCGTGCAATTGAGAGTCTGGAGGAGGCTCTTTTCCTTGTTGTTCCCAAATGTTGCGGATGCCGGGGGATGGTGATCAACGATTCCGAACGATCGTGATCGCGATTCCGGGATGATCGTGATCACTTAATCGTGATCCCCGGAACGGTGATCACGATGCCCTCGGAATGTTTTCCACAGGGCGAGGTGGCGCTGGACATCACCAGAAGGCAAGCTGTTCTCCGAAAGCGACTACCTCCATAGCTTCCCTTTGCAAGATGCACGAACCGAGGCGTTCTTGCCGCTTGTAGCTTTCTTGACAACTTGGAGAACGTCCGACTCGTCATGTCCGTTGCGTTGGAGCACACTCAAGAAAATCGCGACCAATTCGTGAAAAATGGGACCGGCGAGCAGTTGCGGCAAGCAGAGAGGTCAATCAGCAAAGTCCGAAGCCTTGCGGAGCTGCTAGAAAAAGAATTCAACATCCTACAGCATTTGATCGACAACGCGCGCAGTTCGCGCGGCGCACCCCCTTAGGAAGCCTCGATCTCGTCGTGCGCGTCGAGGAGTGGAAAACCCGCTAGCCATGAATGAGTTCGCATCAAGAAATCGATGAACCACTCGCGGCATCTGCAACGCGTATTTCGTGCACTCTTTGATGCACCGCGACTCAGAGCGCGCTCGGTACGGGGAAACCAAGGGCGGCAGCTTGATTGGCAAGTTCTTGCCAATTGGGGGTCGAAGTGGCAGGCCGCAAGGAGAGGCGCTTGAGGCTCCGGCAGGTTCGGTACAGAGGCATCCGGCTGGCTGAAATTCAGAGCGTAGGCAAGGTTGTTCACGTCGCCACTGGCGTCGCGTGGTGTGAGAGGGGCGATCCCCCAGCGCCACTCAATCAACTTCAAAACCGAAGTGTGATCAAAGACCAGCGCACTGACTCTTGAATCAGCGGAATTCCCTCGGCTGAAAGGCGACGCAACGACGGTAGGCACGCGCAGTCCGAGCAGAGCTCTGCCGTTCACGAGGTCGGTATCGACATTGTTGGCGGCGGTGGCGCGCGGCGGGGCGACGTGCTCGAAAAAGCCGCCCCATTCGTCAAAATTTACGATGAAAACCGTGTTCGCCCATTTCGGCCCTCTAGCCACAGCCTGGAAAGTCCTGTAAAGGAAGAGATCGCCTTTGCGGATATCGGCGTGAGGATGGTCGTCGTTGCCTGTGCCGTCATCGAGGATGGTGTATCGCGGGTCAACAAAAGAGACGGCGGGTAATGTTCCTGTGCTGGCTGCAAGGAGAAACTCCTCATAGAGGCGCGAAATGGCGAGATATTTGGCGCCCCACAGGGCCAGGAACGGCACGTTGGAGAAGTAATAGTGCGCACTCACGCCAGCGACGGCGAGGCGGTCCCAAATCGTTGGAAGTGAAGTGAAGCTGACGCTATCGTCGAGGCGGTCGGTTTGAGCGGCATGGAGAAACAGCCGGTTGGGAAAGGTTGGGCCAAGGATTGCGGCAAAGTAACGATCACAAACGGTATAGTTCTGAGCCAATGCGGCGTAAAAGGGAATGTCGCGTTGGCCGTAATAGCCGATGGAATAGACATCGTTACTGCCGGCGCGGAGAAAGCCGTCCATTAAACCCTGGTCATACTCGACGCGGCCGCCGGCGTAGGAATGGTCCGGGCTTGCGTGGGGACAACCAGTGTAGTCACCGGAGAGCGAATGAGTGGCGCGGGTCGCGCCGGAGCTGTCGGTATACGTCAAGCCAGCTTGCTTGCCATCCGCATTCGGCAGCCATCCGAGAAAATGGTCGAAACTGCGGTTTTCCATGGTCACTACGACGATGTGTTCGATCGCCGAGCTCGCGGGGATGGGTAGATCAGGCAAGTTCAGACGAATATCCTGGACAAACAAATTCTTGCTAGAGGGCGACGGCGCGCCAAGTAAAGCAGCTCCCGAAGCGAATGCAGCATTTTTCAACAGCTCGCGACGATTTAGCTTCATGAAGTGACTCCTTGTTTAAGACCGAAAAAGTGGAGCAGCCAAGTGTGGGGCACGGCGCTGAGGCCGTGCCCCGGTGTGAGTTGTCAGGAGCAAGTGATACCGGACTGGGCGGAAGCAACGATGATGTCGATGCTTGGTCCCTTGACGTGCAGGGCATTGACCGTGATGGAGCCGGTATTTCCGCTGGGCGAACTCGTCTGTTCATTGACGATGAGGGTAATGCCACCTGGCAACGAGATGGCCAGGTTCGGGTTGGATACGGCGATGGATTGGCCCGCTGCGACCAGGCCGACGATCTCAGAATTTCCGGTGACGGAGGCTTGGCTACCGCTGCAGGTGGCGCTAGAGTTCGATTTCACGACATCCGCAGCAACCAGGCCACCCAGCAGGCTGAGGTTTGCGACCGACGATTGCGACTGGCTGCTGCTGCCACTGCCAGACGCGGTGCTTTTCAATGCATCCGCCGAGGCCAAGCCCAAGACATTGAGGCTTGCCAGAGACGTACTCAGATTTCCGCCGCTAGCCGCTAGCGGTCCAGTATCTGACAGGGCAAGCGAGATCCCCAGCGCATTTGCCTTGAGGGCCACGGCTTCACCGCTGAACGTGGCAGTAGACTGCGCAAAGCTGGCGACAGGGCTGAAAACCAAAATCGCCATCAGACAGATCGCAATCGTCGGGTTTTTCTTCGTGTTCATTTGCTCGTTCTCCTCTCTTCCGGTTCAAGTTTCAGTCGCCGACGCGCGTGCGGCCATAGGAAGCGGCAATCGGTCGGGCAGTTGAATGGTCGGCACCTGAAGCTTGCTGGTTTCCTTCAGGCGATTCGGGGGCGGTTTTCTGTTGCGTTGGAAATCCGTGAGCGGTTCGGATGTCAAACAGATTGTCTGTTTAGACGCCGCAACGGTAAGCTGGGGACAAGTTGAATGCAATCGGGTAATTATTGGCTTCGCAACACAAAAATTCCTGATGGGGCATTAGGGCAAACACCCGCATCCGGATTTGGGCTTCTGCTTACCTCCGACAGAAAGGCGGCCTGAAACAAACTTCCTGGCAAAATGCGGGGCACATGAGAGGAGCAGGAGTTGGGGTACGGGCCTGGACGGAGATGGCAATGCAAGACGTGGTTTTGAGGCTGCATAAGCGCGATGGCGTCGGCAATGCGAGATAGCGCGCACGGTGCAAGGATCCTGCTAGGTTTGAAGGTTCGGGAGAATCATCTCGCACGGTTAATCCTACTGGGCTCCTGCGTCTTCACTGACCTCTAAGCTAATCGTGGATTTTAAGTTTGCAGATGGCAATGCCTTTGCGGCTTTGTGTGACGATTAGATAATCGCTCGACTGAACGATAGAATGTGGTCTTTCGTCAGGCTGTGTTAAGGGGAATTTGCGGAGACTTTCGATCCAGAGGAGCAGTATTGCTTGGGAGTCTGAATCAATGTCCAGAAATTCGAGGCCCATTCCCACGTGCGGTTTTATCACACGGACCACTGCGAGCATCTCCGCTTTCTGGCCCTCGCGCTTCAGTGTTCCGCGGACCCGGGCGCCGGCCTCCAGCGTGCGGCGTGCACACACAAAACATCCTCCAAGAGAAAGATCTGAAGTCACCCCGCTCATGCGATTTCCGGATTTTAATTCGAGCATCTCCACTTCAGCTGCGAAAGGATAGCGGATCGAATACCGACGGTCACGCACCCCGGATTCTTTGGCGCGTTTGCTGCTGTCAGATTGCATGCTGGTATCGCTTCCCACCGCGAACTCGGGCTTGCCTCTCAGAGTAATTTTCCTTACAGCATTAATCTCCCAAGTTCTCTAGTTTGACGGGAATTGCTTTGTAGGCGAAGAGCGAAGTCCACACGTATTCTCTTTCGCTTCCAACCATAAGGGTCTCAGAGTCGCTTCTCATATACCAGCCAAGTCATGCGCGGTATCAAGCCAAGCTTTAAGCGCCGACCCGTAAAAGCGATGAATAGTAGGAGCGGCTCTTGCCGAACGTCGACGCTATTGAGCAGGATGAGTCGTGAGGACGAAGCTAAGGTGAATGCTCTTAGGGTTCCGTCCAGTCCGCTGTTGGTTGATGCAATTCCACGCCGATGGCAAAGGAACTACCGCCAACCGATTGGCAGTAAGCAACCCGCGCGGGCGAATACAGGTTTCCCTGAATTGATCTGACGGTAAGGTGCTGGTTCGATTGCCAGGGATTTTTCGTCAGAACGCGGGCGCCGTGAGCACTGATGTCAACGGTGTAGGCGACTTCATAGGTGACATTCTCGAAGCTGCAGAGTTCTACAAGCACCTTCATGGGGGTGCGGATTTCCGTACGACTTGAAAGGGGCCCGGTTGCCATCGCGTTGCCTTCTCCAGACGGGAGACGCGGCGCTATTAGCAGGGCTGGTTAGCTGAACAAGGAATCAAACGATCTTTACACTAATAAGTCTCGGTAATGTCCCGATGATGTGCTCCTTAGCTGGACTCTGACTTGGCCGGGGGGCTGCTTTGTAAGCCGTCATATCTGCGCATGGCGGACCACATGACGGATCGATCTTGGAACTTCACTCCGATCACAAAGCGGCCGTCGTCCAGTGTCTGGCAGTAAACCACGTTTCCGCGTGTCAAATCTTCGTTCCGCGGAGTGACTTGTACCGCATCGCCAAGCTGCCAGGAGCGCATGGAGTAGACCCGAGCGCCACCTGCACTGATGTTATCGGTGTACGTGCGCTCTTCTCCATCGGTACCCGCACGTTCCGCCTGTGCGAGGCGTACCACTACTGCGATCGGGAGCCGCCTTTCCATTCTGCCACTGAGCTTGTGGTCCAAAGGCATTTCTTTGCTCAGACCTTGACTGGGCAGTCTTGAGGCGTTGTGGCGCTGGTTCGGCTAGGACGTACACTATAAATCTTCGGCTGGGAGCGATTTGATTCGTGCGCCGATAGTTCCTCTGTATGGTCAGGCGATTGGTCCCCTGATCAGTCTCCTGAAAACGTCATCAGCTACCTCAGGTCTCGGTTTGGATACCATTCGTCCGAGCCTTTAACAATAGAGTCAAGACCTTAGTACTTTATCCGCAAACTGCCTTAATACGGGATGGGAGTGCCTACGAGCGTTTTGGCGTACTGGCATCGTGGGTTGCAAGCTGTCGCTGATCTCGGGGCGCAATTGCTAGCTTCCTAGCCGAAAGAGTCAATTATTTAGAGGCGGCGAAGAACAAGCGAACGGAGGGAAGAGAGTGCGCGGCATCAGGTAAATACTGTAGGGGCTATGAAGATTATTCCTCGTGCCAGTACCCCCTCACTCGCCGGGCGTGCCGCAAGACTCGAATTCTTAGATACTTATGGGATTCCTATTTTGGCATTTCACGAGCATAAGCTAGAACTGCCGAGCCACGTCATTCGTTCTCGTCCCCGGGAAGCGGAGGCAGGGGTCCTCCGAACACAGGGATTGGAGATCGCAAGCAAGACCAATCCATCAAAAACTTGTTTTCTCGCACGGGGAGTGGTGTGTTCGACCCTCCTAGTGCAGACAAATAGCGAGGGAAGCATGAACCCGGCCATCTTGCTAGTGGATGTTGCTTCGGCGAACCGCGAAGAATTGAAAATTTTCCTCCAGAGCCAGAAGTGCGACGTAGATACGGCGGCAGATGGCGAATCCGCGGTCAGCCTCTGTTTGCAAATGCAGCCGCATTTGGTTCTCCTTCACGATAGCCTGCCGGACATCGCCAGTCTTGAACTTTGCCGTCGGCTGAAGAAAGATCCTCTTAATCAGCTCACGCCAGTTGTTTTGCTGAAACCATCACCGGATCAATGGGACATCCATCGTGCGCGGGAAGCCGGCGCCATGGATATTTGGGCTACCCCTCCATCGCCCTGGGATTTACTAGGTCGCGTCCAGACTCTCTTGCGCCTCAAGATGTACATGGATGAGCAGGCCAAGTCGGTGGTGTTTGCTCTGGCGCGCAGCGTCGACTCGAAACATAACTTGAAGAACGGCCACTCGGAGCGTCTGGTGGCATACGTGGAGCAATTGGGAGAAAGCCTTGGTCTTGGAGAAGAAGACCTTCACGAACTCCGCATCGCCAGCTGGATTCATGACATAGGGAAAATCTCTGTTCCAGAAAGCATCCTTCTTAAAGCCGGGCCACTGGACGCGGAAGAAAGAAGAATCATGCAAGAGCATCCCGTCACTGGAGAAAAAATCTGCAAGCCTCTCAAATCGCTTCGCCGCATCCTCCCAGTGATACGGCATCATCATGAAAAAATGGACGGTAGCGGGTATCCGGATGGCCTTCGCGGAGAGGCCATCCCGCTGAAAGCGAGAGTTTTGCAAGTCGCGGATATTTACGATGCATTGACCACCGATCGCCCCTACCGGGGAGCTCTCGCTCCCGAGGAGGCTTTGGAGATTCTCATCAGCGAAGCCGGGAATGGCTGGCTCGATGCTTCCGTGGTGTTGAAGTTCTCTCGGATTTGCAGATGTGGTGAATACTTCCCTGTGAGGGGAAGAACGATGCTGGCGTCCTACTACGCCTAGCGGCTGGCGAAAGGGACAGCCGTATATGATTCGTTCGCGATTTCTGAGGGATGCACCCGCTGTAGCGGTTTTGGCTGCTGTCTACTTCGTTGCTGGGAAGCTTGGCCTGAAACTGGCGCTTGTGCATGTCAGTGCCACGGCAGTGTGGCCCTGCACCGGTATCGCACTCGCGGTCTTCCTTTTCCTCGGCTACCGCGTGTGGCCCGGCATCTGGCTTGGCGCCTTCGCCTTGAACTTGACGACCGCCGGTTCAGTAATCACCTCCGTTGCCATCGCGACTGGCAACACGCTCGAAGGAGTATTGGGCGCCTACCTCGTTAACAGATATGCGCGCGGACGGAATGCCTTCCATCGCGCGCAGGACACTTTCAAGTTCGCCTTTCTTGCAGGCATGCTCAGCACTGCGGTCAGTGCTACCTTCGGGGTCACCGCTCTCTCGCTTGGTGGCTTCGCAACCTTGGCCGACTATGGTCCCATTTGGTCAACGTGGTGGTTGGGGGATGCAGCAAGCGATGTAGTCGTAGCGCCCTTGTTGATTCTATGGATCTCAGACCACCATTTCCGCTGGAACTGGATTCGGTTCTCAGAGTTCGCCGCCTTGATGGTTAGCATGTTCCTCGTGGGCCAGATCGTATTTGGTAAGCTCTTACTTCCGCCTGTACCTCACTACCCGTTGGAGTATCTGGGCCTCCCGTTCCTCATTTGGGCGGCATTTCGGTATGGCGGGCGTGAAACTGCTTCGGCAATCTTCATCTTATCGGGGATTTCAATTTGGGGCACAATGCATGGTCTTGGCCCCTTTGCAACAAAATCGCCAAACGACTCTCTGCTCATGCTGCAGTTATTCATGGCGATAATCGCTGTCATGGGACTAGTCTTGGCGGCGGCAGTTGCGGAGCGCAGGCGCGTGGCGGAGAGGTTCGGGATTGCCGTCGAATCAGCCCCGAACGCCATGGTGATGGTGGATCGACGAGGCAGGATTGCCTTGGTGAACTCTCAGGCAGTAAAAATGTTTGGTTATAACCGGGAAGAACTGACCGGACAACCAGTCGAGATGCTTATCCCCGAGCGGTTCCGTGGCGGACACCCGGAGCACCGGACCGAGTTTTCTTCCTCGCCCCGAGCCAGACCGATGGGCACGGGCCGGGACCTCTATGCGGTGCGGAAAGATGGCAGTGAGTTTCCTGTGGAGATCGGGCTCAATCCCATCGAAACCGATGACGAGTTTCTGGTCATGAGCGCGATTGTGGACATCACGGAGCGCCAACGAGCCGAAGAACAGATCCGT
>WNFP01007136.1_pt1 | contig 15374 bp, 14 predicted proteins | sample 5400201 | NCBI WGS metagenome assembly WNFP01 (sample SAMN13153355, study PRJNA577476) | soil metagenome | isolation source: 115 cm saprolite under Madrone tree | place: USA:California | collected 2016-06-14
TATCCGTTGAAAAATTCTGCTCGACGCGCGCGCGGCCCGCGCGGCCCAGGCTCATCGCAAATTCGTGGTCACGCAAGATTCTGACGGCCGCCGCGGAAATTTCCGCAGGGTCGGGTCCGGAAACTAGCAGGCCGCTCTTTTCGTGTTCGATGATTTCGCCAAGAGCGCCGCGATTGAAAGCAATGGATGGAATTTCGTAGGCCATCGCGGCCAGCAGGGAATTGTTGAGCGCCTCAAAGAACGATGGAAGCAGAAACACATCCACCGCGGCGTAAACGCTTTCGACGTCCTTGACGAACCCCGCAAAAATCACATCGTCTTTCAGGTGAAGTTCCCGTGCCAGCGATTCGAGCTGTCCACGGCAGGGCCCATCGCCTGCCAGCAAAAGTTTGCTCCCGGAAAATTCTTTCTTCACTTCTGTTAGCGCGCGAATCAGCCATTCTTGCCCCTTGTCGGGAAGCAACACCCCCAAGCAGCCTAACACCGGCGTGGACTGCGAGATTCCCCAGCGCGCCCGGGCACGTTGCCGTTGCTCGGGCGTAAATCGCGGAGGGATGTCCGCGCCTTCGTAGACGACGCTGATCTTTTCGCGAGGCACACCGGAAGCGGCCGCTTGTTCGGCGACCCATTTGGAATTGGCGATGATCCTCGCCGCGGCTCGGTACCGCGCCTGCGCCAAGGGACTCTTGCCGGCGCGAGATCACAAAGGGACGCGTAGACGCGCTTTCTGGCCACCGCGCGAACCACGCGGCGGTCACCGCATGCGCTTCGTTGGCGTGGACTACATCGAATCCTCCGCTGCGCAGCAGCGCGCGCACCTTCTGCGCGGCAGGCAACCGAAAAAGGCCGCGCGATACGAAATGCACGCGCACGCCGACCGACTTTGCGCGTTCACCGAGCGCGGAGCCATCTGCCGCCACCAATTCCGCTCCATGCCCTCTCTCGCGCAGCCCTTTCAGCAGCAACAATGCTTGATTTTGCCCGCCGCGCCATTCGGTCTCCAGATCGACGAGCAGCACCTTCACGATGCGGCCTCGTCGCCGCCGCTGCGAGCAGCCTGCACCAATTTTCCCAGCTTGGCGTACTTGAGGCGCACGGCGCGCGCGGCCATTTTCGCGATGAGCGCGCCGCGGTACCCATCCATGAAGCCGCCGCGCAGGACGAAATTCTGGAACCAGCTCCACGGTGCGGCGCACCACATGGCGCCCTTCCATTTGCGCTTGCCTTCCGCGAACATCTGCTGGGCCGCCAAGGTTGTGTAACGCTCGACATTGGCTTCGTGCTCTTCAAACGAGCGCACCGTGTAATGCAATAAGTCGCCGCTCAGCCGCCCGACCTTGCCGGCATAGCGCAGGGACTCGTGCACGATGCCGGAAAATTCCGCTTCATTGCGGCGGTACAAGCGCCGCTGAAAATCGGGATACCAGCCGGAATGTTCAATCCACGCACCCAGATAGAAAGCTTTGCGGGAGGCTTCGTAAACACAATACTCGGGCGTGTGTTTTTTCCAAGAGAGCAGCGACGTTTGCAATGGGCTGCTCAGCTCTTCGTCCGCGTCCATGGAAAAGATCCAGTCGCCGGAGGCGCATTCCGCGGCGTAGTTTTTCTGGTCGGCGTAGTTGGTCCAGGGCCGCTCGAACCAGGCGGCGCCGTGTTCGCGCGCGATTTCCGCGGTGCGGTCCGTGCTTCCGGAATCCACAACCACGATTTCATCCGCAATTTCCTTCAGCGAAGCCAGCGCGCGCGGCAGATTTTCTTCTTCATTCAGCGTGATGATGCAGACGGAGAGGCGATTCATCGGAAGAACGGCACAAAAGGGAGTCTGGGCCAGTATCTCACGAGTTGCCCCAGAGGCTAAGGTAGGAACCCTTCTGGCGTTGAAGCGCTATTTAGGGACCAGCGAGAAGCGAATGACGCTGTTGCCGATACGAAACTCGGCGCCATCTTGCAGCATGGCGGCGCGGACACGTTCTTCCTCGAAAAAGGTGCCATTCGTGGAATCGAGGTCCTTCAGGTTGGCGTAATTTTCGCGCACTTCCAGCAGGCAGTGGTGGCGTGAAATCTCCTGATCGTTCAAGACGATGTTTGCGTCTTCGCGCCCCAGAATCACGCGGGGCTTTTTCAAATTGTGCACTGCACCCTTGGATGGCCCGGACACAACGGTGAGAACCGCGCTCTTCGCCGCAGGAAGCTTCAGGCCATCGTCTTGCTGAAGGAAATTCAGGCTGGAGGCGCTGGCATTGCCGCGCGCGAAAGAGGGCAGCGGAGAGATCACCATAGTCTGCTTTACCCGGGCCCTCACTAGCTGGGCAGCGGTACAGGCATGCCGCAAGGGTTACTCCGCTCCCCCTTTCGCGGTGGCGATCGATAGGAGGTCAGTTTCCGAGTGCGCCGTGACTCGCCCAGGATCAGCGGCAGCGCTACAGACTGGCCATTTCCGCAATGGAGCGGCAGGTTCGCATGTTTCTCAGAACGGGCCTTATAGGGGCTTGTAACCTTCGTCTTCGCAAAGTGTGAGAACAGGATACCTGTGAGCTTTCGTTCGTCAGATTAGCACGGCCTGGACCGAACGGCGTGGACTGGCGCGTGCCGACAGTGTGGGATAGCCCGTATAGAAAACCAAGGTTGGCTACCACGCGGAAGCAGTTGGGGAGGTTATGCGTGCGCCGCGACCGTGACGGGCAGGGTGAACTGAAAAGTTGCGCCGCACCCGGAGGCGCCAGCGACCCACAAGTGGCCACCATGCGACTCAATGATTGACCGACTGATGGGCAGCCCCATGCCAGTGCCGTTGTCTTTGGTCGTAAAGAATGCCCTGAAGATCTGCTCCGTCTGCGCCGGGGGCAGTCCCACGCCAGTATCACTGACCGAGATCAGCAGTTGACCATCGCTGGCTTCCGACTTGATGGTGAGCTCACCTCCGTCAGCCGTTGCCTTCATGGCATCGATGCCGTTGAGCATCAGGTTCATGAAAACCTGCTGCAGTTGCACACGGTCCGCCATGACTTTGGGGAGATTCTCAGCGAGGTCCGTGCGGATTGATACCGAGTAGCGGGTCGCCTCGCTGCGCAGCAAGACAATCATTTCTCGAATGAGCTCATTTACATCAACCAGCTCCCGCTGCAGAGCTCCCTTCTTGAACAGCAAGCTGATGCTGCTAATGATGTCGGCCGCGCGAGTTACGTCCGTGACTATTCTTGATGCGGCTTCGCGTGCCTCTGCCACATCGGGCTGATCGCGTCCCAGCCACCGCAAGCAGGTCTTGGCGTTGGTGACCGCCGCGGCAATGGGTTGCCTGATCTCGTGCGCCAGGGAGGCGGTCAGCTCTCCCATGGTGGTAACCCTGCTGACGCGTGCTAGATTCGCCTGCGCCTCGCGCAAATCTTCCTCGGCACGCTTGCGCTCGGTGACGTCCATCACGGTACCCACGAACTCAATCACGTGGCCGGAGTCGTTGCTGATGGGATGCGCGACACTACTGATGTATTTTATTGAACGGTCTTGAAAAATAACGCGGTAATGGTATTCGGCGTCGTTCCCCTTGTAAAGCTCGCTTTCAACTAGTTCGATAGAGGCTCGATCGTCCGGATGCACTCTCTCCAGGAAGATTTCCGGGGTCGGCGTCGTAGTATTTGGATCGAAGCCAAAAATTTGAAAAGTTTCGAGCGACCAGAAAATCCGCTTGGTGCCAACGTTCCAAGCCCAACTTCCTGTATGACTAAGCCGCTGCGCTTCGGCTAAGTAGGCCTCACTCTGCCGCAGGGCATCTTCGGCTCGGTGGCGTTCCTCGATGTCGATAGCGGTTCCATACCACTTAACAATGTTTCCCCGTTCATCGCGCAGCGGCACATTGCGGATCAGCAACCAGAGATAATCCCCGTCCCTTCGCCGTAACCGTACTTCGCTCTCCATCGGTTCCCCCGTTGCGATGGCTGCCTGCCACTCGCCCAGGATCCTCGTGAGGTCATCGGGATGAACTAAGGGGCCCCAACCCCAGCCAAGTATGTCCTCCATGGATCGACCGAAAAAATCCAGGAGACGCTGATTGATGAAATCAATGGAGCCGTCGGGCCGGGCGCTCCAGACATGCGCCGGAATCGTGTCGACGGCGAGTCGGAGGCGATCCTCACTCTGCTGTAGGGTCGCGTAAAGATCTTGCAGGCGCCTGGCTGTGTCGTTGAAGACCTGCCCGAGGTGGGCGAGTTCATCTTTCCCGGTTACAGACACTTGATGTTGAAACTCGCCGCGCGCCAATGCCTTGGAGCCTTCCACCAATCGCGCCAGCGGCTGCGTGATGCTGCGGGTAATGGCCAAGCCGAGGGTCGCAGCGATCAGCAACGTAAAGACGGCGGTCAGCGGCACCGGCCTCGCGGTCGACTTTCTCGACGAGCTCCGAGGTCAGCGATTCCAGTGGCCGTACTTGGTTCGCCAGGCGCAGGTGCACAGCCCGCCAGTCGCCGGAGGAGGCCAGTGTGGTGATGGCCTCAAGCTGCCATGACAGCGCGCTCTGAACGGCATGGAGGGTAGGCAGGATGGTGGGATCTCGCTGCAGGTCGAAAGGCAGGAAGCTGAGGGCGCTCATTGCTCGACGGGTGTCCTCCAGGACCGCGGTGCGAAGGGGGCCGCCTTCTGTCACGAGTCGACCGACGTCTTGGGAGTCCGCGAGTTCTTCCAGCCGATCGTGAAAGGCCAACAGACTGGTATGCACGCGTAGGACGGCAACTAGTTTCTGGTCGATACCATTCAGGCGCTCCGCCTGAGTCCGGACCAAGTGGAATTGCCAAAGGATAACGGCATCCGCGGCTAACATCGAAAGGATGATGGATACGAAGCCGAGTATCAGGCGGGGGCCGATGTTGAGCCGGCTGGCATGAAGAGTTTTCGCTTCAGCGCTTTTGACCCAACGGCTCAATCCTATTGCGGTGTGAAGCCCCATCGGTTGTTCCTATCGAGCTATCGCTAGCCTCGAACTCACGCCCGCCTCTCACCGTTTGCGCGCGAAGCTGAAGCCGGTCGGGGAGAGGTTATTGGACCGGTTCAGAATTCTATTCAGGGTGTGCTGATTTCCCTAGGGGCGGTCCCTTCTTGAAACCGGTGATGCGAACCAATTCATTCTCCAGGGCTGCGGCAGCTTCCGGCGCACTCTTCTCGCCAGTCAGCACGGAGTGCACTGCCTGGATGTAGGCGTCGGTCACGTCCTGGTATTTTTTGCCAGTGACGTCCGAAGGACGCGAAACCATGCCGGTCCGGAACGCTTGACTCAAAAGGTCAAAACGGGGATTCGGTTCAAGTACCTCAGGCAGGTTGTAGAGTTCCGGTAGAGTGGGTGGCTGCGAAAGCACGCGGGACCGCTTCACCTGCACGTCTCTACGGGTGAGATACCGGACCAGCTCTAAGGCTTCACGGGGATGAGCCGAGAATCGGGAAACTGCCAAGCCCCATCCTCCCAAGGTACCCACTCGGCCTGCCTTACCACCGGGCAGCAGGGCTATATCGAACTTATTTCGGATTGGCGACCCTGCCGCCTGGCTGTCGACGTAGGCTGACGGCCAATGCCGCATGAATGCCGCGTCGCCTGCGACCCACACGTTTAGCGAATCCCACTCTCTATATCCGACTACACCTGGGGGTGAGATGGAACCAACCCAGTGCGCCGCCCTCTGCCACGCCCTGATCGCCTGCGGATTATTCACGCTGATCGCCTGGTCCTCCTCGATGATCCGCCCGCCGCCTTCGGCTGCCTGCCATTCCAGCGCGTCGCAGGTCAACCCTTCGTCCGCGGCCCCTTGCCACACAAAGCCCCAAAACTGTTTCTTACCTTTGGCCCGTTCGCCAGCCTGAATTCGAGCCGCCATAATCTCCAGCTCATCCCATGTCCTGGGTGGCTCACGATATCCATACTGTCGCAGAAGGTCGGTGCGATAATACAGGAGTCCGATGTCGGGACGATACGCCATGGCCACCAGCTTGTTATCCACGGTGTAGCCGGCGGCTATGGCCGGAAATTGGAGGGAGACCTCGTTGGCGAAATATGGCTTTAAATCTACGAAATATTCGACCAGCATCCCAGGCCAGATCACATCAATGCCGTAAACGTCAGGACCTGAGGCGCCTGTCGCGAGTAACTCTCGCCACAAAACTAGCCTTTGCCGCGCGGAATCCGGAGACGGGAGGAGACTGACTCGGATTCCTGTTTCCCGAGTGAATTGCTGCAACTCCTGCTCGCGCGCCTCGCTGAAAGTCTTGTTCGACCACTCCTCCAAAAAGGTTAACGTAAGCGGTTCCTGAACAGATGGCCTCGTACAACCTTCCAGAAGCAAAGAGAGCAACACAATGCAAATAGGGCGTACCAACTTGCCAGAACTTGACCACCCAGCGTAAAGGCCACGAATTCCCTGTGCGAGGACTCTCTGAATTTTCATCAGCATTTCGAAAGCTTTGGGGATGAGGCCGGGAACTCCTCGTCCTGCACATCTTATTGCTCAGCGTAGTACGCTTCAAGACGAGTTAGCGGCTGCGCCTTTCGGGCCGCCGATCACCCAACCAACTCCTTCAAGCGTGTGCAGAATCAGGGCTGCGTTCGGAGTCCCGCAGAGTAGGTGCAGCCCGAGACGTGATGACTGTGCCTAACGAAAAAGCCGTTTGGTCCGGGACGAATCTTTTTTAAGCAAACGCAATCCGCATTCGCGGCGCTCCCAGGCTGGTTGTGCTACGATTGCAGTTTACAAACCGAGCGGGAGAGTAAGCAGTGTCTGAGCATATTTCGCGCAAAGAACTGAAGCAGGACAAGATTCACGATGCCATCGAGCACGGCGCCGAAGCGTTTTATCTTCACAAGCAAATCACACTGATTGTTTTGCTTGCAGTTCTGGCCGGCGCAGTTGCGTATGGTTCCTGGACCGTCTATCACGACCGGCAGACCGCCGCGGCCTCGGTACTGCTGGACACGGCCATGAAGGCTTACAACGGCCGCATCGGCGGGACTCCTGATCCGCAAGATCCGAGCGACGTCTCGTACACGGATGAGGCGGCGCGCTCCAGTGATGCCCTGAACAAGTTCAATGTCGTCGCCAACAAGTATCCCAGCACCATTCCGGGAAGGCAGGCGCTCTACTACGCGGCACTTTGCATGGAAGATCTCGAACGCCACAACCAGGCCCTCGAAAATTTGAAGAAACTGGCGTCCGGCAGCGACAAAGAACTCGCCAACATGGCGCAATACCAGATAGGCGTGGTTTACGCGCGCACCGGCAAGCCCGAGGACGCCGCGAAGACTTTCCGCGACCTTGCAGACAAGCGCTCCGTGTTCGTTCCCCGCCCTCTGGCGCTGTTGGAACTGGCTAACGTCCTTCGGCAGACCAATCCGAAGGAAGCCGCGAACGTGTACCAGCAAATCAAGAAGGAATTTCCGGATACCACCATTTCCGAGCAGGCCGACCGCGGCTTGGATCTGCTTGCGCCGAAATCCTAGCTCCTGGCCACAGAAAGACGGAGCAGCCCATCGAAAAATTCCCGCGAGTGGCGCCCTGGGCTATGCGCGCGGAGGATTCGCGCGGGCGGCGTTATCCGCAGCCGCCGCATCCGTATCGCAGTGAATACGCGCGAGATCGCGACCGCATCATTCATTCCCGCGCCTTCCGCCGCCTGGAAGCCAAAACGCAAGTATTCACCACGCGTTTCTCCGACCACTTTAGGAATCGCCTGACGCACACGCTGGAAGTGGCGCAGATTGCCCGTACGGTAGCCGCTGCCCTAGGCCTCAATGCCGAGCTTGCCGAGGCACTCGCGCTGGTGCACGACATCGGCCACCCGCCTTTTGGTCACGCCGGAGAGAGGAAATTGGACGCGCTCATGCGTCCCTACGGTGGTTCGTTCAATCACAACCTACACGCGCTGAGGATTGTCGAACAATTCGAGCAACGCTACCTGGATTTTCCGGGATTGAATCTTACCTTTGAGGTGCGCGAAGGTATCATCAAGCATTCGCGCCAGTATTCCGCGGCGGAGTTTCCGCAGCTATCCGAGTATCTGTTGGATTTGCAGCCGCCGCTGGAAGCGCAACTGATCGATTGTGTTGACGAGATCGCTTACAACACCGCCGATCTCGATGATGCCCGCGAGGCCGAGCTTCTGGATATCGCCGCGCTGTGTGACGAAGTTCCGATCTTTGGCGAAGCGTATGCGCAGGTGCACGCAACGCACCCTTCCGCTCGCGAGAAGCTGAAATTCAATGAAGCGCTGAAGAAAGTGCTGGATGTCCTGGCTACCGATTTGATCGAGACAACGCAGCGGCGTGTGGAAGGTTCGCGCGTCGCGAGTGTCGAGGATATTCGCAAAGCCCCCCATCGGCTCGCGGCATTCAGCGACGAGGCTGCGGCGAGCAACGCGCAGCTGAAGCGCTTCCTGTTTGCGCATGTCTACGAGCGGGCGGTCATCACCGAAGACCGCAACCGTTCTGTGTGCGCTTTGGAAGAGCTCTTTCACTATTATTTGCACGCGCCGGGCTCCATGCCCGCGGCACACGAGGAGTTGGTGGTTGCGGAACCGCGGCAGGTCGCCGTCTGCGACTACATCGCAGGAATGACCGATCAATTTCTGCTGCGCCAGCACGGCGAACACTTCCGGAATTCCGCCGCGGCAAGCTGACGTTTCCCGGGACGAACCCAAGCGGAATGTGGATTTCCCCGGCCGGCTCCGGATAGATACAATGCGAGCTTGGCCGATTTCCACACAGGCAGAAACAGAAATGCAAAGGTTCGCAGCTAACTCAATTTCCGCATTTGCAAAAATATGCGCTCTGTTGCTGGCGTTTGGCGTTGGCGACGGCGCATTTGTGAACGCTCAAACCACGCCGTTCGCGCCCGCGGCTGCAACCGCACCGCCGGCAACGCCGCCCGCGGCACCTGCCGATCCGCTCGAGCTTGGCCGCGAGACTCCGCGTGGAACCGTGATTGGTTTCATTAAAGCGGCGCAGTCTGAAAACTACGGAGTCGCTGTTCAGTATTTTGAAACGCGCCGCGCCAGTCTCGAGCGGGAAGAGGAACTCGCGCAACAGCTTCTCGCCATTCTCAACGCTCGATTCGTCGGTTCGCTCGATTCCATCACCAACGATCCAACAGGCCGCCAGGACGGTGAACCTCCGCGAGACCAGGTTGTCGTGGGCGGTACACGCGGATTGAGCGAATCGTTCCCGCTGTATTTGGTTCGCATGGAAGGCCCGCGCGGAGCGAAGGTCTGGCTGATTTCGCGGCAAACGCTCGAGCAGGTCCCGGAAGTGTATGACTCGCTGCGATTTCCGCAGGTGGAAAAGCGTCTCCCCAAGTTCCTGGTGAAGACGCGCCCTCTGGAAATGCCGCTTTGGCAGTGGATCGCAATCGTATTGTTCGCGCCGGTCGCCTTATTACTTGGCTGGCTGGTGGCGTTGCTCCTGCGGTTGTGTTCCCAGCGGATACAGCGCCGGCTCGGGGCGGGGGCGACGTCAAGGGAACCGCTGCGGCGCTGGGGTCCCGGCGCAGTGCTGGCGGCCGTCTTCATCCACTATTACTTTGTGTATCTGATCGGCGCGTCGATTCTGTACCGGCAGTATTACCGCACGCTGCTTTTGATTTTGCTGGCTCTCGCCCTTTACTGGACGATTACGCGCGCCACCTATTGGATTTCCTTGCGCATGTGGAACCAGTTGACCAGGCGAGGCCGCTATGCGGAGCGATCGCTGGTGTCGCTGATCCGCAGAGTTCTGGACGTCGCAATTTTTTTCCTGATCGCCTTGCTGGTTTTCAACAATGTCCTGAACTGGAACCTGACGGCTGCACTCGCCGGTCTGGGTATCGGCGGTCTGGCAATCGGACTGGGCGCGCAGAAAACTCTTGAAAATATGATGGGCGGCATCTCGATTTTGATCGACCGAGCGGTGCTGGTGGGCGACGCATGCAAAATCGGAGATCAGCGCGGCATTGTCGAAGACATCGGGTTGCGTTCGACAAAGCTGCGCACGGAGGAGCGCACACTCGTTTCCATTCCGAACGGCACGGTGGCGACCGCGATTCTGGAGAATTTCCGGCTGCGCGATAAAATCCTGTTTCGCCAGGCGCTGCGTTTGCGATACGACCTGGCTCCGGACCATGTGCGCTACGTGCTCGAGCAACTGCGGCAGGTTTTATTGCGGCACGCCAAAGTGGAAGAGGTCAGCGCGCGCGTGCGTTTATTGAAGCTGGGAGAAAATGCCATCGAAGTGGAGATTTACGCGTACATCCTGGTGCGCGAGTACCGCGAATTTCTTGTCGTGCAGGAAGACCTGATTTTGCAAGCGATGGACGTGCTGGAAAATTCCGGCGCGGCGGTGGCGTTGCCTACGCAGACCACCATGGTGACGCGCGAGGCATTCGTCGATCCGCAAAAAGCGGCGGCGGCGCAGAAAGCCATGGAGAAGAGCCGCGATCCTGGCGTTCCCGGCATGCAGCGGCCCGAACTTGCAGCAGATATCATCCCGCCGAAGCACTGAACTCCGCGCAATTACTCCGCGCTGACTGGGCGTTTGATGCGAAGTGTGAAGCAGCCGGCGGTGGTGCTGTTGATCTGCAGGTAGTCCACGTCGCGATCGGCGAATAGCTTTTCAATGACCGGCTCGAAGCGGCCGTCGGCTACATACTCTTGCCCCTTGAGTTTGCGTCCATGCGCGTACGCCTCCAAGGTGCGCGGGCTGCCGCGCAACTCTTCGGGAAAGCCACTACTTTCTGGGTAGCGTGTGCAGCCGTCGGCGTGAATATAAATCGGGCCCGGCTGCGGCAGCGACTCTTTGCCCGTGAAACGATCGTAGGTCAAGAGAATCCTGCGTTCCTTTGGCGTGATAGTGCGCAGGCAGTGGCGGCATGGCGCGGCATCCTCAGCAACTTCCAGGTGAGCAGGGAAGCCGTAAACCGGTGCCTTCAGCGTGGCGCGGACCTGCTGCGCGATTTCGGTTTCAACAGCGACGATGCGAAAGTTCTGCATGGAATTGTCCCCTCAATGATGTTTGTTCCGGCCCGGGTTGCGCCCGAGAGGAGTCATTGTCGGACATGTGCGCGCAAAGGTTCTATCCGCAACCGGCGGCCAAACTAGGCCCCCTCCCATTGTTTTTGGATCTGTTCATTCCAAAGGACTTTGAGTGCAACGAATTTGGATCTGTTCATTCTGAAAGGCTTACGAGGCGATTCTAGGGAACTGCAGACCCTGAAGGAGTTAGTGGTGCTCTCGCGTGTCTACCTGCGTGCTGAAATACCATAACCGTAAGAGAAGTGCGGGAGATCCACGCCCACTGGCCGTTCGTCCAGTACCCTATCGAGAAATGCTGGCCCTCGTGCCATTTGACGCGCACGTCCCCCAGGCCCGATAAGGGTTATAGGGCTCGGCGTGTCCCCGGGCCGAGGAGGGGGCGATGTTGCGCAATCGGTTGCTTATTCTGTTGGGCGGATGTTTCCTTACGGCATCAGCCGTTTGGGCTGACGGCGTTGGGTACATAGATTGCCGCAACCATCCGGAAGAGACGCAAGTTTTTGGAAAGGCCAGGCAGACCCACGAGGTAGTGGCGTCTTTAGCTTGCGGGGAGCGTTTCACGATCTTGCAATACGGGTTTATCTTCTCCCGGATTCAAACCGCAGACGGCAAGGTAGGTTACGTTTATTCGAATGTGATCTCGGTCGATCGCTCCGGGGCTACCGTTCCGCTGCCGACCCCAACACGCGTGCCCGCTGCCACTTCAAATGTCCCGGCCGCAACTGTCACGGTCGCTCCGCCCAACCCCCCTGCGCCTGCGCAACCTCCAGCCACACCGGCTCAGACAACCCCAACACCCTCACCAGCAACCAGTGCAAACGTCGCGGAAACGACTGCGACGCCGGTCCAGCTCACTCCGGCAGCGCCTACGCAAACTCAGGCCGCTCCGGCTCAGGTGGCCACAGCAGAAACTGCCGCACCCATTGGCAGCGCCCCGGTAGTTACGGCGGCACAGCCTGCCCCGAGCCCTGGTGCACAGCCTGAGGCGACTCCGACCGCTCAACCTGAGCCCGCGCCGGCGGAAGCCGCAGCGCCAGCTATCCGAGCTGCAAGCGCCAGGGAAAGCTGGGAGAAACCGAACGCGGGTGTTCGCACCATCGGTCCTCGTAGGATGCCTTTGATCGAACTGTTTGGCGGCTACGCATTTGCACGGTTGAATGGCGGCAGCGGAACCTGGACCAATTTAAACGGCGCGCTGGGGTCGTTTGGGTGGAATGTAAAACCGTGGCTGCAGATCGTCGCGGATAGCAGCTACGATTTCGTAACCGTTAGCGGGACCAAAACCGTGCTGTGGGGAAATCATTACGGGCCCCGCCTCTTCGGCCGGATGCGAAACAGGTGGGGGATAACCCCGTTTGTGGAAGGCCTGATTGGTGGATCCCGTGCTGACACCACGGTCAGCGGCACCAGCGGTTACACGGCTTCGGTCAACAGCATTTCGTATAAGGTGGGCGGCGGACTGGACATGAAGCCATCGCGACACTTCGAGATACGCTTGCTAGATGTCGATTACTACCGGACCTCCTTCGGGACTAATCTTCATCAGAACAACTATTGGGCAACGACTGGGATTGTGATTCGGCTCTTCGGTGGGGGATCGGAGTAACGGTCCGAAGGCTGCCCCAAGAAAAAAGGCAGACGCTATATCCACGGCTGGGCATCGTGCCTCCATCTGTCGCTCGCTGCGCTCGGACTGGGACGCGCCCTTCCTTCGTCAGGATAAACTAAAGCGTGCCCCTACAACGGCGGGCGCTCAGTCACCTGTAGCGCCGAATTTTATTTCTTCACAACCCACCCCCTCCCCCTCTTTCTGGATCTGTTCATTCCACAGGGCTTACACTTGATGGGCTTGGATCTGCGCATTCTAAAGGAGTTAGGGGCGGCTTTGTTTCATTGCTTGCGGAAGCGGCTGAAAAACGGGATGTTGTGGCGGAGCATGGCGTCGTAGGCACCGGGGTGTTGCACGGCTGCGTTGAGTTCACTTTTTACGCCGGGGATCGTTTGGAGAAGGAGTTGGCCGAGGTAGCCGAAGGTGGCGGCGGCCTGGTGGGAGATGCGTTTTTCGGCTAGAGCGGCGAAGACTTTGCCGAGGATGGTTTATGTCCGTGACGGTGTTGAGTTTGCCGGAAAGGGAGGCGAACTCGGCCGCGAGCTTTTCGGATTCGAGAAGCTGCTGTTCTTCACGGGCGTGGAAGATGCAGAGAGTGGGATGGCCTTTCTTGCGGGACATGCGGCAGGAGCGGCCATCGGTGAATTGGCGGAGACACTTGTTGCTGCTTGGATCGAGGGAATCTGATTTCATTGGGAACCTCAGGTGAGATGGATTTGTCCGTCTGGAGCGGACAGGCGCACAGAGACACGAAGAGCACAGCGACGGGCCATGAAGGAAGTTTGTTAACGGGTGCTGCTGAGGAGTGCTCTTGCGACTGGGCGCAGAACGCTACGGTAAGATGTTACCGCAGTAGGTAGATTGTTGTCAAGACAATTTTACAAGTAACTATAAACAAGGACGTTAGACCAGCACAAAATTGTGGGGATTCAGATGAGCTTGAGAAAGTCGTCTTCCCGCGCAGGCGCAGGAAGCAGTGCCGTCACCGCGCGATCCATAGTGGCCAGTTTCCCCTTTTTGTGAATGGCGAGCCCGAGCAAATAGGCATCGGTCACTTGCTGATGGCCACTTAGCCTGTTTGAAAACGGCTCTATCGCCTCGCCCAGAGTGATCTCGTCTGCCCAGAAGTGATGGTTCTGATGCTTCAGGTTGGAAGCGAGGAGACCGGCCGCTTCGAGCGGGGATGGGGCATCGGGGGAAAAAGCAGGATTGGCTACGATGCGAACGAAAGCGGCTTGCGTAAAGGGGCAGGTAGCCCAGCCTTGATGGGCATTGTGAGCGAACCACTCTTGCGCTTTCTCATGGTCTTCATGGGCAGGCCACATTAGGGCAATAAGCAGGTTAACGTCGAAGAGGAACGCGGTCATTTCTGATCGGCTTCCAGGGCACGCACTTTCTTGGAGCTCACTTTGGGCGATTCAGGGGCGAGATCGAAGACGCGGATACCATTGAGGGAACGTGTTGGTCGCGGAGTGGTCAAAGCGCGCCTAACAAGTTCGGATACGGCCTTTCCGAGGGCAAGAGAGCGGCTTGCGGCGTAGCGCTTCACGAGGCGGAACGTGTCATCATCGATGGAAAACGTCGTTCTCATATTCAAAATGATGCCTTATTTGAGTCTTGATGTCAATATCTGGTTCTAGCATCTACTTACAAGAAGTAGGTAGTGGACTGGCGAAAGAATGAAGACCGAAAGACGCGAACCTAAAATTTGGTCGAGAATTTGGAAGGCCAGGCCTGAGTTGCTCCATGATGCGGCCGACTGAGGCTTAACAAGCCCAATGGCTACCTTCTCGGCTCATACCGCATCGCCACCGCCCCCGAGCCGAACTCCAGCCGGCTCACGAGCCTCAAGTCGACACGCTTCGATAGCCCCGCGAACAACGTCGGCCCGTGGCCCGCTAGCCTGGGGTGCACCACGAACTCGTACTCATCGATCAATCCCAGCTCCGCCAACGCCAGCGGGAGCTTCACGCCTCCCACCAACAGTCCCTTACCCGCCTCCCGCTTGAGCTGCTGAACGGCCTTCCCCACATCCCCGCGCACGAGCTCCGCGTTCCAATCGACCCGCTCCAGGGTGCTCGACACGACGTACTTCTTTGCCGCGTCGATCGTCCGGGCGAAGGGTTCCATCCAATCAGGCCTCGCTCCCGTCCGCGCCGGCGGCCGAAACGCTGCCTCCATCATTTCGTAGGTCACCCGGCCAAAGAGGAGGGCATCGGCTTGTTTGAGGCTCTCGGTCGCGTGACGATGCATGTCTTCGTCCGGGGAAATCGCACGATGATCGCAGCACCCGTCCAATGTGACGTTGATGGAATACCGAAGGGGTCGCATTACGCAAGAATACCGCAAAACAAAAAGGGCCGCTGATTGCTCAGCGGCCCTTTGCACTCATAATGAAGATTTTCGCTTTTGACCCTTCGCTGAAAGACGCTCCCCTCGTAAAGACACTCGGGAGCAGCGGGAAAAACTCGATACGATCTGCCAGAATCCGCCCGGCCCCTTGGGTTGGAGGCCCTTGGGGTCGAATAAATCACCCTTCGCGTAAAACGCTCAGGGCAAGAGAGCGTATAAGTTGCGGGCCCGTGAGAGCTGCAGCTTACATTGCGTGGCATGACCCGCACACCAAAGCGGGTTGAGCCACGACTACTTTAGAAAGGAGGTGATCCAGCCGCAGGTTCTCCTACGGCTACCTTGTTACGACTTCACCCCAATCATGGGTCATACCTTGGGCGCC
>WNFP01003709.1_pt1 | contig 15373 bp, 18 predicted proteins | sample 5400201 | NCBI WGS metagenome assembly WNFP01 (sample SAMN13153355, study PRJNA577476) | soil metagenome | isolation source: 115 cm saprolite under Madrone tree | place: USA:California | collected 2016-06-14
GCCGAGGTTCACCTGCATGGCGTCGATGTTCTGGACGGCCCAGGCGTAGCGCGTCGCGCCGGGGCTCAAAGAGGACAGCGAGGCCGCGAGGAGGAGCGCCATGCCGATGCGAAGGAGCCATCCCTCGCCCTGCGCCCGTCCCGGAAAGGAGAGCGCCACCAGGGAGGCAACCGCGACCACGATGGCCAGAGGCAGGAGCTGAATCGAGTAGCGTCCTTCCTGGAAAGCGGGCCCCCGGTAGGGCGCGAGCAATGCCATCGCCAGCGGGTGGACGAGAAGAATCGAGGCCGGCAGCGCCCAGGCCCGGCCGCCGCGACGCCACAAGATCCAGAGCCCGGGCAGCACCAGCACGGGCAAGAGCACGTTGACCGACAGCAGCCAGCCGACCCACTCGCGCTCGAACTGCCAGGGCCGGGAGGCGAGAGTCACGGTGGCGGACTCGCGGGCTCCTTCGAGCAGGCCGATCAGCCCGCCCTCGATCTTGGCGGCGGCGGTGGTGGGCAATGGCGTGCCGGAGGTCCGCAGGTTGAACGCCACCCACGGAAGGAGCAGCACCGCGGGAATGCCGAGGGCCGCGGCCGAGCGCCTCATGGTCAGCGGCCCCGCGAGCCACAAGAGCGGGACGAGCAGAGCCGACTCGGGGCGAGCGAGCACGGCCAGGCCGACGAGCGCGGCCGAGGACGCGACGCGCCCTTCGACATGGGCGACGAGGGCGGCCGTCACGAGAAGCGCGGCGAGCGTCACTTCCATCCCGGACAGCGCCCCCCACACCATGGGCGCGCTCCATGCTGTTACGAGCGCCGCCGTCAAGCCGAGCGCAGCGTCCCCCGTCCACAATAGCGCGAGCCGCCGTGCCATCCACGCGGAGCCGAGCGCGGCCGCGACACCTGCCGCCTTGGCCCACGCGGGGTAGACACCACCCACCTTGAAGAGGCCGGCGAGGATCACCGTCCAGAGCGGTGCCGTCGAGCTCGACACCGGGACGCCGGGGTTGTAGGCAAAGCCGCGCCCCTCGGCAACGTTACGGGCCAGCTGGAAGTGGATCCACGAGTCGTCGAGAGGAAAGCTCTCCAGCCCGAGGTGTCCGGCGATGAGCCGCTCACGCTGGAGGAAGAGCCCGACAGCGGCGGCCAGCGCTGCGGCGGTGAGAAGGAGCGCGCCCCGTCCCTTCACCGCTTGTCGCGGAGAAAGGTGTAGCCCGCGTAGTCCGCGCGCCCCTTGCCCAAGGGCAGGACGTAGAGGAAGCGGCCGTAGGGCAAGGGGATCTCCTTGAGGCCCCGCGGCCTCGGTACGGCCGGATCCCAATGATCCACGAACCAGACGAGCTGGCGCACGCGGCGCGGGACCGTGACGGTCGAGCCGGGAGTCAGAATCATGGTCGCGGCCGACTGCGGCGCATAGAAGCCGCGCGGCAGCTCCTCGCCCAGCTGCACCTGGTAGATCGGGTACTCGGGCAGGTAGAACATCGCGTGGCGCAGCCACGGATACGATCGCGGATTGCCCACCTCGGTGAGCAGTGCCGTGTCCGCCGGATCGTAGTCGGCGCGGATCGTGTCGACGTAGGTGCGGATCACGGCCTCGTGCTCACGCAGCGCCGCCGCCGTCCGGCTCATGATCCAGTCGTGCGCCTCGTCTTTCGCGCGCCAGATCCACGCATCGCCGCTCCGGTTGTCGAAATGGCGCGGCACGGGGCGCGCGCTGACGAAGAAGCTCGTGCTCAGGAGGCAGAGCGGGAGGAGCGCGGCCGCGGTCAGCCCCCAGCGCCAGTTGGGGCGACGAAGCCGCTCGGAGCCCGCGGCAATGGCCTCGACGAGCACGCGGCTCAGCAGGATGACGAGGCCGGGGAGGAAGGTCAGCACATACCCGGCCTGGCCGAAGTGCACGAGGGTGTAGAAGACCGCGGGCGGCACGATCCACGCGAGAAGGAACCACTCTCGCCTGCCCCATCCGGCGCGCCGCACGTAGAGCGGCAGCGCGAAAACGGCCAGGGCCAGCGGCCCCAGGCCGACGACCACGGAAGCCAGGACGTAGCGGGCCTGCGCCAGCGTCACGTCGAGCGAGCCGCCCAGCACGGAGGTCGGCAGGAGCACCGAGCCGTAGAGCTGGGACGAGGCGCGGAGGTACGCGTCGAGCCCGCCGGTCAGCCAGAGCATGGGGAGGAACCACGAGAGCACGGCGCTCACCATGAGCGCGACGGCGAGCGCGAGCCGCCGCGCACCACGGATGCCGCCGCCGATACCCAGCACGGCGCAGCCGACGCAGAGCGGGAAGAGCAGGACGAGGACCGACGGGCGGATGCCACCCGCGAGCCCGAGCGCCACGGCGCCCCCGTAGAGATAGCGGGCGTCGCCGCGGAGAGCGCCGTAGGCGAAGACCGCCGCCAGCGAGGCCCCGAAGGCCTCGCCCGCGTAGGTCAGGCCGACCGAGCCGTAGAACCAGAAAAGCGGGCTGACCGCCAGGAGCGCCGCCGCCGACGCCGCCGTCGCGCGGTCGTAAAGCGCGCGCGCCAGCCAATAGACGGTCATCGTCGTGGCTGCGCTGAAGAGCATCGCGAGCGAGACGTAGGCCAGGTTGGGATCGGCCACGAGGCTGTTCAGCAGGCGTCCCAGCGCGACGTAGAGCAGATACCCCGGCGGGTGGGGCTGGTGCTTGGCGACGTCGAACTCGCGCAGCGCGAGCGCGAACTGTACGGCGTCCCAGTTGTAGAGCATCCGGGCGCGGTACGGCCAGCGGGACAGGAGTGTCAGCGCGGCAAGCCCGCCCGCGAGAAGAGCGTCCGCGTGGCGCCCGAGATGCGATCGCGCGCGCTCCGCCCATCGCACGGCGGCGCTCACACGTGACCCCAGACGCGGTCTGCGGCGCCGAATATGGCCGACGAGTCGCCGAGGCCGGCGTGGGCGATGCGGACATCGCGCGAGAGCACGGTGGCGTGAGCCCGGACTTCCCGCTCGAGCGCCGGGGCCAGGCCGGGCACGGTCGTCATCACCCCGCCGCCCAGGACGAGGAGTTCCGGGTTCAGCAGCGTGACGTAGTTGCCGATGGCCTGTCCCAGGTACCGCTCCGCGTCGCTCCAGATCGCTTTCGCGAACGCGTCCCCGGCCGCGGCCGCGCGCGCGACGAGGGCCGTCGTCACGCGCGAAGGATCGCCGCCTGAGCCGCCTCGCAAAGCCGCGCCCGGAGGCATAGGCCTCGACGCAGCCGTGCCGGCCGCAGGCGCAGGGCAGGCCGTCGGGCACGACCTGGGTGTGGCCCAGCTCACCCGCAGCATTGCCCGCGCCCTGGAGCAGGATGCCGTCCACGACGGCGCCCGAGCCCACGCCGGTGCCGACGAAGACGCCGATGAGACTCTGCACGCCGCGGCCGACGCCGAAACGGTACTCGCCCCACGCGGCGGCGCGCGCATCGTTGTCCACGTACACGGGCAGCCCGAAGACCGACTCGATCTCGTCGCGGAGAGGCACGTTCTCCCACTCGAGATTCGGAGCGTAGACGACGGCCTGGGTCTTGGGATGGATTTGGCCCGCGGCCGCGATGCCGATGCCGGCGACACGCGCGGGGTCGGTGGAGTCGACCAGGCGGCTGATCACGCCCTTGAGGTTCGCCAGGACTCCGGCCGGGCCCTTCCAGGGTTCGGTCTGCACCTCGAGACGCCCCACGAGCTGACCTGAGAGGCTCACGAGTCCGCCGCGCAACTTGCTGCCCCCCAGGTCAATCCCGACGGCGTAGCGATCAGGGGGCACAGGCGGTCGAGGAGAGGAATGTCGTGGTGGAGGCTACGGGCGTGTCAGGCCTTCTTGTCGTCGTCCTTTTTCGCCGCCGACGCGTCGTCCTTGAACTCGTTCACGCCCTTCTTGAATTCCTTGACGCTCGATCCGAGCGAGCGGGCCAGATCCGGGAGCTTGCTCCCCCCGAATAGCACGAGGACGATGACGAGGATGACCAGCAGTTCCTGGTAACCCAGACCGAACATGGCGACGCTCCTTTCCTGAGGCTAAAGCCCCCTTACCGTACGCGTACCACCTGCCCTTGTCAACGCGCGGGATCGGCCCGTCCGCGGACCTATCCCGGCTGCGCCGAGCGCAGGACGCGGCGCTCGCCCTGCCTGACCGTGACGCGCTGCGAGTCCAGGTACTCCATGAGGGGGATGGCGTACTTCCGGCTGACGCCCAGGAGGTCCTTGACGTCGGCGGGTCCGATCTCCTTCTTCTCCTTGAGGTGCGCCACGACCTTGTCCTGGATTTCGCCGAGCGCCGCCGCGTGGAAGAAGAGGGACTCCTTGACGCGCAGGAGCCGCCGGTCCGCGACGAGCAGCTGAAAGAGCTCGTGCTTCTCCGTGCCCTTGACCCCGAGGCGGCCGAGCGCCTCCTCCGCGCTCGGTGGCGCGGCGCCCGCCGCCCGGAACGCGGCTTCGAGGCCGTCGACGACGCGCTGCTGCTCGGGCGTGAGGCGGATGGCATGCGACTGCAGACGGACCTGGTCCCTGTCGCTCCGGACGACGCCCTCGGCCTCGAGCGCAGCCAGCAGCTGGCCGAACACCTTCTCCTGGGCGTGGCCCGCGCGGCTGCGCAGCTCCTCGCGGGAGATTCCCGCGCGCAGCGGGTTCTGGCTATGGAACTCCTCGAGTATCGCCAGCGTCTGCGAGCGGAGGCGATTGCTCGCTTCGCTGTGCACGTACCACTCCCGGTCGACCGCCGTCACCGCGCCCGACTGCTGCAGCTCATCGAGTAGCGCGCGAAGGCGCTCGGGCCCGAAGGGCGTGCGGGCGCGCAGGTCGGCCGCGCGGAGCCCCGCCGCCCCTGCCTGGCGAAGGTGCTCCTCGACCACGCTGGCCGGCGCCGCCGTCTCGAGGAGGCGCAGGTGGTCGCCGAGGGCGCCGCTCTTTCGCTTGAAGCGGGGCGGCGCTACGTCGAGCACGGTGCCGCCGCCGATGGTGACGATGGGCGAGTACGAGCGGATGACGTAGCGGTCGCCGGGCAGCGCGCAGACCGGGGCTTCGAGACGGAAACGGCCGTACGTGACGTCGCCGGGCGTGACCTCCTGCCTGTCGACGAGCAGCACGCGCGCCATCACCTCGTGGGTGCCGACGTGGAAGCGCACGCGGTCACGCGCCTTGAGCGGCCGCGGAGCCTCGGCCAGGAGCTCGAGCGTCGCGTCGGCCAGGAGTGTCGGCACCAGCGCCGCAGGCGGCGCGACGACGTCGCCGCGCTCGACCGCCGCGCGCTCGACACCCTGGAGATTCACGGCGGTGCGCTGACCCGCCTGCGCGGTCTGCACCGCGTGGCCGTGGACCTGGAGTCCCCGCACCTTGGCCTGGAGCGCTCTCGGAAAGATCTCGATCCTGTCGTCCACGGCGAGCTTGCCGGCCATCAGCGTGCCCGTGACCACGGTGCCGAAGCCCTTGACCGTGAAGACCCGGTCGACCGGGAGCCGGGCGTTCTGATCGGTCGGCCGTCCCGGCACCTCCGCGGCGAGCCGCGCGAGCGTCTGGCGCAGCTCGGGCAGCCCCTCCCCGGTCTTCGCGGACACGGGAACGACGGGGCAGCCCGCGAGAAAGGTGCCGTCGAGGAGCCGAGCGACGTCATCCTTGACCAGCTCGGTCCAGTCGGGATCCGCGAGATCGGTCTTGGTCAGCGCGACCATCCCGGACTTGATGCGCAGCAGCTGGCAGATGGCGAGGTGCTCGCGGGTCTGGGGCATCACACCCTCGTCGGCCGCGATGACGAGGAGCGCCAGGTCGATGCCTCCCACGCCCGCCAGCATGTTCTTGACGAAGCGCTCGTGGCCCGGCACGTCCACGATCTCCATCGTGAGGCCGCCGGGCTCTTCGAGGAAGGCGAAACCCAGGTCGATGGTGATACCGCGCGCTTTCTCCTCGGGCAGCCGGTCGGTGTCCGTCCCGGTTAACGCCTTGACGAGCGAGGTCTTGCCGTGGTCGATATGGCCCGCGGTGCCGATGACGACATGCTTAGAGGTCATTCAGCTGCGGGGGCCTCGAAATGGCCCCCGCACTCCCCCATCTTTGCGCCTCGGTTCGCCCTCGTGGGCTCACCGCACCAGCGAGCAGCCGTGCGAGGTCGATCTCCGAGGCTCGAAATGGCCCCCGCACTCCCCCATCTTTGCGCCTCCATTCGCCCTCGCGGGCTCGCCGCACCAGCATTGTCCCGCGCGGCAATGCCATGGTCTAGAGCGCGGCGAGGGCGGATGCGAGCGCGGAAATATCAGAGGGGAGGACGGTGCGGAAGTCCAGCAGGAGCCGGTCGTCGAGCATGCGGCCGAGAACCGGCGGCCGGCCCGCGCGCAGCCGCTCGTCGAGCGCTTGCGCCGGCAGCTCGCGGGTGCCGAGCGCCAGCGCAGCCGTCGGCAGCTCGACGGTCGGCAACGCGCCGCCGCCGACCTGTGACGTCGCGTCCACGAGGGAGGCGCCGAGGCGCTCTTGCGTCTCGGGAGAGAGGCGGCGGAGGAGCCCGCGCGCCCTGCGCCTGATCGCCGACTGTGCCTCGATCAGCATGCGGAGCGTCGGGATGGTCTCGAGCGCGTCGCCCGCCTCGTAGGCGTAGAGTGTCGCCTCGAGCGCCGCCACGGTGAACTTGTCGATCCTGAGCGCGCGGTTGAGCGGATTCTGGGCGAGACGGCCGACGAGCCCGGCCTTGCCGACGACGATACCCGCCTGCGGCCCGCCGAGCAGCTTGTCTCCGGAAAACGCGACGAGATCGACGCCTGAGGCCACGACCTCGGGTACGGTGGGCTCGTACGGGAACCCGAAGCGCCGGAGATCCACGAGGCAGCCCGAGCCCAGGTCCTCCATGACCGGCACGCCGCGCTCCCGACCGAGGTCGGCGAGCTCGCGCGAGGACACGGCGGCGGTGAAGCCGACGACGCGGTAGTTGGACGTGTGGACCTTCAGCAGGAGTCCCGTCTCGGGCCCGATCGCCTGCGCGTAGTCCTTGAGATGGGTGCGGTTGGTCGTGCCGACCTCGCGCAGCGTCGCGCCCGACCGGCGCATGATGTCGGGAATCCTGAACTCGCCGCCGATCTCGATCAGCTCCCCGCGCGAGACGATGACCTCCTTGCCGCGCGCGTGGGATTCCAGCGCGAGCAGGACCGCGGAGGCGCAGTTGTTGACGACGAGCGAAGCCTCGGCCCCGGTCAAGCGCTGGAGGAGCCCATCGACGTGAGCGTATCGAGAGCCGCGCTCCTTGCGGCCCACGTCCATCTCGAGGTTGGAGTACGCCCCGGCAACAGCCTGCAGGCGCTCGCGCGCGAGCGGCGAGAGCAGCGCCCGGCCGAGGTTGGTGTGGAGCACGACGCCCGTGGCGTTGACGACTCGATCCAGCGAGAAGACGCCGGTCTCCGTGAGCCGGGCCACGACGCGCGCGGCCAGGGTGTCTATCAGGGTCGCCGCGGGTGCGGCCGCGTCAGAGGCGCCTTCGATCACTCGCCGTCTCTCGGCGGCCAGCACGTCGCGCGCGGCCTCGGTCAGACGCCGGCGCGGCATACGGGCGAGCGCGGCGTGTCCCTCCACACGGGTGACCAGGGCATCCACGCCCGGCAGCGCGCGCAGGAGCGCCGTCGCCTTATCCGCCCGCGGCAAGCTCGCTCTCCACGCGGGCGCGCACCCGGGCGATGATCTCCCGCGCTTCATGCCGGATCGCGTCACCGCCGGCGGCGCGCGCATCCGTCTGCAGGAGCCGCCGCACCGCCTCCTCGGTCAGCCCCGCCCAGAGCTCGTCGAGGTCGCCGGTAGAAAATCCCTGGCCCTTGAGCGCCCGCGTCCACTCGCGCGCCAGCTCCTGGACGAGGCGGTCCCGCTGCGTCGCGAGTCGACGCGCGCGCTTCACTAGTTCCGGAAGCTTGGGCGGCATCTCACGGCTCATTGACGATGTGCCTGACGGCATCCACCAGGTTCGGCTCCCACCGGGTGGTCGAGACACATTCGTAGTCGGTATTGGCCTTGAGGCTTCCCGGCTTCCCCAGGCGGAACGTGCGCATCTTGTTGTTGATCTGGAGATCCGTGACCTTGCCGTTCGGCCGGACGAAGACGGTGAACGACACGATCGTCTCACCTTCGAGCGGCTTGTCGCCCTTGCTGCCGCAGTCGGCGTACACGCCGATGGGCGAGACGATGTCATCCGAGGCAATGACGCCGGAGTCCTTGGCGATAGCGCGCAGCGGAACATTGTCGAAGGCCAGCGCCTGGATCAGCGCCGCCCACGTGGCGTCGTATGACGCCGCGACATGGCCGCGATACGGGGGCGGCTTAAGCGGGGAGATGTAGGACGCGCAGCCGCCCGCCAGGAGCGCGCCCAACGCCACCGCGGGAAGCCGTATGCACGCTGTCATGATGCGCCCATTTTACCGCGGGTGATGGTCGATGCCGCGATACGCCGTGATGAAGGCGCGCACGCGTCTCTCGTCGAAATCGTCGAAGGCATCGAGCCGCGTCCACGCCGTAAGGGCGATGCGGGTCTTCATGCCCGGATAGGGCGCGAGGATGACCTGGCGCTCGTAGCCCGAGACGATCGCCTTGAGCCTGGCCACGAGGTCGGGGCAGCCGTCGGGGCAGTTGTACTGGACCACCACGCCGCAGTCCTCGAGATTGTGGACCTGCAGCTGCTTGGGGATGGGCTCGGTGTGGATGCCCCAGGACGCGACGTATGGCAGGTGCGGCCCCGACGTCGGAGGATCCGAGTTGTACGGGGGAATCTCGACGGCGAGCGTCGCCACGTGGCGATTGCCGAGGTCCGGCAGGCCCACGCCGGGCTCCGCCACCGCCGCGCGATACGCGAAGACTCCCGCGATCGCCGCGGCGACGACGGCGGCGCCCACGGCCCAAGGCCAGACGCCTCTCCCGCCGGCGCGCTGCATAGTGTGCGTCGTATCTCTGTCTGGCATCCCCATCTGAGTGTCGAGTCCTGGAAGTGGCGGAAGCGTGTGGGGGTCGAACCCACCTCCGACTTGTCTAGAGCCGGACGCCGGATTTGAAGTCCGGGAGGCCCACCGGGATCCTAGACGCTTCCATGCTTCCAACTACCCGCGATTCAAGGGGTCCGAGTGTATCACCCGGCTCAGAGGGCGCCAAACATGGGGCGATCTCCTGTCCATCGAAAGGAGCGTGATAGGCTCGCGAGGCATGACAACGGCGGCCCGGCTCGTGATCCTGCTCGTCGTGGCGCTCTCCGTCGTTGTGGCCGCCGCCCATGCGGCCGACCCGTCTCTTCCTCGGGTCGGGCTCTCCGCCGGCGAGCGCGATTTCATCGCGAAGCACTGGGGCCCCGCCATTCCGCCGCAGGGCCTGCCTCCAGCGCGCTTCTCGCCCATCGAGCGGAGCCTCCAGCCGGAGGCGTGCGGCGCGTGCCATTCGGTGCAGTTCGCCGATTGGCAGGCCTCGATTCACTCCAGGAGCATGGGGCCCGGCCTAACGGGCCAGCTCGTGGGAATGGCGCGACCGGAGCGTACCGCCGCGTTCTCCTGCTCGAAATGCCACGCGCCGGTCGCCGAGCAGCGCGCGCTCCTGGTCGAGCCCTCTGGCGCGCTGGCCGCCAACCCCGCCTTCGATCCCGAGCTTGAGGCCCGCGGCGTCATCTGCGCGAGCTGTCACGTGCGAAGCCACGAGCACTTCGGCCCACCGCGCAGGGACGGCTCGACGGCCTCTCGTGCGCCGCGCGAGAGCCTCCCACACGGGGGCGTCACGCGCACGACGGCCTTTCTGCGGGCCGAGTTCTGCGCGAGCTGTCACCAGTTCAAGGCCGACGGGCTCTCGCTTAACGGCAAGCCGCTCGAGAATACCTACGAGGAGTGGCGTCGGAGTCCAGCCGCACGCCGCGGGCTCCAGTGCCAGAACTGCCACATGCCGGATCGGCGGCATTTCTGGCGCGGCATCCACGACGCGGGCATGGCGCGCTCCGGCGTCGAGATCGCGCTCAGGGCCGACCGGGCACGTTACCGCGTCGGCGACGTCGCGCGCGCGACGCTCTCGATCTCCACGCCGAGGGTCGGCCATGCTTTCCCCACCTACGTCACGCCCCAGGTGCTGGTGCGCGCTCTTCTCGTGGACTCGGAGGGACGGGCCGTGGCCGGGAGCGTCGAGGAGCGCATCATCGGCCGCCAGGTGCCGCTCGATCTCTCGCGCGAGATCGCCGACACGCGGATTCCGCCCGGGGGACGCTTCACGCTCATCTATGCGAGACGCCTCGAGGACCAGGGCCTGAGGCTTCGCATCACCGTCACCGTGCAGCCCGACGAGTTCTACACGCGGTTCTTCGAGGCGATGCTCGCGGCGGGAGCCGGGAAGGGAGAGGCGCGAATCGCGGAAGCCCTCGAGGCCACGCGCCGCTCGGCCTACACGCTGTACGAAGCCGACCTGCCTCTGAGCTAGTGCCGGGCCGACTTTCGGGCCGCTACCGTGCCGACCCTCCCGGCGCGGGTGTCGGGTCCGCCGGCGCGATGTCGCCCATGTCGGCGTCGAGCTGGAGCGTGTCGGCGATCTTGGTGTAGCTCGAGAACATCTGCGTCACGCCGACGATCTCCATGACGCCCCGCTGCGTCACGCCCAGGCGCCGCATCTCGGCGAGATGGAACGAGGCGCCCGAGGCTGAGCGCGTCGTCACCGACACCGCGAATGCCAGGGCCTCCTTGAAGCGGCGGGCGAGGCGATTGTCGGCGTAGGCGTGCCGCGCCGCCTCCCACACGTCCGCGGCGTAGGCCGCATCATGGGCGATCAGGCGGAAGCAGGCAGGCGGTTCACCGCCGCCGTAGAACGCGCGAATCTCGTCCAGGAGCGCCCGGACGTCGGGCGGCGCGGTGGCTTCGTCGATCGGCCCGAGCGCGCCGAGCCCGTCGGCGGCCACGTTGAGCGCATTGGTGATGCCCACCACCTGCGCGGCTTCGTACCAGTTCGCGTCGCCCGTCATCCCCTGCAGCTTCCCGGCTGCAGTATGGGCTTTGACTCAGTACTCGCACGCGTTGACGCCGCTCACGACCGCCGCGACCATCTCCTTTTCGCCGCGGCTGAACTCGCCGGGACCCATCGCCCGCTTCATGGCGCGGCCGTGCGGGCCGCCGAAGCCCGGGTCCCAGGCCATGACGCGGCTCATGGCAGGGGGCTCGGCGAAATCGTGATTGAACCAGGCGCGGCTCAGCTCGAAGAGCTTCTGGGCGGCGGCGGGATACTCGTCCGCGTGTCTCAGCCTGACGGTCGGCATGGTGTCCTCCGAGGGGATCGGGCGAAGGGATAGGGCGCTCAGGCGCCTCCGGCCAGCGGCGGGAACATGGTGACCTCATCCCCTGGTGCCAGGATGACCTCCGGCGTCGCGTCGTGGCCATTGACCACAGTGAGGCAGTCAACCTCGCTGGGGATCTTCAACAATTCGACGACATCGCGGACCGTGGCGCCCGCGGGCATGTCGAGCGTGATGGCATCGCCGTGAGCGCCAGGTGGAAGGTAGGGCCGAAGGGTTGCGAAGAGCCGGACTTCGACCTTCATCCGGCTGGGGAAGCTAGTCGGCCGGGGCGGCCGCCACGATCCGGAGCCGGTCTCCCGGCCGAATGCGCGCGCCTCCGTCGAGCTCGTTCAAGCGCACGAGCTCAGCGGCCGAGATGCCGTACCGCTTGGCGATGCTGGCCACGGTCTCTCTCGACTGCACGATGTGGATCTCGGGCTTGCCCGCGTGGCGGCCGCGTCCGGCCGTCGCCGTCCTGTGCGCCCGCTCGCGCTCCTGGCCCTCGACGAATCTCGACGAGGCACCCACGGGGAACTTCAGCAGATACATTCCGCCGGGCGGAGTCTGTTTCATCCGGAGCTCGGGGTTGAGGTCGCACAGCACGTCCGTGTCCACGCCTGCCCTGACCGCGATCCGCGAGAGCGTAAGGCCGGAGGGGACGGCGGCGACCTCGTAGACGAGCGGCTCGGCCTGGGAGGCGATGAAGCCGTAGCGCTGCGGATCCCGGCCGATGAGCACCGCAGCCTGGATGGCGGGGACGAAGTTCTTGGTCTCGTCGCGAAGGATCCGTCCCCGCGTCAGCTCCCAGAAGTCGCTGGTGCCGAGCGACTTCATGGCCCGGAGGACCTTCATCTCGCCGGCGTTGTAGCCGGCCTTCGCGAGCTCCCACGAGCCGAAGAGCGCGTGGAGGTCGCTGAGATAGCGAGCGGCCGCCACGGTGGACTTCTCCGGATCGAGGCGCTCGTCCACCCAGCGATCGACGCGAAGCCCATAGCGCCGGGCGGTCGGGGCCATGAACTGCCAGAGCCCCTTGGCCCCAGCCCGGGAAACTGCCACGGGGTTGAAGCCGCTCTCGATCATGGCCGTGAACATCAGGTCTTCGGGCAGCCCCTTGCCCCTGAGCACCCCCTGGATCATCTCGGCGTAGCGGCCGGAGCGCTCGATCCAGCGCTCGACCACCGGCCGACGGCTGCCTGTCTGGAACCACTCCAGGAAATGCCTGACCTCTGGGATGTCGCGAATGGGAAAAACGGGGGCTGGCCGGCTGAATGACTCGGTCCCCGTTCCGTCAGAGGATTGGAGGTCGGATTCAGGGCTGGAGTCGATAGAGGCCGGTCCCGGGGTCGGGATTGGCTCCCCTTGGGGGGTATCGGCGGCTCGGCTCTGGACGGGGGGCTCCAAGCCTCCCCCGAGGGCAGAAAGCCCCTCAGGCTCCGCGCCAGCCGCCCTCGGGTAACCCAGGGCCGCCAGGCACAGCAACATGAGACCTAAACCGCGGAACCCGTTCTGGAGGGGCATGGAGAGGGACTTGAGGGGTTTTACCACGGGGCCCCAGGCGGGGTCAACCTCCCAGAGCAAGCCCTCTTCGAGAGATAGATGTCGACAGCCAAAAGGGCGCTGAGTTCAGTAACTAACTGTAAACTAAGGTTGTTTTGATGGACCACCTGAACTGCTGGAAAGGAGGTGAAACAACATGAAGAAGATCGTTGCGATTGTGATGGGTATTGCCTTCGCTTTCGGCACGGCGGGTTATGTCGCCGCCCAGACCACCCCGGCCCCCAAGGCGGACGAGAAGAAGGCGGACGACACGAAGGCCTCCGACAAGATGGAGAAGAAGAAGGGCGCGTCGAAGAAGACGATGAAGAAGGGCGGCGAGGACAAGAAGATGGACGACAAGGCGGCCCCGGCAGAGAAGAAGTAAGGTCGATTCAATCGGGGCGCCGCCCTCTCAACGGGGGGCGGCGCCCTGCTGCGTCTGCGGGACGGTCGGCTGGTTCTCGTCCGGAACGCGGCGATCCTCCCTGATCCCGGTCAACCACTCGTTGCGGTCGTGGAGCCGGACCGTCACCTCCTCGCCGGCTTTCACGGTGACGGGCATCGACCAGAACACCACGGCCGTATGGCCGAAAATCTGCGGCCGTGATTTGTAGCGTTGGGCCTCGCTTCTCTTCATGGCGACAGGCTTCTTGGCATGCGGCGTCTCGCGCCACGCCAGGAGCGTCCAGGCGCCCTCGGGAACGCGCTGGAAACGGAAGGCGCCATCCGCGGCCGAAGCCTCGCCCAGGATCAACTGGCCGGCTCCCGATCCGATCAGCGCCTGCTCGAAGGCGAGCCGCGCCGCGCTCACCTTGGGCTCAGCTTCGACGTACGCGTCGAGCGATTCGCGGGAGCCCGCCTTGATCGCCTCGAGCTCTGATTCGAACGCGGGCGAGCGAGGCAGCAAGAGCACCGAGACTGCCGTGTAGGGCGTGGCGGCGGCTCCGCCACGCTTCCCTTCCTCGTAGGCCCGGCCTCCGACGCTGCCGAAGGATCCGCGCTCGCTGGCGGCCTGGAGCGGCGCGACCAGCGCGCCGACGTCTATGGCCGTCGCGACGCCGCCTGCCACGACCAGGAAGAACAGCAGGGCCGCAGCCGTCACGCGCGCGCCCGAGACGATAAGACCGCTCTGCTGCTCGAAGAGATCGACGGGATTCTCGTCGCGCGGAAGGAGACCAAACACGATCCATGCTCTCCCGGCCCGGTTGGGAAGTCAACGGGCCTAAGGGTTTGACAGTACCCCGGGGCAGTGGCTAGGATTCGGCCGTGCCGTCCGACGAGGCCGCGACCAGGCGGAGACCCCGCTGCCCGCGCTGCGGGAGCGTGATGGCCTGGGAGGGCAATCCGCATCGGCCGTTCTGCGGGCTCACCTGCAGGCTGATCGACCTCGGGAGCTGGCTCGACGAGCGCTACCGCGTGGCCGGCGACACACTGCCCGAGGAGTTTCCTTCCGACGATCGCCCTCCGCGGGCCGCCGATTGACGGGGCTCTTCGGCGATCCGGGGGCTTTCCTCCAACGCCTCGTCCTCCAGCTCCCCGCACTCCTGATCGCTGTCACGGTCCACGAGTTGGCGCACGCCCTCGTCGCAGACCGGCTCGGCGATCCGACCGCGCGCCGCCGGGGCCGGATCACGCTCAACCCGCTGCCGCACATCGACCCGCTGGGAGCGCTCGCATTCGTGATCGCCGGCTTCGGCTGGGCGAAGCCGGTGCCCGTGAATGCCGCCAACCTGGGTCACCCCAGGCGGGACATGGCGTGGGTCGCCGCCGCAGGACCGCTGTCGAACTTCCTGGTGGCGTTTCTGGCGCTTGCCGCGCTTCGCGTCGCTGCGAGCTCTGGGCTCGTCGGCGCTCGAGACGACGTCGTGGCGCAGGTGCTGCTCTTCATCTACTACTTCAACATCGGCATCGGTGTCTTCAACTTGATCCCGCTGCCTCCGCTGGACGGCGGGCACTTTCTCCCGTTCCTGCTGCCGGCCAGCGCCGGACGATTGGTGCGCGCGCTCGAGCAGTACGGCGCGATCATCCTCCTGGTCTGCGTATTCTCCGGAGCCTTCCGGTGGATCGTCGGGCCTGCCATCGGATGGGTGGACCGCTTGATGGTTACGCTCGTCCGCTCGCTTCTCTGAGGGGACGCGGACACAGCAAAGCGCCCGGACCTTTCGGTCCGGGCGCCGGTGTTTCGAGCGAACGGGGATGCTCGAAGGGGGCCAATGGAGGCCCCCTTCGATTAAATTTACCCCGGCAGCGACCTACTCTCCCACGCCGTTACCAGCGCAGTACCATCGGCCCTGGAGGGCTTAACTTCCGTGTTCGGGATGGGAACGGGTGTGGCCCCTCCGGCATCGCCACCGGGAATCGGATGGCAATTGTATACGTTGATCCTCGAGTGCAGCCAAGCGACGAACAATTGTATGAGTGCAACGTGGTCAAGCCGCACGGCCGATTAGTACCGCTCGGCTGAACGCCTTACGGCGCTTACACCTGCGGCCTATCAACCTGGTAATCTTCCAGGGGCCTTCAGAGGGCTTACGCCCTGGGAGGTCTCATCTTGAGGCGGGTTTCGCGCTTAGATGCCTTCAGCGCTTATCCCTGCCGGACATAGCTACCCAGCGGTG
>WNFP01002257.1_pt1 | contig 15372 bp, 13 predicted proteins | sample 5400201 | NCBI WGS metagenome assembly WNFP01 (sample SAMN13153355, study PRJNA577476) | soil metagenome | isolation source: 115 cm saprolite under Madrone tree | place: USA:California | collected 2016-06-14
CGTACCTGCCGTTCTTCATTGCGCGATCAACTTCGTCGAAGGTTTGCGGATGAATCGCTGAATCAGCGTCGATGAAGCAGAGAATTTCGCCAGAGCCGGCGCGAGCGCCTCCATTGCGCGCGGCGGCGATGCGGCGCTTCGCAACTTTGACAACTCGCGCGCCGCCGGCCCTTGCTATCTCAGCCGTGCGATCGCTGGAATCATTATCGGCAACGATGACTTCAATTGCTTTCGGCCCGCCGGAATAATTCGATCGCGCCACGTCGATCGAGTCCAACAACCGCGGCAGATATTGCTCTTCGTTGTAAGCCGGGATGATTACTGAGAATCGAAGATCGTTCAAAGGAGTCATTGTGGTTATTATGTTCGGCTAACTTGCTCACGACCTTGCAGCGCGCCGGTACGAGCCTTAACCCAGTGTACGAATTCTGTTAGACTTTGAGCAATGGACAAGGTCATCTATACCGAAAGAGAGATGGGGCTGATTGATCCGAAGCCGGGGACGAAAGCGGCAGCCGCGCGGGATTTCGGCATTGATCTATCGCTGACGGTAAGTAATTTGCGCCTGACTCCTGAAGAGCGAATCAGACAACTGGACCGTCATGTCGATGGAATTCGTGAGTTGCGGCGAAACCTGCGCTGGCTCTCACGAGCTTCGGAACGTGCTGCATGAAAGACGTCGAGCAGCAGATAAGACTTGTCGGGCAATTTCAAATTAAGTGTGTGCTAGTAGGGGGAGTCGCGGCGACGGTCCACGGTTCTTCTATTCCCACCCAAGATCTCGATATCTGTTATTCACGCGATGATGCGAACTTGACTAGAGTGGTTGAGGCTCTCCGTTCGGTGCGCGCGACTCTTCGTGGAGCGCCTAAAGATATCCCCTTTATTCTGGACGAGGAAACGCTACGACGCGGATTGAACTTCACCTTCGACACGGATGTCGGCAAGCTCGATCTTTTAGGCGAGGTCCGTGGAGTAGGGCTCTATGCTGATTGCTTGGATAATGCGGACCAGGCGGAAATATTTGGCTACTGTCATTACGTGCTCTCGCTTGAAAAGCTAATCGACGCAAAGCGCGCTGCCGGACGATCCAAAGACTTGATTGCCTTGCCAGAACTCGAGGCAATCCTGGAACATCGAAAGGCTCACGGACGCGTCGGCTCTGAAATCGTTGAAGAGCGGTGAGAGCAGACCCAAACAAGCTAATGTCCAAGTCAATAATTATTATCCTGCTTTTCGCCCTCGTCGGCTTATATTCGCATCTCGTTTTTGGCAACCAATCGCCTAAACCAGATCTACTCAACCTGACTCAAATCGAAGCCTCGCATTTCGCCAGTCTCGCCCTGAAATGCATCCAAAAAGAGTATCCAAACAAACTCGATCACGTGAACAACGACGCGGCTGACGTGCGCAGCCCGCGCGCGATGCACGGCGCTTTCTATGGTTGTTTTGATTGGCACTCTTCGGTGCATGGGCACTGGATGTTGGTCCACCTGCTGCGCTTGTTTCCGGCCATGCCCGAGGCAGGCAGGATTCGCTCGGCGCTCAACGCGAACCTGGAAGCGAAGAATATCGCCGGCGAAGTGGCTTACTTGAAAGAAGCAAATCGCGCTTCGTTCGAGCGGACTTACGGCTGGGCCTGGCTGCTAAAGCTCGCCGAGGAATTACACGGTTGGAATGACGAAGATGGCCGTCGCTGGTCGCACAATCTGCAGCCGCTGGCGGATGCTTTGGCCGAAAAGTATCTGAGCTTTCTGCCCAAGCAGACTTACCCGATTCGCACTGGCGTGCATCCCAACACGGCGTTTGGGTTGGCTTTCGCCCTCGATTACGCGCGCTCCAAAGGCGACCAGAAATTGGCAGCGCTGATCGTCGAACGCAGCCGCTTTTATTATGCGCATGACGTAAACTATCCGGCCGCCTGGGAGCCGGGCGGCGAAGATTTCTTTTCGCCCGGTTTGATCGAAGCCGACCTGATGCGACGCGTCATGAGCCAGACGGAATTCGCCGTCTGGTTTCATCGTTTTCTTCCCGGCACGAACAGAGGCGAGCCGAAGGTGCTGCTGCAACCGGCGATCGTGACCGACCGCACCGATCCAAAGCTGGTTCACCTCGACGGCTTGAATTTGAGCCGGGCCTGGTGCATGCGGAGCATCGCCGCCGCCTTGCCGCAAAACGATCCAGCGCGCAAAGTCCTGGCCCTTTCCGCTCTCGCGCATGCCAAAGTCACCCTGCCTCACGTAGCCAGCGGCAATTATGAAGGGGAGCACTGGCTGGCTTCGTTTGCCGTGTACCTGCTCAGTACTCCGACGCCTTAAGAGATCAAAAGGAGATCAGTTTTGAGTGCGTGAGCAGAGTGGTCCATCTGTCAACCTGCGCTTGAGTGACCACTTGTTTCCACTCGATCCTGGCGAGGCTACCGCGACGAATAGCAGTGCGCGTAACGAAAAATATTATTTCTCTGGGCCACCCTGTGCGACTCAGCCCGCATCCATAAAGACGTACGCAGATTCAAGTTTTTGTTATCGACCCTGCGTTGCGGTCCCAAAGTCTCCGAGAACCGCTGATCACTCTCGTCTCCCCTTAGCAAACAATTAGCTCATCTCGTGCAGTCAAAGAGTTCCGACTGCGCCAGGTTTGTAGTCTGCTCGTAACGGAGGAAGTTATGAAGCGCAACCCTCTCCTGGGATCGACTCTGTTGGCGTTTGTCTGCCTGTTCGCTGGTGCAATCTCACGCGACCATTCGGTGATGGCCCAATCGGGCGCCACCGAAGGCGCACTCCTGGCTCTTGATTCAAATGGAAAGCCAGCCGGCCCGTGTCCACTCAAACACACCGACGTTAAGACGGAGATCAGCGGATTTCTGGCGCGCGTGATTGTCACACAGCAATTCGATAATCCTTTCGCGGACAAGATCGAGGCCGTCTACACGTTTCCCTTGCCGGAAGCCGCGGCCGTTGACGACATGACGATCGTCGTCGGTGATCGCACAGTGAAAGGAAAGATCATGCGCCGCGAAGAGGCGCAATCCACCTATGATGCGGCCCGGGCCAAAGGCCAGGTCGCGGCCTTGCTCAGTCAACAGCGCCCCAATATTTTTACTCAGGCGGTCGCCAACATCCTGCCGGGACAAAATATCAACGTAACGATCAGCTATGTCGAAACGCTCAAGTACGAAGAGGGCTCTTACGAGTGGACTTTTCCCATGGTGGTCGCGTCCCGCTATATTCCCATGGCCGACCCGAATAGCGATGCTTTACCCTCCGCGGATACAACGACCCAACAGCCGGCAGCGGCCAACGCCACACCAAGCGAACGCGTGTCCGATGCCGACCAAATTTCGCCGCCGGTGATGCCTCGTGGGATGCGCGCTGGTCATGATATCGCGATCGAGGTGAAAATTGACGCGGGCATCCCCCTGGTGAGTTTTCAATCAAAGACTCATGAGATCGAAGCGGTACAACCGGACACCGGCAAGGCGATTGTGCGCTTGAAGGATCAAGCGACAATTCCCAACAAGGACTTTGTCTTAAAGTACGATGTCGCGGGGAGCCAGATCGCGGACGCGTTCCTCATCCATCGCGATGGCCGCGGCGGTTTCTTTACTTTCATTCTACAACCGCCCCAGCGCGTGACGGTCCCGGACGTGATGCCGAAAGAATTGGTATTCGTCCTCGACACATCGGGCTCGATGGGTGGTTTTCCGATCGAGAAAGCCAAAGAGACGATGATGCTGGCCCTCGACGGTCTCTATCCACAGGACACCTTTAACGTGATTCTCTTTTCCGGCGATACCAAAATCCTTTTTTCTCAGCCCGTGGCGGCGACTCCGGCAAACATCAACAAGGCAAAGAACCTTCTCGCAAACGCAAAGGGCGATGGCGGCACTGAAATGATGAAAGCCATACGCGCGGCACTGGCGCCCTCTGATGCGCAGGATCACATTCGGATCGCCTGCTTCATGACCGACGGCCAGGTCGGTGACGACATGGAAATAATCTCAGAAGTGCAGAAGCATCCGCATGCGCGCGTCTTCGCGATGGGTTTCGGCAGCGCGCCGAATCGATTCCTGCTCGACAAAATTGCGGAGTACGGCCGTGGCGAAGTGGAATACGTCGACGAGCACGGCGACACATCCGGCGCCGCCAAACGCTTTCACGAACGCATCCGCAATCCTCTGCTCACCGACGTTTCCATCGACTGGGCCGGCTTGTCCGTCACCGACGTCTACCCCAAAAAGATTCCCGATCTCTTTAGTGCTAAGCCAGTCATTATTTCGGGCCGCTACGGCGCGAGTGGCAAAGGCGTGATTCGTCTAAAGGGAACCATGTCAGGACACGAATTTGTCAGAGAGATTCCCATAGAACTCCCCGAACTGGAGAGTCAACACGACGTGCTGGCCACTCTGTGGGCGCGCCGCAAGGTCGATGATCTTATGGGTCAGGACATGAGCGGAATGCAGGCCGGCAAGATGCGCGAGAACTTGAAATCGGAAATCGTGAATCTTGGTCTCAACTACCGCATGATGACGCAGTTCACCTCTTTCGTTGCCGTCGAAGAATCGATACCAACCGATGGCGTCGAGCCGCGACGCGTCGACATTCCGCTAGAGGCGCCGGCCGGGTCGAACTCTCTCGCCTCCAGCGTATGCGAAACCGTTATGGTGAGCACGGGTGGCGACGAGACGCTCAACGGAACGTCGGCTGACCTTTCGAATACCGTTACTGCGCGTTCGATTCAGGACCTGCCACTGAACGGAAGAAGCTTTCAGGGATTTCTAATCCTTACACCCGGAAGTGTTTCTTCCGGTCCGGCTGATTCGGACTCGGCCGCTCGAGTGAACATCGCAGTTAATGGACAACGGCCGACGTCAAATCAATTTACCGTGGATGGCGTCAACGGCAACTTCGGGATCTCGCCAGGCGGCCAGAGCCCGGGGGCTTCGGCGTCGGGCAATACGCCAGCGCTAACCGCTACCGGTGCGACTAATCCGCTTGCTTCGATCAGCGCCACTCAGGAAGTCTTGATCCGAACCTATTCCAACTCTGCCGAATACGGACGCAATTCCGGCGCGCAGGTCGCCATCGTGACCGAGAGCGGGACCAATCAATTCCACGGCTCGGGGTTCTATTTCATCAACAACAGACCCTTCAACGCCAACGATTGGTTTGCAAACAGCCTTGGGCTCACGCAGCCATCGCAGGGTTCAAATGAATTCGGCGGCGCACTCGGTGGCCCTATTCAACGCGACCGATTTTTCTTTTTCGCTTCCTACGAAGGTTTGCGGCTGCGTCAGCCCGTCACGGCGCTAACCGACGTGCCATCGCTGACGGCCAGGCAGGCAGCGCCTTTGAACATTCAGCCACTGCTGAATCTCTATCCACAGCCAAACCGTCCCGAGCGCGCCGACGGTTTCGCTGAGTTCGCATCCAGCTTTGCCAACTCCGGCCGCCACAACACCGCCAGCTTACATCTCGATCGCATTCTCAATAATCAATTGAGGCTCTCAGGCTATTACAACATCACCAACTCGAGTGCGAACGAACGCGGCGCGGGAAGTTTTTCCCTGAACACTCTCGACCGGATCGTCAACCGCTCTCAAACCGTCACCGGCACGGCGAGCTATACGATATCGCCGAGAGTAGTAGCCGAATTGAAGGGCAACTATAGCCACTTCACTTCGCAGAGTTCTTACCTGCTCGACACTTTCGGGGGAGCCATCCTGCCTCCAACTTCTTTGTTTTCTCAGCCCGCGCTGTTTGCTGATCACGCATCTTTCAGCGCGGATCTGAACGCCAGAGGCACGCAGCTAATGACCGGCAGTGATGTCACCAGCACCCAGCGCCAATTCAATGCACTGGGTTCGGTGACGACCATCTCAGGCAAGCACACGATCAAAGTTGGGGCCGACTACCGAAGGGTCTTTCCGATTATTGGTTTGCGTCAGCACGAGCAAATCGCTCTGTTTGACGGCGTGGCACAGGCGCTGGCCGGACAGGCGGCACGTTTCAACTTCTTCACCCGCTCGCAACCACAGCGGCCCGTGTTCAATGACCTCTCGGTCTATGGACAGGATGATTGGAGAGTCAATTCAAGAATAACGCTGACCTATGGTTTGCGCTGGGAAGTGAGCCCATCGCCGACCGAATCGAATGGCAGAGATGCTTTGGCCGTAACCAACGTGAACGATCCTGCGCAACTCAGTCCGGCTTCAACTGGGGCGCGCCTTTGGGCGACTACTTATGGAAACTTCGGCCCCAAAGTAGGCTTCGCTTATCAACCTTTCAAAGAAAATGAGTTCGTTATACGCGGCGGCTTCGGTGTTCTGTACGACGTCGGCAACGGCCCCGCGGGAGATGCGTTCGCCGACTCGTATCCATTCCTCAACGGACGATCACAATCTAACGTGCCGTTTTCTTTCGTGCCTCCTTCGTCTTCATCGAATTCGGTCACACCGATTACTGTGCCGTTCTCAGTCTTTGATCCGCGGTTAAAGTTGCCGTACTCGCTGCAATGGAGTGTTTCAGTAGAACGCGCGCTCGGGTCCGGGCAAAGCATCTCGGCGGCATACATAGGGAACGCAGGGAGACATTTGCTGCTGACCAGCACGCTACTAGACTCAAACTCTGATTTCAGATTTATCCGACTGACCAACAACAGCGCTTCATCTGATTATCGTTCACTGCAACTCCAGTTTCACCGGAGACTGTCACGGCGACTTGGCGCCACGGTCAATTACACCTGGGCCAGGTCCGTGGACAACTTCTCTCAGGACTCAGCCGCGCGCGCCTTGTTCAGAAGAGTGAATTCCGAAGCGGAGCGTGGTCCGTCCGATTTCGATATTCGTCACACCCTCACCGGCTTTGTGTCTTACCAGCCGCCCGCTCTGTTCGCTTCGGGCATTCCCAATCTGCTCACGCGCAACTGGAGTATTGATTCGGTCTTTAACGTTCGTTCCGCTGGCCCGGTCAATGTTTTCTATGCTGTGCCGACGAGTTTTGGGTTTCTATATCTTAGACCTGATGTGATTGCCGGCGCGCCTTTTTATTTGAATGACGCTGCCGTTGGCGGCGCGAAACGCATCAACCCGGCGGCGTTTGAGGTGCCGCGGGACTTACAGCAGGGAACGCTGGGCCGGAACGCTTTGCGCGGCTTTCCTCTCTCACAGTTCAATCTGGCATTGCGGCGCCGGTTTAATTTCAACGAAGACGTCAGGCTGATTTTCGGCGCAGAGGTGTCGAACATTTTTAACCATCCAAATTTCGCCGCACCCACTGGCGGTGATGCAAGTCTGGGAACCCGATTCGATTCCGGCAATACGATTCATCTGAATCCAACCTTTGGCCAGTCATTTACGAACGCCGCGAGTAGTGCCCGCAGCACCTTCGGTGCGAACTACTACCCCGGGGGCGCACGGACGGTGAAGCTGTCCGCGAAGTTGGAGTTCTAACAATCTCGCCACGTCCTGCTGCCTGATGGTCGCTCGCACCACTCCCGCTGTGCGAGCGACTTCTTCACGTTTCCAGCTTATAATCAGGTTAGGATTAGAGTTTGAAACAACTGTTTATAAAGGAAAGAGTCAATGACCAGCTCGGGATTTACCAGGAGATCAGATAATGTCCGGTTCACAGGGCGCATCCTTTTCCTGACCGATGACACTTCTTTAATTCGACAACAACTCGAAGCCGCCGGCGACGAAGCGAAAGCTTTGGAGCACGAGTTGGCACAGCGTCTGTCGCATGACGATCTACCGCTGATGAATAACATTTCCACCGACGAGATCACGCCGGGCTGGGTTTGCTTTTATTACGACGAGACTCTGGGTCAGTACGTCTATGTCGGCATGCGTGAAGGCGCGGTCAAAAAAGATGAGGTGAAGAACGGCGGCTTTGCGGTAGTCGTGTCGGGCCTATCGAAAGGCTGCGGGTCATCGCGCGAAACTGCTCCGTACGCCGAAAAGTGGGCCGGCATTCAACTGGTCATTGCAAAAAGCATCGAGAAGATCTACGGCCAGAACTCGCAGAACATTGGCCTGCTGACCTCGACCGACTTCGGTTTGATTGAACGCATTCGGCAGGGCGAAGAGATTGCTCTGGCAGAGTTCACTAAAGACGTCGACCCAATCTCGCAATCGATTGTTGAGCACGGTGGGTTATTCAATTACAACAAGGCTCGTTTGGCCGGAGAAGTTTCGCCGCCGCCGGTCGAGACCCAGTCACTAACGCGCCAATTGGTCGAGGTGGGCCAAGTCAGCCGCGCCGATGCTGACAGCCAGATGTTTCAAAATGTAATTCAGCAGGCGGCCGCAACGTCAACCGAGCAATCGCGGCGGCCGATGAATATTGTCGAGAAGATCATAGCCCGTCACGCGTTCGTCAAAGCCGGACTGGTTGGCGTCGAGTCGGTGAAGCCCGGCGATTCCCTCTTTGCCGTGGCCGACGTGCGTTTCTCCCACGAATACGTAACGCCAATGGCTGAGTCGCTTTTCAAGCAAGCACTTGGAGCGGACGCACGCGTGACGGAACCGGAATCAGTCTTTGCCTTCCGGGATCACCTGACATTTCTCAACAAGGTAATGTCGCCCAAGCATCGCGAGATGGGCCTGCTGGAAAAGGCCGATGGTCTCGCGACCACGCAGGAAAATTTCACGACCAATCAGGGCATCAAGCTCTATGGCGAGAATCCGGAAGGCGGTTCGGAAGCGATCTGCCATAACGCGGTCGTCGAAGATCTCGCTTTGCCCGGTCAGATCGTGGTCGGCACTGACTCGCATACCTGCATGGCCGGCGTGCTGGGATGCTTTGCGTTTGGGGTCGGCTCGACCGACATGGCTAACGCCTGGTTCACGAAAGACATTCGCATCCGCGTGCCGGAAACCGTGCGCTATGTTTTGAAAGGCCGCAAGCGCGCGGACGTCGCCGCAAAGGATGTAATGCTTTTCATTCTCGCCAGCGATTACATGAAAACGAGCAAAGGCATCGGCAAGGTCCTCGAATTTGCCGGCGAGGATCTCATGAACTGGTCGATGGACGAACGCGCGACGTTGACCAACATGTCGGTTGAAGCCGGCGGCTTTACCGGCATCATCGAACCCGACGAAGCCACTCTGACTTACATCGTTACTATGCGCGGACTTGATGCCGAGACTGTTCGCGATGGATTCGTGTACAGCGATCCGGATGCCGAATACGCCGCGACGTTTGAGATCGATCTCGCCCAGATTCACCCGATGGTGGCGCTGCCCGGCGATCCGCGCAACGGAATTCAGATCAACCAACTGACTGAGGAAGTGCGCATCGACGCGGCCTATGGCGGGTCATGCACCGGCGGCAAGATGGCCGACATGGATATGTACGCAACGGTTTTGAAGAACGCTTTGTCCCGAGGCATGCGTGTCGCGCCCGGCGTCCATCTCTATCTGCAATTCGGTTCGCAGAAAATCAAACAATACGCGCGCGAAAAAGGTTACATCGAAATCTTTACCGAAGCCGGCGCGGAATTGATCGACCCGAGCTGTGGCGCTTGCATCAACGCCGGCCCCGGCGCTTCCCAGACCGCAGAAACCGTAACGGTCAGCGCCCAGAACCGAAACTTCCCCGGCCGCAGTGGTCCGGGCAAACTCTACCTGGCTTCACCGTATGTCGTAGCGGCGTCAGCGATCGCAGGGAAAATTGTAGAGCCCGACGAGTTTTTGAACTAGCGTAGAGTTCATCATTGCTGCGCAATTCTGGAGAACCAGGCTCAGATTTGCACCTCCGTTGAGCGTCAAACAAAACAGAGTCGACAAGGTAGTGGTAATTTCGTGGTCGCACGATACGGACGATCCAGAGCATCCTAAGCGACACGTCACCGTGCTGCATCTACAGCCAGCCATAACGCCTCTCAGGGCCGTCCAGGTATCCATCGCAAGCGATGTTAGGGAGGCACAAGCAAATGCCGAAGGCTAAGAAAATGGGAAGGCCGAAATTGCCGAAGGGCCACGCGAAGGGAAAGATCGTTCCTGTGCGCTTTAACGACGAAGAACTAAAGGCAATGACTAAATGCGCTGACAAGAGCGAGCACAAGACCCTGTCCGCATGGATTCGTCATACACTCAAGAAGGCAACGCTGGTCTGTCCGTCATAATGAGAACACTATTTATATACGCGATTAGGCTACTTCTCTGGGTCGGGATTCCGTTCTTACTCGGCATAGTGCTATACAAAATCTCAAAGCATGACACCGCCTTAATGAACGAAGACGTTGACCGTAGCGGCTCAGAGTTAAAGTGAACTGTGGATTTCAGAATGTACCACTACCGTCGACAAGTAAATGTTGACTTAGCGAACCCGTGGGAATATCGTGGCGCAGGGTACTCCTTCTGAGTTGGCGGAATTCTCACGAGCCTGCTTGGTGTGCACACTCGCTGGACCGGCCGACACCAGAAATCCTTAGTGAATCGCTGACCCCGCAGACCTTTGCGGATTTTCTACTCACAGTCTTCTTCCTATTCTGACAAGGAGAAAAGGAAATGGCCGAAAAAGAACCTTTTGCTGAGTCGCTGGAAGCCGGACTCGCTGGCTTTGGAAAAGACTCCGCCATCGTTGGCGGCGACAATGGAGGACATCAGGGTGAGTCAATTCCGAAGATTGATCCTCGCGCAGCCCTCTCAGATGGAAGTGTCACAAGTATTGACACTCAGTTGAAGATCACACGAGAAGTATACGTATCGGAGGGGCCAACCTTCGCAGATATTGAGGAACAAATAAGACAAACTCGCGAAATCGCGACTAGGATAGTACCAGTGGAAGAGGACCTGGATGCCCTGTCACGGATACGGCGCTTTGCCGACTTCAAGAGACAGAGACGGGCATTCTCTTTTGCGCGGCTCTTTTCCAGAGGTTTCTACACTGACTTTCGACAGTACGAGCAGCCACTAACCGAAACGCTGGCGGACATTGAGGCCGAGATTAAATCCGATTCAAAAGAAGGCGACTTGAGAAAAGCGCTGCTCTCGTTGAGGAAGCTTACTGATGAGGTGAATATCAAAATCCAGCGACTCAATTCAACCTTCATTGGACTGGTCTATTCCCTTACTACTAGTAAGGAACTTGTCTGGGATTTAGTTCAGAGAATTGGACACCGCGAACTTCGTGACGAAGCGAAAGTACACTCGGGCATTGTCGCTCAATTGGTGGGACGGTTGGAGTCGGAAGATTTGGCTAAGAACGAGCCTCATGTTTTCAGCAAGGAATTTCCCGGAGCTATCGGCATAATGATCGAGCTGGAACAGAGAAAATTAGCGGTCGAGGAACTAGTACATAAAGATCGTAAGCGACGTCAATGGACAGTTGGAATTGTAATTGGCTACATTGCGCTCGTACTCGCGCTGGCAGTTTTTGTGAGCGTCCGATGGAGGAGCAGGTTTCTTATGGGGGAGGGACCATTGAGCGGAATGAGACTTCCTCTGGTTGGAATCCCCTGGCCCGTGATCGTTTGGAGTCTCATCGGCAGTTTCGCGGCAATGATTTATCGGTTTAATAAGAAACCGATCTATGACTTTGGCGATGCCGTTAAGTGGATGTTAACCAGACCAGTACAAGGAGTTGTGCTCGGCTCTGCCTTTTATCTGGTTTTGATCTCGGGGTTGTTTCTGTTGGGCGGTCGGGGAACCGAGAATCCGGCTTCAAACACTGCCAATGATGTGGTTCTTATCCTTTCGTTCCTGGTGGGATTTAGTGATCGCTTTGCCGATAGTGTTTTCAACGCGATTGTCGACAAGTATTCGCAATCCCGCGGGACCACGACACCCGACGCCGAGCGGACGGAGGACAAGTCGGAGCAGAGGAAGAGGAGTGCTCACTAAGCGCTCGTGAGTGACTTCAGCTCGGGTGCTCAACTCTTAACCTACTTTTCTAAGAAGATGCGCAGTCGTAAAGCGCGGTTTCTTTTCCTTTTGGATTCCTTCCGCTCGAACATCGACCTCAGTATCGACGAACGCGGCAGAGATTTATTAACTCATCAGGCTCTCAACAGCTCCGGGCGCAAGCAGCCGGCCGATTAACTGATGCATGCGGTCAAAGTCGATAGGCTTGGTTAAGTAACCGGAGACGCCTACGTCGTAGGCGGCCCGCTTGAACCCTTCGGTATCGAATGCGGTAATCGCAATTATCGGCACCTCTCGCAGTTGATCTATTTCGCGGATCTTGCGGGTCGCTCCCAGGCCATCCAGACGCGGCATGCTGATGTCCATTAGAATCAGGTTCGGCCCGATCGCACGGGCGACGCTAACTGCTTCCTCGCCGTTGGTCGCGGTTACCACTCGATAACCCACTTGCTGCAGATCCAAACTCAGGATCGCTACGTTATCAGCAGCGTCGTCGACTACGAGAATTACTGGGCTTTCTCCGGCGATTGGATCACTGCCCGGCCCAGTAGTGTCATTGTGGGTGTCTTGATCATCTGCTCGTTGTTCGACGCCGGGGAGGGCGCTGGTTGCGAGAGGATTCTTCTCTTCCATGAACGAGATTATAGGACAGAATAGAAATTACTTCCCAAGAGAGGTGATTCTTACCGCCCACATGAATGTCAATTCGCACCTGTGTTGCTATTGGTTGGCAAGTGATGCGGGGCACTAGCCCGACCGTCAGGGAGGGCTCCGAGGTGCATCAATTGAGCCCTCCCTGACGGTCGGGCTAGTGCCCCGAAGATTAGCCACACACTTTTACCCCACTACCTGTTTGCCCGGTCAAGCTGTTAATTTTTCCTTTCTCGTGTATTATACCGCCGCTTTTCAATCCCTTTCCCGTTTATGGTTCAAGCTTATCGGCTGAACCCAAGGAGTACCCGATGTTGACTAAGACTTTATTGATTTTCGCCGTCCTGTGCGCTGCCATTCTGATTGGCTGCAGTAAGACTGACACGATGGAAAACAGCAATACGATGGCTAACAAGCCTGCCACTATGGCCAGCCCGGCGAAATCTACCACCGCATCGAGCGGTGAAAAGATTGGCGTGCCCGAATGCGACGAGTATATCGCCAAGTACGAAGCCTGTGCCGGCAAGGTGCCCGAAGCTGGGCGCGCTGCTTACAACTCGGGCCTCGAACAAACGCGCTCCGCGTGGAGGAAGCTGGCAGCCAACCCCGCAACAAAGGGAACGCTGGCGGCCGCTTGCAAGCAAGCCACCGAGGCACAAGCCGCGGCATGGAAGACTTACGGTTGCGCTAACTGATGGGCCCGCGGATTTCGCGGTAACATTGGCTTGATTCAAGCGCAAAGGGCGCAAAGGTGCTCGCAAAGATCGCGGAGAATTTGTTCCTGCGTTGCTTTGCGGCTCCTCTGCGCCTTTTGTGTTTGTGATGGCTTTTTAATAGCGCGGACGGTCTGGGCAAGCTGGCAGTCTGCGCCACATATCCACCAAACATGTTTGGGCTTCCGGGCAGCCTGATGCCTTGGTATAATCCCGCGCCATGAAAAATAAATTTGCTCGCACTATCGCTATCGCTCTCCTCGCACTCTTTTCCATTCAATCGTCCTGGGCCACTTGCGGCGGAGGTGGCGGCGGCGGCGGCGGCGGCATGTCCACAGGCGGTGGCGGCTCGGATGCTCCCACCTATCCAGTGCCCTGGAAGATTTACACCAGGGACACTCCGGCCAAGGGCGGCCTGGTTCTTTTTTGGTTTCCAGCTTCCGAGACCGAGATCAGAAATTCGAGCTTGAAACAGTCACGGACGCTTTCGCTTTACGCTTCGCAATGCGTCGCGATGGAAGTCGCCGACACAAAACTTCCGAATGCCGACAAACTTTTGGGTGATTCAAAGCTGCCGGTGGCGGTGTTGGCAACGCCCGATGGAACGCCCGTCAAAAAGATCGATAACAAAGACGGCAAGCTGAAAGTGGGCGACGTGGAAAAGGTCGTCGAAACCGAGATGAAGCAACGCGAAACTTCGCTCGACAGCCAACTGAAGGATGCAGCCGCCAAAGTTAAGGCCGGCGACAACAATGGCGCGATCGCGGCTTATCGCGCGGTGCTCGATCAGAAATGCCTGTTCCCGAAGAAGGCGAAAGAGGCGGCCAGGGAACTGAAGAAACTTGGCGTCGAAGTTGCCGCGATACCGGCGGCGCCCATCTTCGAGCGCAGGCAGAGCGCGCTGATTCAGCGCACGATGAAGCTTGGGTTGATTGCTGAGAATAGCGGTCGCTACATCGCCGCGGACAAGTTGTACACGCGCGCGCACGTGATGGATCCGGCTGATCCGACTCCGCTGCGCTTCATGGGTGAAAACTATCGCCACAACATCGGTGACTGGAAAAGAGCCCACATGGTCTTCGAAGCGATTCTGAACATGCCGGCTGATCCTCTGTCGCGGTCGGTAGCACTGCACGGGTTGGGCAAGATGACGATTCACGATGGTGAGTTCAAGAAGGGATTGGAATTAATGGAGCGGGCCGTGGCAGAGTTTCCGCTGGCGCTGGCATACCGGAACCTGGCGGTTTACTGGAACTCTGAAGGCAATCCGGCGAAGGCGAACGTGTACACGCAACAGGCCCTGGCTCTCGATCCAAAGGATCCATACAACTTGGTCTTTGCCGCTGTTTTCATGGCCGCGAACGGAAAGAAGGAAGAGGCGCTAAAGATTGCTCGCGACAACGTCAACCTGATGCCGGCTTCGTACAATCTCGCCGCGATCTACGCCCAGAATGGACAGCGGGAAAGAGCGCTTAACCTTTTGCGCCGTCACTTCTTCCAGTACGAACGCTATCAGGCCGTGCGAGAGAAAGAAATGATGGAAGCGCGCGTCGATGCCGTATTCGATTCGATCCGCGCAGACCATGCGTTCATCGCACTTACCAGTCGCGCTGACGGGAAACTGCCGATTCCGATGAAGGGGATGCCGGCAACACAAGCAAGCCCGAACCGTTAATCCGTTTTTCACATTAACTAATTAGAGGCGGGCTACGGCCCGCCTTTGATTTTCGTTCTAATTGTTGCCCGGTTCGCGCTATCAAAGTGAGCCCAGGCACGTTTCGGCGATTTTTTCGTTGAAGCATAATTTGAAATCTGTTAGATGTTAGCAAAGGAACTTCGGTGAGAATCTTGATGGAGGTTAGTTAATGCCGGAAATTCAGTACGTCTCAGATGAAAGCGGCAATCCAACGGCAGTAATTGTGCCTATTGAATTGTGGCGCGAGATCGAGTCTGAAAAAGAGACTGCGTACCTGTTGAAGAGCGAGAACATGAAGCGCCGGCTTCTGGAAGCGAAGGATCGTCAGACCGGAATTCCATTTGAGGAAGCTCATAAGAAGCTTGGAGTTTTGTAACGAGGGATTAAAGTCATGAAGCTCTTGAGCAAAACTGTCATACTGATATCAATCCTATCGTTTCTCGTCT
>WNFP01004556.1_pt1 | contig 15365 bp, 13 predicted proteins | sample 5400201 | NCBI WGS metagenome assembly WNFP01 (sample SAMN13153355, study PRJNA577476) | soil metagenome | isolation source: 115 cm saprolite under Madrone tree | place: USA:California | collected 2016-06-14
GAGCCCCCGCGAATGGCCCGCCACCTTGTGCATCGCTCGCTTCCTGCTGTGCTAGTTCAGAATGATTTGTGGCACTCGGTAGAGTGTCAGGATGGGCAAGATTCGATGGTATGAGCGTTGAGTTTCGTGAGGCTCCCGTGGACAATGAACGCGTGAGTCTGCGCAAGCACCGGATCGCCGATTACCTGCGGCCCAAAACGTTAACAATGTTGTTGCTCGGGTTTTCTGCAGGCCTTCCTTTTTTTCTGGTCGGCAATACGTTCGGCTACTGGCTGCGCGATGAACATACCTCCCTGACAGCGATCGGGTTTATTTCCTGGGTGGGCCTTGCATATTCGCTGAAGTTTCTGTGGGCGCCCTTGATGGATCGCGTCGACTTGCCGTTGTTTAAACGGCTTGGACATCGGCGCGGATGGCTGATGTTCTCGCAGATCGTCGTCGGGCTGGCGCTTGCCGCCATGGGCGGAGTGGGCACGAAAGCCGGGCTCGGCCGGCTTGGCGCTTTTGCGCTCGTCGTCGCGCTTGCCTCAGCGACACAAGACATTGTGGTCGATGCCTGGCGAATTGAATCGGCGGACGACGGAGAAGAACAAGGCCTCCTCGCGTCTGCCTATCAGTTCAGCTACCGCCTGGCGCTTCTGACTACGGATTCCCTTATCCTCATCGTGGCAGCTGTCGTGGGCTGGCGCATGTCCTACGGTATCTACGGCGCATGTATGGCCGTTGGAATGATCGCGACCTGGTTTGCGAAGGAACCGGAGCGCGCGGATGCGGTGATGGATGAAAAAAAGCGCGAAGCGCCGCTTTGGACGCTGCGCGGGATCTTCGACGCTGTTGTGGGACCATTCATCGCTTTCTTCCGGGCACATGGCTGGCTCGCGCTTGTCATGTTAGCGGCAATCAGCCTTTACCGGTTGCCGGACTTCATCATGGGTCCGATGTCGAATCCCTACTACCATGACCTCGGTCTTTCGAAGCAAACGGTCGGAACGGTGCGCGGCTCTATCGGACTTGTCGCTACGTTTGCAGGCATCGCCGCCGGCGGATTCTGCTCGCTGAAGCTTGGCTACATGCGCGCGCTTGTCATCGGGGGCATTGTGCAGGCAGCCGCGATTGCCGCGTATGCGTCTCTCGCGTTCGCGGGCGCCAGCATTCCTCTCTTCGCGCTCGTCATGGTCGGTGATAACTTCGGCATCAGCTTTGCCGGCGTTGCGCTTGTCGCGTACATGTCGAGTCTCACCAATTTGGGATACACCGCCACGCAGTATGCGCTCTTGAGTTCCACCTATGCCTGGCTGGGAAAGATCTTGAAGGGATTTTCCGGCGCTGCGGTCGAAAGCCTGAGCGCCACGCACGGCCTCATTCACGCCTACGGCATTTTCTTTATCGTTTGCGGACTGACCGGCGTGCCTGCGGTCCTTCTGTTCGCGGCATTGGGTTACTGGCACAGGCGGAAGCCACCGGCGCCGGCCGCTGCCTAGGAAAGTCTTCACTCCTACGAAAATACCTTCAAGCGGTCTGAGCGAGTGGCTCCAAGGTCACTTTGTGTCCCAGGCGTTCCAGTCGCCGGACCAAGGAGCGGCTGGTTCGGTTCGTGTCGATCCGATCAAAGTGATCTGCACCGAGTTCCCGGTAGTCTCCTACGCGTGCTCTCCGCAACTTCATGGAGACTACAATTCGTTGTGCTTCCCCGTAAGCGGGCTCTGCGAGCGCCAGAGTAAAACGGCCTCTGTCGCCGACGCGGCGGCACAAACGGTACGCCATCTCGGGCTCATTTTCGTAACGCAAAGCCGCTGCCCGGTCGACGCGCGAGGCACGCTCAGCGTCCTAGGCCTCGGCGTGCTCGCGCCCGTTCCTAGCTGGGGGGGCAATGCTCAATGATGCGCGGGGCCACCTCTTTGACGCTCCACACATGGTCGTGTTTCCAGCCTTAGCGGTCATGACGGCCGTGCTTTCATTCAATCTGCTCGGTGATGCCTGGCGCGATTGGCTCGATCTGCGGACCCGCTCGCAGATGGCCGCACAGGAGTCTTCCCGCTGACCTGTTCTTGGCGTGTTCTTGGCGTGAAAACTCAAACGCGCGACCGGACGATGGCAGCTCACTACTTGTTCAGAATCACCGGAGCACCGCGGCCCAGGCTCAAGGTGCGGGCGGCGTTGGCCTTATTCACGGCAATCTCGAGATATCCGCTCGAACCCACATAAGCAACGGGCTCGCCGTTGTTGCCACGCGCAAAGGTATCCACAAGTCGCGTCACCTGATGGGTTCCCACCTGAAGTTTGATGGCGCCGCCGTTCAGCACCGAGTCCGGCAAATCTTCCGAGCGGAAATTGGTGATCAGATTGCCGAATGCATCGGTCCGCATAACCGCGCCTTTCATGGCTCCGCCCGACTCCTTGGGGCGGGGAATGACGAACTTTTTATAGTCGCTGATCTCATCCCCCATGCTGGGGGTCTGCCAGCTTTTGGAAAGCCAAGACGCGACGGGGGCGAAGATGTCTCGCCCATGAAAGGTCTTGCTCACCGGCTGCAGGTAGTAATGTCCGACATTGGCGTCCCGAACGACAAGACTGTCTTTCTCACGCTCATAAATGACAGATAGCACGCCGTTGTCGGGCGCGACAAAATACTGATTATGAGCGCTGACCAGCAGCGGACGACGCTCGGTTCCCACACCAGGATCCACAACTACGACGTGGATTGTTTTCGGGGGAAAGTAAGAATATGCGGAGCCAATCGCCAGGGCTCCGTCGAGCAGATCAAACGCCGTGACGTTGTGCGTGATGTCCACGATGGTTACGTCAGGATTGATCTTCAGGATTACGCCCTTCAGCGTGCCAACCAAATGGTCGTTGGTACCGTAGTCAGTCGTGAGGGTGATGATCGCGTTGGCCAATGGATTCTCTCAGCTGGGATAGTTTGCGCACGGCGCCGAGACGGAGCGGGTCGGCACTCAGCACCCTTTGACGCTAACGGAGGTGCGCGCTCACGTCAAGAATTCGCGGGGCGACTGCTGTGCAATCGCCAATGGGCCGTTCAAAGGCGAAATCAGCGGTGATTCAGCCCGCACCCTGTTCGGGTGCGCAAGGATGCCAGTCCGGGTCAGGGAAATGAGCCCGGCAATACCATTGGCCGCAGCGCTCGCAATACTGCTGGGCGCTTCGGTCACAGGGTTCATCGACGCGCGAAACTGCCTGACAGAGTTGTGCTTGGGGTTTAACGGCTGTTGCATTCATCGCATCCTCCACGGCACGAAATTCGGTGCAGCAGGGAAGGGGGCATTCAGCGAGCGCGGTCTACTACGCCGACTTTGTCCACGCCACTGCAAGCAATATAGATCCGCCCGTCGGCCGTTGCCGCCATATTGCGCACCACGCCGCCCCCCGAAGGAATGGCGGCGCGCGCGAATTTTTCGGTCTGCGGATCGAATTGAATGATCGTGTTGGGCCTGACTCCCGATTCGCTGTACCAGACCTTTCCATCCGGCGTGATTGCGATGCCGTAGGGGCCCGAGTCGGGACCACCGGGTGAAACCCACATCTTTACGGCGCCGGTTGCGGGATCGAGCCGGCCCAGATTCCCTCCCTTGAAATCCGTGAAATAAACTGAATCGTCAGCCGCGATTGCCAGGCGCCGCGGCCGCGTTCCCTCCGGTAACTTGTATTCGGTGATAGATATCGTCGCGGGGTCGATTTTGCCCATCTTGTTTGTGCCGAGTTCACAAAAAAACGGTATTCCCTTGCTATCAATCTGGATCCCATAGGGCAGCGCGCTCTCGGTTTGTACCTTTTTCAATTCGATCTTTCCCGTGCGCGGGTCGAGCCGGCCTACCGCGTTCCCACCTTGCGCCGTGAACCAGAGGATCCCCCGAGCGTCGAAGACGGCAGTGTGAGGATCATCCACGCTTTCATCAGGCATCTGGTACTCCGTCACCTTGCCCGTTCGCGGATCGAGCTTGCCGATGTAACCGCCGAAGTTTGCGGTATACCAGATGTTTCCGTCTCTGTCCGCTACCAGGCCGTGCGGACCTGAATTCTTCCCTTCCACGAGCGAATACTCTTTGAACTGGCCGGTGGTGGGATCAAGCCGTCCCAGCTTGTTGGCCATCTGCTCCGTGAACCACAACGCGCCGTCCAGTCCGACCGCAGGATCATGAGGGTGGGCGCCCTTGGTAGGCACGTCCCATTCACGAATGGTGACCTTGAGATCGCTCACTTCCGTTGCTGGCGCTGCCCCCCGCGAAGTGCGAGCAACTCCTAGCCCCAACACGAATACTGCGGAGCTGAAAAGAATTCCATTGTTTCTGTTCATGTGCACCTCCCTGCTCGCTTCCCATCCGGGTTTGCACCGCCGCACTGCAACCCCGGGCCCTCAAGGCAATGGTATAGCACGCTCGGCCGGTCCCTGCGGTCCCATTTCGATTTGGTAGCTTAGGGACAGAGAGGGCGCCGTCGTATAGTGGCAGTATAGAAGCTTGCCAGACTTATTCTAGTAAATCCTAATACGCTGAACTGGCGGCACTTAACTGCAGCAAAATTCCCAGTCTTTTGGAAAATGATGGAAAACGGAGCGCGCTCAAGCCTACTTTATTGAGTGTCGGGCCTCATGAGGACTTCACGGCCAACGACGACTTGAGGACGAAGCTAGCCATAGCTAGCTGGTTTCTCCCGCAAGCTACGCGTTTCTTGCGAAAAAATTCAGTTCCCGACACGGCGAGTTCACAAACTAGCGGCTTGAATTGGTTTTCGGCAGGCGTGCCAAGCCATTGTAGCGGTGAACTGATTAATCGCGTTGCACTCCGAACGGAGTGGCATCGATTGGCACCAAGTCACCGTCGTGAGCGTTGACACACTGCGCGCCTAGCCTCCCAGATTTGCAGCATCGATGCGGTGATTCGAACTCATTTCGCTGGCGACTTCCGATGATTGCCGCTCAAGGAAGAAGTCAAGATTCCCACGCATAACCAAATGAGGAGACAAGGTGACCTGATAGGAAGGGCAGGACCCTTCCACAAGAAACTCATGGAGAACGCGGAAAGCCATGCGTCCCTGGGTATACGGACGCTGGTAAATCGTAGCCAGGACGCTGCCGGAACGGATGTGTGCCACGAGCGCGGGAAACAAGTCCGTCGTAATGATTGCCAGTCGCTCCAGAATTCCTGCATCGCGCGCGGCTTCCAGTACAGGGATGGAAGCTTCGGTGGTGACGTAAATGCCAGCAAGATCAGGGTGGGCGTTAAAGAGACTTAGGCACTTCTCGTAGGCTTCGGATTCGATGTCGTGCTCTTCAATGGTGCCGACCAACGAGATGCCCTGGTAATAACGCTTCAAGGTCTCCTTAAACGCTTCGCATTTTTCCACATGTTCGTTGATTGCCAGATCGCTCAGTGTGACAGCGACTTTGCCTGCGCCCCGTAGTAGTCTTCCCAGCAAGTCGCCGGCAAGAGATCCACTGACCATCGTATCGATGGATACTACGGCTAAGCGCCCCGTGTTCGGGGCATCGGTGGCTACACAGATCACAGGAATCTGCGCCCTCATCGCACGTCGTATCCCGGTGCGCATTTGCTGCGGCCCGCTGGGAAAAGTGATGATCCCGTTTACGCCAGATTTCACCGCGTCTTCAAGCGCCTCGGCCTCTCCTTCGCCAAGCCGGGGGTACGTCCGAAACTCGAGCGCAGTGTTTCCCATCCCCAAGGACTGCGCTTCCTTCCTAATGCCCGCGCGCACTTCGTCCCAAAAGGAGGTTGTGCCTTTTAGAGTGTTTACGGAAATCCGCAACTGACGGCGACGCGAGAGGAAACGTGCAGCCAGATTCGGCCGATATTGCATGGACTTGGCCATCTGCAGTACGCGAGTCTTGGTCAAAGGGCTTACCCCAGGGTGGTCGTGCAAGGCACGGTGGACCGTTCCGGTAGATACGTCAAGGGCATCAGCGAGATCGAAGAGGGTTACTCTCTTGTCCAAGTGCAATCACCTGTGCTCTTATGCAGCAACAAATCTACCAGAAAAGGTGGCGGCTTCGAAGGTGACGGCCCCTGTACACGTTCACGGTGCCATTTAAGAATACATTCCCGGCCCCGTCAACAGAACTGCGCCGCCTAGGCATTTCGCCAGAGCTTCGGCAAGCAGCTGGTCCAACTCCCTCGCCTCATCCGGAAGCCACTGGGCACTAATGCGTCTAGAGCTGAGTCACCTCGCAATGAATCGCCACATCCGCGAGTGTTTCCGCCAAGTGATCGTCTGTCACCTGGGTCCATAAACTCTCGAATTCCGGGAATCCAAAAGCGGCCGCCAGAGTCTCTCAATAAATTTCCGAAAATTCTGAACACTACCGATTCATGTTGCAGCCAGGGCTGACGAGTCCCCTCGAGCTTTGATCGATCAGCGACGCTGCCGCGAGATATCAACTAGGCGAACTGCTTGTGACCGTGCGGCTTCGCGCTGGAGCGCCTGTCAGGCTGGCGTGCGTCGCGTGGAATCCCGCGGGATAAGTTTCGGCTCGAGCAGAATCGTCTTTGGACGCGCCGCCCTGCCCGAATTAACCAAATCGATAGCCAACCGCGCCGCGTACACGCCGATCGCCGTGCTCTGCTGATCCATGCTGCTCAGAGGCACGCGCAAGTAATCATCGAAATGAATATTGCCGCATCCAAGCAATGCGATGTCTGCGGGAATGCGCAACCCGGCATCTAGAATGGCTTGCATTGCCCCCACAGCTACGGGATCGTTGTAGCAGAAGATCGCGTCTGGCAGTGGGGCCAGCCGGAGCAGCTCGTTCGCGGCATGGTAGCCGGCGCCTTCGCCGGTTTCATCCACACGACCGGTGGTCGCCACATATTCAGGGCCAAGCGCGAGGCCATGCTCGGCAAGAGCACGCTTATAACCTTCGAATCGCCCGATCACCGGGCTGAGCTTGGCTGCGCTAATGTGCGCGATCCTCCGGCAACCAATCCCGATCAGGTGCTGCGTGGCGATGTAGCCGAGATGCTCGTCGTTGACGCCCACAAAGTGAGACGCGAAGCCTTCGAATCTGCGATCCAGCAGAATGTAAGGAATACCTTCTTGCGCCACCTGTTGAAACGTCTGCGGGGTGAATTGCGTGGAGGCAATTAACAATGCGTCCACGCGACGGTCAATCAGTTGGTCGATAACTTGTCTCTCGAGTTCCGGGTGCTGTTCCGAGGAGGAAATAAGAAGTGTGAAACTGGCTCTCCGCAGAACGCCTGACATTCCACGCGCGAGTTCCGAGAAAAACTCATGGGCGAGATCGGGGATCACGAGACCAATCATGTTGGTGCGACCAGTCACCAGAGCGCGCGCTGAGAGATTCGGGCGATAATTGAGCGCTTCGGATCGTTGCAAAACGAGTGCACGTGTTTCGGCGCTGATATCTGGACGGTTGCGGAGTGCCTTGGAAACAGTGACGACGGAAATGCCGAGGTCTCGCGCGATATCCTTCATTCGGACAGGCATGGAACTTGATCCCCATTGCAGACTACCATGGCTGCCTGACCTAGAGTCGCGGGACGCTCTACCCCCTGGCTTGCGGACACCTCGCGCTTGGTCGCAACAAGGTAGGCGCTAGGGCACACTCGAAGTGGCATGTTTGGGGAATCCTCACCTGGGCGTGAATGAAATTTTCCGCTAGGATGAAGCGAACATTGTGCTTGGCCCCTTATGGTTTCAAGGAGGCGATTCGATCTGACACCTTAACGCCTCGAAATCAAAAGGGTTACTGGGCTGACCGTGAACGCTTACGGTAACGTTAAAGTTTTGCTTGACAGGAATTGGGCATCTAGTATTTAAATACTACGCATCTGGGCTTGTCCGGGCAGAATATCGTTATTCAGGAAGGGGTGGTGTGGTGGAAAAGCGCATAATTTCATGTTTGGTTGCCTTGTCCTGCTTGATTCTCCTCGCCTGCGGATCGCTGCGAGCTCAGTCCATCTACGGCACGATCACCGGAACGGTTTACGATCCGTCCGGAGCAGTTGTGGCCAATGCCAGTGTGGTTCTTAAGAACGTTGCTTCCGGAGACCTTCGGAGAGGCGCCACGAACTCCGACGGATATTATTCCTTCTCTTCCGTGCCGACGGGTTCGTATAGCCTGACCGTAGAGGCTGCCGGCTTTCAGAAGGCCGTGTCGGGGGGCATCGAAGTTACGGGCGGGGCAAGCCTGAGTTTCCCTATTAAGCTGACAATTGGCAGCGCCGCCACAGAGGTCAGGGTCGAAGGTGTCGCCGACCAGATTATTCCTACGGACTCGGGCGAAAAGTCAGTTGTCCTCACTGAGAAGCAGATGCAGGACTTCAGCGTAGTGAGCCGCAATGCCGCCGAGTTTATCAAGATCCTCCCGGGCTTTGCTCCGCGCAACAGCGGTGATGGGCTTAAGAGTGGATCAGACTACTCGGGCGAAGTGATTGGTATTAACGGTAACGGCGACGGTGGCAGCCAGAGCCCGCTGAACGGCGCCTATGTTGCCAACGGAACTGGCGTAAACAACATCGACATTACGGCGGACGGCGCCCACGTGTCTGACCCTGGCTGTAACTGCGCGACACCGGTCAATCCCAACACCGACATGATCCAGGAGTTCAAGGTGCTGACCTCGAACTTCAGCGCCGAAAACTCGAAAGGTCCCATCGTCATCAATTCCATTGCCAAAGCGGGCGGCCGCGATTTTCATGGAGAAGGCTACTTTTACGCGCGCGACTACGCGATGAACGCCAATCGATGGGTCAACAATTTCACGGGTACGCCCAAACCTGCGAACAAGTTCTTCTTTCCTGGCGGCAACATCGGCGGCCCAGTTCTCCTTCCGAAGTCCAATTTCAACCGGAACCGTGACAAGCTATTCTTTTTTAGCGGCTTCGAGTACTACATCCAGACGCTAGATACCGGTCTCCTCGGCGCAACCGTACCGACAGCGGGGATGCGGAACGGTGACTTTAGCCCGGCAGAGCTGGCGAAACTGGGCACGAAGACGGCGAGCGGCGGGCCTCCCTCGCAGTTGGGCGCTTGCCTTTCTCCTACTGTCAACAACACCTGCAATGATCCAACGCCTGCCAGCCATGTGATCCCCGCTGACCATATTGACCCGAGCGGGCAGGGGCTGATGAATATTTTCCCACTGCCAAACGCCGATCCAAACAAGACTGGCGGCGACAACTACGTCAAAGAAATTGCCTTCGACCAAAATTCCTGGCAGTGGCTCTCCCGCGTCGACTACAGCATCAGCGATAACACCAAACTGTACGTTCGCTACAACCTGCAGAAAGAGACGCAGCAGTTCCCAATTGGACTGTGGTGGAGAAACGCCGCGCAAGTGCCTTACCCTACACCGGTTCTCGGAAAGAACAAATCCGACTCGATTTCAGCAAGCTTGACACACGTCTTCAGTCCAACGCTCTCCAACGAATTCGTGTTTGGGTACACCTACATCGACTTCCCCAACGTGTTCCAGAGTCCGAGCAAGGTCAGCAGGTCGACCCTGAATATTCCATTCACGGGCCTCTCTCCCAACAACAAGGTTGCCCAGATTCCTTCGATGACCAGTTGGGGAGGCGAAATGGCCACGATTTTGAATCCGGGCGGTTTTGAGCTCGGTGGGGGCGAGGGCTTGTTTGCCAAGAAGCACCTCCCGTCGTTCAGTGACAACGTTTCGAAGGTTTGGAGAACGCACACCGCGAAGTTTGGCGTTTACTACGAGTATGTCATCAACAATCAGCCGAGCAACGGTGACTCAAACGGCCGAGTCGTCGAAGCCAGCTGGGCCGGCCCGACGGGCAACCCCTACGCCGACCTGCTTAGGGGCTATGCTGATCAATACGAGCAACAGAACTTCAATATCTTGCACAATGAGGGATACCATGCGATCGAGTTCTTCGGGATGGACAGTTGGAAGGTAACCAAACGCTTGACCGTGGATTTCGGCCTCCGCGCATCGCATCTCGGCGGGTGGTACGACCGGCAGGAGATTGGCTTCGCCATTTGGAATCCAGCCCTGTACGTTCCGGGCTCGCTGCAGACCGACGGTACCGGTTTTGATTGGCACAAGAAAGACGGCAAGGTGCCGCTCTCGGGGTTCCCGAACCGCCCTCTCTACTATGCTCCTCGCTTCGGCTTGGCCTACGACCTGTTCGGCACAGGTAAGACCGTGCTGCGGGGCGGCTGGGGGCAATTCTATTACCACAACGCGCAGTTTACGCAAGGTCTCGACCAACCTGCAGGTGTGCAGGATCCCAGCTTCGGCAACGTACAGACATTTGCGCAAATCATGGCAACTACAGCTGCGACGCAACCTTTTAACACCGGTGCCGTTAGCGGCACGGACGACCATAGCCCGATGACTACGAGCTACAGCTTCAGCATATCGCAGCGGCTGCCGTTCTGGTCTTCGCTGCTCGAAGTGTCCTATGTGGGAAACCAGAGCAAGTATGGGCTGAACCAAAACGGTGTGGGGACTAACGCCAACGTCATTCAGGCCGGTCGGCTATACCAATCTGATGTTGTGGACAGTACCGGGAAACCCATTGATCCCTCCAAGTTGAACAACGGTGGCGAATATAAGTTCGGCCCGTTTCCGATCTACCAAGTGATCAGCGTCGCGAATCACAACATCTCCTCCAACTATAACTCTTTGCAGGTGAGTTGGGTCCGCCAGAAGGGGAGTTATGACATCTCCCTCAACTACACTTTCAGTAAATCACTTGGAATCGTGGGTTTGGATCAGGTGAACCTGAAGAACGACTACGGTGCAGAACCCTTCGATCGCCGCCATCTATTCAATGCCGCGTACTCGATTGAACTTCCGAAGCCCATCCATAACAATAAGGCGCTGGGTGGTGTCGTCAACGGGTGGCAGGTGTCGGGCATTACATCGGTACAGAGCGGCGTGAATCTTACAGCGAATTCCAACGGCTCGAACCCGGGGTTCAACGCCAGCGGCAATATTTCTTCAAGTCTAACGACGCAGAACTCGTTTAACTCGGCGATCACCAACCTTTCGATCAACGGCACAGACCAGATTCCGTTGATGCCCATATTGACCTGCGATCCGACCAAGAACCTCGGCCCCCACCAGTGGCTGAACGGGAACTGTTTCACAATTCCCACCGTGCCGGGCAAGAACGGGCCGATCGTGCGACCAATTCGGCCTTCGGTGTGGCGCCAATCAAGGTGGGCAACCGCATCATACAGCTCGCACTCAAGTACTACTTCTAACTTCTCTGGCGGAGCGCTCGGCTCCAACCGGGCGCTCCGTTATACTGTTGTAGGGCCAAGATATGGGAAGCCGTTCAGCTTCGCGCTTAGCAGAGTGTGTGACTCGGCGGATGCTGTGCGGCTTTGCTTTTTTTGCGCTGTCCGCAGGCATCTCTGCCGGGCAAACCACGCAGGCTCCCGGAGATATCTTAAAAGAGGCGGCTACACTTCACCGGGCCGGCCAGTTAGACCAGGCGATTGAGGACTATCGCGTGTTCCTGGAAAAGTATCCTGATGTAGCGCCGGTGAGATCGGACCTGGGAGCGGCGCTGGCCGGTGCAGGGCGCTACGAAGAGGCCATCGCAGAGTACAAGCGGGCGCTGCAGCTGAAACCGCTCCCGGAAGTTCGACTAAACCTCGCGCTCGCTTACTACAAGACCGGGAAACTTTCTTCGGCTGTTGCCGAGCTGAAGAGAGTTCGCGAGGAAATGCCCGGTGACCTGCGTCCCGTGATGCTTGAGGCGGACTGCTATCTGCGGCTGGGTGAAAACAAAAGGGTGATCGAGCTATTGACTCCGGTGCAGCAGCCGAACGGAGACGATCTGGCGACCGTCTACATGCTCGGCACGGCGCTGGTTCGCGACGGACAAACGGAGAGAGGGCAAATTCTGATCGACAGGATCCTGAAGAACGGCGATTCGGCGGAGGCGCGGCTTCTGCTGGGCACCACGAGGCTGATGGTGAACGACTTCTCAGGAGCGCTGGTTGATCTGCAAAGGGCGGTGGAGCTGAATCCGAATCTTCCGGAGGTGTACGCCTACTATGGCGTTGCGTTGCTCTCGACCGGGGATCAGGCCGGCGCACAGGAAGCTTTCGAACGCGCCCTGCGAGACGATGCCAACAACTTCGATGCGAATTTGAGAATGGGACTGCTGCTTCGCAAGGACGAAAAATACGACGAGGCGCTAAAGTATATCCGCCATGCGCTGGAGATACGGCCCGGTGATGTGGGGGTCCGCTACCAGATAGCTTCCATTGAAATGTCGGTCGGCCAAGTGGAAGAAGCGCGCGGTCACCTAGAGTCGTTGGTTGCGGAGGCGCCAAATTTTACGGAGGCGCACGTTTCTTTGGCGACCGCATATTATCGCGAAAAGAGGAAGGCCGACGGCGACCGGGAGCGCGCCATCGTCGAGAAACTGAACGCCAAGAAGCAGGGTAACGAAAAAGGAGTAAAGGTCGCGCAATGAAGCCGCTGAGGTTGGGCTTTCTGATCGCCGCCCTTCTTCCAGCTTATGTGGCGGTGGCGCAAACGAAGAGCGCTCCACCGGGGAAAACAGCCAGCGCGGCGAATGCTTCCGGCTTTGAATCGCTGGTTAAGAAAGCGGAAGCTGCCCGGGAAGCAGATCAGACCGACGAAGCCGTCCGCCTGTACAAGCAGGTGGTTCGCATGAAGCCAACATACGCGGAGGGCTGGTGGTATTTGGGCACGCTTTTTTACGAGGCGGATCAATACGCTGACGGCCGGGCTGCCTTCCGGCATGTCACTGGCCTGAAGCCGGAAATGGCTTTGGGGTGGGCAATGCTGGGATTATGTGAATTCGAAACCAAAGATTTTGACAGTGCGCTGGCCCATTTGGAGAGGGCCGATCAGCTTAAGATTCCGAGCGGGCAGGGTTTTTATGATGTTTCCAAGTACCATTTCGCTCTTTTGTTGATACGGTCGGGGCGATTCGAACCCGCAGTAAAAGTCATCGGTGATTTCGCGAGGCAGGGCAAGGATGGCCCCCAATTCACCGAAGCGATGGGGCTTGCGGCGCTTCGCAAGCCGTTGCTTCCGAACGAACTCCCGCCGCTGGAACGTGAGCTGGTTTTGGATGTGGGGCATGCTATTTGCGACTCCGCCGCAAGGCGCGCCGCGGAAGCGGAACGGGATCGCCTGGAGTTGCTGCGCAAATATCCGCACACGCGGCAAATCCATTACCTGTCTGGCATAATGTTGCTGGCGAGCGACTCCGACAAAGCGCTGGAAGAATGGAACGCGGAGCTAGCGATTTCGCCCGAACACCCACAAGCGCTGGTGAGTATTGCAGCGGAGTACCTGAAGCGTGGCGAATATCAGACGGCTTTGCCTTCCGCCGAAAAAGCGGTTGAGGTGAGTCCCACCTACTTCGCGGCTCACGCCATCCTGGGGCAGGTGCTGGCAGAGGGAGACTTGGACGTCTCCCGCGGAACGCATGAACTTGAGACTGCTGTCCAGCTGGCTCCCTGGCAGCCCCAGGTCCATTTTGCTTTAGGAACCGCGTACGCCAAAGCCGGGCGGAAAGCGGATGCGGCGAAGGAGCGGGAGGAGTTCTTGCGGTTGAGAGGACAGAACGAAGTCGCGGTTTCGAAACCTTGATGAGATGGCCCCGGCAACTTCTGTGTCTGGTTCTTCCTGCAGCCGCGGCAGCGCAAACCAATTCGCGTGACGTGTCTCGGTGCGCACCGTGTCACGTGCAGGCGAGATCCCAGCCGGCCACGTCCATGGCGCACGCACTCGAAACGGTGGAGGAGTGTAAGATTCTGATTGATCATCCTGTTCTTACTGCGAAGTTCGGCAGGTACTCGTACCGGATCGAGCGCAAGAACAGCGAGAGCAGGTATTCAGTTTCGGATGGAGTCAAGACGGTGAAGATGCCCATCCGGTGGGCGATGGGAGCGAGTTCAGCAATTGGCCAAACTTACGTTCTGGAGAGTGACGGGGAGTTCTACGAGAGTCGCGTCAGTTATTTCAGCGAGCTGAATGGACTCGGTCCCACATTGGGCTCCGAGGGTTCTACTCCAACTGACGTCAACGAAGCTGCCGGGCGGCTCATGGGCCGCGACGATAAACTGCGCTGCTTCGGGTGTCACGCTACGAACGCGACTGTAGGAAGACAACTTAGGCTGGACAAAATGACTCCAGGAGTGCAGTGCGAGCGCTGTCATGAATCCACCGAAGCGCACCTTGCAGCGATGTTGCTCGATAGTTTCGAGCTGGGGACGGCAAAGGATCTGTCCAAACTACATGGACTGTCCGCCGAGCAAGTGTCTAACTTCTGCGGACAGTGTCACCGGACGTGGGAAGAAATTGCCCTGCAGGGAAACCTGACCATTGCTAACATTCGCTTCCAGCCTTACCGGTTGACGGGCAGTAAATGCTACGATGCGGATGACGCACGAATTGGCTGCCTCGCGTGCCATGACCCGCATCACGAGGTGAGCAACAAATCGGTCGACTACGACGCAAAATGCCAGTCGTGTCACGGAGGCGGGAAAGCTGGCGCGAAGGCCTGCACGGTCTCCAGAGACAAATGTGTAACCTGCCACATGCCAAAACTCGAGCTGCCCGGTGCACACCACAAGTTTTCGGATCATCGAATTCGAATCGTGAAGCCAAATGAAAAGTATCCGGGTTAGTGCGCGAGGGTCGCTGGGAATTCACACGTGGGCTGGTCCGCGCGCGGCTAACTGGGTTGCGATTCTGCCCTGGGAATATAGAGCCGGCAACCTGCAAGTGCATACCGAGTCAGCGACACTTGTTTCAAGGAAAGGAAACCAGCAATGAAAAGTTCCTACAGAGTTGTCTGTTTCTGTGTTTCGGCCATCGCGTTATCTTTCGCACCGGCCAGCTATGCCCAGCAAAATCCGACCGCACCCCCGCAAGGGACCGCCATAAGGAAGGCCAGCGAGGAAGTCCTTCTGGATGTGGTGGTACGTGACAAGAAGGGGCGTCCCGTTAACAATCTCAAACCCGAAGATTTCCAGGTATTTGACAATGGTGAACCGAAGAAAATCATCGCGTTTCGCCTCGTCCAGGGCAGCGAAGCGGTGACCGAAGGCGGCTCGCGCACGCAGCTCGATCCGCTCCGCCAGATACGCTTGGTCACGATGATCTTTCAATGTGGGAGCAACGACGCCCGGCGGCTCGCCCGTGACGCGGCTGTTGGTTTCCTGAAGGGCGAGCTTCCGCAAAACGTTTACATGGCTGTCATGACCATCGATCGCAAGCTCGAAGTTCTTCAGTCCTTCACGAATGATCCGGTTTTATTGCGTAAAGGGATCGACCGCGCTACGCGAAGTGAGAATAGCGATTTCTCCTCTGATACCGCCATGGTTCAAAAGCAACTGGAGCAAATGGT
>WNFP01008167.1_pt1 | contig 15362 bp, 13 predicted proteins | sample 5400201 | NCBI WGS metagenome assembly WNFP01 (sample SAMN13153355, study PRJNA577476) | soil metagenome | isolation source: 115 cm saprolite under Madrone tree | place: USA:California | collected 2016-06-14
TCCGCGGCCTGGATGGTGCGCCCGATTTCGGGGGTGCTGGTGTTGACCTCGGGGGGCGCCGCCTCTGTGATAGTTACGGTCTCGTTGACCTGCCCGACGGTGAGAGAGACATCCACGCGCGTAGTGTCGTTAACTTGCAGGACGATGCCGTTAAGGTATGACTTCTTGAAGCCGGCAGCCGAGACCTCAAGAACGTATTTGCCTACCGGAAGAAATTCAAGCCGGAAAGAACCAACATCGCTGGAGGCCACGGTCCGCGTAAGGCCGGTGTCAACATTGCGCGCGGTGACCTGGGCGCCGGGGACGGTAGAGCCGCTCGGGTCCGCGACGGTACCCACGATCGTTGCGGTTGTGACTTGTGCGCTAGCTCCGAAAGGAATGGCGAGCAGCAGCGCAATGACGGCAAAATGGATTTTCCGTAAACCAAAGTTTCCTGGACTTAACATGTCAGCGACCTCCAATGAGAAATTCGAAACTGGTAAAGCAACGTGGCCATCAGTCGGTGGCGAGCCGGTTGCGCTTTAACGGATGTGCTCGCGGTTGATTCTGTCTTAGCCAGACTAGGATTCTTGTTAGTCTAGGCTACTCGCGGCGCCGCGAAGGTCGGCGCTGCGATTAGAGCCGCCGCGCCACGCAATCGTGGGTATTCCTGGTTCGAAGTCACGCGAAGAGGCGTATCTGTCGCGCCTTCGGTCAACGACCGTTCGCGGATCGCTTTCCGAACTGTGTTTTCGATCAAGTCCCAGGCGGTGGTGATTTCTCCGGTCAGATAAATGCAGTCGGGATTCACCAGATTGATGATCGTAGCAATACCCAAACCAAGGAACCGTCCGGTGGCCAGCACCGCCGACTTTGCTTTGGAATCGCCGCTACGGGCACGAGTAACCAGGTCGAGGACTGTAAACGAACTCCTCTCCGCATCCTTCAAACGTTTTGGACTAGTCTTGGACAAATTCCAGCCAAAGTAACGTGACAGGGTGGCAACGTTGGAAGTGTAAGCTTCCCAACATCCATTGTTGCCGCACATACAACGAGGGCCCTCCAGGTCTAATGACATATGCCCGAACTCGCCGGCGATGTGATCGCGTCCCCGAAGCAGCTCGCCATTTACGACGACGCCGACGCCGACACCATCGGAAACGCTGATATAGACAAAGTTGTGTTCGCCGGTAGCCTCGCCGCGAGCCGACCATAATTGCGCCAGGGCCCCAGCGCGGCCCGAATTCTCGACGTGCACTGCTAGTCCGGTGGCCCCGGCCAGCTTCGTGCGGATGTCCACGTCGCGCCATCCCAGCGCCGGCGCGTTTAAAATTTTGCCGGTGCGCTGGTCCACCATGCCCGGAACAACCAGTCCGATCCCTTCGCAGCTAAACCCCAACCCCTGTCGTTTCAGCAGTTTGCGGATACGGCCGGCCAGGTCCTTCACGAATTCCCCGATCGAAAAAACAGTGTCGTAGGTTTCAATCGCCAGCTGCCGTCCGGAAAAATCGCACAACATCAAGTAAGTTCTAGTGAAGCGAATATCGACCGCCACGACCAGGCGGTCATGTGTTCTGATATGAAGGAACGTCGGCTTGCGCCCACGCGCAGCTTCGCCAGTCGCCCCTTCATGAATCACTCCCTGGGCCAGCAGCTCCTGCACCAGCACGCTTACTACTCCGCGAGTCATCTTCATTCCGCGAGCCAGGTCGGCGCGTGAAATTGGCTGATGCTCGCGTATTAGATTGAGGGCAATGTGACGATTTATATCGCGCGAGGTCGTCCGCGTAGCAACGTGAAAATCTCGTGTATTGATCTTTCGCATCAGGTCCCTTGGGTTACAAGGTATTGTTTGAGTTGCGAACAATATCTCCAGTCGGGAAGATCTGTCAAGACATTTTTTGAGCTAGCGCGTGAATTTTGATTCCAAACAGGGAAAGAGAGAGCGGTGTGAGACGCAAATCCATGCGGCCATAATATTAATTATCTTCAACTCTAACAGTGTCTAAGAGACTCTGAACCGAGGATCATGTTGGGAGGTTTGCCGCCAAGATTATTTCGCTGCGACAATCTCGAACTCAGCGTGCAAGCGGATATCTTCCGAACTCGAGCCTATCATCACCTTGAACTTTCCAGGCTCTACGACAAAGTGCATGCTTCGATCCCAAAGGGCAAGGTCATCCGGCCTCAACACGAAATTCACTGTTTTGGTTTCACCGGGCAACAAGCGGATTCGCTTAAACCCGCGCAGGTTCTTCTCGTAGGTCGTGACACTACTAACCAGGTCGCGAGTATAAAGCTGCACGACTTCATCGCCTTCGCGCGTGCCGCTGTTTTTCACATCGACGCTGACCGCGACATCGCCGCGGAGACTCTGCACCAACGGACTAACGCGCAAGTTGCTGTATGTGAAACTCGTATAGCTCAAACCATAGCCGAAATAGTAGAGAGCACCATTCACGCGCGTCTTCTCGCCCTCCCATTGAGCATTCGGCTTGGTGGGAAAATTAAAAGGGATTTGGCCGACGGTACGCGGAACAGTTACAGTCAGCTTTCCGCCCGGATTGTAATCGCCAAACAAAACGTCTGCGATCGCGGTCCCTGCCTGCGCGCCGGGGAACCAGGCCTCGATAATGCCCGGCACGTACTTGTTGATCCAGTTAATGCTCATTGGCCGGCCATTAATCAAGACCACGATTATGGGTTTGCCGGTAGCCTGCACGGCCCTGGCCAGATCCAATTGTCGCCCAGGCAAGTCGAGACTGGTGCGCGACGCACTTTCGCCGACGGTCTTCATCGAATCGCCCAGCACTACGACGGTCAGATCAGATTTTTCCGCCGCCGTAACGGCTTTGCCAATCTCGCTCGATTCTTCGCGCGTCAATGGTTCGGGCAAGACTTCCGTCTCCGGCCAGTGAGCATCGGTGATCTCACATCCTTTGGCATAATTAACTTTGACTCGGTCACCCAATTTTGACCTGATTCCTTCGAGCACCGTCACGCCCTTTCCTCCTGACGGGCCATACCGGTAGCGAGCCGTACTGTCATCGTTAGCATTCGGCCCAACGACTGCAATGGATTTTATCTCTTTGGTCACGGGAAGAATATTCTGGTCATTCTTGAGCAGGACAATGCTCTCGCGCGCCGCGCGCAGGGCCGCCTCTTGATGTTCAGCTGAATTCACCAACCGTTCAGTTGCCGCCGCGTCAGCGACGTAAGGATGATCGAAGATGCCGAGAATGAACTTCACCCGCAGCACATCGCGCACCCGGTCGTTCAGCGTTTTGATCGAAACCTTGCCTTCTTTGACCAGCTCGCGCAAAGGCAAAATGAAGTCATCGGGTCTGGTGAAGTTGGTCTTAACATTTAATCCCGCTTCAATCGATTGCCGCACGGCATCCTTCATGTCGGCGGCGACGGCGTGCTTGTGGTAGAGATATTCGACCGCCGCGCTATCAGAGACCACATACCCTCTGAAACCGAAATCATTTCGCAGCCGCTCGGTCAGCCAGTACTTGCTGCCGGTGACGGGAATTCCGTCATAGTCGTTATAGGAACTCATTACGCCCAGCATCCCGCCTTCTTTGATGGCCGCTTTGAAAGTGGGTAGCAGCAGATTCTCAATTTCGCGGGGAGAGACCTGCGGATCAGTTCGAGCTTCGCCCTCGCGCGCGCCTTTGCCCACGCTATAGACCGCAAAGTGCTTGCCCGTCGACGCGACTGTGTGGTTTTCCTGCAAGCCCTTCACCATTTCCACACCAAGCCGCGACGCCAGGTAGGGATCTTCGCCGTACGTATCTTCGATCCTTCCCCAACGCTGGTCTCGCGACACATCAAGCGTCGGAGCATAGACGTTCGTGTAACCCAGGGCTCTTGCTTCGCCACCGGTGATGCGGCCCATTTCACGCACCAATTCAGGATCCCAGGTGTGGCCCATGCCAAGTTCCGAAGGAAAGCTGGTAGCGATTGGGAACGCCACGCCACGCAGCCCTTCTTCGGTGAAGTCAACCGGAATTCCGAGACGTGTCTCTTCGATGAAGAAGCGTTGCGTTTCATTCATCGCCCAAACATGTTTCCTGATATCGGTGGCGTAGACACTCTTTGATCCGGCCCCCCACCCGTTCAAATGTTCATCGATATTCGCAATCCCATCCTTCCAGATTTGATTTTTCCAGGCCGGGGTCGGCAGCTCGTCCTGCAGCACTCGCTTGTAACCATATAACGTGGCCGTCTGACAGGTTTTTTCTTCCAGGGTCATCTGCGAAAGGAGATCGTCGACGCGTCGATCGATCGGCGCTGCGGAGTTTTCGTAAACGTCCATGCGGCCGTTTTTATTGAGGTCGATCCAGCCGCCGTGATAGATGCTCTTTGAGGCCTTGTCCTGGGCCGGAAGGGACACCGAAAGACCAATCAACAAAATGCTCAGTACCAGAGAAATTATTCGCATTATTCTCCCAACTTCAGAATCGCTTCACGCAAAAGCAACCTTTGCGACTCTAGTCAACAAGGATCACGTAAAGTTCTTTCGGTCCGTGAACGCCAATACTCAGTACCAGCTCAACATCGTTACCGGTAAATATTGCCAGACCACGGGCAACTAATTCCGCTCGCAGATTCGTTTTACCAAAGAGTTCCGTCCCGGACAACGCTATCTCACCGCACTGTTTCGCGCAAATCTCAAAGACTTTTCCCACCAATTGGCGCTCGTCGGACAATCGACTTGTCCACAACACGTTTGCTGCTCGTTGAAATTCTTCAACGCCGAGGCGCCGCAGAGTTGTCACCATCGCTTCGCCGACTTCGGGAAACATCTGATCGACGAGACAGGTAATGAAGAGAGAAACGCGCATCTTGCAGACAGAAAAAATAAACTCAGGTAAAGGTCCGAGAGTGACGGAAGCGATCGATGGCCACTGCGATGACGATGATCGCGCCGATGATGATTTCCTGGATATAATTCGGCCAACCCATTTGCTGACAGCCGTTGCGCAGAAAAGCCATTATCAAAGCTCCAATCATGGAACCCAGAATGCTTCCCTCCCCGCCTGACAAGCTGCCGCCGCCTATGACTACAGCAGCAATGATGTCCAGTTCGGCGCCCACTGCCACAGTCGGATCGCCCTGCCTGAGACGAGACATCTGCATCACACCGGCAAGCTCAAAGTACAGTCCAGCCAGCGAGTAAATCCAAAGCTTGAGTCGCCGGACTGGAATGCCACATGCGAGGGCGGCCGATTCGTTTGAACCGAGCGCGAAAACGCGCCGCCCGAAAACTGTGTTTCGCAGAATTACCGCCGTCAGAATAGACATCAGCAGGGCAACCCAGACGCCAGGTGCGAGCAGCAACCACGACGGTGTCGGAAATGTAACCGCTAATTCGTTGACCCAGGTCGGGGGCACGTTGACGGTCTGCTGTCCAGCCAGCCATTTTGCCGAGCCCCTCGCCACGCCGAGCATTCCGAGCGTCGCAATGAAGGGCACCACACGCAACCCTGTGATCACCAGTCCGTTGACAAGTCCGAGCAAACCTCCCGCCAACACGCCGGCCAAGACCGCGATCGCCGGAGGATAGCCGCCGCGGAGCATCAGCGCTGTGACTACGCTCGAAAGGGCGATTACCGACCCGACGGAAAGATCAATGCCTCCGCTGACTATGATCATAGTCATGCCAATTGCGCCAAGAGCTACTATCACCGTCTGGGCGAGAACAATGCGGAGGTTAAAAGGTGAAAGATAACGCGCCGGCGACTCTGTCAAGACCGCGAACACAGCAATCACGAGAATCAGCCCGATGAACGGACCGAGTCTCGCCAGCCATGCGTTGAGCAGGGCTGGACGGGCTGAAGCTGTCTCGACCTTTACGTCTGACACCAATTCGTTATGCTTTCGCTTCTGCCATTGTTCGAGTTGTGGGAATACCCGCGGGTGGTAAGTCCTCACCGCCGATTGCCGCGGCCATGACCGTTTCCGGCGTCCAATCTGTGACTGCGCGCGCCGGCGTTAACCTTCCCCGGCTCATCACCGCGATGCGATCGCACATTCCGAAGAGTTCAGGTAAGTAGGAACTGACCATCAGCACTGCCTTTTTCTGAGCGGCGCAGCGTGCGATGACCTCGTAGATTTGCGCCTTGCTTCCGATATCTATACCGCGGGTCGGCTCGTCGAGTAGCAGCACGTCCGCGTTCTGATGGAGCAGACGCCCCAGGGCCACCTTCTGCTGATTGCCGCCTGAGAGCGTTCGCGCGGGTTGATTCGGATTGCGGGCTTTGATGTTTAGCTGTCGTATCCACGCTTCGGTTTGCTTACCTTGCGCCGCGCGGTCGAGCCAACCCCAGCGCGAGCAGGAAGCAAAACGCGTCATGGTGGTGTTGTCGGCAATTGAGAGCGCAAGCGCAAGTCCCTCCCCCTTGCGATCTTCGCTGAGATAGCCGAGTCCTTGCAAAAGTCGCCGCGTCGGCGAGCCACCGCGCGCGACAATCGCCTTCGAGCGCAGCCGGAACGTCCCAGACTGCACCGGATCAAGACCGAAGACAGCTCGCACCATTTCTGTGCGACCAGAACCCATCAAGCCCGCGACGCCCAGAATTTCACCGGCGTGTAAGTCGAAACTCGCATGCCGCAAATGGGGTGGGGCACTAAGATCGCGCACCTCGAGCACCACCTGATCGCCGGCGCTTTCCTGGCGCGATGGGAAAAGATTCTCGACCGGCCTGCCGACCATTTGCACGATCAAATCCTGGTTGGTTACCGCGGACAGCAAACCGGTGCGGACACTTCGCCCGTCGCGAAGAACGGTGTAGCTGTCCGCAATCGCTCGCACCTCTTCAAGGAAGTGGCTAATGTAAATGATGCTGATTCCATCGTTCCGCAAACGCCGGATAAGCGAAAAGAGTTGGGTTACATCTTCGCGTTGCAGGCTGCTGGTTGGTTCGTCCATCAAGATTATGTTGGCGCGCGCGGCGATGGCCCGGCATATCTCGACCACTTGCTGCGCCGCGATGGACAAGTCAGCGACGCGGCGACCCGGACGTATTTCAGGATGATTAAAACTCTCGAGTACTTCGAGGGATCTGCTCCGCACTGCTTCGCGATTGAGCCAGCCCCAACGCGCCGACTCCAGGCCCATGAGAATGTTCTCAGCTACAGTCAGATGCGGCGCCAGTGAAAGTTCCTTACTTTTGCCTGCGCCGTTCTCGCCAATCACCGCGTGCACTTCCCCTCGGCGTAATTCGAGACTTACCCCGTCGAGCGCAACCGTTGGCCCGAAGCGTTTGGCGATATCAGATAAGGCTAGAACAGTCGTCGTCATCAGTTTGCCGATACGCTCGCCTGCGCCCGAGTGCACGGAGCGAGGACGTTCAAGGCGATGCTATTTCTGCGGCGGTTGAAGCAATTCTTTGATCTTTGGGTCGTCCAGGTTATCGGGAGTAGCCAACGCCACGCCGGTATCAATACGTTTTTCGACCGGCTTACCCAGAAGGTTATCGACCATCGTTTTCACCCCGAGATAACCCATATTGAATGGACTCTGCAGCACGGTCCCGCTCATCTGTTTGTTGCGCATTGCTTCGACAAAGCTGGGACTGGAATCAAAACCGACAAACACAACTTTGCCCGCAAGTTTCATGTCCTGAAGAGCGAGCAACATGCCGGTAGTCGAAGACTCGTTCGGTGTGAAGATACCCTGAATGTCGTTACCGAAACGGTTTAGTAAATTCTCTGAAGCAGCTTTAGCCGTGTCACGCGTGGGGCCCGCATATTGATTCGAAGAAATCACCTCGATCGCGGGAAACCTGGTCTTGATCTCCTGGATGAAGCCGGCCTCGCGCTGTTCAGTACTCGCTGACCCTTCCTGATAGCGGAGCATCAGCACCTTACCTTTGCCACCCAACATCCCGCCGATTCGATCTGCAGCCAGCGTTCCCCCCTTTGAATTGTCCGTCGCCACGAAACTAACGATCTGGTCCGACTGCAGGGCCGAATCAATAATCACAGTCGGGATACTGGCGCGCTTGGCTTCTTCGACAGGACGAATCAGCGCGCGATCGTCTAGTGGGGCCAGGACGATCCCACTAATTCCCTGACTGATGAAGCCTTCAACCACCTGAATCTGCGCTTCGCGTTCGTCCTCGCGCAACGGACCCTTCCAGATTATTTCGACGTTCGTCCCCTGGGCTGAGTATTCATTCGCAGCCTTGTCAGCACCGGCATGAATGCTTTTCCAAAACTCATGAGTGGTGCCTTTGGGAATCACGGCGATGGTCAGTTTCTTACCCGACTGCCGTCCGCTCTTTGCACAGCTCAAGCAGAACAACACGGCCGAACCGAGCACCAAGGCTGCTATTAGCTTCTTCATTTTCGTTTTAGGATCCTTTCGATTGTCCTTACTAATCATCCCCGAGCTCAGCGAACAAAACCCAGCGCGGATGATCCGTCCGCGAGCGTGGTCGCCGGCAACTGTCCCAACGCCGATCGAATTGCCGCATCATCCATCTCCGCGGGAATAGCCAAAGGTTAGTCCGCGCAAGTGATCGCCTTGCTGCCCTAACTGCCTTCCCTTTCATGGTTTCTTTCTGTGTAATCTGCGTAATCTGCGGATCACCTTCGTTTCTTACCGCTTCCACGCGACTCCGCCCGGAAACTCGTATTGGTTGATCGACTCAGGTTTCATCTCAATGCTGTAACCCGGATCGAGCGGCGCCACGTAGTGTCCGTCGCGAATCTCTACCGGATAAACAAAGTGCTCGTGCAGATGATCGACAAATTCGACGCGACGATTTTCCAATGAGCCGCTCACCGCGATGTAGTCAAAGATCGAAAGGTGTTGCACGTACTCACAAAGCCCGACCCCACCGGCGTGCGGACAGACGGGCACGCCAAACTTTGCGGCCATTAACAACACGGCCAGCACTTCATTGACACCACCGAGCCGGCAGCTATCAACCTGACAGAAATCCAAAGCTTTGGTTTGCAGGAACTGCTTGAACATCACCCGGTTATGACAGGTTTCTCCTGTCGCTACGCCGATCGGCGCGACCGCGCGTGCGATCTCCGCATGACCCAGCACATCATCGCAACTGGTGGGCTCTTCGATCCACAGCGGCTCAAAGGGGGCCAACTCCTTCATCCATTCGATCGCCTGCTGCACATCCCAAACCTGGTTCGCATCCATCATCAGCGTTCGGGACGGTCCGATCTCATCGCGAATGAGTTTGGCGCGACGCACATCGTCGACGAGGTTGGCTCCAACTTTCATCTTGAAATGCGTCCAACCTTTCGCGATGCCTTCGTGCACCAGCCGCCGGATCTTCTCGTCAGAATATCCGAGCCACCCCGCCGAGGTCGTGTAAGCGGGATAACCGTCCGCGCGCATTTCAGCTTCGCGTCGTGATTTCGTTGCTTCCTGCCGTCGCAGAATCTGCAACGCGTCTGCAGGTGTCAACGCGTCGGTGATGTATCGGAAAGGTATCGCGGAGACCAATTCCTCAGGCTTTAGGTCGACCAGAAGTTTCCACAGCGGTTTGCCCTCGGCCTTCGCGTAAAGGTCCCAAACGGCATTAATTAGTGCGCCCGTGGCCAGGTGAATCACGCCCTTCTCGGGCCCCAGCCAGCGAAGTTGCGTGTCGCCCGCAACTGAGTACCAGAATCCGGCCATCTCCGAAGTGATCGACTCCAGGGTTTTCCCTACCACCCGCGCCGCCAAAGCTTCAATCGCCAGGCATACGACATCGTTGCCGCGGCCGTTGGTGAACGTGAGCCCATGCCCTGCCAGTCCCGCGGTATTCGTGCGCAGAATCACATAAGCCGCGGAATAATCGGGATCGACGTTGACCGCGTCTGAGCCATCCAGCGTGCGTGATGTGGGAAAGCGTACGTCGTGAGTTTGAATTTCAGTGATTGTGATCGTCATAGATTGCGTCCGGCAAGCTTCAGCTGACCTCATGTTCCCGCGTGGTCATGCTTTGTAATTTCTTCATCGCGACCTCTAAGACTTTGATTGACGCAGCCTAAGCCCGGAAGGACAGGCAGCTGCTCAAGCGTTTCCCTGCGCTGTCAGCAGACGCTCACGATCTGACGGATCTAACTTCGGAAGTCTTGATTGCTCGGCCTTGAACTTCCCGTCCTGGTAATGCGCGGCAGCCCTGCGCACTAATGGAAACAAAGAGCGTCCTTCAAATTCGCCGAGCTGCTGGTACGACCATTTCCCGTCCCCGACAGCGAATGGATAAAGATATTCGAGCGCGCGCCGAATGCTGCGCCCGTCTTTCGTTTGATAGCTCCATAAATCCACGCCAACGTTTTCGCCCAGACGGGCAAGCCACATCAAGCCGTCAAGATTTCCATTGCTGTAGCTCCAGGCTTTGGTGCGCGCCAATTCCAAAGGCTGGCTCCCATCCGGCTCGATCTGCAGGGCAATTCGTTTTTGCTTCGCAGTCTCAACAATCTGTCTTGCCAGATCTTTCTTGTCGATGAAGAGCGCGAACGATGTCGCTTGCAAGTCATAATAGGTTCCGTGATTGTTCTTAGCCGCGTTTTCTTCGCGACCATTTTTGCTTTCCTGCATCCATTGAAGAAACTTCGCGTACCAATCTTCGAGCCCACGCTGGTCCGCGGCGGTCCATGATTTGGATCCGGCCAGCAAACCGATCGCATCAACCACATCTGCAAGCCCCCGCGTTTCGATCAGTCCGATTCCACGTCCCGTGTTTACTCCCGGAATAAACTGCGCGTACTCCAGATTTGGATTCATCCGGGTCGCCGGATCCAGAAACCAGGCGCGCAATAACTGGGTGGCTTTGCCGGCGTACACTTCGTCGCTCTTGAAGTAAAAGGCAAGCGACAGAGTACGCACCGCTGCTTCCATCAAATCCAATGTGTGATGATCGGTAATTTTGTTGAGTTCGGGATTCCGCTCACCATCGCGGCGGATGTAGGGCAGGCCTTTAGGCTTTGCTGGATCAGGCCAGAAGTATGGCGCCTGACTCATATAGTCATGCTTGTCGCCGCTGGGTGGCGTGGGCCCTTTGGTCGTGACCGAAACAGGTTCCTGCTGTAGAGCTTTGCGCGCATCAGCTTCGAGTTTCGCGAGAGCGGCATCGAAGGTCTTGTCGCCCGACTGAATGCGCTGTTTGGTCTCAACCAATTTTTGGGGGTTGAGCAGAAAGACGCGGGGCGCCTTCTGTTGCTGGCCGAGCAGTGGAGAAGAGATAAGCACTAAGATTGCGATCGCTGCCCATCTCAACGAATAAACCCTTTGCAGCTCTACCGCCTGATGTGCGGAAAGGCTTCGGGTTTCCGTCAGCGTTGACCTTGACTTCGGGAGAGGCTCCGCCTCGACGATTTGCAGCGAGGCATGGCCTCGCTGCTGAATGGAGAGAATGGCTGACGGAAAGGCTAAGCCTTTCCGCGCATCAAGCGGCAAAGCCGCATCTGTCTTGTATGGATGGAATTTCATATAATTTTTCAAGCGACAACATAAAGTTTGCCGGCCAATGCCGGATTGATCGAAAACGTATTCGGATTCCAATCAAGAGTCACAGTCGTACCGTCCGCACAGGTCGAACCCAAATGCTCACCCAACTCTGAGCAATACCGCTGTATGCAGAGAGACGTCGTTGACTGAGAACCAGCCCTCACGCTTGCCGAACGTTTTACCCGTCCAATAATCCTTCACCTCGGTCAGCCTGGGCAGCTTGAATCGAAACGACTCTGCCTTGTCGTTCCAATTGAACACACAAATCATTTGCTTGTCAGGAAAATCAACCATGCCCACTTTGAGCGAATCATCTTCGAACCTTGCCGCGATGCCTGAGGGTGGGAGCAGGGTCCTCCGAGCTGATAATTAGCCCGTCGGTTCGTTGTAAGAGCGTCTCGACTTCCTCCAGCTCGCGCGTGACATCCTCATCTGAACTAAAGATCAGCAGTTGGAATCCGGCCGGGCGCGTCACAGATTCGATGGCCCGAATTACTTCGGCAAAGTAGAGATTCATCAAATCGGGAACGATCAATCCAATCAGCTGGGAGCGACTGATCGCCAGGGCACGCGCATGCTGATTTGGTTGATAGTTCATGCGGCGCGCTACTTCCAGCACGCGCTTGCGTGTGTCCGGACTGACCAGTGGTTGTTGTTAATCGCGCGCGAAACAGTCATTTTCGAAACCCCAATTTCACGCGCGATATCAGCAAGGGTGACAGGCATGACTGCTCCCGCTTTCGCGAGTTGAATCTTACAGATATCGATAGCTTTCTGCTAGATTCAGATTTCCGGATCGCCAAGAAGGATCAAACAAATGCCGCCGTCAAGATTAGGAGAGAGCAAACCGCTCTATTGTCGGGTTGAAGCGATGTAGTCAGTTGGCTGATTAGCCCCTGGAGTAATTCGGCCAGAGAGATTATCGGGCGCACACCGAATGTGCCAGGTCAAGTGATGCCCTATTCTGAGATCGTCTTGCCGAGTAAGACGATCCACGAACTCACACGAACTCTGTTCATGCATTTAGTGAGATTTCGTGGATCGTTCGTACTGAACAGAAAGACAACACGAAACAAATTCAGGGCACTCCTAAGTCAGTTTCGTAGCCCAACGGCAAGCTGCGTAGTACAATCCCGGAAAACTATTGAGGATGAAAACGAGGGACATGTCTTATAAAGGTTTCGATCTAACCGGCAAAGTTGCTGTCGTTATCGGCGGGACCTCGGGAATTGGCCGGGCTATCGCTCATGGACTGGCAGAGGCGGGCGCCGACGTCGTTCCCACCTCAAGGCGGGCGGAACAAGTCACGGCAAGCGCGAGAGAGATCCGTGAGCTGGGCCGGCGATCTTTTGAAGTTGTTTCCGATGTGAGTGACAGAACGTCGCTGAAGCGATTACTTGAAACCTGCATCAGCGAGTTCGGCAAAGTTGATATTCTGATCAACTCAGCCGGGAAAACGAAGCGAACCCCAACGATCGATGTCACCGACGATGAATGGAGCGATATTCTTGATACCAATGTCGGCGGAACCTTGCGCGCGTGCCAGGTGTTTGGCCGGCACATGCTGGAACGCAGTTACGGCCGCATTGTAAATATCGCTTCCCTCTCTTCATTTGTAGCGCTCTATGAGGTGGCCGCTTATGCGGCCAGCAAGGCCGCGGTCGCCATGCTCACGAAATCTCTGGCAATTGAATGGGCGTCACGCGGAGTGAACGTCAACGCGATTGCCCCTGGCGTATTTCGCACCGCGCTCAATCAAAAACTCCTGGACGAGACAGACCGGGGCCGGGAATTTCTCATGCGAACTCCAATGAAGCGCTTCGGCAAAGTTGAAGAGCTGGCCGGAGCCGCGGTCTTTCTTTCGTCAGATGCCGCGAGCTTCATCACCGGCGAGGTGCTGGTAGTTGACGGCGGTTTTTTGGCCAGCGGTGTGAATCAATAGAAAACATGAGCGCGGCAATCATGAATGCGGTCGTCGGGCGAGGCGCCCCGGGGCTCTCGCTTTCTCAGGAAGAATTGCGCTCGATCGTTTCCGAGGCACTCGAGGAGATTGGCGCGGGCGAGCGGGTGCTCGCCGTCGTGCCCGACAAAACGCGCGATGACAACACCGATCTGCTCTTTCCGTTTGCCGCGCAAATACTCTCACAAAAAAACATTGCTAAGCTTGATGCTCTGATTGCGCAGGGTACGCATGGACCGATGAGCGAGTCCGAAAAGCGCGAAAAGATCGGCTGGCATAAGATCGCGCCGGATAGCATCGGCAAAGTCTTCAACCATCGATGGAACCGCGAGGATGAACTGACAACGCTCGGTGAACTAAGCGCCGATAAAATAAGTGAGTTGACGGATGGTCTGATTAATGAAGCGGTTCCGGTTCGTCTCAATGCTCTGCTGTCAGCTGGAGTCTACGATACGGTTCTGGTCTTCGGCGCCACCATGCCGCACGAAGTTGCGGGCTTTGCCGGCGGGGCCAAATATTTCTTCCCCGGAGTTGCCGGCCCGGAATTGACGCACCTGACGCACTGGCTCGGCGCGCTCGCTACGATCGAAAAGGTCATCGGCCGCGTCGAGACGCCAACTCGGAGAGTAATCGAAGCGGCAGCGGCGTTCGTTCCCGCGCGTGTCATCTCCTTTACCTCGGTCTCAACGCGCGATCGCGACTCCCTGCAAACCCATGCGCTGTTTGCCGGCGATCTTTATAAATCATTTCGCCAGGCGGCCGCGGTAAGCAGCAAAGTTCATATTAAATATGTCGATCGCAAGCACAAGCGCGTGCTGGCGCTGCTCGATCGGCATTATGACGAACTCTGGGTGGGCGGCAAGGCCAGCTACAAACTGGGCAGCATTATTGAGGAGGGTGGCGAGTTGATCATATATGCACCGCAACTGACTCAACTATCAGCGACACATGGTCATTTGATCGAGAAATACGGATATGCGCCGCTTGAGCAGGTCCGCGAAATGGTGGAGGGCTCAGATGAATTACGCGCGAATTTATGCGTCGCCGCGCATCTGGCCCACGTCAGTTATGGCAGCGCTCGCGATGCCGCCGGCCGGCTCACGCCCCGCTATCGCATTACGCTCGCGTCAGCAGTTCCAGAAGGCGCATGTCGTCGTGTCAATCTGGGTTATTTAGATCACCGCAATATCCGGCTGCAGGATTATCAATCCGACCCGGAAACGCTGGTGGTCGAAGACGCCGGCCGTGATCTCTATCTGCTGTCAAACGACAGCTAGATCCTTTCGTGAAAGCGAATGATAGAACGTCGGGACCTGTCGAAATAGATCGCGACGTGATTGCCACACTCATGGACATGGTGTCCGCGGTAATGTACGAAGGGCGGCGTGAGACAGTCAATCGCGCCAGAGATCTGAAGGAATCGGTAGCAATGCACCGAGAGATCTATCGTTTGATTCGTGCCGGAAAAGCCGACGAGGCCCGAGCGGCGATGAGCGAACATCTCGCGCTGGCCCAGCAGGCATTCGACTCAGAGGAAGGCTCAGGCAAGTCACCGACTGAAGTCGCGCGAGTAAAGACTAATGCAACAAATGGGAAGCGACCGGCCAAGTCGAAACGGCCTCGAGGCAAAGCATGAACAGTGATTTAGAGTGTGCTTAGCCAGCGCGATTCAGGATTGATCGATCTCTCCGTTCGACCCTATTGCAGGCCTCAGATCGAATCGAGTCATGCCGCCACGTGCGTTGATCGAGCCAGATCGCTCAAATAGTGCTCAATGGCAACTTCGACCGCTCCCCCCAATCCTGCTCCCGTGGGCTGTCCCGGTTCTATAGACCAGTTCGACAACCGTCCGGCCATCGTCTGAGCTACTGCTTCCTCGAGTGACTTCCGGATAAATATCCAGCCGTGGACGATTCGTCCACTTATCACGACTCGGGACACGCCCAGTCC
>WNFP01006178.1_pt1 | contig 15360 bp, 14 predicted proteins | sample 5400201 | NCBI WGS metagenome assembly WNFP01 (sample SAMN13153355, study PRJNA577476) | soil metagenome | isolation source: 115 cm saprolite under Madrone tree | place: USA:California | collected 2016-06-14
TGATCTATCATGATACTTTGATGGATCATTTGCAGGCCGATCGCCTCAGACTAAAAATCAGCCGTTGGATCGGGTACGCCGCTCGCTCCAACAAGCGTTTCAGCGAATCACAAGATCCAGTGCGATTGCCGCTACGAAAACAATACTGACAAATGCGTTGCTCTGGAAGAACGCTTGGTTGATTCCCTTTAAGTCCAGCTTGGACGCGGCGCGATGCTCATAAAAAAGGGCACCACCAACCAACAACAGCGCGCCATAATAGACCAAGCCAAGTCCACTGACACAGCCAAAACCAATGAGGCATAGCAGCAGAACTCCGTGCATGATCTGCGCAAGGCGAAGACTCGAAGGAATCCCATATTTGACCACCATCGAATGCAGGCCGGTCCGACGATCGAAATCGTAATCTTGGATCGAATAAATCAGATCAAATCCGCCGACCCAAAAAATTACGCCTAGAGCGAGTATCAGCGGAGGTAAAGCGAACTCACCGCGAACCGCCAGCCAAGCTCCGATCGGAGCAATTGCCAGAGACAGTCCCAGTACAAACTGAGTAAACGAGGTAAACCGTTTGGTGTAGGAATAGAAAAAAATGATTCCGAGCGCGACGGGCGAGAGCAGAAAGCAAAGTGGATTAATGAACCAACAGATGGCAATGAAGCAGGCGGCCGAAAGAACCACGAGCAATATCGCCATCGGTTTGGCAACCAGCTTGTGGCGGGCGGCCGTGCGCGGGTTGCGTTGATCAATTTCCCAATCGGCCAGCCGATTAAACGCCATCGCCGCGGTCCGGGCGAGGACCATCGCCAACAAAATCAGCAAGGCAAGCGGCCAGTCCGGAAGACCGTGGGCAGCCACCAGCATCGATCCAACCGCAAATGGAAGGGCGAAGATAGTGTGAGAAAAGCGGATGAACTGAAGAATTCGGCGGATCCTATCGAGCATGGGCGTTAGACGCTGGGCGTTTGGGCGATAGATGCACGGAGGTGTGCAACGCGTCTTGAGCGCGATGCCAGAGTCTACACTCTGGATTCTACTTTCTCCTCTTTCTCCTTAATCTTGTCGACCTGCGGTTTGAACGTGCCGTAGATCAGTCGTGCTCCCCGACCATAGGTTAGGTAAGCCCAGGTCCACTGGAAGAAAACCAGCAATCGATTGCGGAGACCGATTAGAAAAATCAGATGGACAAATAGCCAGCTTAGCCAAGCCAGATATCCGCCGAAACGAACAAACTTGAGGTCGGCAATCGCCTTGTTCCGGCCAATCGTTGCCATCGTGCCTTTATCGAAATAGCGAAATGCTGCCAGCTTCTGACCTTGCAGGCGGGAAAGAATGTTCTTCGCGGCATGCCGGCCCATCTGCATCGCGACTGGGGAGAGAGCCGGCAATGGCTCACCGGTTTGGTGTTTGAAGCATGCCATATCACCGATCGCGAAAATCTCCGGATGGCCTGGAACCGTTAGATCCTCATTTACAATTACTCGGCCGGCTCGGTCCGTTTCCGCACTCAGACTCTTGCCGATCGGCGCGGCGGCATTTCCAGCTGCCCAGATCACGGTCCAACTGGGAATAAATTCTCCGTTCACGGTCACGCCATGATTCGTGACTTCCTTGACCATCGTCCCCGTACGCACTTCGATACCCATACTTTGCAACTGCTTCAGTGCTGAGCGGGACAGATCTTCATGGAAAGCCGGTAGCACGCGCGCGACACCTTCCACCAGCAAGACGCGAGTCGCGCGCGGATCAATGTGACGAAAATCTTCGGCTAACGTATGGCCCGCGAGTTCTGCCACGGCACCTGCCATTTCGACTCCAGTCGGTCCGGCTCCCACCACAACAAAAGTCAGAGCAGCTCGCCGTTCCTCTTCAGAATTAGTTATCTCCGCGACTTCGAAGGCCTTCAAAATCCGGCGCCGCACTTCGAGAGCGTCTTCCAGATTCTTCAGACCCGGAGCAAACCGCTCCCATTCGTCATGACCAAAATAAGAATGCCGTGCTCCGGCGGCGACGATCAAGTAATCATATGAAAAGATCAGGCCCTTCGTGGTGTGAACTTGTTTTGACTGCGTATCGATGCGGTCCACTTCCCCCATTACTACTTCAGTGTTTTTGGCCTCTTTCAGGATGTGCCGAATCGGTTGTGCGATGTCCGCCGGCGAAAGCCCCGCTGTAGCTACTTGATAGAGGAGCGGCTGGAATAAGTGATGGTTCGTGCGGTCGACCAAAGTGACGCGTACATCTTTTTCCGCGAGCTCTTTTGCGGCATAGAGACCGCCAAAGCCTCCTCCTACGATGACAACCTTCGGTAACGTTTCGATTGGAGCGACAGGTGCTTCCATGGGGCTATAATAAAGCGACCGCGGCCTAAGCGCACCTATCCATCGAGCTAAGGAGCCATGACTGGGCAACGAATTAGCCTGATCGCTGCATTCAGGTACCGGTGAGAGTCATCCCAAGACTTGCGATTGAACAAACGGAAGCAAACTGATTGCAGCGCGGCTCGGTTATTCAGGCGAGCTTCGGGCCAAAGATCGGGGTCGAGCGAGAAGGAAAGAGCATACATTTTGATTGCTTGTGAAATTTTTCACAAATAATCGCTTGCGACGCCAAATAAGAGATATGTAACTTCGCCCTACCCCCGCACCTATGGCTACTTCGCGCGAAATAGAAATTCCAGACTCGTTCACTCGGACTGCCAAGTCGCTGGAGACCATCGATCAATCCGAGCTTCTCGGCGAAAAGCTCACGATCAACATGGGGCCTTCCCATCCGGCTACGCACGGGGTGCTCCGGATAGTACTGGAACTCGATGGTGAGATTATCACTAAGGCTACTCCAGACATCGGTTATTTGCACCGCGGCGACGAAAAAATCGCGGAGAACATGCAATATAATCAATTCGTTCCTTATACGGACCGGCTTGATTATCTGGCACCGCTTTCAAACAACGTCGCGTATGCTTTAGCGGTCGAGAAACTACTCGGATGGGAGTTGCCTCCTCGCGGAAAAGCGATCCGAGTAATCTGCTGCGAAATGGCTCGCATTTCGGCCCATCTTCTCGGCCTCGGAGCGTTTGCCATGGATGTCGGCGCAATGACTGTGTTCCTCTACACATTCACGGAACGGGAGAAGCTTTACAATCTTATCGAGCTACTGACCGGAGCCCGCTTCACGACCTCCTATACCCGGATCGGTGGTCAGACGCGGGACTTACCGGACGGGTTTTTAGCCGCTCTCAACCAATTTCTGGACGAGTTCCTGCCGCAACTTGACGAAGTCGATCGGCTACTGACCCGAAATCCGATCTTCGTCGATCGCACGAAGGATCTCGGTGTGATCTCGAAGGAAGATGCGATCAACTATGGAATCACCGGACCGAATCTTCGAGGTAGCGGGATTGATTATGATGTCCGCAAAGCAAAGCCGTACATTGACTACCAAAAGTATGACTTTGATATCCCGATCGGCACCGTGGGTGATGTATTCGATCGTTATCTTGTCCGCATCGAAGAAATGCGACAAAGCGTCAAGATTTTGCATCAAGCGATAAAGAGCCTTCCTTCCGGTTCAATCCACTTTTCCGATCCAAAGAACTACCCGCCATCCAAGCCAGATGTCCTGTTGAAGATGGAGGAACTCATCCATCACTTCATTATCCACACCGAAGGGGTGGATGCGCCGGCCGGCGAAGTCTATTTTGGGGCGGAAAATCCCAAGGGCGAGCTTGGATTCTACATTCATAGCAAAGGTGGCGGCGTTCCCTATCGTCTAAAGATCCGGGCGCCCTCTTTTGTGAATCTCAGTATTCTTCCGAAGATTTTACTTGGCCACATGATGTCGGACGTTGTCGCAGTGCTCGGCAGTTTGGATTTTGTTATGGGCGAGTGCGACCGTTGAGGTTATGGCCTTCCGGATTATCATCGTGGTATTCACCGCGGCGTTTTTCCTGGAAGGTTGTAACCGCGAGATCGCCAATCGCAATCTGGAGCAGGTCAGACTCAATATGAGTCCGAAGGAAGTGGAGACAATTTTAGGGACACCTAACCGGGAGAAAAAAGAAGAGGACGGGGAAATCGATAGGAAACCAGCAACGGTGCTTACTTATTATTATGAGCAAGGCAACCAGACGATCGTTCTTCGATTTCAGAATGGGCATTTGGTCAAAGAACCGGAGCATTTAATCGAACATTAAACATGGAAATCCCATCCGAGCTGGAGTCACGGATCGACGAGGTAATCACCCATTACCCGGCCTCGAAGCGTAGTGCTTCCTTGCCGTTGCTCCATCTGATTCAGGAGCACTTTGGTTACATTACGGATGAAGCGATCAGCTGGGTTGCCCAAAAGCTGGAGCTGGAACCGATCAACATCTTAGAGCTGGTGACTTTTTATCCGATGTTTCGTCAGGAGCCTTATGGCAAGCACCACATCCGGGTCTGCCGTACATTGTCCTGTGCGATGGCGGGTAGCTATTCGCTACTGAAGACATTTTGCCGGCATGCCAAGATTGATCCAGAACAGCATGAACATGGCAGCCACGTGCTAAAAAGCCCGGACGGAAAATACAGTCTTGAATTTGTCGAGTGTCTGGCGAGTTGCGGCACCGGTCCGGTTTGTATGATCGACGATGATTTCTACGAGGCGGTTTCGGAGGATGAAGCTCCGGAATTGCTGCAAAAGTATCAATAGCCATGGCCGCAATTCTACGGACCCCGCATCCTCGCGAAAAGCGGATCATCTTCAAAAACATCGACCGGGAAGGTTGGACTACAGACATCGATTGCTACGAAAAGGATGGTGGCTACGAAGATTTGCGCGCCGCATTCCGACTGACGCCCGAGCAAATCGTTAACGAGGTTAAAACCTCTAGTCTGCGGGGACGTGGCGGCGCCGGCTTTCCTTGCGGCGCCAAATGGGGCTTCATCAAGCCAGGCGGTTCCAAGCCGGTCTACCTCATCTGCAATGCAGATGAATCGGAGCCGGGCACGTTCAAGGATCGCTACATCATTCACCAGGATCCGCATCAACTACTGGAAGGGATGATCATCTCCTGTTACGCCGTGAATGCCCGACTGGCCTACATTTACATTCGAGGCGAGTTTCCGCTCGGCGCCCAGATTCTCGAACAGGCGATCGCTGAAGCAAAGAGTCGCGGCTATATCGGCTCGAACATTTTGGGCAGCGGCTTTGATCTTGAGATTTACGTCCATCGGGGGGCCGGTGCTTATATCTGCGGGGAGGAGACGGGTCTGATCGAATCTTTGGAAGGAAAACGCCCTTATCCTCGGATTAAGCCTCCCTACTTTCCGGCGGTCCTCGGTTTGTACATGAGTCCGACAGTCGTCAACAACGTGGAGACGCTCTGCAATGTAAAACATATCGTTCGCATGGGCGGTGCGGAGTTTGCTAAGATCGGGCGTCCCAATAATACCGGCACTCGTGTTCTCTGCGTCAGCGGTGACGTACAAAAGCCCGGATACTACGAGTTGGAGGTGGGCGCCTTGACGATGGGCGAACTGATTTACGATGTCTGCGCGGGATTAAAACCGGGTCGCAAACTGAAAGCGGTGATTCCGGGAGGAAGCTCGGCGAAAGTGCTGCGCGCCGATGAGCGCTACAAGATCAAAAGCAAGCAGTCCGATGGTACGGTGACCGAACAGGAAATTGGGATCGATGATATCCGAATGGATTTCGATTCCTTGGCTGCGGTCGGCTCCATGGCCGGCTCGGGCGGAGTAATCGTCATGGACGACTCACGGGATATGGTCTGGGCGCTTAATAACATTAACGAATTCTATGCGCATGAAAGCTGCGGCCAATGCACTCCCTGCCGCGAAGGTTCGCTCTGGATGAGCAAAATGACGGGTCGTATGCTGCAGGGTGGAGGGGACCAAAGAGATCCGGATGTCCTCACGAGTGTCGCGGATAACATAGCAGGACGAACAATATGCGCTTTTGGCGAGGCTTGCGCTTGGCCTACTCAGAGCTTCGTCGCCAAGTTTCGTGATGAATTCGCGGCCTACGCCGCAAAGAATGGCTCCAAAGCGGAGCAGGCTTGATTCGAGGTTATGAGTGCTTCCGTAGAACTTTTGAACGTACAGATCGATGGCGTGTGGCATCAGTTCCCCAAAGGAACCCGCGTAATCGAGGCTTGCTCCCAGGCTGGCAAATTCGTTCCCCACTATTGTTATCATCCGAAGCTCAGCTCTCCGGGAAACTGCCGCATGTGTCTGATCGAAATGGGAATGCCGAGACTCGGTCCGGACCGCAAGCCGGAAACTGGAACGGACGGTAAACCGATTATCAATTGGATCCCGCGTCCTCAAATTTCATGTGCGCAGGATATCGCGGATGGAATGGGCGTCCGAACCGATTCACCGTTGGTCCGTGAATGCCGGCACGGCGTAATGGAATTCCTTCTCATCAATCATCCGCTCGACTGTCCGATTTGCGATCAGGCCGGAGAATGCCAGCTACAGGAGTTCAGCGTACAATATGGTACGGGCGGCTCGCGGTTTCTCGAGGAAAAAGTCAAAAAACCGAAGCGAGTGGAACTTGGGCCACGGGTCACGCTCGATGATGAGCGCTGTATTCTTTGCTCCCGCTGTATTCGCTTCATGAAAGAAGTGGCGAAGGACGATGTGCTTGGGTTTGCCAGCCGGGGTAGCCACACCTATCTGACCGCCTATCCAGGCCGAAAACTGGATAGCAACTATTCGTTAAACACGGTCGATATTTGTCCGGTCGGTGCACTGACCAACACCGATTTCCGTTTCAAGATGCGCGTATGGTTTCTGAAGGAAACCAAAAGCATCTGCACCAGCTGCGCGACGGGGTGTAATACCATTGTTGGCACCCGCGAAAACGTCATCTATCGGCAGACCCCGCGCGAAAACAACAGCGTTAACTCTTCGTGGATGTGTGATTACGGGCGACTCAACTTTCACTATGTTAACGCGCCGGAGCGATTAACCAAACCGCGCGTTCGGCTAGGCTCCGCCCAGGAAAACGCGAGCTGGACGACCGCGATCGCTCGTGCAGTCGATGACCTTCGGCGATTCCCGGGAGACGAAATCGCCGTGATTGCGTCTGGTAAAATGACCAATGAAGAACTCTGGCTCACCAAGAAGCTGATGGAGGCTCTGGGCATCAGATACCACGACATTGTCCCCCGCGTGGGCGAGAGCGATGAAATACTTCTCAGCAGCTTTCGCAATCCAAATATTGTCGGAGCCCATCTTTTTGGGGTGGCTCAAGAAGAACCGGGCAGCCTGCTGCCGGAAATCTTTAAGCGGGTGCAGGCGGGCAGCATCAAGGCGGTTCTGGCATTGAGTGAGGACGTAATGAACGCAGGGCTCACCACGGCTGATCTCGAGAAACTCGAAGCATTTATCCTGATCGATATCCTTCCAAACCGGACGAGCACCTACGCCACCGCGTTGTTACCTGGTTACTCGTTTGCCGAGAAACGGGGTTCGATGGTCAATATCAAAGGCCGGTTGCAGCGACTAAATCGAGCAATTCGCGGCCCGGGAGAAGCGCGAGATGACTGGGAAATCTTACGAGATCTCCTCCAGGGATTCACCGGTTCCAATGGGGTCTATCTGATTGAAGACGTCTTTAAACAGATGGCTGAAGGAATCCCGCATCTGCAGGGCCTTAGCTTGAGCAAGATAGGGGATCTCGGGATTCAGCTTGAACCGAATGATGTCCAAGCGGCTGCACCAGAAAACGTCCACGTATGAGCGATCTTCTCATCGGTGTGGCCATCACGTTACTCAAAACACTCGGACTATTATTCGCTGTCATTCTGCCAATGGTCTCCTACACGGTTTATGCCGAGCGCCGGGTAAGTGCCATGATTCAGGATCGGGTTGGTCCGAATCGAGTTGGTCCGCTCGGTCTACTCCAACCGATCGCTGATGCCCTGAAATTGCTCTTGAAAGAGGATTTCACGCCGGCTCACGTAAACAAATTTTATTATTGGCTTGCGCCGGCCTGCGCGATGGCGCCTTCGATCATGGCGCTGGCCGTTGTTCCTTTTGGCAGCACGTGGTTTGGCCAGCCGATGGTAGTCGCCAATGTCGACGTCGGTGTGCTCTGGGTGTTCGCCGTTTCATCGCTCGGGGTGTATGGAATTGTTTTGGCCGGCTGGTCTTCCAATTCCAAGTATTCCTTTCTCGGCGGTATTCGCTCGAGCTCCCAAATGATTTCGTATGAGCTCTCGCTCGGTTTGTCGGTGATTCCGATCTTCCTCATTTGCGGCACGCTCAATCTGCCGGCGATCGTAAAATACCAAATTGAAAATGGCTGGTTAATCTCGCCGATCTGGCTTAAGGGCGTCTCGTTTACCGGTATCAATTTTCCAGAATTGATCGGTTCCTTCAGCATCTGGAAATTCCTGCTTTGGATTCCGCTTTTTCTTTCTTTCATCGTTTTCATGGTTTCGATGTTCGCCGAAACCAATCGCCTCCCCTTTGATTTACCGGAGGCGGAACAGGAACTCGTCGGCGGTTATCATACTGAGTATTCGTCGATGAAATTCGCCCTGTTCTTTTTGGGCGAATACGCCGCAATGATCGCAGGCTCAGCGGTTATCGTGACTCTTTTCTTCGGCGCATGGCACGTTCCTTTCCTGCCGACCGCACCTGAACAACTCCCTTTTTGGCTGGGCCTTCTGCTGGGACTGGTTCACATCACCGCTTTTTTCTTCAAAGTCGCAATCCTCTTATTTTTCTTTATTTGGGTCCGTTGGACCCTACCCCGTTTCCGCTTCGATCAACTGATGCGACTCGGTTGGTATTTTTTCTTTGAGATTGCGCTCGTGAATATCCTCCTCGTGGCCGTCATTCTCGCAATAATGCCCAAGTAGAAGACCCTATGGCTTACACCGTTCCGCGTCCAAAATTGACTCTGGCTGAAAAGGCTTACTTACCGGCTCTGATAGCGGGTCTCGGCATCACCATCAGACACTTTTTCGCTATTCTGTCCGGGAAGAAGAAGGTGACTATGCAGTATCCCGATGAAAAATGGGATACGCATCTACCGCCTCATTATCGCGGTGCCCCGACTTTGGTGAAGGATGACTATGGTCGAGAACGGTGTGTTGCCTGCCAGCTCTGCGAATTTATTTGCCCACCCCGGGCGATCACAATCAAGCCGGGAGAAATACCGGAGAAGGATCGGTGGCGAAAGGTGGAGAAATTTCCGGAAGAGTTCGAAATCGATATGATTCGCTGCATCTATTGCGGGCTCTGCGAAGAGGTTTGTCCGGAACAGGCCATCTTTTTGCGAAAGGATTATGCGATCACCGGGCTAACCCGAGCAGAAATGGTGCACGATAAAAAGCGCTTGTATGAACTGGGAGGAATGATGACCGGCCTGGTCAACAAGTGGAACGAGAAGAAGTAACCGTATGGCTCCCCCGCTATTCTGGACCTTCTCGGCGATCATGTTGTTTTTTGGGTTGATGGTCATCGTCTGCCGCAATCTGGTAACCAGCGCGCTCAGCTTAGTCGTTTGCTTCCTCGCTCTCGCTGCATTGTACGTATCGCTCGATGCTTTCTTCATCGGAGTGATTCAGATCCTGGTCTATGCCGGCGCGGTTGGCGGCATCATTGTGATCGCCTTGTTTGTAAAGGTCCTTTTTGATGTGAGCTACGGTTTCCAGGACGGATCCGCCTCATTTCCTGCCATCCAGCGCGGGCAACAACCAGACGTCTGGTATATCGGGCTGACACTTTTTCAGCAGTATAAATTACAGCTCCAGATCATCGCGACTCTGATCGTGGTCGCATCTATCGGCGTCGTCGTATTGAGCAAACGAGAGTTGAGATAGGAATGGTCACATTGAACGACTATTTGATTGTCAGCGGATTGCTCTTCGCGATCGGCTTTGCCGGCGTTCTACTGCGGCGCAACTTGGTTGCTATTTTCATGGCTCTGGAGTTGATGCTTAACGCGGCAAATCTCTCCTTGATCGGGTTTTCCAGGTTCAACCTTCAAAACGGGCTGCCGGATTATAACGCGCAGATTTTGGTGTTCTTCATCGTCACCGTCGCCGCGGCTGAGGTCGCCGTCGGGCTTGCGATCATTGTAGCGCTCTACCGAGCTCGACAGACGATGCACGTTGAAGATCTCAACTCTTTGAAATTCTGACGAATGAACAACCCGGCGCCTTGGATTATCCTTTTTTCGCCCCTGATCGCCGCCGCGCTCATTACGGTGGCCACTCAGCCGTTCAGAAAGGCTAGCTCCTACCTCTCGGTGGCGGCTGTGGCAATTTCGTTCCTTACCAGTCTCACGGTTTTTGCCGGTCCCCATCAAGACGCCAGCTTTGACTGGATCGATCTCGGCGTCTTCCAAGTCCGGCTTGGTTACCTGATCGATGAGTTCAGCAAGATGATGCTACTGGTAGTGACCGGCGTGGGATTGCTCATCCACATTTATTCGATCGGCTACATGAAAGATGAGCGAGGGCGATCGCGTTATTTCGCGGCCTTGTCGCTGTTCATGTTTTCGATGCTCGGCATTGTGCTGGCCAACAACTTCATCATGATGTTCATCTTTTGGGAGTTGGTAGGTGTTAGCTCCTATATACTGATCGGCCATTGGTTTACTCGAGCGAGCGCCGCCGACGCTGCCAACAAAGCCTTTCTGGTGAACCGTCTCGGAGACTTCGGGTTCATGATCGGAATCCTAATGGTCTGGTCGGCTTCCGGCACGGTTATGTTTGAGGAGTTAGGACCGAAATGGTCGACACTCGGTCTTAGCCCGATTTACATCAACGCAGCCGCCATACTTATCTTTTGTGGGGCGGTGGGCAAATCTGCTCAATTCCCGCTGCACGTTTGGTTGCCTGACGCGATGGAAGGTCCGACCCCGGTCTCCGCACTGATCCATGCCGCAACCATGGTGGCAGCCGGCGTGTTCATGCTGGCGCGGGTGTTTTTCCTGTTTGAACCAGCGTTAGTGGCCTTAAACGTGGTTCTCTGGATTGGCCTGATCACTTCGCTTCTGGCGGCTCTAATGGCCACGCAACAGGATGATATTAAGCGCATCCTGGCGTACTCGACGCTCTCCCAACTCGGCCTGATGGTCTCTGCTCTGGGCTTGGGAGTACCCGAGGCTGCACTCCTTCATCTATTCACTCACGCCTTTTTTAAGGCCCTTCTGTTCTTGGGAGCAGGCTCAGTGATTATCAGCCTGCATCACGAGCAGAACATCTGGCAGATGGGCGGATTGCAACGCAAAATGCCGATCACCTTCTGGACCTTTCTGATTGGCGCCTTGGCCCTGGCCGGCTGTCCTCCGTTCGCCGGATTCTGGAGCAAAGACGGAATTGTAGCTTCCGCTTTCGAGCACAACACCGTAGCCGCCTTAGTGATCGAGTTAGCGTCGTTCTTCACGGCATACTATATGGCGCGCCTTTTTGTGGTCGCGTTTCTCGGCGCGCATCGATCCGAAGCCGCTGCTCACGCCAAGGAATCACCTTCGGTAATGACGATCCCCCTCGTCCTTCTAGCGATTCCGGCTGCGATCATCGGTTTTCCTCCACTCTCTACATTCTTCCTTCAGGTGCCGGAACGCGAGGGCGTACCGGTCCTGGCGATCTTGGTTTCGCTGGCAGTGTTTTTGGGCGGCAGCTTTGTCGGATTTGTTCTCTATCGGGAGAAATCGAAAGATCCAATATCGATTCCCCTCTTTGCTAACCGTTTCTACATCGACGAATTTTACTCTGCGCTGGTCAAATGGACTCAGGATTTGCTCGCTCAGATTGCCGGTTTCGTTGACCGCTGGATCATTGACGGCGGTATTGTTCGCGGGCTCGGAGGTATGACCTGGAGTTGCGGGTTTGCCCTTCGATTTCTCCAAATCGGGAATCTCCAAGCGTATGCGTTCCTTTTCGGTTTAGGAGTGGTCCTGCTGCTCTACCTCATCCTGTTCGCATCATGATTACGCTGCTGGTTCACCTCACCTATCTCGCGCCATTGGTCACCGGACTCGCGATTCTGGCCGGCCTGCCCGCTCGCAGAACTGCCATCACGGGCACCATCGTGGCTCTGGTCTCAGCGCTCATCGTTTTCCTCGGATACGATCACCACGCAGGTGGATATCAATTTGTCTCTGGATTTCCCTTAGTCGTCCCTTGGGATCTTAAATTTGTCGTCGGTGTCAATGGCTTAAATGCGACGATGCTCTTGCTTACGTCGCTGGTGGCGCTGGCCGCGACGTGGGTAGCACCAACGGTCGAGGATTACTCTCACCGTTATATGGCTTGTATTATGTTCATAGCGGCTGCTGCCGCCGGCTCATTTGCCTCGCTTGATCTCTTCTTTTTCTACGCGTTTCACGAACTTGCACTGATTCCGACGTTCTTGATGATTGGAATTTGGGGAACCGGCAATCGCCAAACTGCTGCCTGGAAAATCACAATCTATCTTTCTATCGGTAGCATTATCCTTTTGGTCGGATTGATCGGTCTCTATCTGCTGGTTCCAGATCAGCAGCGCACCTTTGATATTCCGCGGTTGCAGGCCATGGCCGCCTCGGGTGTTTTCGCCGGATCTGGAGCCAATTCGATATTTCTGCTTTTGCTCATCGGCTTTGGCACGTTGGCCTCCCTATTCCCGTTTCATACCTGGGCGCCACCAGCATACGCTTCAGCCCCGGTTCCAGTCTCGATGCTTCATGCCGGCGTGCTCAAAAAGTTTGGATTATATGGGCTGTTGCAGATCGCATTCCCGCTAATGCCAGAAGCAGCTCGACACTGGACCTGGCTGATTCTTCTATTGCTGATTGGAAACATTATTGTCGTCGGTCTCGTAACTATCGCGCAGAAGCAACTCGACCTCACGCTGGGCTACTCCAGCGTGATGCACATGGGCTATATCTTTCTCGGGGTAGTAAGCGCAAATTTGATCGGAGTCGATGGCGCCGCCTTGCTCATGTTGGCGCACGGACTGTCGATCGCCGCGCTATTCGCCATTAGCGGTGAGTTGCGGAAACAAACCGGAACACTGGACTACCGCGATCTGGGCGGGCTAGCTAAGTCGATGCCGTTGCTGAGTTTTCTTTTCGGCCTGGCGACCTTTGCTTCGATCGGATTGCCAGGCTTCGCCAACTTTGCTTCCGAACTCCTGGTCTTTTTCGGCGCCTTTAAGACCGCGACTCCCGGTTCACCATTTAACGGCTTTCAATGGGCGGCGGTTTGCGGATTGTGGGGCCTTGTCATCTCCGCGGTTTATATGCTCCGGGCTTATCGTGGAATATTCTTCGGCGAACGTTCCCAGCGTTGGAGCGGCGTACAAGACGTCAGTCTATCGGTGGGCTGGCCGGTGGTGCTGTTAGTCGCTGCGCTCCTGTTTTTCGGGTTCGCTCCTCAGATAATCCTTCAGGTGGTTGAACCGGGATTTCGCCTCTTTCTCAAATAGCCCTTATGTCGCCCATTATTCTAGAGCTGTTGGTTCTCGGGTTGGGATTGTGCCTTCTCCTGTTTGAGGCATTCGCGGAAAAACAAAGTCGCAACCTGATCGCTTGGTTGGGCATCATCGGGTTGGCCGCGGTATTTTTGCTTTTGCAGTTTGGTTCGGTTTCAAGCCACAGCGGGGTCGCTGGTTATACCCAGGATGCAGCGGCTCTATTCTTTAAGAAATTCGTGGTCCTGACCACGATCGTTATCTTAGTGATGTCGCTCGACTATGCGGACACCATCCGCGCCTATGTTCATGGGAGATCACCTGACGCTGGCTTGGGAGAATTCTATTCGATACCAATACTCACTTGCGCAGGAATGATGTGGATGGCTTCCGCCACCGATTTCATCTTGATCTTTGTATCCTTGGAATTGGTCACCGTCTCTTTCTACACGCTCGTCGCTTTCACGCGGAAGAATGCCGCATCGCTGGAAGCAGGTGCGAAGTATTTGATTCTCGGTGCGTTGTCGACCGGTTTTTTTGTCTACGGCGTGACCTGGATCTATGGAATTACGCGCCACACTAATTTGGCAGACATCGGTCAAGCGCTCGGCTCAATTCCGGCCGGTAACCTGCACGGTTTGTTGTTTGGTGTGATGTTGGTCCTGGTTGGTCTAGGATTCAAAGTGGCGGCCGCGCCGTTTCAGTTTTGGGTTCCGGATGTTTATCAAGGAGCACCGACTCCGATTACCGCGTTTCTTTCAGTGGGCTCGAAGGCGGTCGGATTCATCGTTCTTTTACGTGTCGTCGAAACCTTCCAGCGTCTACCGGCGATCGGGGACAAGTTGATTTGCGGCTCTCCCGCAAACCAATTTTAAGCGGCTTCTTGGTTACTCGAGTATTGGGCACGCCGGTTACTTGCTCATGGCCGTAGCCAGCGTAGGGGCGTTCGATGCCGGCTTGGCGGTGGTCGTCTATCTGGCGGCCTATCTATTGATGACTCTGCTTTCCTTTCTTATTTTGATCATCGTGGCGAAGCATTCCGAAGGTGACGACATTGCGCATTTCAATGGTCTCGGAAAACGCTCTCCTTTTCTTGCTTTTGGTCTGCTCGTCGCGATGATGTCGCTCTCCGGCATACCGCTGACCGCTGGGTTTTTAGGCAAATTCCTGGTGTTCAAAGTCGCTTACCAATCACAGCAATTCCTGCTCGTGGTATTAGGCATCGTCACAGTAGGTTGCGGGTTCTACTACTATCTCAAAGTGGTCAGAGCCATGTACTGGCAAACCGCTGTCGGCAATAACTCGGTAATCCCGGTGAGCCGGCTCTCAACCGTAACCATCTCAGCGCTGGTGCTTCTGATTTTCCTCTTCGGCATATTCCCTCAGCTCGGTCTCGGACTATTGGGCTAACTCAAACCCGGTGCGAGCGCATCGAGCGGTCGTTCTCGTTCGCGGAGTGATAGAGCCGATCGCTGGACCTCAGAATCGTCGCTTTTTCGATACTGCGACTCCTTGATCTGAAAAACTTTACATACTCCTTGATTAAAAAACTTTACGTATTAGATAGCCTTCTGCTTTTTCGGCCTGCTACCCTCAGTGGGCCGGGTTAGAAATCGCCCGGGCTTAAACCAACCGTATGCGAATTCTTATTGCCATCTTTCTGGTCTCGTTGTCGCAGGCCTTGATTGCCGACGATGGCCAGTCATACGGCGATTGGACCTTCGATTCCAACAAACCCTCCGTGCCAGCAACTCCCGCGAATGCGGATGACCATGCAATTTACGGTGTGATGAACCAAATGCTAGCGCTGTGGAACGCCCGCGATATTGAGCATTACATGGAGTGTTTCTGGAAGTCAGACAATTTATTGATTGTGTCGGATGGGGAACAAGTCATCGGTTGGAACAATCTTCTGGCGACATATCAGCGAAGTTATCCT
>WNFP01005164.1_pt1 | contig 15353 bp, 12 predicted proteins | sample 5400201 | NCBI WGS metagenome assembly WNFP01 (sample SAMN13153355, study PRJNA577476) | soil metagenome | isolation source: 115 cm saprolite under Madrone tree | place: USA:California | collected 2016-06-14
GTGTCTCGGAAGTTGATCACCAGTGCCGTGCAGCCCAATTCAAGCTGACGCTTACATTCACGCTCGATGCGCTCACCGCTCAGCTTGTTCAGATAATCGCTGGCATAGATGATTGCTGTATCTCCAATGCAGCGAGTCTGCACCGGAGTTTCCGCCGCGGTGTCCGCCATACTTTGTTGCGCCCCCTAAAACGAGGACAGTTTAGCACAGACTCAACATCGTTCCCTTTCATCTTTTTTTGGTGGAGACTTCGACGACGACTCGAGGATATGAAGATATGCGCCCTGAGCAAGCCACGGAATTTAGTCCATACTACTTACGACGATACTTCGTCATTCGCAGTTGCGTGCCGTCATCGACGCGTTCGAATTCAACTTCGTCCATGAGCGTTTGAATCAGCTTTAATCCCCAGCCGCGCCGGCCATTTTCTTTTTCATCTTTGGTGCCGGCTTCCTGGCCGTTCTGGCTGGTAAAACTTGCCGGCATCACACCGCGACTCGCAACGGTAACGACTAACTTATCATTCTCCACGCGAAACCGCTGATAGATTTTCCGGTCCGGGCTCAGGCTATGTTCTGCTGCGTTGATGCAGGCTTCAATCAGAGCGGTCTTGATCTGGTTAATCGCTTCGGGTGCGAAACTCATCCGCCGCGCGATTTGTTCCACTGTATGCGCCGCGATTAGTTCCGTGTCCGCGCCCATTGGAATTACCATTTCATATTCATTGGGCCGGCCTTCCGCGTCTGCCCTGGCGGCCGATTTGATGCGCGCGGTGAGCAGCTCAACCTGACGGTGACTCGAGCCGTAAGCGTCGCGCGTCTTCAGCAGCTTGCACGCATCCGGCGAAAATCCTTCAGGCGCAACCAGCCAGAGACGGACCCGTTCAAAACCACACTCTCGCGCCAGAGTCGTCAGGCGATCGCACCACTCTGCGGTCAGTTCCCTGCTCGCTTCGAGCTTTGCATCAATCTCAGCCGCCAGCCACACGATTTCATTTTCGTCCGTATAGTCAGCCGCCTCAAACCCGTGGGCCACGGCACAACGCTCACCGTCACAGAAAATCGACGTCGAGTAGGCGTCACAGCCCGCTGCGTGGACGACCTGCGGCAATCGAATTAGATCGGCTTCTGAGTCGAGGGCCGCGTCGACTCTGTCAGGGTCTTCTCCCTTATGTAAGGCCGCAAAACGATCGTAATGGAATAAGCTGGCTGGGACGCTTTGACAATTAAAATCGGAAATTAGATCACGCAAGCCGAGCGAAGCTTCGCGCCGATATTTTCGCGCCATCGTCTGTGGCGCCCGCTTCAAAGAATCCAGCAATATCGTCGCAACTACCAGGGCCCGCCGCTCACCAGCGACCTCAAGCCGGTAATGCGCGCGCAAGTAGTCCATCCACACACCCAACTCGGCGTTTATCTCAATGAACGCTGCGCTCGAATTCGCCAATTCATGAACGTGCAAGGCATCAACGATTCGTTCGAATTCCGCAGCGTCGACACCCAGACGTTTCTTCCAGGCCCACAGAGAAGACTTGTGCGCGCCGCTCGAGGCCGACTCAAACAGCACTCGCAGCAGCACCTTTCTTGTCTGTGGGTTAGCAATCGACGCGTCCAGAATTCGGGAAAAGTGCCGATGAATGTGTCCGCCCATCAGTTCGTCGACGTAAAGACGCTGACAATTAAGAAAGCTCGTCAGGGCCGTTTTCTTTTCTCGGGCCTCCTGAATCAGACCATTGATAAAGAAAGGACCGGCGTTCAACTGCTGTGCGATTAGATCGCGCGTGGGTTCGTTGGTCTCAACATCGTTACGGCGGGCAGCGACCTCGATGAGCGTGCGGGCGGCGGCGTCTCCCAGTCGTTCCAGATGGATCGTCTCACCGTGATCGAGGCTGGCATTCGCTCCGTGAATCGAGTCGGCTATCTGCCGGCGCAAACCAGCGATCGCATACGGACGATTTAGCCGGGCGATAGCCGCGATCATTTCCAGGGCCAGCCAGGCTTCGTCCTTTGAGGGCGTGGCAAGTTGAGTGCAGTCGATCAAATGAAAGACTGTGCGAGCGGCCACGGAGAGACGATACGGAGCGTTCAGACAGAATCGCACCAGGTCCCGGTCGTCCCCGCCGGAGCGCTCGCGCTCAAATCCTTCGATGATGTCACCCATCAGCTCGTAATCACCTGGCAGGGCCAACTCAAGCAAGTCGTGGAAACTGAGCTCGGCTTCGCACAATGAAGGATCGACACGCCGATAAGCGATGTATTGCTGCAAAATATTCTGAAAGAATCGCCGGGCCGCGTCGACCGGCGTCTCGCCAATCCCTTTGAAGGCAAAGTGGATCGGAACCTCTGGCCCACGGCGCGCGAACAACTGATCGTATGTCTGCCGCAGCAGTTCAGACGCGCCCGCCCCGGGGGCAGCCTGAACTACCAGTCCGCGGCGGTCGCTGGACGCGTGCCGCACGATCTGTTGCAGTTCGGTGTCGCGGCCCACAAACTCGTCGCGGCTGACTTTGGAAAGTATGCGCTGGTTGATCATCGAATCACTGTTGCGGGTTCGCGGCCGCTCCATTGGCAGCGCCCCTGACACCCTGATATGCGTAAGCTCGATTCTTGCCGTGCCTCTTCGCATGATAAAGGGCGCGATCGGCCGCGCGAACGATCGCCTCCGCCGAATCGAGCGCCGGCGAGAACGCGGAGAGTCCGATGCTGACGGTAACTGCACCGAGCGGTTGCGATTTGCCGTGCGTAAACGCAGTTTCGTAAATCTTGCGGCGAATGCGGTCAGCAATTACGCCGGCCTCCTTCAAATCAGTTTGAGGCAGCAGGATGGAAAACTCTTCGCCGCCATAACGCGAGGCGACGTCCACCTTGCGGAGCGCGGCTCGCAGGCACTGGGCGGTAATTTCCAGCGCGCGGTCGCCGGCCTGGTGGCCGTTCTGATCGTTGTAGATCTTGAAGTCGTCAATATCGATCATCATAAAGCTAAGCGGATAATCATAGCGCTTGGATCGGCTTAACTCTTCGGCCAGGCGGGCCTCGAGATAGCGCCGGTTGTGCAGACCCGTCAGCGGATCGGTGATCGACATGACCTGATACTGATTCGCCCTCTGCTGCCAGGCGGCGCGCTCAATCGCGAGGGCAATTTGGGGCGCGACCGATTCAATCATACTCAAGTCATTTGAGTCATAAGCGCCGCCGCCGGTCTTGTCGGCCAGATTGAGGACGCCGAATCGCCGACTGCCGATAGAGATCGGATAGCTAATAAAGCTCTTGGTTTTGTAACCGCGCTCCGGCAAACTCGACCTGCCCAGATCATCGATACTGGCCACCATCGGACGGCCTTCGCTCAGAACAGATCCGGCAATTCCCTCGCCCATGGCGATCGGACCGACTTCGCTTATCGAAGCCCGGATTCCTCGCGAAGCGGTCATCGTCAAGGTATTCGCCGATTCATCGAAGAGCAACAGTGAGCCACGCTCGGCTTTTACCAACTCCGCCGCCTGCGTCAGAATCGATGAGTAAGTTTCCGCGGGCTCGCTGGCGTCAATCTGTTCGATGAATCTGCGAATGGATTCCGCGAAAGGCGCGCGCCGATCCAAGCCAGGCTTCGGGTGCTCTTCGGTCCGTCGATCTTCTATCCGCGGCTCAGCGGCCGGCTGGGGCCTCTCGGTCTTCTCAGTGGAGAAACTTGATGCCTCCTCCACCGTCGTCTCTGCGAACTCTCTTGCGGCCCTGGACACACGCAATGCCGCATGATCCAGGTCCGCCGCGTCGGCGAAGATCACGTTGCGAAACAGCTCTTCGGAATTCAGATCCTGCAGGTCGCCCGAGCAGAAGCGCTCTGCCAATTCCTTATAATCCGAGCTGCTGATAAAGGCCCGCCCTCCTATGATTGCCAGTTGACGCTGGTCATCAATCTCTAAGGGCATCGCAAAGCACTGCAAGCCCGCATGGCAACGATAGTGTGTGATTGCGTTTGCCTCAATGGCGCGGCCGTGTGCTTCACCGCAAAACGGATCGCAAAGTACCACGTGTTCGGGAGACGACTGCAGGGCTTCGCAAATCGAGTTGTTATTGGCGATCGATAACGCTGGAGGTTGATGACCCTCAACCAAAAGGAGCGATACTCCCGATGATTCAGCGATAGACTTTTGTAGGTCGGCCCAACGGGGGGGCGCGTGTTCGGCAGTCTCCGCGACTATCGTTTTGGATCTCCTGGGGCGTTCATTCTTCATCGTCCTACTGGCTCGCACTTTCCGCAATCGACTTCATTATCTGTTTTATGATTCGAACTGAGATACCTGGCCATGAAAGAGGCAACGCTAAAGGACGCTCAGTATAGGTTGCGCTCTTGATAGCTACAAGCGAGCGATGCTTGCAGATCACGACTTGAGATGGGCGTTAAAAAACGCCGATCTTCATCTCACATGTACCGTAAATGACTAATAAGGGGCGTCTTTCACGCAGTTGATGATGCCGCCACCTCCGCCAGCCCGGGTGCAGCCCCCGGCGCGACCCGGTCAATGTCGGGGTCTTCGGGGCTAATGCGAATACAGGCGGCGAAGTGATTAGGCTTGATTTGGACCAGTTGAGGCTCGAATTCGCGACAAACGTCGATGGCATAGGGGCAACGAGTATGAAAACGACATCCCCGGGGCGGATTTATTGGCGAAGGCACATCACCCTCCAACACAATGCGCCGCCGTTTGGCTTCAGCTTTCGGATCGGGAACCGGGACCGCCGAAATCAGAGCTTTGGTATAGGGCATCAGCGGATTTTTATAGACTGCTTTCCCGTCGGCCAACTCGACAATCTTGCCCAGGTACATGACCGCCACTCGATCAGAAACGTGCTGAATCGCCCGCAGATCGTGTGAGATAAACAGATAGGTCAGATTCTTCTGGCGCCGTAAGCGATCCAGCAAATTCATGATCTGAGCCTGTATCGAAACATCGAGGGCTGAGATGGGTTCGTCCGCGACTATGAATTCAGGATCGACGGCGAGCGCGCGGGCGATGCCGATGCGCTGCCGCTGGCCGCCGGAGAATTCTTCCATCAGCTCCTGCACGCGCTCTTCCTTGGCCCGGCCTTTGGCAAGTTGAAAGGTTGCGAGCGGCTCTCCGATGATCTGACTAATGGTCATGCGTGGATTCAGCGAAGCATACGGGTCCTGAAAAATTATCTGAAGGTGCCGGCGCTGTTCGCGCATGGTGGACTTTGATAGCTGAGCCAGATCGTTGCCGCGAAACAGGATTTGACCTCCAGTGGGTTCGGTCAAACGCAGGATCGCGCGTCCCAAAGTCGACTTGCCACAGCCTGACTCACCAACCAGGCCCAGAGTCTCGCCCGGAGAGATGTCGAGTGTAACGCCGTCGACGGCCTTCACTACCTGACGTGAGCGACGGAACAAGGATCCGCCCGCGAGCGGAAAATGGACCGTGAGGTCTCTGATTGAGATCAATGGTTGGGAATCCGTTTCCATCACACCTTCATGGCTGACTCCGCAAAAACCTCATTCGCAAAATGACAGAGCGAGTAATGCTCCGATGTCAATTGCACGTAGGGCGGAAACTCGCTCCGACAAATATCTTCCGCCCGGTCACATCGCGGTGCAAACGGACACCCAGCAGGCAAGTGAGCGAGATCGGGCGGCAGACCGGGAATTTGATAGAGACTTCCCTGCTCGGCAGTGGGATCTGGCACCGAGCGCAAGAGGCCGCGCGTGTACGGATTGCCCGGCTGTTCAAAGAGTTCGGCGGTCGTCGCCTGTTCGAAAACCTTGCCGGCGTACATCACGATGATGTGATCGGCCATGCCGGCAACCACGCCCAGGTCATGTGTGATCAGGATGACGCTGGCGCCGGTCTCGGCCTTCAAACGTTTGATGAGCTCGAGAATCTGCGCCTGAATGGTTACGTCGAGCGCCGTAGTTGGTTCGTCGGCAATCAAGAGTTCGGGCTCGCAAGAGAGGGCCATCGCGATCATCACTCGTTGCCGCATGCCTCCTGAAAACTCATGCGGATAGCTGTCCACGCGTTCCCTCGCGTCGGGAATACCGACGTGCTCCAGCATCCTGATCGCGTGTTCGCGCGCCTGTTTCCTGGTGTGACCAAGATGAAGTTGGGTTACCTCCATCAACTGTTTTGAGATCCGCGTGAAGGGATTAAGCGAGGTCATCGGATCCTGAAAGATCATGGCTATGCGTTTCCCGCGGAGGTCTCGGACTTCGCGCGCACTCAGCTTTAGGACGTCGTGCCCGTCAAACATGATCGTGCCCGAAACGATCTTTCCCGGCGGATCCGGAATCAGACGCATCAGCGACAGATTCGCAACCGACTTGCCTGAACCCGACTCTCCGACGATACCCAGAGTCTCGCCCTGCTTCAGTTCGAAGCTAATCCCGTCGACGGCTTTGACCGTGCCGTCTTCGGTTTCGAAGTACGTGCGCAGCTCTTTGACGCTCAGAAGATTTCCGTTGCTGTCAGCCGTCATGGTTTCGAAAGGGTCGGGATGCGTCCATTTACCAGGGAAAGTAGTACGAGAGCACGCCAATGGAAAGGCCGCCAGCCAGACCAGTTATCAACGCCGCGAGCCAAACCGGCATGCCATATTTCGGCGACGACCGTCTGGCATAGATCAAGCCGGCAACAAACCATGCCGCAGAGCACCCGATGCCCATCGCGTAATGAAGCGGCAGCCATCGCTTCAACACAAAGCCTGAGGACATCCCCAGGAAGGTGCCTAGCCCTCCTGGCCAGCCGTCCCTCCACCAGGACCTCTGCCAAATTTTTAATTCCGTACTCATGTGATCTGTCCTCCAAATTCGTAGAGACCTCAATCTTTACGCATCTGTGGATCGAGCGCGTCACGTAACCCGTCACCCAAAAAGTTCAACGAGAAAAGCATCAGCGCCATCGTGACGCCAGGAAAAATTAGCTGCCAGGGATAGATAGCCAGGCTCTGCGCTCCTTCGGCGGCGAGGCTGCCCCACGAAACACGCGGCGGCCGCACGCCCAGACCGAGGAACGAAAGGAACGCTTCACTTAACATCACCGTCGGAACCGTCAGTGTTGCGTATACGATAACCGGGCCGAGTGTGTTGGGGACCAAATGACGAAAGATAATTCCCGTCGTCGACACTCCGGTGGCGCGCGCCGCCAGAATAAACTCCTGGTTCTTCAGCGTCATAACCTGTCCGCGGACTATGCGGGCCATGGTCAGCCAGGATACTGCGCCCAGGGCGAGAAAGAGCTGGGCCAACTGTCCGGTCGGGGTTTTTGCCGGCAACAGCGCCAGCAGTACGATCACGATGATCACGTACGGCAGAGAGTAGAGGACATCGACGACTCTCATCATCAGGGCGTCGATCCGTCCCCCGAGGTATCCGGCCGTAGCCCCATACGAAACGCCAATCAAGAGCGATACGAGGGTCGCGATTAAAGCCACCATCAAAGAGATTTGTCCGCCCGACAGGACCCGCGCGAGGATGTCGCGGCCGGCATTGTCAGTGCCCATCGGATGGGCCCAGGTAAACCTGCCGCCTGGTCCGCGAAAAGGCGGAAATGATTTGGTCAGCGCCTGATCTTTGGGAATGAAATCATAAGAGTATCCCGTGGCGGCCTTAATTATTGTAGGACCAATCAGAGCAGCAATAATGATGAGGATCACGATGATCATGCCCAACACGGCGAGCCTGTTCTTGAGCAACCTGCGCCATGCGTCACGCCACAGGGATGTCCCGACGACGACCTCGCCGCTAATCACTTCCCGCACGTCCTTTTCGGCGACTGCGTACTCTGGACCGATATAGAGATCCGGCGGGTCGGGCGTTGTAGGTGGTCTATTGTCTTCCAAACTTTCGCTCCTGGCTTGGAGTGCCTTCCGGCGGAATGCCGCCTAAAGGCGGAACTCCAAACCGCGTTCAGTACCTGATGCGCGGATCGATTAGGCCGTACGAAATATCGACCAGCAGATTAAAGACCAAGACTGCGATCGCGATGAAGGCCACAATGCCGATAATCAGCGGCTCATCACGATTAAAACAGGCGTTGATGAAATAGTTACCCAGACCCGGCAGAGCAAATACTCTCTCAACTACGACCGTGCCGGTGATCAGAAAAGCCAGTGCCGGACCTGAAAACGAAACGACCGGCAATAACCCACCGCGTAGCGCATGACGAAACACGACCTGACTTTCGCTTAAGCCTTTTGCGCGCGCCGTGCGGATGTAATCCGAGCGCATCACTTCCAGCATCCCCGATCGCGTCAACCGGGCAATATAAGCGACGTACAGGGCCGAGAGCGTGAGCGCGGGCAGGATGATGCTGCGACTGGGGAACCCGTCCCACAATGCCGGCGGTAACCAGAAGAGTGTCAGCGCGAACACCAAAGCCAAGAGTGGGCCCAGGACAAAATTCGGAATGGAAATGCCAAGCATGGCCAGCGCCATACTGGCATAATCGATCCACGAATTCTGTCTGAGAGCGGCGAGAGTTCCGGTAGTGATGCCGACGGCCAGCGCGAAAATATAAGCGCACAATCCGAGGGTTGCCGAAACGGGCAAAGCGCGGAGCAAGATTTGATTTACGGATTGCCCCTCGTACTTCAGCGAATTTCCGAAATCGAACCGGGCCATGTTCCACAGCACCTTGCCGTATTGAACATACCAGGGCTTATTCCGTCCATACTTCTCGCGCAGGTTCAGCTCGACCGCGGGCGCCAGCTTCTTCTCCTGGGTGTAGAAATTTCCTGGAGCCAGGCGGATTAATGCCCACGTGATCGAGACGATAATGAGCAGCATGGGAATGATTACGACAACCCGGCGAATGATGAAGCGAAGCATAGTTATCACGGACCGTTTAGAGTCGGGCTGCTAAACCTCAGAAGTTTCTACTCAGCCATGCTCGGAACTCCATAGTCCCACTTTGCCGGATCGCGCTCAATATAGATCCACTTCCAGGCAAAGAGAGAACCTGCGTTCGGATACATTCCCTTGATATAGGGCTTTTTCATCCAGCGAGCGCTACCGGTATATAGCGGCAAGACCGGTTGCGCATCCAGCGCGAGCGCCTCGGCCTTAGCCATTAACTCGTAACGCTTTTGACGATCTCCCGTTGAGTTCGCCTCATCCAGGAGTGCCGCGTATTTGGGATCCCACCAACCCGTCCCGTTGTTACTGGATGCGGTGTAGTAGAGCCCGAGAAATGTAAAGGGATCCATATAGTCGGCCGACCAACCATTGCGGGCCATGCCTTTGTACTCTAGTTTGGAACGGCCCGCGAGAAATGTTTTCTGCTCGATCGTATGGATCGGAATGGTGACCCCAAGGTTTTGCTTCCATTGGGCCTGAATAAACTCAGCTAGTGGGATATTGCCGCCATCGGGATTTACCGTCAGCTCAACCTGATCGACTGGAAACTTCTTTGGATCAAACTTGCCTGATCCGTCCCGATACCCCACATCGGCCAGGAGAGTCTTCGCCTTCTCGGGATCGAACGCGTCGCCTTCGGGCTGTGGATACCCGGGAAACATTCCAGGGGGAGTAATCGCCGTCAAAGGTTGCGAGTGCCGCCAAGCCGCCACCGCATTTTTGTCGACACTCATGTTCAGCGCTTTTCGCACCCGCACGTCGTTTGTCGGCGGCCGAGTGCAGTTGAATTGGTAATACTCAATAATAGCTTCAGGCGCATCCATGTAATCTTTGAAAGGCGCGATCGTGTCTAACCACTGCGCTTGCACGCTGTGGTTGAGCATTGCGTCGATCTCACCCGCCTTGTAAAGGTTCATGATTGTCGAACTGTCAACCACCAGGTAAAAGACAATGCCGTCCAGTTTCACATTGGCCGCGTCCCAGTACATCGGATCCCGTTTCACGATTACCCGGTCATAATGTTTCCAGGCCGCAAGTGTGTAGGGTCCGCTGGTGATGATGTTCTGCTCAAGAGTCCATGCGCCGCCAAACTTTTCAATTGCTTTTCGGTTAACCACCCGGAAGAACTGGTGTGGCATCAGGCTGAGGAAAAACGGCGCCGGCTGAGCCAGAGAAATACGCAGGGTATAGTCATTCACCGCCTCAACGCCGATGTCCTTGCCTGCAACCGGCACGAGCTGCTTCCCCGCCAGCGCGGCTTTCAGCTTTGGATTTGCCTCAACGACTTTCGCACGTTTCTTTTCGTCGCCCGGCAAGACCATTCGCTCGGGTGAATGCATGAACTTATGAAAGTCGGTGTCTGCGTCCGGTGTCTTGTCCTCCGGAATAGGCGGGTATTCTGAGGCAACGGATTCAACCGGTTGCGAGCTCAACGGCACGCGAGGTTTGGGTGGCGGAATCTCACGATTTGGATCAGCCACGACTTTCGCCGACTGATCTGCTCGATCAGCAAAGTCCTGCGCCAGCAGAAACTTTCCGCTACCGGGGTCCTGAACAAAGACGTCGCTTTCGTTGTACGATTGCGCATATTTGATGTAGTACGCGAGCGCCGCATTCCGCGAAGCGAGTTTTGGATCCAACCCACGCTGAAACGTGTAAACAAAATCACGCGCGGTGATTGGATCGCCGTTTGAAAAGCGGCAGTTGTGCCGAAGATGAAAGGTGAGTTCAGACGAATCGTTGTTAACTTCCCAGCGTTCGGCCAGCGCGGGAATCGGCGCCGTGGTCTTGGGATCGTACTCGACCAGGCCTTCGTAAAGCGCCATATAGATGCGCGCCTCGGGCTGGCCGTCCGAGATCGCCGGATCGAGAGATTCCGGTTCCGAGCCAGAGACATAACGCATGACGTTGTCGCGGGGCGGTTCCGTCTTGCCGAAGAAGGTCGCGTTACTCGCAGAAGCGGCACAACCTGCATTGATCAAGCTCGCGATCAGAAGCACAACGGCGGCGCAGCCGGATGAACCACGAGTGATTGATCCGATCTCCCCCATGACCTGCGGTCTCTGTTTCCAGGAAGTTAACACGGCGGTTCAAAGTAGCACGCGTCTGCAATGCGGGCAAAGTATTTCCTGAGCATGTCTGACAGACTCAAGAAATCTCTGGGTAAGTTTATGTCGACTCAAGCCAAAACCCGCGTAGCGGGTGGAAGCATAAAGCCTGGTGCGGAGCGGAATCCCAGGTGTCAACCGATTCAAAAACAGAGCGCCGCGAAGCGTGGGAGAGCGCAAAACCTCCGATCTACTAATGACGAATTGCTGTCGCCGCGCTTAGCGGGCACAAGACAAAGTTCTCAACCAACATGCTTGGAGCTTCCTATCGTTTGTCGGGTAGAACTTTCAATTCCCGAAACACCGCTTCGGTTTGCGCGCGAGCGCTGTCGAAACCTTCCGAAGTATCGATCAGGAAATCGGCGAACTTGATCTTCTCCGCCTGAGGCATTTGCGCCGCTATTCTCCGTGCGGCTTCTTCCGGCGGCAGGCCATCGCGCGCAATCAGACGATCCAGCTGCACTTCAGGCCGGCAATGAACCACGATTAATTTATCAAAACGTCGATAGCCGCCCGACTCGATCATCAGAGCTGCGTCAACCACAGCGACTCCGTCGGGAGTTTCGCGTTGCCACGTTCGAATCTGATCGTCCTGAGCCGCGATTATGAAAGGATGAAGGATTGAATTAAGGGTTTTGCGTTTCGCTTCGTCGGCAAAAACGATCGCACCCAGACGCGCCCGATCGAGTGTTCCATCCTCTCGAAGCACCTCGCTTCCAAAGGCTTCCACGACGGCCTTCAGCCCAGGAGTACGCGGCGCCACGACTTGCCGCGCGGTCACATCAGCGTCCAGAACGCGGCATCCAAGCTCCGCCAGAACGCCGAGCACGAAAGACTTTCCAACCGCAATCGATCCGGTAAGGCCCAGCTTCAGCATGCTTGTAGGGGCAAGGCTTGTCCCTTGCCCGCCTCTGTCCCTACAGATTCCTGCGCCACTTCGCTGCTTGCAAGGTATTTCTCATTAGCATCGCGACCGTCAGCAAGCCGACACCGCCGGGCACCGGGGTGCGCCAGCCCGCCACCAAATCAGCTTCCGCAGGATGCACGTCGCCGATGAGCGTATAGCCGCGCTTTTCTATCGCTGCAATTCTCTTCACTGCTTCGGCGCCAAAAAGGTTTCGCGCGTCGTCCACGTCACTAATCTTATTAACCCCGACATCGATTACTACGGCGCCCGGCTTGATGTAATTACCGCGGATGAAAGCTGGGCGGCCGATGGCCGCAACCAGTATGTCCGCCTGTCGCGTAACCTCAGAAAGGTCGCGCGTTTTTGAATGACAAATCGTTACCGTGGCATCTCTCTGCAATAACAAGCTGGCCACGGGGCGGCCCACGATCTGGCTGCGCCCGACCACACAGGCGTTCTTCCCGGCAATTCCAATCTGGTTGCGATCCAACAACTCAATGATTCCGGCGGGCGTGCACGGAACGAATCGAGGTCGGCCCATGGCCAGCAAGCCGACATTTGACGGATGAAAAGCATCCACGTCCTTTTCAGGATCGACCGCCTTAATGATAGTTGCTTCGTCGATCTGTCCTGGCAGTGGTAACTGGATCAGGATGCCGTCAATATCTTCGCTTTGATTCAGTTCCCGAATCAGCGACAGCAGTTCTTCGGTCGTGGTGCTTGCGGGCAGACGTCTCTGGTCGGACTCAATTCCCACCTGGGCACATGCGCGCACTTTGTTGCGCACGTAAACTGCGGAAGCATCATCGTCGCCAACGAGTACAGCCGCGAGTCGAGGCTTCACGGCCCGTTCAGCCGACCATCGCGCGACTTCTGCGGCGACTTCCAGCTTGATTTGATCAGCCGTTACACGACCATCGAGAATTCTTGCGCGTGTTTGTTCTGCGGAAACCATTAGTCGTAATCCTAACATGTAAAGCCAGCGGTTACCTGCGTGGCTAGGGGTATGGTCAGCGTGAGCGGCTGGGTTAACCACACAACGCCAGGCTTAAGCGCTCTGCTGCTACTTGAGTGTGATAGCCACCGAATACTGATCTCATTACAGTTCGATAATCTGGGTCCGAAACCAGGAGATTGGGTTGATTTGAACCGAAAGGCAAATGAAGTGGACTTGAGCTAACCGCAGCAAACCGTCTAATCTATTCCTTAATTCAAAATCACTCAGTAACTAATCCGTCGGAATCATTCGAATCATGATCAAAGCCAGGTCGTCTCTAGCAATCCTTCTCTTCCTTGTCATCGCTTTAGCCGGATCTTGCCGCCCCCGGTCTTCGGCTAACGAGAAGCGTTACCCAATCAAAGGCAAAGTCGTAGCTGTGGACAAAACCGATCGGACCATTACCGTGGCCCATGAAGACATCACTGGCTATATGCCGGCGATGACTATGCCGTTCAAGATCAAGAATGACGCTGATCTTGAGATGGTAAAGCCCGGCGACCAGGTTACCGGAACGCTGGTGGTCGACGATCTGTCGTCGTGGGTCGAGATTACCGCGATCGTCGAGGGAGGGCCTCCCATTTCACAGAACATCGACGTGCCGGGCGAACCAAAACCAGGCACCGAGGTTCCTGACTTTGGTCTCGTCAACCAGGATGGCAAACGAATTCATCTGACGCAGTACCGGGGCAAGACGCTCTTGATAACCTTCGTCTACACCCGCTGTCCTCAACCCGATCAATGCACTTTGATGAGCAACAATTTCGCGGCCATCGATAAAGCTTTGCAGGCCCAGCCCGAGACTTACGATAAGACTCATCTCCTTACGATCAGTTTCGATCCGGATTATGACACTCCCAAAGTTCTTCGCAGTTACGGAGCATCCCACACGGGCCGCTATTCAGATGAAACCTTTCAGCACTGGGAGTTTGCTTCTGGCACCAAGGACGAAGTGAAAGGCATCGCACAGTTTTTTGGGCTGCGTTATTATCACGATACAGAATCGAACGATGAACAGGTCATTCATTCCATGCGCACTGCGATCGTCCGCGCTGATGGCAAGGTGTTCAAGTTGTATCGCGGAAACGAGTGGAAACCTGAAGAGGTCCTGGGCGAACTCAAGACTCTGATTGGCTCAACGGCTCCGCCCGTTGGAAGTCCCAACTAGAGTCTTAACCGTGACCGCTCGAGGAGGCGGCTTTTTGTTGTTCAAGCACTTGACGCATTTTATTTGCCAACTCGTGATCACCCTGGCTATCTGCGTCCTTTATAAAACGTTCATAGAGAGCGTAATCAACCGGGTAGTTTGGGATAACACCGAATTCACTCTCGCTCGGTTCACCAACTTTGATTGTCTCGGCGTCCACCACGCTATAGCTACCACCGGGATGGAAGACTACTTGTCGGACTAACGTGCCCCCAAGAGAAGGCGCTAAATAGAACTCGGTATAACCTGTGTCGGGCGTGCTGGGCGTCCGCTGTACGATCACAGGAAAACCAAGCACGACATCGTCCCGCGCAAATTGTCCCGTGTTCCGTAGCTGGTCTTCGTTTATTTCATGTGACGCGTGATACTCTGTATCCGCACGTGCAATTATCGTACTGGTCGCAATAGAAGTTCGTAATGCACAGTTCACATCTGGGCAATTTCAGACAGTTATCGCTTCCGCGTCTGACGGAAAGATCATTAACAACCCAGCAAAAGCAAAATGTTGCCCGCACCGAAACAACATCGTAAGGCGAACTTTCTGAGCATGGCGATTTATCCCCCTAAGTGTCAGTGTTTTTGGTGATCCCACTCTTAGTCTGATGAGCAATCAGGCCCCTAATTGCCTGCCTAATTTATGAAGAGGGCAATTAGTGGAAACGTTAGGCGCATTATGTCAAAAGAACAAGGTTTTTGATTCAACCAAGCAACTACGGCGAAGCCTTTACGACTCTTTGCTGTCCAAGACTCTTTCGTCTGCCCAAAAAATCGGGGAAAGCCGCTAAGAGAATAATGGACGCAAGTTGTGCTTAAGATTTCGCAAGGGAGATTGACGACTGCGAGAAGCAAACCTCAGTTTCTGCGAGGCGCAACGCGAACGAATCTTAGGATAGAATTCGGCGCTCAATCTCGCCCAACCGCTTATCGTGAAGTGAAATGTCTCCCCGAACATCGTAAAGATCACGTATGAAGAGGGTGAATTTTTCGTCCAGCTTTTTAAGTTGAGCTTGCACGGCCTCCCAGATCGGCCGTGTTTCCTTGAGCCGGCTATCGACTTTATCTTCCAGCGACGTGAGACGTTCGTCCAGTAAGGTTAGACGTTGGTCCAGAGCTGCGATGTTCTTCGCCATAGCGGTCTGCTGCACGCGGATTTCTGCAACTTCGCCGCGGAGCGAACCCACTTCGCCGCGAACGCCACCGACTTCGTGCCTAAGCGCACCAAGTTGAGCCAGTACGCGTTGCTCGAAAGGACTCGCTCCCGGCAATTCC
>WNFP01002263.1_pt1 | contig 15350 bp, 17 predicted proteins | sample 5400201 | NCBI WGS metagenome assembly WNFP01 (sample SAMN13153355, study PRJNA577476) | soil metagenome | isolation source: 115 cm saprolite under Madrone tree | place: USA:California | collected 2016-06-14
AACACGATGGCCTTTGTCCATGCTCTTTCGCGGAAAGGCGACAAAAAAGAAATGGGGGGAAACCCTAGGGGCGGCTAATTCAACTCCTTCAAAAGGACCGGGATGATTCCGGAAGTTGCTCTTACTACAAGACTAGCGGTCATGCCTTAGATAATCGTCGGTCTTGTTCAGCCAGTCCTCGCGCGGCGGATCAAATACGTCGAGGTCCACGGTGTCCTCGATGGCCCAGGCTTCGTGGGGCATATGGGGCGGGATACACAGCACTTCGCCGGCGCGGACCACGATTTCCTTCCCATCGATGGCGAACTTCAACGCGCCTTCGAGGATGTAGGTGACCTGCTCGTTGTGGTGGTGATGCAAAGGCACATGCGCGTTTTTCTTCAACAACACCCGCGCCAGCATGATCTTGTCGCCAACCACCATTTCCCGATCGATGAGCGGATTCAGTTGCTCGCGCTCCACGTTCTTCCAGGCAACGTGCTTCGATTTCGCTGGAGTTGTCATTTCATGCCTCCCATACAACTTCGCTGCAACGCCGCGCGGGTACAGGCGCGCAAGCTCCAATCAGCGAGAAACCGCGGCGCGCCAGTGAACGGAAACGCGCTCGATGCGTTCCAGAGCTTCTTCGAGCAAATTCCTGGCGCTGACGAGCGAAAATCGCAGATACTTTTCCCCCCCGGGACCAAATGCCGCTCCGGCAATTCCGGCCACGCCGGCCTCTTCCAACAAAAGCTTCTGCAATTCCTCCGCCGAGAGTCCCGTATCTTCAATATTCACCCACGCATAAAAAGCGCCATCCGGAGCCTGGCAGCGAAATCCAGGGAGTTGATTGAGCCCGGCAACCAAGAGATCGCGCCGCTTGCGGTATTCCGCCACCATGGCCTCGACGGCGTTGGTGGAATCGCGCAGCGCTTCGATAGCCGCCACTTGGGTGAATTCCGCCGCGCACGTAAATGTGTTCAGCACGAGCAGGTCCATGGCATCGATCACTGCGACGGGCGCCACGGCGTACCCCAGCCGCCAGCCGGTCATGGCAAAACTTTTCGAGAATCCGTCAATGATCACGGTGCGCTCCGCCATGCCGGTAAGCGACCAGATGGATTTGTACTCCCCGGCGAACAGAATGCGTGCGTAAATCTCGTCCGCGATCACCCAGAGATCGTGCTTTGTGGCCAGCGCGGCAATCTTTTCTAGAACCACGTCAGTTAAAACCGTTCCCGTCGGATTGTTCGGGGAATTGAAGATCAGCACCGACGACTGCGGTGTGATCTTTCGCGCAATTTCACCCACGTCAGGCTGGAACTTATTCTTCTCTTCCAGCCCATAAGGAACAGCCGTCGCGCCCAGCCCGCGCGTGAACGACGGATAAATCGGAAAGCCCGGATCGGGGAACAATACTTCGTCGCCAGGCTCGATGAGCGCCATCATCGCCAGCGAGAGCGCCATCTTGCATCCCGGCGCCACGATTACCTGCTCCGCCCTCGCATCGACCCTGCGCGTGCGCTTCAAATAGTCAGCAATAGCTTCGCGCAGTGCCGGCACACCCCGCGTGGAGCAATAACGGTCGCGCCCCGCCGCCACGGCGCCGCGCAGCGCATCCACGACCGGCGCTGCGGGATGAAAATCCGGCTCGCCAAGTTCCAGATGAATGATCGACCGGCCCTGGCGCTCAAGTTCTTTGGCGCGCGAATAGACAGCCAGCGCGCCTTCGCCATTCAATTGAGAAACGCGGGTTGCGATTCGTGCCATGATGCTGTCCGGACGGGAATCTTATCACTTCGTGGCGAGCGCCGGCGTCCTCGGAACCGGCGGCCCCCAAGTGGCGCCGCAGCGCTAACTGGGACGCGCCCACGCCCACAATAGTCACCACTTGACGCCACCCTCCCCGGGCGAGACGATGTTTCTGGGCACATCACGCGTAACCTGCCCTTTCTTCTGATCGTCTAATGATTGAAGGTCGCGCCCCGTGAGGGGGTGAATATGATTTCCCGCAAACTGGTTCCTTTCCTTTTGTTGGTTCTCTTTAGTTCGCTTTTTATAGACACGCATCCCGCAGTGGCGGATTCCAGCCATGCCCGCATCATCCGCCTGAGCCTCGTTCAAGGCGATGTCCGTTTCGCTCGCCAGACGCACGGTGACCCGCTCTCGGATTCCACCGCGACCTGGGAAACGGCCAGTCTGAATCTGCCGATCCGCCAGGGCTACGTTCTTGCCACTGACAAAGGCCGCGCGGAAGTGGAATTCGAGAACGGCGCCATGGCTTTCCTCAAGGAGAATACGGTCCTGGAGTTCTACGACCTTTCCCTCCAGGATTCAGCCCGGACAACGCGGCTGGTTCTTCGCCAAGGCAGCGCGTCCTTCTACGTGAATCCCGCTGGCGGCGACTATTTCAGCGTAACCGGCGGCGACTTCACTGTCGAAGCTAGCAGCCGGACCAGATTTCGCCTGGACAATTTCGACGACGGCAGCACCGTCGAGGCTTATCAGGGCCGCGTTTCTGTTTTGCACAATAAGAACGAGACGCGGCTCGACCACGGCCAGTCCCTTTCGATGAAGGCCGGTGACGATTCTTCCCTGAGCTTCGGCCGCCTTCCAGACGAAGACGACTTTGATCGCTGGGTTTCCGGCCGCGTCGATAGCGTTTCGAGCGCCACAAACGCGGCGTTGCAATACACCGGGTCGCCTTATTACGCGCCGGGGTTCGCTGATCTCTACACCTATGGCGCCTTTTCCAACTGCGGTGCCAACGGATACGGCTGGAGGCCATTCGGTGCCGGCCTTGGCTGGTCACCCTTCAGCAATGGACAGTGGATCATGGATCCCGGGTTTGGCTGGACTTGGGTCAGCTTTCAGCCCTGGGGCTGGGCGCCTTATCACTACGGAGGATGGCTCTTCGATGCCTCTTGCGGCGGCTGGTTTTATTCCCCGCCGGTTCTTTACGGATACCCGGGTTATCCGGTTGGTCCCATAAGGCGGTTTCCCCCGAGGGTTCATCCGCCGCGCCCCATCTATCATCCGGTGACGGCGGTCTTCGTCCGGCAGGGCGGCAAGACCGGCGTCGTGCCCATGCATCCGCTTGATCAAAAAGGAAAGACTCCGCTGAACTTGGAACGCGGCGTTTTCTCTAGCGTGGGAGTGAAAGGCGTGAGCTCGCAGCTCCAGCCTGTCGCGCCCGGGCAAAAATGGGAAACACTAAAATCGCCACCGCGCGAAGCACTAAGCGGCAGCCTCGCCGCCGCTGCGCCACCGGTGCGCGTCTCGAGAACTGTGGTGGAAGCCAACTCCGGCGTTCGTGCTGTTTCGCCTGGCAAGGATTCTTCCATCGTTTACGATCCGCACGAACACCGCTTCGTGAATACGAATTCTCCAGCGCCTTCTTCTTCGGCGGCTTCGTCCAACATGAAAAGTAACGAAATCCGCGTCGAAAACGGACGGACCGCGGCTTCCACTTTGCCACCAGCCACCGTCACGCCGCCGCGAACTCCCGCAACTGCTCCCCCGGTCCGCAGCGCAAATTCCGCTCCGCCTCCACGCAGCATTACACCGCCGCCGGCCCCGCGCTATTCCGGCGGTGATCGCGGCGGGAGCCCCAGCGCGAGCGGCCGAGCCAGTGGCTGGGGCGGGTCGTCCTCTTCGGGTTCGGCGGGCGCGAGTAGCTCGGGACGGTCCTCATCCTCGCCGACTCCCTCTTCTTCGGCCGCGGCTTCTCACCCATCCTCCGGCGGCCGCCCGCATTAAGCGAAGCCGAAACGATCGCAAGAACGGCTCCCCCGGGAGCCGTTTTTCCTTGCCCTTCACCAAATCGCGATTCGCGCCATTACGAAAAAATCATCCCGGCGTAACCCACCACTCGGTCGCGATCACCGGACACATCCGCGGACGTCGCATACTTCACCAACTCCGATTTTTTTACGCCCAGCGCATTCAGCGCCGTAAGCATGGCCACGGCCGGTCCCAGCCCGCACATGGAAATCCCATGGTTGCGGCAAGTGTCGTACAGTCCGCGCGGCTCGAGGGCAAGCAACTCTTCGATGGCCTTGCGGTCCTTGACGCGCGTAGTAGCGTCATCCTCGTAGTGATTCAAGTCCGAGGTCGCGAGTAGCAGGACGTTTTCTTTTGTGCTTTCAAGCACTCCTGCCATCGCTTCTCCCACTTTCACCAGGTCTTCGAATTGCACGGTCCCGAGCGCCACCGGAACAAGCGTGAAATCCGGCGCCAGGACCTGAAGAAACGGCACCTGCACTTCCAGCGAATGTTCCGTGCTGTGCGCCACGCTATCTTCGCGCAGCAGTGGGCAGTCTTTCTTCAACGCTTCCGCCAGCGCCTCGTCGATCGGCGCGTCTCCTAGCGGTGTGCGCCAGGCGCCGCTTGAAAGTATCGCCGCCGGCTCACCCCGCGGATGATGCCGCACGCCGAGAATGATAATTTTTCCGGGCAGCGCCATCCGCCGAAATACCGCGCCGGCCACGTGTCCCGAATAAACGTAACCCGCATGCGGCACAAGGCACGCCCTGACCGGAATGCCTGGTTCCCCTGAATTCGTAGAGGTGTATTTGTGAATGAGCGCTGTGAGTTCCGCAGGATGGGAGGGATAGAAGCGTCCGGCAACCGCAGGCAAGCGAAGCATGTTGCCGCTCCGCGAATCAAATAGGCTTCGAGGGTTTCCCTTTGAACTTGATCGCACTCGACGTGGCCGGCTCGTAATAGATGGTTATTTTGTCGCCGTACTGGTAGCCGCCGTTGTCGATAATTTTCTGCATTTTCTCGGATGCGGCTTGGGAGAGCGGAAATGTCCGGATGGTTAGGTCGTTCCCCTTTGCACGCACGGTTATCTGCGCGTTGTTTGCGTTCATCACGAAGCCTTCAAATTTATCAAGTCCCGTATTCTTGGGCTTCGGCTTTACCGCGTTGATGATGATTGGCGCCACCGTCTCGGCCGCGATAATCGGCACGGTTACAGGATCCTGCGCATGCGCAGGCGCCGAAAAAATGCCCGACGCCGCAAGCATCAGGGGCAGTCCTAGCGCGGCATTTCTCGCGAATCTGTTCATTCCGTGTCGTCCGTGGCAATCCGCAGCGATTTCAAAAATCTCACATCCTGGGGAGTCATCGCCAGCCGCGGGGCCGGCTTCTTGTCATTCTCCTCGGAAAATGGTTCCTGATCCACCTGAATTCGCAGCGACTCCAGGAACCGGCGGTCTTGCGTCGTCAGCTTGGCTGCCTCCGCCGCGGCTGCGTCGCGCTTCGCCAGCCCGATGGTCGCGTCCAGCTTCAGCACGATATCGTACCCGTGCGCGCGCACTCCGGCAATCGCACCTGTGATGCGGTCGGAGTCGGACACCGTATCATTGATCGCGTGTCCCAGTTCGCGGAGCAAGTTTTTCAGGTGATCATCGAGTTGCAAGGGGATTCTCCCGTACTACTTCGGCCATTTTAGGCCCACATTTTGTTGGATACAAGTGCGCTTCACTCCGTTGTCTCTAATCCGTTCACAGTACCTTGGTGCAGGTTGGCCGGCCTCGAATCAGGCCGTATTCGGCTTGGTCTTCTCGTGTCCGCCCGGTTTTGCGTTAAGATGCTCCTATGTCGACGGCCGCAACCGCAACCACCGCGCCGCAGCAGCAAGGCGGTTTCCGCCGCCTCTGGCGAGCGCTCCGGCAGCTTTTTCACGAAGCCATTGCCGCAGTCTTTGCCGTCCTCGCGCTCGGCTGGCTCAACGCCGCGTTGCGCGCCTGGACGCGCGACGTTGCACGCTGGCTCATCGGGCTCGCTGTTGCGGTCGCTCTGCTGTTTTTGTTTTTCGCCGTGACTTCTTTTCGCAAGGCCCGCAGGTTGTGATCGTGGTTTCTCCGCCTCTGCGCGCGCCTCGCGGAACACTCTTTTCGAATTTCCATTTTCGATTCTCCACCTTCCATGCCTGATACCAAAACCAAGCCCGCCGAGCGCAAGGAGAGATTCACGACTCTCTCCGGTCTTCCCGTTGATCGCCTATACACGCGCGAAAACCTCGCCAATGGGGACGCCGAATCCGCCCTCGGCTTTCCCGGCGAATTCCCCTTCACCCGCGGCATCTATCCCACCATGTACCGCGGCCGCCTGTGGACGATGCGCCAGTATGCCGGCTTCGGCTCCGCCATCGAATCCAACCAGCGCTACCGCTATCTCCTGAGCAAGGGCCAGGCCGGCCTCTCGGTGGCCTTTGACCTTCCCACGCAAATCGGCATGGACTCGGATCATCCTCTCGCCCTTGGCGAAGTCGGCAAAGTCGGCGTGGCCATCGATTCCCTCGAAGACATGGAAACGCTTTTCGACGGCATCCCTCTCGAAAAAGTCTCCACCTCCATGACCATCAACGCCACCGCCGCCATTCTGCTCTGCCTCTACGTCGCGGTTGCCAAACGCCAGGGCGCCAGCCTGCCAAAGCTATCTGGCACGGTGCAAAACGACATCTTGAAGGAATACATTGCCCGCGGCACTTACATCTATCCCGTCAGCCCCGCTATGCGCATCGTCACCGACATTTTCTCCTGGTGCCGCGACCATCTCCCCAAGTGGAACACCATCTCCATCTCCGGCTATCACATCCGCGAGGCCGGCTCCACCGCCGTCCAGGAAGTCGCCTTCACCCTCGCCGATGGCATCGCCTATGTCCAGGCCGCGCTCGACGCCAGGCTCCGCGTCGATGAATTTGCCCCGCAGCTTTCTTTCTTCTTCAACGCCCACAACGATCTTCTCGAAGAAATCGCCAAGTACCGCGCTGCCCGCCGCCTCTGGGCCGGGATCATGGTCGAACGCTTCGGCGCAAAAGATCCACGCTCCTTGATGCTGCGCTTCCACGCGCAAACCGCCGGCTCTTCCCTCACGGCGCAGCAGCCGGAAAACAATATCGTGCGCGTCGCCATTCAAGCCCTCGCTGCCGTTCTCGGCGGCTGCCAATCCCTGCACACCAATTCTCTCGACGAAGCGCTCGCCTTGCCCACCGAAGACGCCGCGCTCATCGCCCTCCGCACCCAGCAAATCCTCGCCAACGAAACTGGCGTCGCCAACACCGTTGACCCCGTCGGCGGCTCCTACGCCATCGAATCCCTCACCAACGAAATCGAGAGTGGCGCTCGGGAATACATCAAGAAAGTGGATGCCATGGGCGGAATGCTGCGCGCCATCGAAGCCGGCTTCGTTCAAGGTGAAATCCAGAAAGCCGCCTACGAATTCCAGCGCGCCGTCGAGAAAAAAGAGCAAATCGTCGTCGGCGTAAACGATTTCATCGCGCCCTCCGCCGGTGAAAGCGATGACCGCACCATTCCCATTCTCCGCATCGACGCCGAAATCGAACGCTCTCAAATCGCCCGCCTGAACGCCCTCCGCGCCAAACGCGACTCCACGCGCGTCCAACCCGCGCTCGCCGAACTTCAGCGTCGCGCCGCCACCACGGAAAATCTCCTCCCTGCCATCCTCGCCGCCGTCGAAGCCTATGCCACCGTCGGCGAAATCTCTGACGCCCTCCGCCGCGTTTTCGGCGAATACCAGGAATCCGTGGTCATCTGAAACGGAGGCCCCTGTGTTTGAGATCATCTTGTTGATCGCAGCGACGAGTGGAATCGTCGCGCTGGCCCGCGCGCGGGGTGGCAAGCCGTGGCTTTGGGGAACACTGACCGTCGTTGGCTATTTTCTCGTGCCCTTCCTGGTTACTTTTTTTGGTGTGGCTCTTGGAGCTGCCCCGAAGGGCGTCAAAGAGAACGCTCAACTTTGGTTCTACATTTCGGCTGTCACCTGGGTCGCCGTTCTTGCTTTTTGCGCGCGCTTCTTGCTCGGCCACGGCTACGCCAAGCCCGACGGCATGTGGTCTTGTCCGAATTGCAAGTATCTGAATCAGCAGTACGCCGTCATTTGTGAAGCCTGCAAGCAGCCCTACGCATCCAAGGCGCTGCCATTCTCATGACTTGGGGGGTACGTCGCCTGCCTCTCCGGCTGGACCAAAGCTCCGGCTGTTACCGCCCTGTCGCTGTAGTATTCTTCCCCTCCGTAAATCCTTGGATTCATGATGAAGCTCATCCTCGCCTCCGCATCCGTTCGCCGCGCCGAAATCCTGCGCGAAGCTGGTTTCTCGTTCACCGTGATGCCCTCCGCCGTTGACGAAACGCCTTACCCGGGCGAATCCGCTCACGTCCTCGTGGAACGTCTGGCCGTCGCCAAAGCCGAACTCGTGGCCGCGCGCGCCACGGGCCCGGCCATCGTCATCGGCGCCGACACCGAAGTCACTCTCGAGGGCCACATCTTCGGCAAGCCGCGGTCTTCTGATGACGCCCGCCACATGCTGGAACGCCTCTCCGGTCGCACCCACGCCGTTCTTACCGGTGTCGCCCTCATTCGCCTTCCCGACGCCGAGCGGCTCACCTTCGTCGAGTCCACGCTGGTGCATTTCGCCATGCTTCCGGCGGAAGAGATCGACCGATATCTCGCAACCGGCGAGCCTCGCGATAAAGCCGGCGGCTACGGCATCCAGGGCCGTGCCGGCCGCTACATCCCACGCATCGAAGGCTGCTATTTCAATGTCGTCGGCCTGCCCCTCGCCCGTCTCCACCACGCTCTCGTGGCCCTCGGCTGGTCCGAAGACTAACGCCGTGAGTTTGTAGGGGCGCAGCATGCTGCGCCCCAGCTTGGCAGCACCTCAGCGGCTAGAGTGGGTTTGACGCTTTCCGCCTTATAATCTCGCCCATGGGCAACTCTCCCTCGGAGTGGACAGACGGCTCCGTTGTTCGCCTGGATCGCCAGGACCCCTACCTGCGCCTCCAGTCGGTTACGATTTTCGTACGCGATCTGGAGCAAAGCCTGCGCTTTTACCTCGATCAACTCGGCTTCCAATTGATCTTTGACGCCCGCATTCAGCCTGATCGTCGCTTCGTAACCGTCGCACCGCCCGATGGCACCGCGAACCTTACACTTGTCGCGCCGGAGCCCGGCTCGGAACAGTACAAGCTCATTGGCCGGCCCATGCCGGTCACCTTTGTCACCGAGGATGTAATTGCCAAGTACCGCGAATGGAGCAAGCGCGGCGTTCGTTTCCAGTTCGCGCCGCGCCTGAAACGCCTCAAGTATGAGGTGCACGTGCGCGCCCCGCTTTCGGCGGACCCATCGGCGCCCAGCGCCGAACACGCCCCGATTTGGGGCGGCGTCTTTACCCGTTTCAGGGATCTCGACGGCAATTCCTTTTCGCTGGTGAGCTTTGACGAAGTGACCCACGCCGTCGAAGCCCAGCGCCGCGCCCTCGCCGAGAAAATGGAATCCGAACGCCGCGCCGCGCAGGAAATCGAAATCGCCAAGCAGGTCCAGGCGCGTCTATTCCCCCAGACTCGGCCTCCGCTCAAAACGCTTGAGTATGCAGGCCTTTGCATCCAGGCTCGCAAAGTCGGCGGCGATTATTATGACTTCCTCAATCTCGGCGGCGGCCGCCTCGGCTTCGTAATCGGCGACATCTCCGGAAAAGGAATCGCCGCCGCCCTCCTGATGGCCAATCTGCAAGCCAATCTCCGCAGCCAGTGCGCTCTCGCTCTCGATCAGCCGCAGCGCCTTTTGTGTTCGGTGAACCAGCTTTTCTGCGACAACACCCCGGACGGCTCGTTCGCCACGCTCTTCTTCGCCGAATATGACGACACTGCCAGCCGCTTGCGGTACGCCAATTGCGGCCATCTCCCCGCTCTGCTCCTGCATGGGGACAACACCGTGGAGCGGCTCGATGCCACCGCCACGGTACTGGGAATCTTCAAGGATTGGGATTGTGAAATCGGAGAATGTCAGCTTCGCCTAGGTGACACCCTAGCTCTCTACACCGACGGCATCACCGAATCTTACAATTCCGCCGACGAGCAATTTGGCGAACAGCGCCTCATTGAAGCCTTGCAGCGCCACCGTGGAAGTTGTTCGCAAACTGCGCTAACTGCAATCGTCGAAGAAGTCCAGCGCTTCAGCCCCCGCGAGCAGCACGACGACATCACCCTCATCCTCGCCAAACATCGCGCTGGCTAGCCCCGTGGGCTGACGTATTCTATCCTGAGGGCGGTCATCGCTGGAAACGAGAAAGCTGGAAACCTTCATGAAGCTCGATCGCGGAGTATTGCAGAGACTCCCCAAGGTTCTGTTGCACGAACACTTGGACGGCGTGCTGAAACCGAAAACGGTAATTGAGTTGGCCAAAAGCGCAAAATACGGCCAGCTCCCCGCCAAAGATCCGGAAGGCTTGGCGCAATGGTTCCACCAGGGGGCAAACCAGGGCAGCTTGCCGAAATACCTGGAAGGTTTCGCGCACACGATCGCCGTGATGCAAACCGAGGAGGCACTCGAACGAGTTGCTTATGAACAAGCGGAAGACCTAAGCGGGGACGGCGTAGTCTACTTTGAGACTCGCTTTGCCCCCATCTTTCACACTCGGGAAGGATTAAGCCACCAACAGGTCGTCTCCGCCGTGCTCAGAGGCCTGGAGCGCGGCCGAAAGGACTTTGGAATTTCTTCGGGCTTGCTCATCTGCGCGATGCGCAATATGGATGTTTCTCTCGAAATGGCGGAGCTCGCCGTTGACTTTCGCGAGCGTGGAGTTGTGGGATTCGATCTGGCCGGTGAGGAGGGCGGGTTTCCTCCCAAGAAGCACGTGGAGGCCTTTCACTATATTCAGCGGCAGAATTTCAACATCACCATTCATGCCGGCGAGGGGTTCGGCAAGGAATCGATTTGGCAGGCCATTCAATACTGCGGAGCGCACCGCATCGGACACGGGACGCGATTGATCGAGGACATTGCCGTTGCGGACGGTAAGGCGGTGAAATTGGGCGACCTCGCGCAATACGTTCTCGACAAGAGGATTCCGCTGGAGATTTGTTTGATCAGCAATGTCCACACCGGAGCGGCCCGCAGCCTTTCTGAGCATCCCTTTAAAGTCTTTTACAAGGAGAAATTCCGCGTCACGCTAAACACGGACAACCGCTTGATGAGCGACACGACCATGACCCGGGAGTTCGAAGCGGCTCGCGATACCTTTGGTCTGTCACTGGACGACTTTGAGAAGATCACCATCAATGCGATGAAGAGCGCCTTTCTTCCCTACGACCGCCGTTGCGATTTCATCTACTCCGTCATCAAGCCAGGCTACGCCAAGGTCCGCAGCTCCCTTGCCACAAAGTAACCGCCAGAATCCGGACAAAGTTTCCGAACAAAAGGTTTTTCTTAATTCTCTCGTACTGTTTTGGTGTTGTTTATCCCGTAGATAACCACATTAGAATCAATCACTTACGAATTACAAATTTTGTAGGTCTTTTCCTTTGCTATTCATGCAAATGGATAGGGGGGCAGCTGAAAATTGGTGGAAGAAGATTTTTGCCGGAGACGACTCAGCCAAAAACAAAGGGCCCCGACCGGGGGTCGGAGCCCAATTCCAATTCGCGCCGATTCTTGCTCGGCCTGGGCGCTACTTCTTTTCTTCGGTGGGTTTGTCCGCTGCTGGCGCAGGGGGTGCCTGTGCCGGGGGCGCTGGTGTTTGCGAAGTACCGGCCATGCCGTCCTTGAAGCTACGAATACCCTCGCCAAATCCCTTCATGATTTCCGGGATGCGTTTGCCGCCAAAGAAAATCAGAATCACCGCCAGAACTATAAGCCAATGAAAAATACTGAATTCACCCATGAACCGCCTCCGCGCGCTCCTCTTGGCAGCGCGCTACTTAAACCCTAGCGCAGGTAGCCCCGCGCAGCAAGTCTCTGTCGCCTCTTGCCCCTACAGGATAACACGCTCCTCCCCCACTCGGCGCGTCCTATGCTCACGATCGAGATACTCAAGTAGGGGGATAGCGTACTTCCGGGTAATCCCCGTCAGTTCCTTGAACGCCGGCACGGAAATCCGGTCGCCCTTGGTTTCTTTATAGGCAGCAAGCTGCTCCTTCAATTGCGCCAGCGCCTGGCGGTGAAAAACCAGCTCGGCAGAGACACGCACGAGGTTCTTCTCGCGCAGGAGAATCTGCAAAAGTTTCTCCGCGCGCTTGGCCTCGATGATGAGTTTTGCCAGCACTTCTTTCACTGACGGCACCGCCAAACCTGCGGAAGCAAACGCCGCTTCGATCTGCTCTTTGGCTTTTGCTTCCTCTGGAAGCAGCGCAATTTCCGATCCTGCTTTCTTTACCAATTCTCCTTGCGCGTCGAGTTTCTTTTGTGCCGCCAATTCTTCCAGCGCGGCGCGAAACGTTTCGCTGCGCACGCGCTTTCCCAGGCTCGCGCGCAAATCCTCGCGCGCGATTCCCGGCAGCAAGGGGTTCTCTTTCTGAAACCGTTCTACCTTTTCGGTGATTTTCTTGCGCACGTCTTCAAACAATTTCCCGGAGACCAGCGCCAGCGGTTCGGTTGAAACAATTCTCACGCGCCCAGTTCCGCGAAGCTTTTCCAAGGCGGACTGAATTTCTTTTTCCGTCCAGCCCGTCCGCGCCACGATCTCCTCGTAGCCAAGTCCCAGCAGCGCGCGCGCCGTCATCCCCGCCAGAATTTCGTCGTGCTTGCCGCGCTCCAGCGTTTCCAGAAACGCCGCGCGTCCCGTATCGCGCAGCATCGGACGCCGCGCCAGCGGGTCCAGCACCGCGCCCCCGCCAATCGTCACCACCGGCGAAAACTGTCGCACGATGAAGCGGTCCCCCGGCAATACGAGCACTTCGTCCTGCAATTTCAAATTCGCCAGCGCGCTCCCGCCCGGCGGAAGTTCCTTTTCTCCGTGGAAAAAAACTTCTGCGATCGTCTCCGCTGTTCCGGAATGAAAATGCACACGCACGCCCGGCTTCATTTTTCTCGCGGAAGGCAACGACTCCAACCGGACGTCGATTCGCCGCGTCTTGCGGAATTTTCCCGGCGCTGCCAGCACCATTCCGCGTTTCAGCGCGGTGTGCTCAATTCCCGCGAGATTGACCGCCGTGCGCTGTCCCGGAGTTCCACGCTCTACGGATTTTCCGCCGGACTGCACGCCGCGCACGCGCAGCCGCTCGCCACGCGGGAATAATTCCACTTCGTCGCCCGCGCCCACGCTTCCGGAAATCAGCGTGCCGGTCACCACGGAACCAAATCCTTTCATCGCAAACGCGCGATCGATCGGCAAGCGAAAATAGCGCGCCGCATCTTTAGAGGAAGCGTTTGCCGCGGCGTCGCTCAACGCTCTCCGCAACTCCGCGAGTCCTGCTCCCGTTTTCGCGCTCACGGGCACGAGCGGCGCCTTTTCCAGGAACGACCCGCGCAGGAATTCCTCGGCTTCCATGCGCACCAGTTCCAAAGTGTCGCTGTCCACCATGTCGCTCTTCGTCAGCGCCACGACGCCGCGTTTCACTCCCAGCAAACGGCAAATATCGAAATGCTCGCGCGTCTGCGGCTTGATGGATTCGTCCGCGGCAATCACGAGCAGCAACACATCGATTCCCCCCGCGCCCGCGAGCATGTTGCTGACAAATCGTTCGTGCCCGGGCACATCGACAAATCCGAAGCGCACGCCGTTTTCTTCCCGGAAAGCGAAACCCAAATCAATCGTGATTCCGCGGCGCTTTTCTTCCGCAAGACGATCCGGATGCGTTCCCGTCAGCGCTTCGACCAGCGTGGATTTGCCGTGGTCAATGTGCCCGGCAGTGCCAACAATTACGCTCTTTATCGGTGTGGACATGATTCGAATGGGCGAACGCTCTTACCGCTTTGGATGCTACTGGAGGAAAGAATCAGCGGTCAAACTGGGGAAACTATTTCGCGGCGGCGATTTCGTCGACGATCGATTGCGCCGCAGCGCGCGGATCGGGCGCGGCAAGAATTGGCCTGCCGACGATGAGAAAATCGGCGCCCGCGCGAATCGCTTCCGTGGGAGTTGCCTTCCGGGCCTGATCCTCTGATTTGGATTCCACCGGCGAATCTTTTGGGCGAACGCCGGGCGTGGCGATCAAGAATTCACGGCCGCAAGCCTTTCGAATGGCCTTGGCTTCCTGCACGGAAGCGACGACGCCGTCAACCCCCGCGTTTTTCGCGAGCTGCGCCAGTTTCACCACGCGCACTTTGGGCGCACCGCCGATGCCCACTTCCTTCATGGTTTTCTGGTCCATGCTCGTCAGGATGGTCACCGCGAGCAGGCGCGGCCGGTCTGCTCCCATGGGAACTCCCGCGCTGATGGCTTGCGCCGCGGCTTCCAGCATGGCTTTGCCGCCAAGCGCGTGCACGTTGACGAGCTGCACTCCGCTCAGCGCCGCCGAGGAAAGCACCGAGCCGGCGACGGTATTGGGAATGTCGTGGAATTTCAGGTCGAGAAAAACGCCGGGGCCGAGCGCGGCGACTTCCTTGACGGCAGCGGGGCCTGCGGCCGTAAAAAGCTGGTTGCCGATCTTGAACATACCGACAAGATCGGCCACCTGCTTTGCAAATTTCAACGCGATGGAAAGAGAATCAAAATCAAGCGCGACAATCAGGCTGCTGCGGGGATGGGCATCGAAGGTCAGGGTCATGTGTGACCCCGCCTCCTCCGGGGTCAGTGCTTCTTTTCGGGTAGTGCCATGAGTTCGAGCCGGACCTGGCTCACGCCCGAATGAATCAAGCCAATCTTCCGGGCGACTCGATAGGATACATCAATTTCGCGCCCTTCTTGATAAGGACCGCGGTCATTGATGCGTACCAGTTCAAACTTGCCGTTGCGGGGATTCACTACGCGGACCAGAGAGCCAAAGGGAAGGTTGGGGTGAGCCGCAGTGAGGGCTTCGGAGTCGAAGCGTTCGCCATTGGCGGTCTTGCGGCCATTGAACCCGGGGCCATACCAACTGGAGTTGCCCACCCAGGTCTTAATCGGTTTCACGGGTTGATTCAGATGCGCGACGAGAGGTGCTTCCATGCCCGGTGCGATCAGGAACATGAGGAGTACCCACCGCAGTGCAGCCCAGCTCATGAATAGTTTGTGTCTCATATTGTGTTCTTTGTGCTACTCAAATCCAGAAAAGTGTAGCAAAAAGGCCTCGTTATGTCAACCGTTTTCTGTTCGGAATTTGTCTCTTATCTCACTCAAACTAAATGCTTTAGCACGTTCCAGTACGTTCGTAAGGGCTTCGGCAAGTCGCTCACTGGCCCGTGGGTCAGCAAAGCTGGCCGTCCCGACCTGTACCGCCGAAGCACCTACAGCCAGGTATTCAAGCACGTCTTCGACCGTCTCGACTCCCCCGAGGCCTATAACTGGTGTCTTGACAGCCTTCTTCGTTTCCCAAACCAGCCTCAAAGTAATGGGTTTAATCGCCGGACCCGATAAGCCACCCGTAGCGTTCCCTAATCGGGACTTTCCGGTGCGGAAATCCAAGGCCATTGCGGGATAAGTGTTT
>WNFP01002265.1_pt1 | contig 15348 bp, 11 predicted proteins | sample 5400201 | NCBI WGS metagenome assembly WNFP01 (sample SAMN13153355, study PRJNA577476) | soil metagenome | isolation source: 115 cm saprolite under Madrone tree | place: USA:California | collected 2016-06-14
TGATCGCCGGAAAATCCGCCTCCGTTTTTCCATTGCTGACCACCAGCAGCTTCAAGTCGATCGTAGTTGTCGAACAGGCGGTCGGGGGAGGCGGGAGAATCTGAGCTTGTGCGGTGGCCGAGAAAAGCACCAGGACCCAGGTGAAAATGGCACTAAACCGAAACGCCTGATTCATAACCATACCTCAGTCAACTCAGAAATTGACTTCAAACCAAAGGCTCGCCCAGTTGTACGGCTACGTCCAAGTAGGCCAGTTCCGTGGAGGAGTAATGATCTCTGGCCGGGTAGCGTCGCACTTGGCCGGGCAAATCGAGGCTAACGAACAGCAAAGTGCTCAGCAATCCGGTGATTGTTCCAATTGTGTCAACGGAAAAATCTGCCTACCAAGGGTTTAGCCGATCAAATTAGTCCATTTGGATTAGGGCCATAGACTGCGCCGTCACGCTATGCCTTCCAATTCCCTCACCAGAACCAAGAAGAAAAATAAGGGTTTGGGCTGTCGCGGCAATTAAACATCCATGGGTGAATAACTACGCGGGAAAAAGATCGAGTCACAACTGCGAGTGCGTCACATGGCCAGCGTGGAAAAGCTTTCACCGTGCTGTGGCTCACTTTCATCCGATTCGCAATCTCCTTGTCTGCCCGCGCCATGGAGCAAGCGCTACTGCGGACCGGAATGGGTCGCAGATAAAGATGAGCCTGTTACTGCGGTTGGGCCAGGAGAATTCTGCCTACCATGGCGGACCGGGAAGAGGCACCGGTCTTGATCATGATCGTTCGCAGAAAGGCCTTCACTGTGTTGGGGCTGATGTTCATGCGATTTGCAATCGCCTTGCTGGGTAAACCTTGCAGCAAATACTCCAACACTTCTCGCTCTCGTGGCGTGAGGTTGAACTGCCGCGAAACTTGGGACAATGGGACCAATCCAGAGGGCCCTCGTTCTAGCAGGACGGCTATGCTCGCGTGCGAAGGATCTTTGGCGCATGAATCCACACAGAATGCTCGGCAAAAATACCGTCTCCTGCCTGACCGGAACTCAGTCACAAAGGGCGATTCACTGCGGGCCTGACGGCTTACTAAGCTCGACCGAACCTTTGCTGCAAGGAGCAGGTCAGAGTGCCTGAGGCCTGGGTGTTTATCCGGATAACTAAGAATCTCGATGGCCTCGGCATTGAACGAGAGGGGGCGCAGTGAGGAGTCCATCAGAAGGAATCCTGCCGTAGTCTTGGAGGGAGACTCTTCCTTCTTCGGAACTGACTCGTCTGCTGGGGCGTTGCCCACGGCCACACTCCTTGGGAGCTACTCCGGAAATGTGGCCTGCAGTCTTGGCATTGTGGAAACGAAACCTAAACAACGATCCATCTTCATTTCTCCCCTGGGACTCCAATCTCTCCAATCGTGACTACTGGTTAATTCCTCTCCGAGAAATCCGCGAGCAAGGGCTCGCGTGGTTTACTGTGAGACTTCTTCCGAATGCACGCTTTGGCATTGGGTTGTAGTTCAAGCGGTTCCCGTGGACCTTCCTTTGGCCGCCCGACGAGGGAAAAGGAATGATGGTCTTCTCCGCCTCTCGCATCACCATGCGGACATCGGCCGAGCTGACATGAACTCTGATCGCAGCCCGCAGCAGCTGACCCAGTCATGTGGAAACCCTAGGAGCACCCAAGCGGAATCGTTACTGAGGGCGCCCTGCCTCTCTGGAAAGCATAAGCGCCACATCTTTCCCGCCGGTCAGGCCGCCTCTTTAGCCGAATAAGCGCTTCCTCGGAGCAAGACAAGAATGTTAGTTTTCTCGCCAGCAACTGGCAACCCTGTAAACCTCCTATTTTGAATACGCAAAAGACCCGATAGTACTGTAGGGGAAATACACTACCCTCGCCGGGCTGAAAGAAGCCCTTTGCTCTCACCGGTACAGTGCAAAGAAGCCAATAGGATCCGGCGCAGAACACTCCAGCCGGGGCACCGCGTGCGGATTAACACTGACACTGATGGGTGATTACTCCCACTTCAGCGAAAGAAGCCGCGTTTGGCGCTGGAGAGGTCTCAGGTCTTTTCTCTACTGTGCTTCGCTTGTTTACCTGATTGCGGAATGTCCCCGTTTTTCTTATATCGTGTGCGTCTCTCCAGAAAAGGGTGGTGTCCGGAAGGCACCGGGCCTTTCCCCAGCTTGAGCGGACGGGTCCGCGTTCGTTTCTTGGAAGAACCAAATTCCTGCCAAATGGAGGAGCCATGAAAAACCCGATACTCGCGATCCTCTGTGCAAGTGTCCTGCTGCTCGCCCTCGTCCCGTTGATGGAAGTCGGGCCCGCCAGCCAATTTCATGTAATGGCGCAAAATTCCTTTCCTGATCCGGCCAACGAGCACGCCTGTCCCAGTCAAACCGGCGCGGGCGGTGGCGCCGAAGCGATTCCCGCCTTCATTGGCCCGGGCAGCGACGGCTTCAGCCCCAATCAAAGCCTGTGCTTGCCTCAACTGGCACCTGTCCCCAGTGGCTCAAGTCCCCTCGCCTTCATCGTGAAAGGCCTCGAACCCGGTGACCGTGTCGATTCTCAGGGAACGATTTACGTCGAATCCATCCGCGGCGTGCCTGGAGGCGTCGATCTCTGGCGATGGTCTCAATTCATTGATGGCGCGCCCAACTCCAACGGAACTTTGCCCTTCAAATATGAAGGCCAGCCCGACAATTGCGGCATTTTCGGACTGACCGGGGGCGGTTGCGTCAATAACGTTGGCAGCCCCAGCAATCTCGGCGTAGCTCCCGGCGGCGGCGATGCCGACATCGCAGTGAATGCGCCCGACCCTAACAACTCCGCCATTCCGAACCTGGCCTTCACCAGCTTAACCCTCGCCCCTGGCGTTACCGCCACACGTTCCAGCAATCGCGGCGATACCTTCTTTGTGCCGCCCAACGTGGTCGCCGCACTGGTCCCTGGGGACGACCGCATGTGGAACGATGCTCTCGATGATCCTTCGACCGTGTACATCAATTACCACGATGTGGCTACTTTCAACATCGAGGTGCAGCGCTCCAATAACGGCGGGCTGACCTACACGGCCGGTGCCGGTGAGGCAATCGACGCCGCGACGCTTCCCGCGGCAGGCAGCCTGGCACCCACTAACAGTGGAAACATCGCCGCGCAGATCAAAGTCGACCGCAACACCAGCTCTTGCCCAAGCAAAGGCAATCTATACGTCGCCTTTGTAGCTCCCGATAACGTCAGCGAAAACACCAATAGCGGACCGCTCGGCACCGTGTACGTTGGCGTGTCCACCGATGCTGGTCGGAATGCCCCGACGATCACATTTACGGACCATAAGGTCTTCACCAGCCCGGTAGGGTCGGCGGGAGCGACCCACGGCACGGCTAACATCTTCCCAGCGCTCGCCGTGGACAACTTTGGCTACCTCTATACTGTGTGGTCAGACAACGAAAATATTTTTCTCTCGTCCTCCTCTGATCTGGGCAATACCTGGACATCTCCTGTCCGCGTTAACCGGGACGGTACGGTTGACAAGTCGAATGTGTTCCCTTGGGTCGCGGCAGACTCTAACGGCCATGTCGTCGTGACTTGGCTGGGATCAAACCTCGCCGGCAACTCCAACGACGTTGCTGCCATGCAGCCAACCTGCACCGATGGCACCACAAGTTGCTGGGCACAGTGGAGCGTCTATATGGCTGAATCCGTCAATGGCCACGCCACGATTCCGTCTTTCACGCAGCACACCGCCAGCGATCATTTCATTCACGCTGGAACCGTATGCACTAGCGGCACGGGCTGCTCCAACGGCGACAGTCGCGCCCTGGCCGATTTCTTCGAGGTAGCTTTAGATACGCAGCACCGTGCCAACATTGCCTTCGCCGATGACCATCTCGCCAGCCCGCTTTGCTCGCAACAAAGCCCGGGCCACTGTGCCAACAACGATCCACAAGCGTTCCGCGTGGCCGTGCCATATTTCACTTACCAGCTCAAGCCCAACAAGCAGATCGTCACCGCGGGCATTTGCGCTCGATAACCAGTTGACGCATCCTCCTGTTCCTATCTAAGGGGCTACCATTTCCCCTGATCGGCGATAGCGGAGACGGCATGGAAGTGGCACAGGTATTAATTTAATTTCATGTACACGTCGGACGAGAACGACACTGAACTTCTTGGCTCTCTGGAAAAACACATCGCAATGGTCGAGGAGCAGTTGGAGTCCATTATCCGAATAGCCGCTCGGCTTCCAGTCGAGCAGCAAGTTGAATACTGGGCTCTCGCAAGCGACCTGCAAAGAGAGATTAGGCTGACGCGAAAGCAAATTCTCGTTGAGCTGCAAAGGAACATAGGAATTCCCCCACAAGATAAAGACGCAGTTTAAGACGGCTATAGGCGGACGCTTACCCCAAAGGAAACTTCAGAAGATTCATATCTCAACGTTCTCTTGCGGAATGAATGGATCAAATCCTCGCCAGCAGTGGAAGCAAGCCTATTCCTATGGTGCAAACCGCCCAGTATCGGATGAACCATAAGATATTTTCGAAGCTCTGCGGGGACCAGGGAGGCAAGGTGCTAGGCCACCTCATCCATTGTGGGAAGCGTTCGCTTGAGGCACTGCTGAAGCAGTGAATTGCGTTGGCGACTTGGCAGTCAAAAGCCAAGGCAAGAAGTCCACTCGCCACCACAAGGAACGGGAGAGCTAATCCCATGGGGCCCTAATGCTACTATCGTTTGTGACTGGCGCGGGCACTTGTACGCGATTTGTCCAGACGGTCTCCGGCTGACGCTTACGGGTTCCTCCCGCAACCGCCTTACTTCAGCGGAGGATCACGAAGAGGCTTCACTCTTGGGCTATCCGCCCGCCCATCGGCCGTTCGAACGTGAACGTCTGGCCCGCTGCCGGCGCTCGAATTTGCGAGCGTGCTACTGCTCGTAGGCGCCGATGTCGATACTAGTTCCACGCAAGCGCGGATTGCCAGCAAAGTCCAAGGCACCTACGACCCCCGTCCCCAGGTTGATTCCTGCGTTGACTGCCGGTGAAGTCAGCTGGATTTGCAGGTCAGGCGTCGTCAGGCTCAGGAACTGCGGATCCACATATTGAGAATGACTATCCTTCCCTGTCGCTGACTGATAGGACGAGAAACCAGTGTGGTTCGTACCATTCCAGAGAAAGACCGCCATTGAGGAGCTCAACAAGGAGTAATAGAGGTTGTAATCCACGTCCGCCGGATCGGGTTCGCTGTTCGTGTAGTTATTGATGAATAGACCTTGTGACGAGGCATAGACAATATTGTTCTTGAACACGTTGTTGGTCGCGTAGTATTGGATCTGAAATTCACCGCTCCCGGTGTTCTTGGTATCATTCTGGAACAAGGTGTTATTGACAATCGTGCAGTGGTCGGTGCCGCCCACGTTGCTGGCGTATCCTCCAATGGTTATGCCGGTTGAATTAGCCGAATACACGAGGTTGTTCCGCGCTATCACAAAGCTAGTTACGTGGCCCTGGTGCTCGCTGGCCATCTCGATGCCGATGTCCACGTCATGGATCAGGTTGCGCTCGATGACCACCTGAGAGCCGCCGTCCACGTAAATACCATTGGCATCGTACTGATTACCCTCACCAGGATTGTTTATGGCCGAGATGTTGTAGATGGTATTGCCCGCGATCGTACCGTTGCGGGCGTAATCGTACGCTGGGTTGGGCGAAACGCCTTCGAAACCAATAACGTCGATGCCTATGTTGTCGTCATCGTGGATGATGTTGTTCGTGATGGCGAAGTTGGTGACGTTTCCGTCCACGTTCACCGACTCACTGTTGCCGGTTTTAAGGCCATACACCTGGTTGCCGCTGATCGTGACACTATCCAGGGAAGCGGGCGCTGCCGTACCGTACACGGCAATGCCGAAAGCGTTGCCGGTGGTTTCTGAGGTGGTCACGATGTTATGGATCAGGTTGTTCAGTATCTGGATATTGCTGCCTGAGCCCGATACCCAGATCCCGGCTGGGATGGCAGACGCGCTCGCGGTCTGGTAGTTGCGGATCTCAAACCCCTGGATGGAGATGTAACTTTGATTCGTTATGTTGATCAAGCCTTGCGTGCTCGAGGTGGAAGGTACAAGTCCCGTGCCATCTAGAATCGCACTCTCACCGGGGAAGGTTTGGAAAGTGATCGAACCTGCTATCGCTGACCCTGATGCCGGAATGTTTACTGATTCGTTGTACATCCCACCACGCACGTAAACGGTGTCACCTGCCTTTACGGAATTGGCCGCGTGCTGGATAGTTCTCCACGGAGACGAGATCGTACCCGGATTGGAGTCATTGCCCGTGGTCGAAACGTAGAAGGCTATGCCAATGACCGCCGTAATGGTCACCTGTGCCGAGGCAGATTTTGTCGGGTCCGCCTGGGACACAGCCGCCACCGTCACGATGGCCGGATTCGGAACTACCGCAGGCGCGGTGTACAGACCCGAACTCGATATCGTCCCTACCGTGGCATTGCCCCCGGTCACCCCGCTCACTTGCCAGGTCACCACCGTGTTGCCGGTGTTCTCGACCGTGGCCGTAAATTGCTGCGTGCCCCGGGCTCCCACCGTCGCCGATACAGGCGAAATCGTGACGCTCACCGGAATGGGCGTCCGGGTCGTCGACGTGCCCGCACAGCCAAAGGTCTGCAATATACTGATTGCCACCCCGGCAAACCCCAGGCAATACCCAAGCAAGTCTAAGATTTTTCGTTTGCCACCACGGCCATCAGTTTTCATAGCATCCCGAGGCTTGCCTGGCACCATGTCTCCCTGTCGCCAGCCTTGCGGTCGGCTTTATACAATCGAGGCAGGGTCTCGATGTGCTTCGAGCACCACGTCGTTGTTCTTGCGGCGTTCCGGCCGCGGTGGGCTGGCCACGCCGAGGCGCAGGTCGTATGCCACTTCATCAATGATATCCGGCGGCACACTGGTAAGTTGTCTAGCGAAGGCCGTGACCAAGGCGTTTTCGCAAACCGTGTTGATCAGCCGCGCAACACCCCGAGAATGACGATAAATTCTTTCGATAGTTTCCTCAGCAAACAAGTCACACGCTTCAGCGGGGGCACCCGCAAGCTGCAGTCGATGCCGTATATAACCGCCCGTCTCTTCTAAATCTAATGGTTCAAGGTGAGAGCGCAGTGCGATCCTTTGCCTCAATTGCCTCAGCTCAAAGGAATCCAGCTTTTCGTCCAGCTCGGGCTGCCCTACAAGCACTATCTGAAGCAATTTCTCTTGTTCTGTCTCCAGATTGGTCAGAAGCCGGATTTCTTCGAGGAGTTTGATCGAGAGGCCCTGAGCATCGTCCACCACCATCATATTGGTCAAATTTTTCTGATGGCGGGCAATAAAATGCTTGCGGAGGTCCTGCAGAACTTCACCCTTGGTTTTGCCCGATGCCGCAATCCCGAATTCCGTAGCAAGGTAGTGCAGGAAGTCCAGCGTCGACAAGCGGCTATTGAAAACATAGGCGCAGGCGATCTCGCTATCTTTGAGCATTCGCAAAAGACAGCGGATTAGTAACGTCTTGCCGGTGCCAACATCCCCTGTCAGTGCCACGAATCCTTTCCGCCGGTGAACGCCATAGTAAAGGGCCATCAAGGCCTCTTGATGTCTCCTGGTGAGAAACAGAAAGGAGGGATCGGGGGTCATTTCAAAGGGATTGAGCCGCAGTCTGTAAAATTCTTTATACATGATTATGGGTGCGCCTTTGTGATTTCGACTTCACGATGCCCTCACTGTCCTGCCTTAGTATCCGAAGCCTGCTGTTGGTGTATGTGGTAGATGCGCAGGGCTTCGTTCTCAAAAAATACATCGGCGTTGGAATGGTTTTGCCGGTAGCTCTCACAGAGTTGGAGCGCCGCCGCCTCCAAGCTGGCTCGCCCTCCCGGCGATCGATAATTGCGGTATGTGGGATCGGTCAGCACGGAGAAAGGGACGGTCTCAGGTTCGCGGGAGAAAATCTGAAACGGTCTTTTCTCCACGTAAACGAACAAATCTTCCCGCGCATCCTGAAAGTGGAACTCCGGACTCGAGACCTGGCTACGATATTTCCCTACAAATCCGGCCAGATCTTCATGCCCTCCCAAGCCAAATGTTTCGGCTAACTGCTCTACAGGCGCCGCCACAACCCACGTCTGCCGGGGAAATCTATATGCGATTTCCTGGGTCGCACGGGCTGCGGCTTCATACTCAAGGCATTGGCCAAGCAACCTTTGCGGTCGTAACCAAATCACGGCGACGCACAGACAAGCGGCGAGAAGTGTCGCTTCTGCCCTCTTCCCCGCGCGAGCGACTGACTGTGATTCGATCAGCGCAAGCAAGCAACCCACGAGGATGGCGGCGGCAACCGGTAAGATCGTGCCCATTTCGTCAGGGATAGTGATGTCGTTGGACAAGGTGGCGCGGGCCACCAATCCATAACCCAGCATCGCGAAAACCAACAGGCCCGCCATTGGCCGAAGCAGCAGAACCCCAGCCGCCATCACCAATACGAGAAGTAAGACCTGCGAAACGATGCCCGTCAACAACAGGCAGCACGCGAAATCGAGCAATGAATCCCAACCCCGTGAGTTGCTGTACCAATCGGCAAGGAAAGTGAGAGCTAAGAGAAGGAATAGCAAGCCGAACGCAAATTCGGGCCTGGCTCGGACGGTGGCCGGAGAACCGCGGAAGACGCTCTCAATTTTTTCCGTCACGGAAATTGCCACGCCCGTTTGGTTTCTGGCGGGCGGGAAGACAGTTGCTCCCAAGCAATAGATAGCGGCGACGCACGCAACACTCGCGCGGGTGCTCACCTGAATGAGCAAGCCGGTGGCTAGAACGACGAACAGGCCAATTACCGGTGCCATGAAACGGGTTACCTGCATGGGATCCGCGCTGCTGAGCAAAGATGTGACTGCGATCACGGCAGGAAATACCAACGGTCGGCCGGCGGGATGGACATTAAGCATCAATTCTCGTGCACGCAGCAGAGCAGAGTATTGCTCCGGCTGATCAAAACGCAGTTCGCGAACCGCATGCTCGGTGCGCAGAACGACGGTTGTTCCCAGAACCACGATAAAGCATGCGCCCAGCAGTTCCCGGCCTTCCAGAACTCTCAGCCAGCGTCTTACGCGTAATCCCCAAGGCGGGCGGGCCGAGCGGGGCGGGCGTTTGCGGGGCAGGAGGAACAGGCCAAACGACCGGGATTCAACCTGCCGTATTATCTTTAGCGTGGTTGCTTCGAAGATCGTCAGCAAACGGCCAGGCATCCCGGCACTCTTGCGAAACCAACTAACGGCTATGGCGCCCGAAAAAAGCAAAACAACCGTGATCGCGCCGAGCACCCTCAAGCTGCTCAAGAGAAAAACTAGCGTCGTCACACCTAGCACGGTGCGAGCCCAGTTGCCGGCCATGCGCATGACCCTGGGAGCATTCGGCCGGTCCGGAAACAGGCGTGTGGGAAGCAAGAAAAACACTGCAAGGAAGACGCCGAGGATCCAAAAAGCCTTTAGTGTATCCAGTGCAGGCATCGGTTAAGGCTCACGAAATGGAATAATGATAATCAGGATGACGCAGGACATGTCGAACCGCCGCGTTCGATATCCACAAAACGACCGCGGACCCGGCGAGCAGACCGGCGGCGGCATATTGCACTCCCCACAAATGGCTGAGCCCATATCCAGTTAGCAGGTTCACGGCGACCCCCAAGGCCACTGCCAGCGAGGCCATCGAAATAGCATTTATGCTGGCCAAAATTATGATTTCCAGCAAAGCCACGCTTAGCATGAGATATCCGAGACCACCGAGCATAGCCGTCTGTAATAATCGGGGGGCAGGTGTCAGGCCGTTTGAACGAGAGAAGGTGAACCAAGCGCTCAAGGCAATCACCACGAACGCGATAAGGATAGCCAACATCGTTTTTGAGTGGCGTTTCCACAGACTCACCATCAGTTGTCCACTTGCGGTCTGCGGCAGTTCCGTAGCCAGTCTTTGCCAGAACCGCAAGAATGAATCAGCGAGGTATTCGACAAGTGCGGCGGTAATCAGGAAAGCCAGCAATACCACATCCGTGCCCTGCTTGTAGGCGGCGTCAATTCCAAAGCTTAGCCCGGAAACCCAGGGAACAGCGCTTCCGGCGGTCAGTCGGTCGGCAAACAGAAAGCTGAAATAGACGGTTCCGTAGACATAGAAGGGCACCAGCGAGATGAACAGGACGCCACCTCGGGGACGGGCGCTTTCCTTGCTGTGCGGGTGCTTGCTCTGTGCGTAATAAGAACCCGCCAGCACACAAGCGAGCGCGCACACCACTGCCAGCAAAGGGCAGAGTATCAACAGAATGGTTGTACCCGGGTTTATGAGAATTTTTATCAGACCGCTCATGAGAATGCTGAGGAAGAAAATGAACGGGATACACCAGCCGATCCCCTGCGCAGAAAGCACGGCGCAGAGCATCCACAGAAGGCTCAGGGTCAGGTAGTTGATGGCCGCCAGCACAAGGTAGTTGCCGGCAAACAAATGAAAGTAAGAACCCGCAATCATTCCTAGCAAGGTCAGAAAAAGACTGCTAGTCAGTCCAATGTTCAGGAGTGTAATGCAGGTACGATGGGCCAAGACCGGCTCTTTCAGCCCGTAATAAAAGTTCCCGCTGCGGGAGATCATCTGGACAAATCCACCGGTAGTAATCAGGCTGGCAATCAGGGAAAGACTCAACGCTCCCCCGATCTCGGGGGAAACCCGCACAGCGTCCGGTCGCAAGTACTCTAAGGTCAGCAGCACCGCCCAAGGGATAGCGTAGGCCAAGCTGAGCGAGAATTTGCGCAGTGCGCATCTTGTTTCTGCCCAGAGGGAAGACCGCCTGCCCTTCTGTCTCGCCCTCTCATCCGGCGCAGGGTTTTGTCGTAGAAGTGCGAAGAGATGCTCGGCTAAGGAAAAGATATCCGTGAAGCCCCGCTCTTCGGCGGAGCGATCGGTATACCCCAAAGACTCCATCAGGGCGGCAACCTCACGGGCATGCACAACCTGCACCGCACCTTCGCGACCGTCGAACAACAGGTCTTGGCCCTCTTTATGATTCATGCGCCTCCCCCGCAGGTCAAAACGGATCCCCCTCGTGGAGAGGTCAGCAAGGTTTCGATGTCTTTTGGTTCCAAGGAGCCATCGGAGCGGACACGATGAACGGAATGAGTGGCGGTATCCGCGACCACCAAAAAATTGCTCGCCCTCCTCCAGAAGCGTCGGTCATCAGAATCGACCGCGGATGGCTGTTCGAGAGCGCGGAGCATCGTACTGTCCACGCTGCAGCGACGATCAGGCAAAGTGTTGCTCACCGCGGCGAAGTTCGGTTCTCCCCAGCCAAAACCATCAAGGCCGTAAAGAAGGGCGGTCCACCATGCATAATTGAACTTTTCCGTGCTGAACGGCTCCTGCTCTGTCGTCGTGGTGGTGGCAAAAATGCGGGGCCCAAAGCGTCGGCGATAATGGAGAGCTTGGTTCAAGCGTGCCTGCCAGGCGGAAACACTTTCGTAGTTCCCATTGCTCACCTGAAATGATTCCAGCAGGAAAAGGTCACGCCTGTCTAAGAGCGGAGGCAAACGTTCAGGATTCTTCGCGGTGCCATTCGCGTAAGGGAGTTTGTCTTCCAGGCTGAACAAATGGTCTAGAAAGTAAGCATTCAGGAACGCGCTGAGACCGAGCTCATGGATGATCCGGACGGCGGTATTCTGTCGCTCGCGAGTGACGGCGGTGAAGTCGTAGCCAGCTTCATCCAGAAAAATGCCCGCCACCCCCATATGCTTCCACAGGCGCACGCGTTCTTCCAATTGTCCGGGCGTCAGAGATATTTTTTCTCCCCTAGGAGATGGAATCTCACCCAAGCAGAGGTAACCATAAAAACGCGTCCCTGGGCTGCGATCGCGGACGGCCGCGATTATCCTGAGGGTCTTTTGGTGCTCCTCGGGGTCCCCAGGAGGGTGGCGCCCGGATTCTTGGTCCGGGAACTCCAGGCCATCGCCGAGGATCACCACGTCGTACGCGCTGAACGCACTGGCTGCCTTCTCCACATCTCCGTTGGCCCCATTTACCAGACTGGGATACCCGTAATAAATGGCCAGTCGCGCGGGAGTAGTAGCAGCACGGACGATGGTCTTTGCAAAGAGCAAGCTTGACCCTGCGAACGTCATGGTAGCCAACCCTAACCGAGACATCACCACACCCACTCTGATCACCGGCTATATACCGGCAAGAACTGCTGGGGCCGACGCGACAGCAACTTGCAGTAAGTGCTTTCGTATGAATTCAAGAATTGTTCCTCCGTAAAATGTTTGAGCACGCGCGCCCGAGCCATGTGGCCCAATCGTTCGCGCTCTGTCGCACTGCTGAGTAAAAACGAAATGGCCTCGGCCATCGCGTGCGGCGTCCTGGCGGGAACAAGCAGCCCACAATTCCCGAGGGCCTCTCTCACCCCTCCCACATCCGTGGCCACGATTGCGGCGCCGCATGACATGGCCTCCAGCACAGCGTATGGAAAGGCTTCTGAAATGCTGGGGAAAGCCATGACCTCGGCTTCGTTGTACACTCGCCACGGTTCGTTTGTGGACCCCGCAAAGGTGACGCAGTCGTCCAGTTCGGACTCAGCGACCTTCGACAGGCAGGAATCGAAATATTCGCGGTCTACCGGAGCTCCATAGAAGCGTACTTTCAGGTTGTCGAACTTGGGCCTGAGCATGGCGGCGGCGTCAATCAGGTCGCGCTGCCCTTTTAGGGGATAAATAAGCCCGAGACTCGAAACCCGTGCTCGGCGGCCGTTTTCCCGCCTATCGGGACTGAATTTCTCGGGATCAACTCCATTGAAGATCACCTTGATGCGGCTCTGGGGCACGCCCAGATGCTTTTCCCAGCGCGAATTGTAGGCGCACACGGGGGCGACCAAGTCGGCAAAGTAATAATTCAATTCGACCACGTTTTCAACCACGCGGTAAAGAAACCAACGAACAAAGAATGACTCCACCTGGCGACGTAGGTTCAAATATTGCTCGCGCAGGTAGACCCCGTGCTCCGTCAGCACATAAGGCGTGCCATGCGCGAGTTTTGCCAGCACGCAGGGCAACCCACAGAAAGACGCCGCCGAGGAATGGGTAATGTCCGAGCGAGGAATGGGAACGTGAAGCACCATCAGCAAGTGATATAGCAAGCGGTAGACTTGCTTCACTTCTGCGAGCGTTGGCTGTTCCGTGGGCGGAGGACGACACGCCCATGCAGCGCTCAGCGCGTACTGAAGCACGTTCCAGGCGTCTACGGAGTTCATGGTTTTCTGGTAGTCGAACCATTGAAAATAACTGTGCAATTTGAGCAAGACCTCGCCAAGTTCTTCCTTGTCACAATCAGAAGAGAGCAAAAGGGCAAGGAACCGCTCGAAGATTGGTTTGAAACGGGTAGCGATGACTTGTGGCGTGGTATTCCAGAGATTGCGCAGCACTACAGAGGTTGGTTGATGACCTGAATACTCTGCGGGCTGCAAAAGGCCCCATTGCGGCACTTTAATCAGTTCCCGCACATTGGGCGCGAGGTCGTATTTTGACTGCGGAGACGGGTTGGTAACCACCGCGAGCACAGTGAAGTCAATGTCCGGCAAGCCGTGCGTGAGACGGTGGCACCAGGTGCTCACACCCCCGTTATAGAAAGGATACGTTCCTTCCGTTGTCAGCAGGACGGAAATCGGTTCTTGGCCGTTCATGGTTTCGTGAATCTAACCTCTGCTGGCTGACCTGCCACCAGCAAGAGAGTTGGATTATCGAATTCGACTTCCACGATGTGGGTCATGTTCTGAGAGGGGAGCGGATTGATGGATCGGATTCTGCCCTCCACCTCGCGGGGGGGCAAAGAAGATAGCCCCACTTGAGCCGATTGGCCGACTCTCAGCCCCGAAATCATCTGCCCTGCCACCGGGACTTCCGCGATCATACGATCGAGTTTTGCCAGCCGCGCAAGGACTGCACCGCCAGGAATCCGATCTCCCAAGCGGACCGGGATTTCGGAGACCACCCCGGCGGTCGTGGCACGCACGACGGTTGCATCCGCCTGCTGTTTGGCGCGCTCATAGTTCACCTGCGCCTGGCGCAATTGCTCTTGTAATTCCTCTCGCCTGACCTTGGCTTGCAGGTTGGCTTGGTCGGCCTGATCCTGCGCCAGCTTCGTCGATACGACCGCCAGTTGCTTGGCGTTTTCCAAGTCGTCCCGGGCGATGCGCAGTTCAGTACCTCGAGCATCCAGCTCTTGTTGCGCAATGAGGCCAGCTTCGAAAAGTTTCTTGGCCCGGCTGTAGTTGACGATTGCTTGGTCGTAAGCGGCTGCAGCCCTTTCCGGAGAATCCCGCCATTGCCGCGTGGGAACTAACTGCTCCTGGCGTTGCGATATGGCCACACGGGCGTCCGCGTCGGCCAACTGTAAGCGAAATTTATCAAGTTTTGTCTCGGCCGCTTCGAGCTCGACACTAGCCTGTTTGACGGTTAATTGCGCGTCCCGATCATCCATACCCAGGAGCTGCTGACCCTTTTCGACGGTGTCGCCCACCTTCGCCGAAATGTTGGACACCGTGCCGATGGACTCCGCCGTGATCCGGATCTCACTGGCCGGGCGGACTGTGCCTTCAAAGGTCACCCCGTAGATCGACTGACTGTCGGCAAATGCACTTCCATGCGGGTGCCATGCATGGCTCGTTCCCAGCAGCACCAGCCCGGTCACAAAGAATGCCAGGATCAAGTAATTTCTGATCTTCTTATGCGACAAATTGGCCTTGCCAGGAAGCTGCGCGGTATGGTTTTCGAACCTGTCGAACAGATCCGCGTTTGAGGGAACGACGACCGCCGGCAAGAGTTCGGAGGAGCCCTCCGCGGGCTCCCCCCACGCAGGCGACAGTAATTTTAGCTTGTCCACGCCTCGATGGCGCGCGACGCTCAAGGCTTCGAATATCTGGCTCACGGTAATCCTTTCTCTATCTGGCTAAAGCACGGGCAGTATGATCGTTTGGCCCCTGCTCACCTGTACGTGCGAGATGTGTTGTCCCCCATAGGTTTCCGCTCCCACGCCGTTCAGGCCGGTGATCGGGATGATCGCACTTGCAACGCTAGCGGTCGCCGGCACAGTGATGCTGATCGTCAGGTGCAACCCGGCGGCGCTCGTCAGGCTCGCCGTTGCGGTCGACAGGTTGTAGGCGTTGCGATTTTGCATGTTCTGCCCCAACTGATCGAGCGTTGGACTGGCGACCGGCAAATTGTAGAGCCGTTCGTATTTGCTGAAAGCCTGATCATAGGCATCGCTGAGCAGCGAGTGTCCCTGCCCGTCATAGTCGTGCAGGTTGTTCTGA
>WNFP01002268.1_pt1 | contig 15333 bp, 10 predicted proteins | sample 5400201 | NCBI WGS metagenome assembly WNFP01 (sample SAMN13153355, study PRJNA577476) | soil metagenome | isolation source: 115 cm saprolite under Madrone tree | place: USA:California | collected 2016-06-14
CGTGACAACAATCAGCAGAATTCGCTGCCGTTTGCGAATAGTTTCCAACATATGAGGAGGAGGAAGTTGGACACGGAAAGAGCATTTTTCAACGAAAATAGCCAAGAGCCTGCCGCGGTCGAAGACACGAACAGCTCCGGTAGCGGCGACTGTCCGAGCGAAAGTCAGTCGCGTACCAAGCATGAGCACTTCACCCGAAAGGAATGGAGTGAGCCCCGGCCGTTAAGCGCAGTCGCCAGCGCACGGTTTACGGTTACGGGTGTCATAGACAGAATGCGAGAGCGTTCATCGCCTCGCCCAAACGCCGCCTTTCCCACATAGCTGTGCCGAACGCTAAACGCAGCGGCACGATGGCGACTGCGGTTTGTGGGGGCACCATGCGAGCAGCTTCGGGCCAACTCTTGGTTTGCGCCAAATCAGGGGACCTGGTAGGGATCCGACGTCGTCTCAATGCAACAGCCCGTCACGTGAAAGCCACAGACTATGTCGGACAAGCTAGTCGCCGCGACCAATCTTTAAGCAGCCACCGCAAACTGGTCGACGGTATCAGATAGAAAGTCTCCGATCTCGAGCATGGCTAGCGTGTACTTGTTGAGCGAAACTTCTTTGAGTTCCTGTTTGGCGTCCGCGACCAATTGCTTCGTTGTTTCGACCGCGCGGCGAAGACAACCGCGGGTAGTCACGTCGTTCTGCATTTCGGCTAATTCGTCCGGATCGCTCCGCAAGAGGACTTCGTTAAATCGATGGTATTGTTCCTGGCTAGCTGTTTCCAAAAGGTAGATGAGGGGAAGCGTAAGCTTTCCTTTTCGTAAATCAGAGCCCAAAGTTTTCCCCGCGGTCTCTTCTGATCCTGCTAGGTCGAGGCAATCATCGTAAACCTGGTACGCAGTTCCAAGCTTGAGGCCGTATGTCTTGAATGCGGTAATGACGTCGGGACTTGCACCGCTGATTAATGCGCCGAGCTCGCCGGCGGCAGCAAAGAGCGCCGCAGTTTTCATTTCGATAATTTGCAGGTACTCCGCAACGGTAAGGTTAAGGTCGTAACGCCGCTGCGTCTGGATGATTTCTCCAGAGCAGACATCTTTGGCGGCGTGTGCGATCCGCCGGCAAATTTCAATGTTGGGAAAGCTGGTGGCGAGCTTGAGTGCATGAGCGAAAAGGCAATCGCCCAATAAAACGGCCAAGCTATTACCCCATTTAGCACTGGCGGTTGGTTGCTCACGCCGGAGGTCTGCGCTGTCCATGATATCGTCGTGAACTAACGATGCGAGATGAACCAGTTCGAGAATTACGGCTAAATCGACGTGACCCGGACAAATATCGCCCGTAGCTCCTCCGGCCAGGAGAGCCAAGGCTGGCCGCAGTCGTTTGCCGCTGCTACCGCACGCGTAGGCGATGTAGCCTTCGATGGCCGGATCAAAGGAGCGCGCTTGTTCGCGGATACGTTCTTCGACGGCGTAGAGGTGTGGGTTAATCAGCTCAATGGCATGCTGCATTTTCCGGGAGGCGACGGTCCGGAGAGCCGACTTTGTGAAAACTCTCACAAGCGCAGGCTAAGGTTTCGGATTTCGCGAGTCAATTCGCCGATCACAAGTGTGGCTCCAGCATAAGGTTAGGTCTTCTCAATGGTTGTACGTAATACAGTGGTGTTAGAGTCCAATGGACTAAGTGTTTTGGTATGCCCTTCCGCTGTCGCCAAAAAAAGGTCACCCGGTCTAAAATATTGACCGGCAAACTCTACTTTGCCACTTACGCATTGAAACACGGCAAATTGCCGTCGGCTGTGAGCCGAACGGGATTCGGTCAAAGACCAGCGTTCTACCTGGAAATGGTTGCAGGACACGATGACCTCTTCGATCACCTCGCCGAGCGACGGTTCGAAATCGGAAAAGTCGATGCTCGCCAGTGAGGACTGGATATGCAGTTCTCGCGGTTCTCCATCTAATCCCACTCGGTTCCAATCAAAAACCCGATAGGTGGTATCGCTGTTCTGTTGGATTTCGAAAATCAGATTACCAGCATCGATCGCGTGAATGCGACCGCTCGGGATAAAGATGAAACTGTTAGGCCGCGTCGGAATGCGGTGAACAAGATCAGCAACCGAACCCTCAGCCAAAGCCGTTTCAAATTTTTCTTTGGAGGTACCGTTTTTGAGCCCGACATACACGCCAGCGTCGGGCGCTGTTTGCACAAAATACCAGATTTCGGTTTTGGGGTCGCCTCCCAATTCTTTCGCCACGCTCAATGGGGGATGGACTTGAACCGAAAGGGGCTCTGCCGCATCTAAAATCTTGATCAGGATTGGAAATCGCTCGTCTGAGAACCAATCGCCAAAGAGTTCATCGCGTCGCTCGCTCCAAAGCCGATGCAACGACCAACCTTCATACTGGCCCCGGTTGACCACGCTTTGTTCGTTCGGACGGTCTACCAATTCCCATGATTCGCCGATCGGAGTGTTGATCGGTAATGCACGTCCAAAAACTTCATTCAATTTCTGGCCACCCCAAACCCGAGGCTGATAAAGTGGGGTGAAAGTCAAGCAATGTGCCATTTTCTGGAAAAGCTTAGGAAACCATCATTCCTGTTTGGAGCAAAATCTGTTTCCATGCAAACGAGATTGAAAGCCCGGGGCAAGGAACTAGACTAGGCGAAATGGCGAAGCCCCGTCGGCACAACGCTTGGAACGAAGTATTCGGATTGATCACACTAGGGATTGGTACTGTTCTTTTCCTCGCGCTGATCTCCTACGATCCTAGAGATGTACCGTCGTGGTTTCAGATCAGCTATGTAAGTCCATCGAACGATCCCGCGCAAAACTTCATCGGTCCGACTGGTGCAATCGTGGCCGACGTTCTCTACTTTGCGTTTGGCGCGGCCGCCTATCTCGTCGCCTGTGTATTTTTGGGTTTTGGCGGAGCAAAACTGTTCTTGCCCGGTTTTCGAATTTTGAAGCGGCTTCCCTGGGCGGCGGTTTTCGTGCTCACCGGCGCCGCGCTTGCGCAGATCCAGCCGTGGCTTCTTCACGATTGGGAGCAGAAGTATAAGGTCGAAGGTCCGGGTGGGTTTGCCGGGAAATGGATCGGAAATCTTTTGCAGCAGAATGTTTTGGGCCAGATGGGATCGATCATCGCGCTGCTGGTGATCTATCTCATTAGCTTAATTTGGCTCACTGGTATTCGACCTTTTTTCATCATTAAGCAGAGCGTGTCGGGAATACAAGGTTTCCTCCGAAAGATGGCGCACGCAGGCGAGCGCAAGAAATTAGAGGCAGCGGATGAGCGTCAGCGTTTGGAAGCCAATCAAAAGAAGATAGAGCGCGAGATTCGCCGGCAGGAGCGCATGCTTAAGAAGCAGGGGATTGTGCCCACGAGTGAGCAAGTGGAAGAGGCCGAGCCGCGCGAGACTAAAATTATCGATAGCCTTGCTACGGTACCCATCCGCGGTAAAGCGACGACAAGTGAACTGGCTAAGCTGAGCCGGGCCGCGAAATCTAATAAGATCAAAGACTACCAACTCCCTCCGGTGACCCTACTGGATGAGGTCGAACTTGAGTATCGGAGAGCGACTGATCCGAATGAGTTGAAGCAGATCCAAGGCGTTTTGGTTGACACGTTGAAGCAGTTCAACATCGATGTGAGTCCTGGCGACATTACGCGGGGACCGACAATCACTCGGTATGAGGTCTATCCAGCAAGAGGGGTCCGCGTCGACAAAATCAGTAGTTTGGAAAGGGATTTGGCCCGCGCAACCCGAGCCGAAAGAATTAACATTCTTGCTCCAATTCCGGGGAAGGACACCGTTGGGATCGAGATCGCAAATACGAAGAAAATAAAGGTTACGCTACGGGAGATTCTCGAATCGGAGGAATGGGCTCAAACTCCCATGCGTATTCCGATTGTGCTCGGTAAGGATGTGTACGGCAAAATCGTCCTGGGAGATTTGGCCCAAATGCCGCATTGCCTGGTGGCTGGAACAACCGGAAGTGGCAAAAGCGTCTGCATAAACGCCATCATTGCCAGTATCCTTTTTCGGTTTAAGCCGGACGACCTGCGCTTTGTGATGATCGACCCAAAGGTGGTCGAAATGCAGATTTATAACGCGCTGCCGCATCTGATAATGCCGGTGGTGACTGATCCCAAAAAGGTCCTGCTGGCACTTCGATGGGTAATCCAAAGAATGGAGGAGCGATACCGGATCTTTGCCCAAACGGGAGTCAGAAATATCACGGCGTTTAACGGGCGTCCAAAGTCCAGGTCGGAAAAAGAGGTCGAGCATTCCGGACGGTCGATCGACAGCGATGACGCCGTGAGTAGCGGTAGTCGGGACGATGATTTGGTCATTCCTGAAAAATTGCCGCATATCGTTGTCATTATCGACGAGTTAGCGGACCTGATGCAGACAGCGCCAGCAGACGTCGAGAATGCCATCGCGCGAATTACGCAAATGGCGCGGGCGGCCGGTATTCACATGATTGTTGCAACGCAGACGCCGCGAGCCGATATCATTACTGGGGTGATTAAAGCAAATATCCCAACGCGTATTGCCTTTCAGGTAGCATCGAGCTTGGATAGCCGAGTCATCCTTGACGAAAATGGCGCGGAACGCCTTTTGGGCCAAGGCGACATGTTCTATCGGCCACCCGGGACTTCGCGTTTGGTACGGTCGCAGGGCGTGCTCGTCACCGATGAAGAAATACGTGAACTGGTCGAATTTGTCTCCGCCCAAGGAAGCCCGGCCTTTGATCCGGTTGTGCAGACTCAACTCGAGGCGCCGGCCTCGGCCGAGGATGACGTCAGCGACGAGGATGCCGAGCTGGTAAATAAATGTTTGGAGATCATTCGCCAGGAAAAGAGGGCTTCGACCTCAATGTTGCAGCGTCGTTTGCGCCTCGGTTATACCCGGGCCGCACGTATAGTTGACATTCTGGAGCAGAGAGGCATTTTGGGCCCTGGTGATGGGGCCAGGCCGAGGCAGATCTTGGTCAATCTAGACGCCTTAACGCCAAATTCTGGGGTTGATCAGGGCGCCTTCTACCAGGGTTAACGATTTCTTTGTAATTGGTCTGAGTATTTCCGGTAAGATGGTTGAGACGGTTGGGAGGAGGCTGCAAAAGGCCCGACAAGCCAAAGACTTGAGCGTCGACGAAGTTGCGGCAGCGACAAAGATTCGCCCGGAACGGATTGTTGACCTTGAGGGAGACGACCTGTCACATTTCCCCAGCTTGGTCTACGGGCGCAGTTTTTTGGTAAATTACGCCAAGTACTTGGGCGTCGATATTCACGACGACCTCGAACAAATCCAGGTAGGCAGCACCGTCGGCCTCCGCGAATACCACTACTTGCGGGCTGCGCGGCCGCCGAAATTCCAGCCGGAGCCACGCCGGCGCGAGCCGAGTGGACTAAAGTTGCCGGCGGCGCTGCTCGCGATCGTGGCGCTTGTCGTCCTCATCGGAGTGCCGGTGATCGCTTTTCTGGCCATCGATATTTCACGGCTTGGCGGAGGGGCTCCGTCTGCTGACCAAACAGCGATCGAGACTCCTTCGCCCAATGGAGCAGGAACAGCTTTACAAATACCCGGCAAGGATGACCGAGCCAAAGAGTTGGCGAGCTCAGTCTCGCCTATCCCGACTGCCAGCGTTTCTGTGGTCGCGGCGACTCCGTCTCCATCCGCCTCGGGAGAACCAAGTGTCGAAGTTCGAAGAGCGCTTCCCGTGACGCCCACTGGAGATGTCGCCCAAGCGAGCCCATCTCCTACCTCCGGTGCGGCAGACATGGAAACCCTCGAAATCAGGGTTCGGGAACGCACTTGGCTGCGGGTAACCAAAGACCAACAAAACGACGAACCGATTTACAACGATTTTATCGGCCCGCGCAGTCCTCCTATCGTCGTACAAGGGAAACGTTTTTGGCTAAAATTGCCTGACAAGAACGCGCTGGAACTCAGGAAGAACGGCCAGGCGGTGGCGGGCCCAGACAATACCATCGTGATCGAGTAAGGGAGATAGCTGTTTATGTCGTTTTATACACCAGTTTTAGCATCGCAGGTACTCGGTCTGCGCCGGCCGGTGAAAGTCGGGATGATTAGTTTGGGCTGCGCTAAGAACCTGGTGGACGCGGAGATCATGCTCGGGGATATCCGGCGGCACGGCATGGAGGTTACCAGTTCCGCCGAAGATGCGGACGTATTGATCGTCAATACGTGCGCGTTCATCGATTCGGCCAAGGAAGAATCGATTGATGCGATCTTGGAAGCGCATCAGCAGCGCGGGCTTCGAAAACGGAAGGGCCAGAAGCTGTTGGTAAGCGGATGCATGTCGCAGCGGTTCTCCGCTCAATTATCTTCGGAGCTGCCGGAGGTTGATGCCTTTCTTGGGTTAGACCAAATCGGCGAAGCCGGTTCAATCGTGGAGCGCGTTTTAAACCTGAAAAAGGAGGGAAAACCGCTCAATCTGGTTACAACAAAGTCGAAATTTATCCCAGATTTCGACACCCCCCGTTTTCGACTTACGCCCAATCACTATGCGTACGTGAAAATCGCGGAAGGTTGCAATCACCCGTGCAGTTTTTGCGTCATTCCGCAGATGCGTGGACGGCATCGCAGCCGTTCCATCGAATCGGTGGAGATGGAAATTCGCCACTTGGTTGCAGAAGGGGTGAGGGAGTTCAATCTGATTAGCCAGGATACTACCTATTTCGGCATGGACCTATGGTCGGAGAAGGCGAGTCCGCGCCAGCCGGTTGATTCCAATCGCGGTCAAAGTCTGATTCATCTTTTGGAGCGTTTAGAGGGGATCCCGGGAGATTTCTGGATCCGCCTGCTCTACACCCATCCCGCGCATTGGAGCCCGGAATTAATCAGAGCAATCGCAGCTAACCGGAAGGTGGCCAGATACATTGATATGCCGCTCCAACATATTCATGAGGATATGCTTCGTTTGATGCGGCGAGAAACATCGCGCCGGCACATTGAGGACCTCGTTTCGGCGATCCGTGAAGGCATCCCCGGAGTGAGCTTGCGAACGACCTTTATTGTTGGTTTTCCTGGCGAGACAGATGAACATTTCCGGACTCTTCTCGATTTTATTGAGAGGATGCGCTTCGAACGATTAGGGGTTTTTATGTACTCGCAGGAGGAGGGTTCTCGTGCGGCCAAGATGCCGGATCAGGTCGCCCACGCGATCAAACGAGCGCGATATCAGGAGGCGATGGAGCTGCAACAAAAGATCGCACGGGAGCATTCGCTTGCCAAGTTGGACACCGAGCTCAAGGTGCTCGTTGAGCAGCCGCTGGTCGGGCGAACCGAAGCCGACGCACCCGAAGTGGATACCCGAGTTCTATTGGAAAGTCCTGGACCAGTAGGGGAGTTTGCAAAAGTTCGAATTACCGGGGCGCAGGTATATGACCTGCGCGGAGAGATAATTCGGTGAGGCGCCAACCAAAAAGTAGGCGCCTCGAGCTCGGTCCGAATCAAATTAGGTGCCCGGTGTCGGAGTTGGGCTCGCCGGCAGCTGCGGAGTAGCAGTGGGAACAGGCGTCGCGCTCGGCATCGGAGTTGCAGCCGGCGTAGTGCCAGGGCTCGGTGAAGCTGATGGCGAGGCCTTTGGATGACGGTGGCGCTTCTTTGTCGGTGTTGCCCCCGCTTTTTCAATCGTCTTTCCGGTATTTTCAATCCCTTTTCCGACCGTTCGCGCTGTAGCTTTTGTGCCTTTCTTGACCGTCTCGCCGGTATCAGTTGCGGCCTTTTTGACGGTTTTTTCGGTCTTCTGGACCGGGCCCTGATCTTGCGCCCAAATGAGGCCGAAAGGTAAGCCTAGCACTGCTAGGATGATAAACGTGAATTTTCTCATAAATAGAGTTCCTTGTTCGCATTAAGAGATCGATTCCTAGAGACCGCCTGGACGCAGTTTGCTATTGGCAATTTGTCATACCTACCAGTGGGGTAGCCGAAAGGTTTGGTTGCACCGATCGGTTGGCGCGCGATATTTGGATTACTTAGAAACTTCTAAAGGAGTGACCAACGTTCCATTTTTCGATTTGCGAAGACAATATCTGCCCTTGCGAGAGGATATCCTTTCCGAAATCGCTGCGTTGTGTGACCAGCAAAACTTTATTCTTGGGGCGCAAGTTGAAGAGCTCGAGCAAAAAATAGCTGCCTTGGCGGGGACGGCCTATGGGATCGGTACTTCGTCTGGAACCGATGCCCAGCTTATGACTTTGATGTCTTTGAGCATTGGACCCGGCGACGCGGTCTTGACGACCCCGTTTACGTTTTTCTCGACCGCCGGCTGCATTTCCCGAGTCGGAGCAACCCCAATCTTTATCGACATTGATCCCGATACATTCGCGCTGTCTCCGCAGCGGCTCGAGGAGTTTCTCGTGAAGCGCTGCGTATCGACGTCAACCGGCGTTAAGACGATCGACGGCAAACGGGTTTGTGCGGTGGTTCCGGTACACCTCTTTGGCCTGTGTGGCGACATGCATTCGATTATGCAGTTGGCCGCACGATGGAATCTGCCGGTGATCGAAGACGCGGCTCAGGCAATCGGCGCTAAGTTTTCATCTCCGGATGGCGTACGGAGCGCAGGAGGAGTCGGGCTCGCCGGTTTCTTTAGTTTCTATCCGACAAAGAACCTCGGGGCTTTTGGCGATGCGGGCATGGTGGTTACCAACGATTCGCGACTGGCCGAAAACCTTCGCATCATACGAAATCACGGGATGGAATCGAAGTATTATCACCGCCAAATCGGCGGCAATTTCCGGTTAGATGCTCTGCAAGCGGCGGTTCTCTTGAAGAAATTGCCCCATCTTAGTGCCTGGTCGCACCGCAGATGGGAGATCGCCCAAAAATACCGTGAGGCGCTGGCGGATCTGAGCCCGAATCTTCGGTTGCCGGTAGAGCCTTATCGAGCGACCTGCGGACCGAGCGGACACATTTTTCATCAGTTTGTTATACGGACGAGACATCGCAATGCTCTCCGGGCAAAGCTGCAGGAAACCGGGATCGGTACTGAGATTTATTATCCGCTCGCGCTGCACCAACAGGATTGTTTCCGACATCTCGGTTATCGAAAGGGCGAATTTCCGGGAGCGGAATGCGCAGCCGAAGAATGCCTGGCGCTGCCGATTTTTCCGGAGTTGAATCAAGAGGAGATCGATCTGGTGACTGGAGCAATCCACACCTTTTTTGAGAAAAGGCATGTTTGATATCAGCGAAAAGCCAAAACTGGTCGAGAAAGCGTTCCTGATCGGAGTCTTTCATACTCTGGTCGAGAAAGAACAATCAGCGAGTCTCTTAGATGAGTTAGCGGCGTTGGTAGAAACGCTGGCGATTCCGGTGGCGAAAAAGCAGCTCATTCGAGTGCCGGAGCCGAGTTCACGTTACTTCGTCGGATCAGGTAAAGCGGAGGAGATAGCAGCTCAGGCCCATGACCTCGGGGCCGATGTCATCGTGTTTGACAATGAGCTTCAACCTGCCCAGCAACGGAATTGGGAGGCTCTGGCCAAGGTAGCGGTGATCGATCGACAGGAGGTCATTTTGGATATCTTCGCCCAGCGTGCGCACACGAAAGAGGCGCGGCTCCAAGTCGATCTCGCTCGACTCGAGTATTCATTGCCCCGACTGACGCGGGCCTGGGGTCACCTGGGTCGACAAGCGGGCGGCCTCGGAGCCAAAGGTGAGGGCGAAACTCAGCTCGAGACCGACCGCCGGCTTGTACGCAAACAAATTGATCGGTTGAAGGCAGAGTTGGAACGCGTGCGGTCCCGGCGAGCGACCCAGAGAAAACAACGCCAGCGTTTGCCGCTCCCGCATGCGGCGATCGTGGGGTATACGAATGCTGGCAAATCCTCTCTTTTGCGCCGTCTGACCGGAGCGAAGGTATTGGTGGAGGATAAGCTTTTCTCTACTCTGGATCCGAAGACCCGCCGGATTGATTTGGAAGGTGGCCAAAAGCTCCTATTAACAGACACGGTGGGCTTTGTTCGCAATCTGCCGCATCGACTGGTGGAAGCCTTCAAAGCGACTTTGGAAGAAGCAACACTCGCTGATTTTTTGATTCATGTGCTCGATGCCAGCCATCCGAGAGTTTATGATTTTCATGCGACCACGATGCGCGTTCTAGATGAACTAGGCGCCGATACCAGACGGGTCGTCACCTTCCTCAATAAGGTCGACCGGGTAGAAGATCGCAGCTCACTGCACGCTCTACGGTTACACTTTCCCAATGCGGTTTTCGGCTCTGCTCACACTGGACAAGGGATGGAAGAATTGGTGCATTTATGTGGAGAAATGCTCCGGGAATGGGTTACTAAGGTAGAACTCGCACTCCCGCTTTCGCGGACAGAACTGCTTTCCCTATTGCATCGGACCAGCCGTGTCCTCAGTCTTAACTACGACGACCGATATGCGAACGTGGTGGCGATGGTTTCGCCCAAAGTCTTCGCTCGAGTCGAACCCTTTTTGGTGCGGCGAGAGCCGGAATTCCAAATCGTTTAACAACGAACGACAGCGAACGACAGCGAAGGTCAATGGCGCACGTTGACCAACAACGCGACAAGTCACCTTGCTACCGTTAGTAGTTTACATTCGCCTGGCGTGTTCTGCCGGAGCTGAACCCCAGCCAAAGCTCAGGCCGTCGCAACGATGGCGCCTTCAAGACGGGCTTAGATGAACGCTTACCGTTGACGTTCGTTGTCGTTCGCTGTCAATGTGGACTGGAGCTTGGTTTCGGGAGCGGGGTTGCCGTGCTCGGAGGATTGGATGTCAATTTTGCCTTGGAAGCGTCGATTTTTGTCGTGAGCTTCTGATTGGTAGGATCGAGCTTGAGCGCTCTTTGCCAATAGACCTCAGCCTCGCCCAAATTGTTCAGTGCCTGGTAGGTGTCGCCAACATGTTCGAGAACGACCGGGTCTTCCGGTTTCAACTTTTCCAGGGCACGGAGCAGCTCGGTCAGCGCCTTAGCATACTCTCCGGTATGATAATAGTACCAACCAAGACTGTCGATGTACGCGCCATTGTCGGGTTGCAACTCGAGCGCCTTCTTAATCATCAGACCGGCCTCATCGAGATTCATGCTTCGGTCGACGTACATGTACCCCAAATAATTGTAAGCTTGCGCCGCTTTGGACGGGTCAAGTTCGATACATTGCTTAAAGAGCCCGGCGGCCTTATCGATCAAGTTCGATTGCTCAGCGGCTACTGCATAATTAAAGTAGAAGGCGGCATCCAGAACCTCAGGTTGGGAGGTCTTTGCTTCCTGTAATGCTGCTTCGTAGATCGGTAGAGCATCGGGATATCGTTTAGCAGTACTCAAGGCCACGGCCAGACTGTAGGTCATCTGTGGTACCGGAAACCGATGGCGAGCCTGTTGAAGCGTTAGAATCGCATCGTCGAATTTTTTGAGCTCCAACTGCATTTCAGCGGTGTGCAAATAGTTTTCGGGCTGATTGGGAGCCAGGAGAATTGCTTGCTCATAATTACTGAGGGCGCGCTCGAGATTCCCCCCCTCCTGATACAAACGGGCAAGAAATTCATAACTTTCCGGGCGCAAGGAATTCGTCTTGATCATTTCTTCCAAGGCGCGAATCGCTTCGTCTCGCTGGCCGGTCTTGAGAAAGCTTTGAGCAAGTTTATAGCGGATTTCGGTGTTACCCTGGCTGAGTTCGAGGGCCTTCAAATAGGCGGTGATGGCGTTCGGGACTTCACTAATCTCGACGTAATCGTCACCCACTTTCGAGAGAACATCGATATCCTCTTTGGCCAACGAAATCGCCTTCTTCAGGTACGGTTCGACTGCGGCAGAATGATTAGTTTGGAACGCGCCTTTTTCGTTGGAGTAGAGACGAATACTTAGATCGGCCAGAGTGAGCCAGGTTGCCGGGTCTTGACTCTCCAATTTTTGCGCCCGTTGGAGAATGGCCTCCGCATTCTTCTTGCGATTTAGAGCGAGATTAACCTCAAACAAGGTCTGATAGGGAGCCAAACGATCCGGAGCCAAACGCAGAGCCTGGTCGGCATACGGGAGCGCGAGATCCGGTTTTCCGAGTCTTTGCAGATAGATATCGGCGAGGTTGAGGAATGCCTGCACCTCATCGGGACGAGCTTTGATGAGATCTTTCAACAGATCGAGCGCGGAAGGAACTTCCTCACGCTTGACGTATTCGTTGGCTACCCGGATCGCGATCTGGGGATTACCCCCCGGATCGAGTTGCAACGACTTGGTATAAGCCTCCAGAGCCGAATCGTAATCGCCATCCTCTTCCAGGATTAGGCCTTGCATGAAGGCGGCTTCGGCATCCGCTTTCTTCTCGGAAGACTTGGAAAGCGACTGATCCGGAGTTGACGGCCGGGCATCGAAGAACAGGTTCTGATCTGGGTCGCGATTCTTCGGCGCAGGCTTGTTCGGCTGGGCAGTCGCGCCCAAAACCGCGCTGGCAGTCAGTGCAAGACTGCTACACCAAAGACAGAAAGAGCGCACTAAACATGGAGATCGGAGCCGATTATTCACCGGTGTACCCGCTGACTCCGATCTTGCCATGGAGTCAACCTAAAGATTAGGACTTGTACCGCAAACGCTTCTTGTGGCGATTCTCCTTCATCCGTTTGCGTCGTTTGTGCTTAGCAATTTTGGCTTTCCTTCTTTTCTTTAGGGAACCCATAACGAGGTACGATCACGCTGGTATTGTTGGTTGCCGGACCAGCAGCCGGAGTTAAACGCTCAACTAACTTCTCTAATAAACAACTTTATTCAACGGGTACTCGATGATGCCCTCGGCGCCGAGTAGCTTAAGTTCCGGGATGATCTCGCGCACGACGGTTTCGTCGATAACGGTTTCGATCGCGACCCAACCTTTCTGAGCCAAGGGCGAAATCGTGGGATTCCTCAGCGCGGGCAGGCGCACGAGAAGATCACTCAGCTTAGATTCTTCCAAATTCATTTTCAGCCCCACCTTGTCTCGGGCGTTGAGGGCTCCTTGCAGTAGCAGAAAGATTCGTCGGAGTTTCGTCTCCTTCCAGGCGTCCTGCATCACCGCGTGGTTCGCGATCACCTGCGGGTAAGACTCCGTGAGTACTTCAAGGATCCGCAGATTATTAGCCTGCAGCGACGCGCCGGTTTCCGTGATCTCTACAATTGCGTCGACTAACTCGGGCACTTTTACCTCGGTTGCTCCCCAGCTAAATTCAACCGCGGCCTCAACTCCGTGCGCCTGCAAAAAACGCCGAGTGATGCCAACCGCCTCGGTGGCGATCCGCTTGCCTGCCAGGTCCTCAATCCGCTGAATTGGGGAATTCTCCGGTACTACGAGGACCCACCGGGTTGGACTCGAGCTTGCCTTGCTATAGATAAGATCGCCGAGCACCGCCACGTTAGAACCATTTTCCTCGATCCAGTCTTTGCCGGTGATCCCGCAATCGAGGAAGCCGCGCTCTACATACCGGCTAATTTCCTGAGCCCGCAGCAGCCGAACCTCCAATTCGCGATCGTCGATTGCCGGTTTATAGGATCGCTTATTAAGCGTGATTCGATAGCCGGCCTTCGCAAATAGTTCCAACGTAGCCTCTTGGAGGCTTCCGGAGGGTAATCCGATGCGAAGTTTGTTTTGGCTCATCAAATAAAAAGGGGCGTTTACGTACAGGCAACTTCCATCACAAGCCAGAAAATTCTTTTGGAAATCAGACGTTTTTTAGATGCGCGGTATCCGAGACCGTGGTTATCAGAGAGAACATTCGTATGGCACTGAATACTCAACTTCTTACGCGGGCCGCGACGGAAGCGCGCGGATTGGCAATGGACGCAGTCCAAGCGGCTAATTCCGGTCACCTTGGCTTACCTTTGGGCGATGCGGAGATGGGCGCGGTTCTATTTGGGCGGGCGTTGCACTATTACCCGGATGATCCTCGTTGGCTTGGTCGAGACCGATTCGTTCTGTCCGCCGGGCATGGCAGCATGTTTTTGTATGCTTGGTTGCATCTTTCCGGCTTTGATATCTCGATCGACGATATCCGGAATTTTCGGCAACTGCATAGCAAGACGCCGGGACACCCCGAATTTGGCGATACACCAGGGGTAGAATGTACCACCGGGCCGCTCGGACAAGGAGTCGGAAACGCAGTCGGCATGGCGGTTTCGGCCAAGATGGCGGCTGCCCGTTTTAACACCGCCAAGCACGCGATTTTTAATCATAAGGTGGTGTGCATTGCCGGGGATGGCTGTCTTCAGGAGGGTGTATCTCATGAAGCCTCGGCATTTGCTGGGCACTACAAGCTCGACAACTTGATCCTGATCTACGACTCCAACTTAGTCACCCTCGATGCGATGGCAAAACTCTCGCAGAGCGAGGATACGGCACAGCGTTTTGCCGCCTATGGTTTTGACGTACAACAAGTCGACGGTCACAACATGGAGGAGTTTCTCGCCGTGTTCGAGAAGGCAAAAGGGGCGACCAGTGGCCGGCCGCAATTCATCGTTGCGCACACCATTGTCGGGAAAGGGATTCCGGAAGTTGCCGGTACCAGCAAGGCGCATGGCGAGGCCGGCGTCAAGTTTGTGGATGCGGCTCGGAAAGCTTTGGGTCTGCCGGACGAAAAATTCTACGTCTCTCCTGAAACCAGAAACTATTTCGCAGAACACAAGCAGACGCTAAAGAAAGCGTATGACGCGTGGCAAAAAATGTTCCGTGATTGGCGGGAAGAGAATCCAAAATTGGCGGCTCTTCTTGAACAAGGTGTCAAGCATGAAATCCCCCATGATCTGTTGCAGCGTGTTCCGGAGTTTCCTGCCGACGCGAAGATCGCCACACGCAAAGCCGGAAGCGAGGTGTTACAACCACTTGCCCAGGCCATGCCGTTGCTTATTGGTGGAAGCGCCGACCTATACGGTTCTACCCTTAACTACATAGAATCTGACAAAGATTTTAATCCGGAAAACTGGTCGGGAAGGAATATCAGGTTTGGAATCCGTGAGCATGGAATGTGCGCGATCCTAAATGGTATCGCCTATGACGGAATTTTCCGGCCGTCCGGAGCGACATTTCTGGTATTCGCTGACTATTGTCGTCCATCCATCCGTTTGGCCGCGCTCGCCAAGCTACCGGTGATTTACATTTTTACGCACGATTCGGTCGGCGTCGGTGAAGATGGTCCCACTCATCAGCCGGTAGAAACGGTCAGTGGCTTGCGGGTTATTCCGAATTTGGACGTATATCGCCCAGCCGACCCAGAGGAATGCGCGGCCGCATTTGTCGCTGCCCTCGAACGGACCAATGGACCAACGTTGCTGGCGTTGACTCGCCAGGTTTTACCGAATCTGGTAGAGATATCGGCCGACCATCGGCG
>WNFP01002269.1_pt1 | contig 15333 bp, 16 predicted proteins | sample 5400201 | NCBI WGS metagenome assembly WNFP01 (sample SAMN13153355, study PRJNA577476) | soil metagenome | isolation source: 115 cm saprolite under Madrone tree | place: USA:California | collected 2016-06-14
TAAGTGTTGCAGTCGCAGGATCAGAGTTGGTCATCGCTTCAGACAAGATTCGACCATCTGACTGCCGAAGCGAGGTAATTCCGAGAATGTGCAGGATCGTCGGAGCAAGATCGACATTGCCGCTTGGCAAATCATCCGCTTCACCACGGCGAAAGTCCGGGCCGGCGGCGATCAGCGTGTTGTGCATGTCGAACCGGCTGAGCGTGGCGTGTGTCCCCTTCCCTGCTGCTCGTTGCCAATCGGCGTCAATCATCCCGGGAACGCCGAATTGATTTCTCGAATTGTTCCAGCGGAAAGCCATCACGACATCAGGCGCATGGTCGTTTTGAATCATCGCTTGCTCGAGGACGAACGTTCCTTGCAGCGGCTTTCGAGTGAAAATAACTCCGGCAAAATCTGATTGCTGCAAAAATTCAACCAGACGGCGCGTCAGCGTCTCGTCTTGTCCGATGACATAAAAAAGAACGCTCCCGCCGTTCCCGGCCAGCATGATATCGCCCGTTTTTGGCTCGTCGGTGAATTGGGTCTTCGCCCTGAAACCGGCGTCGTTCAAAATTTTTCGCAAATCGATCGAACGCCTGATCGTGGAAAAGCCATGATCGGAGACGACAAACAGATCTGTTGTTTCACGTGCTTTTTGTCGGTCCAACGCCGATAGAACGGCCGCGAGGTTTTCATCAGCGGACTTGATCGCGGTGAGCGCCGCTGGTGCGCCGGGCGCGGACTCATGCTGCGTAAGATCTGGCTCGCCTAACCAAAGAATCGAAAGGGTTGGCACACCGTCTTTCAAAAGAAAATCGGTCACGGCTTTCGTTGTCCAGGCGTCCTGTTGAACATGGCCGGATGGAAACGGACCCAGCACGTCGGTGATCGGACCGAGTGCATCGCCTGGCAACGATTTGCCCGCAAACAACGTGACGCTGCTTGATCCCCTCACCTTCATCCTCTCCCCTTCGGCAAGGGGAGAGGCGGACTCGCTAGGCTTGCTAGAGCCGCGTGGAACGTGTCGATCAAGCAAGAGCCCGACAGTCTTTGCAGCTGCGATGACGCTGCACCCTCCTGCGCGTTGGATGAATTCGGCGATCGTTGGGACAGAAATGTATTTTCCACCCGAAAGATCATCACCTTTGTTCACTACGGATGGAATCTCGACATCGATTGCGTGGCGGGGATCGATCTCCGGGCGATACACATGATTCGCAATGATGCCGTTCTTGCCTGGATAAACACCGGTAACAATCGCTGTTCCGTTTACCATCGTCGCGCTGGGATAAACGGAATGATGATTGCGAAAAGTGACCCCCTCGTGCGCGAGCTTCCAAAGTGCCGGCGTATTTTGCTCGCTGATGAAATCCGGCCGCATTCCGTCCCAGACGACGACGACGACGTGATGCGATTGATTCGATACCTGTGCCGCGGATCCAAGCGTGCAAAGCCCGCACGCGATCGTCAACAAGACCGATAATTCCAGCCTCGGTTTAATGCAGCGCGTTCGCATTCTAGGTATGCGGGAGTTGCGCCGACTTCGTGCGGTTGGTAATCAATAGCAAGGAAGTGATTCCGCTCGCGAACGCTAAGGCAGCGCCGAGCAGCATGACCGTGCGGAAACCCTGCACGAAAGATTCATCAATCGAGCGACGAACAGCCTGCTGCAGTGGCGGCCCAAGATCTTCTGGAACCGCTGCGGCCGCAAGGTTGATTTGTTGATCAGCGAGCGCGCTTTGCACCGATGTGGGCAGCTTGAGCTTGGATAATCGGAAATCAAGCGAACGACTGAATACGTTCAACATTACAATGCCGAATACCGCGATGGCGAGCAAACCGGCTACGCGCGAAACGGCGTTGTTGATCCCCGATGCGATGCCTACCCGATTTCGCGGGACGGAGTTCATGACAACAGTAGTCAGCGGCGCGACGCTCACGGCCATTCCTAGACCAAGCACAGCGGCTGCCGGGAAAAACGTGCTCCAGTAGTGCGCGCCGACTCCTGGAACAGCAAAAAGAGCAAAGCCGATCGCGGAGATCGTGGGGCCGAGGACCAGTGGAAGTTTGCCGCCATAGCGTTCGACGAGGCCGCCAGACCAACGCGATAGAAGAAACATGATCAAAATAAACGGAAGCAACGCAGCACCCGCAGCCGTGGCTGTGTAGCCTTGCACTTGGATTAGGTTTAACGGCAAGAAGAAAAGCGTGCCCCCGAGCGCGCTATAAAGAAGCAGCGTCAATAAATTTGCCCCGGTGAAATCGCGCGAGCGAAAGAGCGCAAGCGGCAACATTGGATTTTTTGTGCGTGCTTCGACCAGTAAGAGCACCATCAGAAAAAAACCGCCACCTGTCAGTGCCGCGACCACGGCGGGGTGACCGAAATGCAACCGCGAGGATTCGATCAAGCCATAAACAAGCGATCCAAGACCGATGGTCGCGAGCGCTGCGCCCAACCAGTCGAGCCGTTCCTTTTGATTTTCATCCCGACTTTCGGGAACTTGGGATAGCGATATAACCAAGACGACCGCCGCCAACGGCAGATTAATAAAAAAGACCGCGCGCCATGATACGTGCTCAATCAACCAGCCGCCGAGAACCGGACCGATCGCCGCAGTGATTGCAGTAAAACCGGACCACGTCCCGATTGCATGGCCGCGATCTTCATCACGAAAAGCCGCGCTAATGATGGCGAGACTTCCCGGCACCAGAAGAGCGCCGCCAGCGCCTTGCATCGCGCGTGCGAAGATCAACTCACGGACGTTAGGCGCGAAACCGCACCACGCTGAAGCGAGGGAGAAAATTGCGACGCCGGCCATGAAAATGCGACGCCGGCCGTAGTAATCTCCCAATGATCCTCCCATGAGCAATAATGCGGAAAGCAGAAGCGAGTACGATTCGACGACCCATTGCACATCAATGACAGTTGCACGCAGACTTTGCTGCAACGCTGGCAGCGCTACGTTGACAGCGGTCCCGTCAATGAACGCCAGGCTCGACCCTAAGATTGTCGCTGCGAGGATCCATGGCCCTGAACCCCGTGCGCACGGCGCGACTGCGGTCCTCGAACGAATCAGGACTTCATCACAGGGCTGTTGAACGAAAGTTGCCATCTCGTGTCAGATTGCCTTGTCAGGCGCAGTTCACATTGACGCTGCGAGAATTTTCGCACTTTCCCAAGCGTAAAATGAAAATCGCAATCTTAGTACTTACGCTAGCACCGCTCGCCGTTGCTTGTGGCGGCGAACTGATTCCGACTGCAGTTGGAACCGGTTGGCGATACAACATGACGGAAGAAGTCGGCAAAGGCCTCAATGTTCCCAATGCAAAACCAGATGCTGACGGCAAGATTCGCCAGCCGGTCTTATATCGCATCGACGGAACGGAGAACATTGATGGGAAAGATCTCTTCAAGTTCGAAATGCATAGGGCCAGCGCGATCACCAACACCGACCTTCTTAGTATTAATGAGCAGGGAATCATTTGCTGGGCACGGATTAATCTGGATGGCGAACTAGTTAAGTTTAATCCGCCGCAGACGATGATCGCCGCTCCGCTTAAGAAAGGCGCTGGCTGGGATTTCAACGGACAGGCCAGCGAACTGAAAGTGCATCAGCACTACGAGGTGCTCGGGGAGGAAGACGTCAAAGTGTCGGCGGGCGAATTTCACGCGTTTCATATTCGTGGAGAGCAAACGTCGCCGAGCTCGATGACAATTGATCGCTGGTTCGCGACCGGCATTGGAATCGTAAAGGACGTGACGACAATGCGCGCTGCCAAGGGCGATTTGCTCCAGCGCATCTCTCTGGAGTTGGTGGAACAACCCAAAATCATTGCTCGGCCCGAAGTGAAATCGGACGCAATCCCGAAGCAGCTTTCGGTGAGTCTTGCAAAGGAGCGGTTCGGCAAAGCAATAACGACTTTTTCCTCGAGCACGTCGGAAATCTATGCGCGCTGGCAGGGGCACCGGTTACGACAAGGCGCAAAGGTGAAGGCTGTGTGGATCGCAGAGAACATCGGCGAAGATTTCCCTCAAGATTACAAGGTGGATGAAGCCTCCGCCGTTACTGAAGCCCCGAGTGCACACGGCGCGTTTACGATGACACGACCCGAAGACGGTTGGGCGCTCGGCGATTACCGCGTGGAATTCTACGTCGACGACGTCTTAGTGGATACAGTGAAACTAAAGATTGCGGAGTGACGGCTGGATTGCGACGTGAAATTCACTTGTCTGGGGAGCACACGCTGCCAGCCTGTAGTTGCCGGCAGCCCTGTTGGCAACATCTTTGTACACGTAGTTGCGAGGTAACGCAGGAATTCCCCGGTCTCGGCAAGCTGCCGAGACCTGCAGGCTAGCAGCCTGCGCTCCCCAGAAACCAGATCGCCACTTTGACAGACGCGCTACCCGCAAAAATTTACTGAATCCAAAGCAACCCGCTGCTGCATCGTAATTAGAGAAATCAAAGTTGTATGAAGAAGATTACGATTGTTTTTCTCGGGGCCTGTTTCGTTCTGGCGGCTGGCTGCCGCTTGGTAGGAATTCAAGGCAACGGCCATATAAAAACGGATGAACGCCCAGTCAGCCCGTTCGCCAATATCGATGTGAGAGGCGGCTTCACGATCGAGTGGCAAACTGGAGCGCCCAGCCTCCGAATCACGACGGACGAAAATCTGCTTACGTACATCGATAGCAACGTTTCCGCTGACACACTCCACCTGCGCACGCGCGAGCAGCTCCGACCGACACATGGGATCCGAGTGGTCATCTCAAGCCCAATGCGGACAGGAGCTAGGATCAGCGGCGCGGTAAAACTTACTGCGAAGCAGTTGACCGGCCCACGATTTGCATTGGAATCGCGCGGCGCGTGCCAGGTCTCGCTCGACGGAAACGTTGACGAACTCCTGGCGGATATGACTGGCGCAAGCGAGTTAGCAGCCGGTTCGTTGCAAACCAAAACTGCTGAAATCTCAACGACGGGCGCAGGTGACGCGGAGATCGCAGTTGCTGAGACGCTGAAAGTGGCCATCACTGGTGCAGGCAAAGTCAGCTACTCCGGCCACCCTCCGACGATTGAGAAACACATCACCGGCGCCGGCTCCATTCGCAAAAAAGATTGACGCGCAATCGTTGTAGAGGCGTTCGCCGCGGCGAACGCCCGAGTGGCGAAGTGCTTGACATAAGCACGTCAACAAGGATTCTCTGCAGCGGGGAAATGGAATAGTGATGTCGCTGGAAACCGGAGGAAGGAGATTAATGATTCGCGGACTCTTTTTCATTTTTGCACTCCTGGTTCTGGTCAGTCCGGCCAAGGCCAGGGATGAACGATCGATCAAGGACCTGAGCAAAGCGCTGGCAGGGCTCGCGGCTGATGTCGATCCGGCCGAGGCCGAGCTGCTATCGGTAACGGCACATACTAAAGCGCGCAGTCTCGCGCGGGAATATCGCGTCGCTCTCAACCCGGAGTTTACGGTGTTCCTAGTCAACGTCGGCCTGCGAAAACGCGGTTGGTGCGGTCACTGGGCCCAGGACATCGGCGCGCGCTTGAAAGAACTCAAGCTCAAGACGCTCGTGCTTCACTGGGGTGTAGCTTTTGATCATACCTCGAGCGAGAACAATTGCCTGGTAGTGACTGCGCGTAATCAGCCTTTCCAGGATGGAATCATTCTCGATGGTTGGCGCAGGGCCGGCCGATTGTTCTGGTGTCCGGTCGTAAAAGACGACGAGTACGAAGTGGAACAGCACTACGGCCATTCCGGGATTACGCAGTGGAAAGAAAACATGCAATGGAGCGCCTGGCTGCAGGATAAAGAGACCAGCGACAACAAGTCGAAAACAACTGCTGCGTCACGCTGAATCTTTTAGCAGAATCGATGCTCCCAGGAACGTTTCCTCCTACTCGGCGGCTGGCCGCTAAGGATTCGTGTGTTCGAGCGCCACGGCGAAGGGATGCAACTCTGCCGTCATTAGTCCGGCCGCGACGGTGGGATCGGCTTCCATGAATGCGCGCGCGGCTGCTTCATCGGATGCCCTAAAGATCGCAATGCCAAACGTCTTGTCACCTGGCTCTTTTGTGCGTCCAGCCAGGATCAACTGACCGGATGTTATCGCTTCCTGGAATCGAGCGAAATGCCGCTCCAGGACTGCGTTGTCCTCTTTCGTCCAGTTCTTGTCGTCGTACAAACGCGGCACGAGTCTTAGCACATAGATAAACTCTTTCGGCTTGCCAAGTTCGCGAGTCTGCGCGTTCAACGGATGGCTCATCGCGCAAGTGCAAACGAGCAACATGAATAGTTGGCAGGATCGGTTCTTCATATCGTGGTGCGTCACGTTGCGCCCTTGGCGGACTTTGTGCGAGATTTCTTTGCTTGAATTCTAAATTTGTTCTTCGTCGGCGACTCCGAAAGCGTTCGCGAGGAACCGGCCTCCCTTTTCCTGCTTTCCTGGTTTCCCGATTCGTAGATTCTTAGTGGGTGGCAAAATTTGTTCTAATCGGTTCCGGACTCGCAGGTGGATTGCTCGCTGCGTATTTGGGGCGGCGCGGATACGAGGTAGATCTCTACGAGCGGCGCGCTGATCCGCGCGAGGGCAACATCTTCGGTGGGCGTTCAATCAACCTGGCAATTTCGACCCGGGGCATTCATGCGCTCGAACAGCTCGGCATCGCTGATGAAGCATTGCAACACGCGATCCCGATGCGTGGCCGGATGATTCATCCCGCAGGCATGGGAGCGCGCACCATTTTCAGTCCGTATGATGTCGATCCGAAAAACTGTATCAACTCAATCGGACGCGGCGCGCTCAACACAACCGTCATCGAAGCAGCGCAGCGGTATCCGAACGTGCGCGTCTACTTCAATCACAAATGCACCGATGTCGATCTCGACTCTGCGACCGCCCATTTGGAAACTTCTCCTGCAGCGGCAGACGCGTCGCCTGCAAATTCCGACAGTCAAATCATCTCCGTACACGGTGACGCGGTGATAGGCGTCGATGGTGCGTTCTCCGCTGTGAGACAATCGATGCAGATGCAGATCAATCGCTTCGAGTACGACGAGAGTTATCTCCCGCATGGCTACAAAGAATTGACGATCCCGCCTGCGCCGGATGGTTCGTGGCGCATGGAGAAGAACGCGCTCCACATCTGGCCACGGAAAAGGTTCATGATGATCGCGCTGCCGAATCCCGACGGCTCGTTCACGTGCACGCTGTTTTGGGAATTCGAAGGTCCGCGCAGTTTTGCAACCACGAAGACCGATGATGATGTGCGCCAATTTTTCGAAGAAGAATTCCCCGATGCGGTGCCGCTGATGCCAACACTGCTCGAAGACTTCAAGAACAATCCGACCGGCTCACTCGTGACCATCCGCTGCGCGCCTTGGTGTTACAAAGACAAGGTGGCGCTCGTCGGCGACGCCGCACACGCGGTCGTCCCTTTCTATGGCCAGGGCATGAACGCTGCCTTCGAAGATTGTGTCGTGCTGGACGAATGCCTGGAAAAATTTCCCGACAATCACGAGCGCGCATTTGCCGAATATTTTTCCCGGCGCAAAGAAAACGCCGACGCGCTCGCTGACCTTGCGATCGGAAATTTCATTGAAATGCGCGACAAAACCGCGTTACGCGCCTTTCGCGCGAAAAAAAAACTCGATCACGTCCTCGAAGTAGCGCTACCCGGAATTTATCTGCCGCTCTACACAATGGTCACATTCACGCGCATCCCCTACGCCGAAGCCGCGCGTCGCGCGCGACTCCAAGATCGGATCGTTTACGCCAGCCTGATCGCTATCACGGCGTTCTTGATTGGGATCCTTGTTCTGTTCGCAGGTTGATCAAAAGCCGGACGGCGACGCCGATGGATTGGTGAAGCTTTGTTCCCCTCCTCTTCCTGCTCGATGTCCGCCGTGATGATGTGGATGCTCATCGGAAGCATCGGAGCCGTCATGTGCGCAGCCGGCCGCAAGTAATGCACAGGCAAAGAGAAGCAGCCGGAGTTTTTCTTTGCGAAAAGCGAACAAAAGAGATCGGTACATATTGAAATGACCGTTTTGCCCGCGGGACGGTTACGCAATTTTTTCGCGCGCCCGGATCGTTGCGATTGCAGCATCGGAGTCTAGACTCCCGTCCATGAGCACCGACCTCGCGCAGCTTGCCGCCGACCGTTACGAAATTGCCGACGCGTTGCATCGCTTCGCGTTCGGCCTTGATCATGGCGACGCGGATTCGCTGGCCTCGACGCTCATGGAAGATTGTGTTCTCGATTTTCGACCAGCCGGCGGGAAACTCGGGCTCGATTTTCCGAAGTTGACCGGCAGGCAGGCGATCGTTGACGCGCTGATTCCGCTACTCGGTCCGCTCGATACCAGTCACACAATCAGCAATCTTCAAATCGAGATCAGCGACGATTCGGCCACACTCTATTGTTATGTGCTGGCGCAACATTTCATGCCCCGGCAAGGTCCGAAGCCGGGCGCGGAAAACGCGCTCCTGATGAATCGCTACGATTGCGAACTGACGCGCGACGGCGAGAAATGGCGTTTCAAACGCATGATAATCGACAACGCGTGGGCGCAAGGCAACCCGGAGATCCTCAACGCGCTGGCAGTGCACCGGCTGCTGAGCACAAAATCGAAACCGCCGAAATAGTCCGGCGCGAGCGCTTGTCCGCCGCGGCGTTGATGCAATCACGATCGAAACAACATCAACGTTAACGGCAAACTTACCGCGATCATGTTCCTCAGCACGCGCACGGATCCCCTGCAGGAAGTGAAACTCGAAGCCTCGCGGGAGCCAGGCGGCAAAATCACTCAGATTGAAATCTCCTTCCCCCTCCCGAAGCCGGATGTTCAGGGCGAATGAGACTGCGTCGTCCCAGTTGGCTGTAAGATGAACTTGACTGTGTAAAGCAGTCGAGTTTAACTCGCCGAGCATATGAAAGGCAGTGTGCCGGTTCTTGATGTGTTGTTTCCCAGCGTGCGGGCAACAATGCTGCGCTTGCTCTTCTGCAGTCCGCCAAGGCAGCGCTATGTCCGCGAGTTGATGAGCTTGAGCGGACTGGCTCTTTGTACTGTTCAGGATGAGCTGCGTAAAATGAGCGTCCTGGGTCTTGTGACTAGCTGGTCCAATGGCTATCGGCGCTATTACAAGGCTGATCAAGGGCATCCACTCTTTGCACCTCTGCTTCGCATCGTACAAACCAGTGAACACCTTCCAGCCGCAAAACATGTCGTGTTGCACCGGAAGACGTCTGTGCGAGTACCGAACAAGCGGCAGCAGCGACGTGTAACAGAGCTGGCAGCTGATCGACCACCAAAATGGGGAATATTCTCACACCAGACGCGCCGCAATACTTGACTGCTTAAAGCAGTCGAGTTATTCGATTTGCTTGTAATCCCCTGTTCGTGCGCTCGGTGCTGGTTCGCTTAGTTGGCCGTTGACGCAATCGTGTGGCGTGTGAATTTGATTAACCTCTCCGACACGTTCAACCACAACATCAGCACCCAAAAAATATGAGTGATACATACGTTCCACTGATCAGTTCCGGCGTTGCCGGACCACTTGGCGTTCTGCATCTCCCGCGGCTTTGGCAGAAGGTCTCTCTTGAGGAAAAGGGCAAACTTGCATCCGACTATCCTGGCGTCGGCAAAGGTTTCGATGCAATGACGCTTGCTGTGGTCGGACTCGAAGAGCAGGCGGTGAGAAATTACATCAAACAAAATAAGCCGACCTATCCCGAATTCGAGGCGTGGGTGAAGAAGAATGCCAAATCATTAAATCGCGACGCGATCGAAAAACACAACGCTGCGGTGCGTCGTTACAATCACGATGACGAAACGCGCCGCGGCATTCTGGGCGCATGCGGCATGGCCGATGACGCTTCTGCCCCGAAAGACGCGGCGAACCTGAATAATCTCGACGACTGGTACGAATTCCACCGAGCGGTGCTGGCATAAGTTTTATTTTTACCGATTTGCGACGAGGCGGTCGCCGCGGCGACCGCCGCTACAACTGCGTTGACGTGAATGCTCGCGGCGCGGAGCATGTTGAAATGGCACACATTCAAACAGAAATAGCACCGCGCTTTCGCAAGACCGCCGAGACTTTCACCGCCGGGGCGAAGACGCTGCCGCAACGCTATTTTGTTTCACCGGAAATTTTTGCGCAGGAGCAGGCCGAGATTTTTTCACGGAATTGGCTGCTCGTCGGGCATAAGAGCCAATTGAAAAAGTCGGGAGACTTTTTCCTAGTCACGATTGCAGGCGAGAGCCTGATCGTGGTCAGAGATCAGAAGTCAGAGATCAGAGCGTTTTATAATGTGTGTCGGCATCGCGGCACGCGACTGAAAGAGGACACATGCGGACACACGTCCGCGATTCAGTGCCCGTATCACGCCTGGACCTACGCGCTCGATGGCCGATTGATTGGCGCGCCGCACATGGATGACGTGGCTGGATTCGATAAGGCGGATTACTCGTTGCATCGAGTGAACCTCGGGCTTTGGCAGGGATTCATCTTTGTGAATCTGGCAGAAGCAGGTGCCCTCACCTCAATCCTCTCCCAAAGGGAGAGGCGAAAGCAAGACAGCTTCGTTTCATTGGAAGATTGGTTCGCGCCGCTGAAGGGAAAATTTTCGCACTGGAACATGTCGATCTTGCAACCTGCGAAACGGATCGAGTACGACGTGCGCGCGAACTGGAAGTTGATGTTCGAAAATTATTCGGAGTGTTATCACTGCCCCGGGGTGCATCCGCAGCTGCAGAAAGTTTCACCGTACGATTCGGCGGAGAACGATCTGCGGGAAGGGCCGTTTCTCGGCGGATTTATGAAGATCAATCCGGGCAAGAGCCTGACCATGAGCGGAAACGCGTGCGCGGCGTTCGTCGGCAAGATCGAGAATCTGCAGCAGGTTTTCTATTATTCGATGTTCCCGAACATGCTGCTCAGTCGTCATCCCGAATATGTGATGGTGCATCAACTCTGGCCGCAGTCGTCGGGGCGAACGTTGATCGTCTGCGACTGGCTTTTTCACCCGGACGCGTTCCGAAAACATTTCAATCCACAGGACGCGATCGAGTTTTGGGACATGACCAACAAACAGGATTGGCACGTGTGCGAGCTGAGTCAGCAAGGTATTTCCTCGTGCGCGTACGAACCCGGCCCTTACTCTGCGCGGGAAAGTATTCCCGCAGCATGGGACGAGTATTATCTGCGACAGATGCGCTGACAGTCTGGGCTGGCTAGAGGTGCGCCAGAATTTTCGTCGCCACGGCTTTTTCTTGTTCGAGAGCGGCGGTTGCGGGCAGACCGTGAATCCCAATTGTGATCAACATGTCGCCTTTGAGGATGTTCAATATATCGAGGCCGCTCTTGTCATGATAGAAAATGGCCTTCTCCCCCAATCCACCGACTTTTGTCGATTTACCGCCGTTCGGAGGAAGCACGGAAAACATTGTCTTTGTAAGGTCCGGCGGCGCATCTCGCCCAGCGACGAGCAGGTCGAGCACAAGTGCTTTGTCGCACTTCACTGCATGATAGCTCCAGTCCGACTCGTAGAAACCGTCGGCACCTTCCTTGTTTCTTCCTTTCGCATCTTTGACTGGCACTCCCAAAATCTTTTCGGCTTCGGCCTTGGTGATTACCGTTGAGACATCGACTTTTTCTCCGGCGAATGCAGAACACGTGCTGACAGCGATAGCTGTCCCGATAGCGACATTAATGAGTTTGCGCTTCATGAGATTACCTCCGGCGCACTGAGTTAATCATCCTCGAGACCGACTGGGAATCTCAACCATTGACCCAGAGAAAATGAACACCCATGGCGGACGCTTGCAGAAGCTATTCCGATCGAACTTCTCGATTTTACTGGTTTCCTGATTTGCGTCCCCTTTGTAGTCTTTGGAGATGCCGCCGCTGACATATGCCAGTTATCTCGATCTGGAGAAACTGCTTTCGCTTCAGAAGCCGCGCTCAAGTCCGCCGGAACATGATGAAACGCTGTTCATCATCATCCATCAAACGTACGAGCTCTGGTTTAAGCAGTTGCTGTATGAGTTCGAAAAAATAAACCGCGATTTTTCGACGGGCGATCTTTTCGGCGCCATTCACACCTTCAAGCGCGTGCGCACAATCATGAAGGTGCTCGTGGCGCAGGTGGACATTCTCGAAACAATGACGCCATCGTCGTTCTCAAGTTTTCGTAATCGGCTGGAGACCGCATCGGGTTTTCAATCTGTGCAGTTTCGGGAAATTGAATTCGCGCTTGGATATAAACGATCATCGACAGTTGCGTACCTGAAGCCGGATTTTCCGGGGTACGATCGGCTGCAAAAATTGCTCCACGAACGTAGTATGGTCGATCACTTCTACGATTTTCTCGCGATGCGGGGAGCACAGATTCCCGCCGACTTGATAAATCGCGATGTCACGCAACCAAACGGACCAGACGAGCGTGTGCAGAAGGAAACCCTTCGCCTCTACAAGCAGTCGCCTGAATCCTCGATCCTGTTCGAATTGATGACCGATTTCGACGAAGGGTTGCAGGAGTGGCGTTATCGGCACATCAAGCTGGTCGAGCGGACCATCGGTGCGAAGAAAGGCACCGGCGGATCACCGGGCGTGCCGTTTCTGAAAGAGTCGCTATTCAGGCCGGTCTTCCACGATTTGTGGGCGATCCGGCATGAACTGTGACGAGTTTAAGAAAACGCTCGACGCCCAACATCCAACGTCAAACTCAAAGGCCGAGAAATTCGCGGGCCGTACCGGAAAGCAGTTGCGCTTTTTCTTTGACCGGAAGTTTCATCGATTCAATGAGCTGACCCGGATTCGCTTCGCCCAGCGGGAAAGGATAATCGGAGCCAAGTGCGACGCGTTCCGCGCCGAAAAGTTTGATCAGCATCCTCAGGGCGTCGGCGTCGTGAACGAGTGAATCGACATAGAACCGCGCCGGACGTGCGTCGTTCGCCAGATATTTTCGCGGATTCGTTTGGTTGTCGATCGCGACCAGGTCCGGGCGAACATGGAACCCATGCTCGATTCGACCGATTGTTCCTGGAAACGCGCCGCCGCCATGCGAAAAGGCAACGCGCAAATTCGGAAAACGCTCGAAGACGTCGCCGAATATCATCGAGCAAATCGCGAGCGAAGTTTCGGCCGGCATCCCGACAAGCCACGGCAGCCAATATTTCGGCATTCGATCCGCGCCCATCATGTCCCAGGGATGAACAAAGATCGCAGCATTGAGTTGTTCGGCCGTTTTCCAAACAACGTCGAGAGATGGATGGTCGAGGTTGCGACATTGAGGACCGTGACAATGGTCATTCGGATCGACGTGCGTGCCGATCTCGACACCGCGCAAGCCAAGCTCGCGGACGCAACGCTCCAATTCGCGCGCGGCGAGATCGACATCTTGCAAGGGAATTGTCCCGAGCCCTGCGAAGTTTTTTGGATGAGCGCGAACAACCTCCGCGATGTGATCATTCAACATTCGCGAAAGATCGAGCGCGTCCTGCGGTTTCGCCCAATAGCTAAACATCACCGGCACCGTTGAGAGGATCTGCATCGAAACCCGGACGCGATCCATATCCTCAAGGCGGCGTTCGGGATTCCAGACGTTGTCGGTGATTTCACGGAATACACGATCGCCCATCATCATGCGTGCACTGCATTCGTCACGGTGTTCCAGGTGGATGAATCCCGGGTAACCGTACTTTTTGTCCAAGTCCGGCCAGTCGCGCGGCAAAATGTGAGCGTGCAGATCGATCTTCACTCGCGAAATTGTAGGGCGTTTGTACCAAACGCCAACCCGGGCGGCGTCTGACACAGACGCCCTACAGTGATGTCATCGGTTGCGGCTTCTCGACTTTCGCTCCGCAGTTTTTGCAAGTGCGGCGTGCATCGTCATCCCAAAAATAAACCATCGCCTGGCTGAAATGTTCGACGATGTCCGCGCAATCGAAATGGATGTCTTCTACCAATGCCCCGCAATTTTCGCAGTAGAAAATGACGTGTTCTTTTTCTCCAGGCGGACGGCGCCGCTCGACCACGACACCGATCGTGTCCGGCGGCCGCTGCGGGGAATGCGGAACATTTGGCGGGATAAAGAAGGTTTCGCCTTCTCTGACGATATGATCCACGATCCGATCGCCTTCACGAGTGCGCACCTTAATGTCACCCTTGAGCTGGTAAAAGTATTCCTCCGAATCGACGAGATGAAAATCGTTCCGCGCGTTTGGTCCCTTGATGACCATTACGAAAAAATCCCGGCCGTCGTATAGGTAACGATTGCTCACTGGCGGTTGAAACTTGTCGGCGTTTTGTTTGATCCATTTCTTCAGGTCAATCGGCGCTTGCACAGTTCTCATGGCAAAGAGCGTATTTGGCCATGCGCGAAGCGTCAAACCGAGGCGTTGGCTTGCCAAGACCGTTGTTGGGACCCCATGCCAACGGCAGTCAGTGCGCGACAAAACTACGCTTGTGGACAGAAGGCGCTGCGATACCTTCGGGATGCCATTACGAAACGGCCACGGCGGGGGTTAGAATCGACTTTAGAGTTGAAGTGCCCTGACGAACCCCGCATAAATATCCGCTTTCCATGAACCCGCGCCGTTTGTTCCAGATTGCAGCCGCAAGCCTGGTCGCACTCGTTATATGCAGTTGCGAGGAGTATCCACCCTATGCACCCGGCCTCTATCCCCGCGCCGCGCCCGCAGGTTGGTGGAATGATGAGGGTGTCTCCGGTTCGCCCAAGATCGTTGTGCATACCGGCGAACAAAAAGCTTACTTTTACAAGGGCAAACATTTGGTTGGCGAAACGACTGTTTCCACTGGCAAGCCTGGTTTTTCCACCCCGCCGGGCCACTACACCGTAATTTCGAAAGACGCCGGCCACGTCTCAACCGTGTTCGGCGATTACGTGGATGGTTACGGTAACGTGGTGAAATCAAATATCGATTCGCGGAAGGATTCTCAGCCGAAAGGAACGCATTTTGATGGCGCGCGAATGCCGTATGCGATGTTCTTCCGGGGCGGTTACGCGATGCACCAAGGGTATGTCCCGCCCTTTGCCGCGTCGCATGGGTGCATCCGCTTGCCAGGACAAATGGCGATAAGATTTTTCGAGAACGCTTCCGTAGGAACTCCGGTGACGGTAACGGAGTAAAGCCCGAGGCAGACTCCATTCAGCGCTTTCTTGCCTCATTCGCAAGAAGGTTTTGTGTTAGAATACCCGTGACGGCATGAAGCGAAGCATTATCGATGATCAACGTACCAGCGCGGTGCACTTGAGCACTGAGGAACTGCAACGCTATTCGCGCCACCTTATCACGCCCGAAGTGACAGCTGATGCGCAGCGCAGG
>WNFP01006825.1_pt1 | contig 15327 bp, 11 predicted proteins | sample 5400201 | NCBI WGS metagenome assembly WNFP01 (sample SAMN13153355, study PRJNA577476) | soil metagenome | isolation source: 115 cm saprolite under Madrone tree | place: USA:California | collected 2016-06-14
TCGGTCATGATCAGCGGCGGCGTGGGATATTCGTTGCTGCGAGGTCCCTCGAATATGTTTCCGCCTTCGATCCTCTCGCCGCGCAGATTGCCGGCCTTGCCGGAAACGCCGCACAACTTGTCGAACTTGTCGTAATATGGCTCGAGCTCGTCGTAGGCCACCGCCCAGTCCTGAATTGTCATGTCTTCGGGGATGGCCTTCGCCCCGTAGCGCTCGACGATGCGGCTGCGCGTGAGATGGTCGCTCGGCAAATAGCGCCAATGTTGGCCGCCCCAATGATTGGCAGCCCCGCCGACGCTGTTACCCGGAAGGAACGATCCGAAGCGACGCATGGGCAGCGCCGATTCCGAAGGACGATGGCGGAACGTGACGGTTTCCAGCGCCGGATCCTGGATCAACTCCTGCCGGTAGGAATAGCGCAGTTCGTCGCGCACCGCCGGGAGCGCAAAATTCTCACGCGGTGTGAGATCTTCGCCGCGCTCCAAGCCGACGACTGTGAGCCCTGCTTTGGTGAGTTCGCGCGCTAGGATGCTGCCGGTCCAGCCCATGCCGACCATGACCGCATCGACTTCCTTCAATCGCGTTGTCATCTCTCTTCCCCTCTCACGAGAAATCCGCGATCGATTGCGGCTCGACGACGTAGCGCTTGTTGCGATATTGCTCGATTAGGTGGGAATAGACCGCGGGCAGTCCGGGGAACCCAACCATCTTCCATGCGACCTTGTTGCGGTTGCCGCCGTAGATTGGATCGGCGAAGAAGCCCTCCATGGTGATTTGCAGTAGCGCCTCGAAGAATGGTTTGGCGTCGAAATCGCCGAGCTCGGCCTTGCCCTGTTCCAGCGCCTTGAGCGCATCTTCGCGTTCATTGGCTGCGAGCCGGTCGAAATCCTTGCCGTAGACCTTGTGCGTCCAGGCATTGGTGGCGACGATGCCGGCCGCGAAAAACTGCCGCGGCGTGAGCGGCAGCTGATAGCCGTATTCAGGCTTGGCCTTCCGGAACGGGCCATTGCGGTACATTTTGGCCCCGCCGCCCCAGGCGCTCGCGAGCTGCCGGTCGATGAAGGTGACGATCCCGCAATCGCTGCCGGACGGCGTGAGCTCGTCGGCCGGAATCATGGTGTCGACGGCGGCCGCAAAGAACGCGGCCTCGGCCTGGGTCAGCGTGAGATAGGTTGCCGGTTCGCTCCCAGCCGCGGCAGCGGCCGCCGGAGCTGCTGGCTGCTGCGCCTGCGCGGGAGCGGTTGGGGCGAGACCCGCGGCAACGGCAGTGCTCGCGCCCAACAGGAAATTGCGGCGTGCGATCGGATTGTTATCGTCCGGCGCGTTCTTGTCGGTCATGGCGACCTCCCGTGCTTGCCGCGCCAGAGCTTGATGCTCCATGCGGGGGACGCGGCGTGCGCCGCGTGGGGATTTATCGTCGCCACGCGGCGATTCATCGTGTCGTTTTGAACGAGACTAATCCGATTTTCAGCCGCGTGGGAGGGGGGCGCGCACGGCTCCCGGCTTCAACTAATTTTCGTGGATTCTCGGCCATAAACGCCCGCGATCGCCAGGAACTCGTCCGCCTTGAGGCTCGCGCCGCCGACCAGCGCGCCATCGACGTTGGCGACGTGCAGCAGTTCCTTGGCGTTCGAAGGCTTTACCGATCCACCGTAGAGGATGCGGATGCCTTGCCCCTCCTCTCCCAAGCGCGACCCCAGACGCTGCCGGATGAACGCATGCATGTCTGCGACGTCGGTTGGTGTCGGCGTGAGCCCGCTGCCGATGGCCCAGACGGGCTCGTAAGCAACGACAAGATTTTCGACAGTTGTACCATCCGGCACCGAGCCATCAAGCTGCGTCCCCACCACCGCGAGCGCGCGGCCATCTTCGCGCTCGGCGCGCGTCTCGCCGACGCAGACGATGGCGCAAAGTCCTGCGCGGCGCGCGGCCAGCGCCTTTGCGCGCACATCGGCGTCGGTTTCCCTGTGATAGCTGCGCCGCTCGGAGTGCCCGACGATGACGGCGCTGGCGCCGGCGTCCTTGAGCATTTCGGCCGAAAGGTCGCCGGTAAACGGTCCGCTCGGCTCGGCGTGGCAGTCCTGTGCGCCAATCAGCACTGAAGTCCCTTTCGCCGCCGCCGCCAAAAGAACGAGCAGCGTCGCAGGCGGGCATATCATCAGGTCGACCGCGGTGAGTTTCTGCGCACCTTCGACGATTCGGGTGAACTCCGCCGCCGAAGACCGTAGGCCGTTCATCTTCCAATTGCCCGCCACCAGCGGGCGGCGCGGCGCCCGAACCATTGTCGTTTCCCGCGTTTTCCCGAATCCGGCCAAGCGGTTAGCAGAGCGCTCGCGGACACGCCAGGGGCCGGCTGGTGGCGGCCCGCTCACCCCGCCATATGTTGCGATGCAAAGCCCCCCTCCCTATGATGCAACAACCCGGCCCGCCGCGGGTTCTCTCAATCACGGATGATGCATGCTTCGAGGTCTACGAAAAGCCTCTTCCAACTGGCTCGGCAAGGCGGTGATGGCCGCCGTTGTCGGCTTCTTGGTGATCAGTTTCGCGATCTGGGGGATCGGCGACATTTTCCGCGGTTTCGGCCGCTCGACCGTCGCAAAGATCGGGCGTACCGAAATTACAATCGAGCAGTTCCGGACTCTGTACAACGATCGGCTGCAGCAATATTCACGCCAGTTCGGCCGCCCGATCACCGCAGATCAGGCGCGGGCCACCGGCTTGGATCGCGCGGTGATCGGGCAGATATTCTCGGAGATCCTGCTCGACGAACGCGCACACGCGCTCGGTCTTGCGCTCTCCGATGCGGAGGTCGCCAAGCAGATTACCAACGATCCGGCGTTTCGCGGCCCGAACGGCCAGTTCGACCGTTTTCGTTTCGAGCAAATCATCCGTAATGCCGGCTACACCGAGCCCCGCTTCGTGGCCGAACAGCGCCGTCAGTTGCTGCGCCGGGAGCTCGCAGGCACGATCGCCTCCGGATTGAGCGTGCCGCGGACGCTGGTCGAGGCCGCCAATCGCTATCAGAACGAGCAACGTTCGATCGAATACGTGCTGCTCGACCGCGCGCTCGCCGGCGAGGTTGCGCCTCCTGCTCCGGAGGTGCTCGCGAAGTATTTCGAGGAGCGCAAGAGCCTCTTTCGCACGCCCGAATACCGCAAGCTCGTGATCGTTTCGCTGATCCCGAGCGAGCAGGCCCGTTGGATCGAAATCTCCGATGCGGATCTCAAGCGCGCCTATGAGGAGCGGCGCGCGCGCTATGTCACGCCCGAGCGGCGCCACATCCTGCAGATCGATTTTCCCAATGCCGAGGCCGCAAACGCGGCGGCCGAGCGCATTGCGAAAGGCGCGACCTTCGCTGAGATCGCCAAGGAACTCGGCAAGAGCGAAAAGGACATCGACCTCGGCACGGTGCCCAAGGCCGCGGTGATCGACCGGGCAGCGGCCGATGCCGCCTTCGCGCTCAAGGAAGGCGAGGTCAGCGCGCCGGTGCAAGGCCGCTTCGGCACCGTGCTGGTGCAAGTCCTCAAGATCGAGCCGGAGCAGGTTCGCCCGCTCGAGCAAGTGGCCGGCGAACTCAAGCAGGAACTGGCCGCCGCGCGCGCCAAGTCCGAGATTTTTGACCTCTACAACAAGATCGAGGATGCGCGCGCAGAGGGCAAATCGCTGGCCGAGGCCGCCGCCAATCTGAAGCTCGAGGCGCGCACCATCGAGGCGGTCGATCGCTCCGGCCGCGATGCTGCAGCTACGCCGGTGAAGCTTCCCGATGCGGAGCGGCTTCTCGCCGGGGCGTTTGCCACCGATGTCGGCGTCGAACGTGACCCCTTGCGGTTTCAAGACGGCTACATCTGGTACGACGTCACGGGCATCTCACCTTCGCGCGAACGTTCGCTCGAAGAGATCAAGGACCAGGTCGAGGCGCGCTGGCGCGAGCAGGAAATCGCGACGCGTCTGGACACCAAGGCAACCGAGATGCTGGACAAGCTCAAAGCCGGCGGGACGCTGGCCGAAATAGCCGCGGCAAACCATGTCAAGGTGGAAACCCTGACCGGCCTCAAGCGCGGCGAGCCCGCCGGCCCGCTATCGGCGGCGGGTATCGACGCCGTCTTCCGCACAGCGAAAGATGCCGTCGGCAAGACGCAAGCCGCGCAACCGGCGGAGCAAGTCATATTCCGCGTCACGGATATCGTGGTGCCTGTCCTCGACATGTCCTCCGAAGAGGCCAAACGCGACCTCGAAGCGCTCAATCGCGGCGTCTCAGAGGATATTCTTGCTGAATATATTGCCCGCCTCGAAAGCGAGATCGGCCTCACGATCAATCAAAGTGCGCTAAACCAAGTGGTCAGCGGTGGCGCCGGCGAGGGAGCAGAATGACCTGACCCATGCAGATCGAGCCGCAAGCCACGGCATTTGCCAAACGCTACGCGCGAGGCGAGCCACAGGTCGTGTGGACCACGCTCGTCTCGGATCTCGAGACCCCGGTGTCGGCCTTCCTCAAGATCGCCGCCGCGCGGCCGCTCAGCTTTCTGCTGGAGTCGGTGGAGGGCGGCGCGCTGCGCGGGCGCTATTCGATCATCGGACTCGATCCCGATCTCATTTGGCGCACGGTGGCTGGGCAAGCCGAGATCAATCGCACGGCGCGGCACAGGGCTGATAGCTTCACGCCCTGCGACCGGGCGCCGTTGGCGGCGCTGCGCGCGCTCATCGCCGAAAGCCGGATCGAGCTGCCGGACGTGCTGCCTCCCATGGCCGCCGGCATTTTCGGCTACCTTGGCTACGACATGGTGCGGCTGATGGAGGAGTTGCCGCAGCCCAACCCCGACCCGATCGGGATTCCCGACGCGGTGCTGATGCGCCCCACCATCGTGGTCGTGTTCGACACCGTGAAAGACGTGATCACCGTCGTCACGCCGGTGCGCCCAGAAATCGGCATCGCGGCCGAGGCGGCCTTCACGCGAGCGAGTGAGCGCCTCTCGGCCATCCTCGATGCGCTCGATGCACCACTGGCGCATGCTCCGCCCGATTTCCAGGCGGGACCGCTCACGGTATGGCCGTCCTCCAACGTTACTCCCGCCGAATACGAGCGCATGGTGAATGCCGCCAAGGAGTACATCGCCGCCGGGGACATTTTCCAAGTCGTGCTGTCGCAACGTTTCGAGGCGCCGTTCGAATTGCCGCCCTTTGCGCTCTACCGGGCGCTGCGGCGGGTCAATCCAGCGCCCTTTCTTTATTTCCTCGACTTTGGCGGCTTCTCGATCGTTGGCTCGAGCCCGGAAATCCTGGTGCGAGTGCGCGAGGGCACCGTGACCGTTCGGCCACTCGCCGGTACGCGGCCGCGCGGCACGACGCTCCAACAGGACAGGGCGCTCGAATCCGAACTGCTGGCGGATGAGAAGGAACGCGCCGAGCATCTGATGCTGCTCGATCTGGGCCGCAACGACGTCGGCCGCGTCGCGCGGACAGCCACGGTCAAGGTGACCGATCAATTCTCGATCGAGCGCTTCAGCCAGGTGATGCACATCGTTTCGAACGTCGAAGGCCAGCTCGATGGAAGATACGACGCGCTCGATGCGCTGGCGGCGGGCTTCCCGGCCGGCACCGTCTCGGGCGCCCCCAAGGTGCGGGCGATGGAGATCATCGACGAGCTCGAACCGGACAAGCGCGGGCTCTATGCCGGATCGGTGGGTTATTTCTCTGCTGCGGGCGAGCTCGACAGCTGCATCGTGCTGCGCACGGCGTTGATCAAGGACGGCATGATGTATGTCCAGGCCGGCGCCGGCATCGTCGCCGATTCCAACCCCAAGTTTGAGCAGCAGGAATGCGTCGACAAGGCCAAGGCGCTGTTCCGCGCCGCGGAAGAGGCCAAACGATTTGCGAGCGCAGCGCGGCGGGGACAATAGGTCGGCGCCGCGCTATCCTTTGTCCGGTTCGACAAATTTCTCAACCAGGATTGCTTGCCAAGACGGTGAAGGCAGGCAGGACGACCGCACACGAGAGCGACGACATGAACGCCAAAATCGATCGCGAACAGGCGCCCAAATGGAAGCACGACGGCGTGCGCGTCATTCCGGGGCATGCGCTCGACGCCAACACCCCGCAGACGCCAGGCATGGATCGCAAGGCGGCGATCAACTATGCCCGCGTCGGTGCTCAGAAAATTTGGGCAGGCACGGTGAACATTCGCCCCAATGCCAAGACCGGGGCGCATCACCACGGTGAGCTGGAGAGCATCATCTACGTGGTGAGCGGAAAGGCGCGCATGCGCTGGGGCGAGCGGCTGGAATTCACCGCCGAAGCCGGTCCGGGCGATTTCATCTATGTGCCGCCGTTCGTACCCCATCAGGAAATCAACGCCAGCGCGAGCGAGCCGCTGTCGTGGTCAACCTCGACATCGAACCGGTGGAGAAGCCCGACGAGGTCTTATGGGTCGACCCGATCCATAAGGGGTGAGATTTCAGCCATGCGGCCGATCAAGCCCAATTTCGGTAGCTGAGGGTGCCGCTACAGGAACTCCTTGGGGATCTCAGTCCACTTTTCCCGGCCGCGATAGAACAGCGGCTTCTTCTGGTACTTCGCCCGGTATGCTCGATAGCGCGCGCGGTACCATCGGACGCGCTGGCGCGATCCCTTGAGCGGCTTGTGCCGGTAACGCAGCAGAGCTCGCTCGACCGCCCACACATTCCTGCGAGAGAGCCTCCAATCATAGGTTCCCACCCTGCGCATATCGAACACGGCATATCCGGTAAGGCGTCCGGTGAAGTCGATATACGGATCGAAATAGCTCATCGCGAGCGCCCGGGCGGAACGGAATAAGGGCTTGCGCCCGTGCAAGCCTGGATCACGCGAGCGCGCCACGGACCCCCATCGACCTCTTTCACGGTACACGAAGATCACGTGATCGAGGTAATCGGCCGATTTGAGGCTCATGACGAGCGGAGGAAAGCCGTGCTGCTCCAGGATGCATGCGGCCGCCAGGGCCGCCTCGAGGCAGTGCGCCGTCCGGTGCCGCAGAACTTGCCGAAGACTTCTGAGCGTTTCGGGGCCAGGCTTAGCTTCGGTATTGTAGGGCAACCGGTTGAGAAAACGCTGCACCAGGATCGGCGTGCGCAGCCGCCGAATCAAGTGGCGCTCCGCCGGTGTGAAGATGGAGAGGGCGGGCGCCGGATGATTCATGCATTCCTCTCAGCCGCGGCGAAGCCGCCGATCCGATCGATTCGCCGATCGATCCCCGCTCAACCGCCGCCGAAGAACATCGCCAGTCTATCGTTGAATTGATCCGGCCGCTCCAAAGGAGACATATGCCCGGCTCCTTCGATCCTGTGGAGGACGGCACCGGGAATATTTTCCGACAGCAACCGCGCAGCATTCCGGCAAATGTAGTCGTGCTGGCCAAGCATCACGAGCGTGGGGACCTTGACCGCTTGTAGGGTGCTATGCATGCGGAAAAGCGATTTCCGCTGGCCCAGCACTTGCGACAGGGTATGTCGCAATCCGGCGAGCGGCGTGCTGCGGATTAGGCCGCCCATGTGGCGGCGGTAACGCGCGCCGCGATTGGCATATGATTTGAAAAACTCGCTTCGCAGCATGTCCGGGAGCAACTCATCCCAGCCCGTGCGTTGCGCAAAGTCGACCCATCGCCGCGCCAGCCACTGGACTCGCCAAGCGTCGTCCGCGCCCGATCCCACGTCGGCGAGGACCAGATGCGTGATCCGGTCGGGTCTCGCGGCGGCGAGCGCAAGAGCCGGGCCGCCTCCCATCGAAAAGCCGACGATTGCGACTTTGTCGAGGTTGAGCGCATCGACCATGCCGGCGAGGTCGCGGGTGAGATGACCGGCCGAGTAGCGGCTGGCGTCATCGGGCGCATCGCTATGCCCGTGGCCGCGCTGATCGTAGGTGATGACGGTATGGCGATCGGATAATTTCCGCCGCTGGTGAAACCACATGCGCTGGCCGCACGCGAGTCCGTGCACGAGGATCACCGGCTTGCCGCGGCCCGTGATGCGATAGGCGAGCTCGATATCAGCGATGCGAATGCGCCGCGAGGAGTCGGCCAGGCCCATCGACGCAGGTGATCCCCGTATCGCCTTCGACAAGAAGACCGGAAAAAGCCGGCCAAGGCCAGCTCGTTAAGTTCCGGTTCGCAACGACATGACAGTTTAGATGGGACATGCGGGCCGCAAAAGAGCATTCTCCCGCGCCGCCCCTGATGTCTCTCAATCCCGGAGAAACGATCGTGCGTTGCGAAATGGCGTTATCGATTTTGCTTTCGCTTTCGATCTTCGGCCTCGCGTCGATGACGTTTGCTACGCACGCGCCCGCCCAAGTTGCCTGCAGTGGACACAAATTGCTGCCGATACCGCGACCGGAATCGAGCTGCAGCGATGTCAAACCTCAGATTTACCCATCGCCCGATGGAGCTCTTCGCGCACTCGTGTTTCCCGTGGATGTCAGCCTCTATGCCACGCCCGACATGGAGAGTCGCGTGGTCATCCGCACCAGCAACAGCGACACCCTGATCTCGAAGGACTATTCCTCGCCGCGCGGCGCCAATGGATATTATGTCGTCAACGCAAAATGGTCCCCCGACTCGCAATTCTTCATCTACAGCATGTCGTCGTCCGGCGGCCACTCGCCCTGGTCATTTCCGATGATGGTATATAGCCGTCAGAAGAACCGCATTGCCGGTTTCAGCGACATGATCCACGGCGGGCCGACCGTCTCGGCCGATTTCCACTTTGCCGGCCCGCATACGCTGATCGCCAGCACATGGAAGCAACCTGGATCGTTGGATGACAAGATTGCTGTCACCGTCGATCTCGAGGAGGCATTCGCGAAGCTTCCGCCATCTTCGGATTAGATCCCGGGACGGGTAACTCGCATGATCCGATGTGAGGCACACCTGCGGCGAAGACGCCAACTCGCGTCCGCAGCAGGGGCAGCAGCACCATATTCATACCTGGCTCAACCACCTCCATCTCGCCGCCCTTGTGCGCGCACGCCGCCCCATGCGGCTAGCGGCGGGATGGGCACTCCCAGATTCTCGCGCAGGGTTTTGCCCGCATAGTCTCTCCGGAACAAGCCACGGCGCTGGAGCTCGGGTACGACGAAACGAACGAAGTCCTCGTACGCTCCCGGAACGTGGGTCGCGGAAACGACGAACCCGTCGCAAGCGCGCTCGACCAACCATTGTTCGAGTTGATCACAAATCTCTTTGGGACCCCCGACGATCGCATCGTGCACGCGGCCGCGGCCGCTGAAGTGAATGAAGTCGCGCACCGTTGGATTTTTGTTGCCGCTCGCGCGCACGACGCGGTCCCGGATCGCCTGGAGGCCGGAGATGGCCGCCATCTCCTCGTCCGTGAATGGTTCGTCCATTTCCTTGGTCGAGAAGTCGAAATTGAGCGCTTCCGACAGCAGCGAAAGTGCATCGATCTCGAGCGGCAGCTTGCTGATGACCGCCCATTTGTCTTCGGCCTCGATCCTGCTGGCGGCGGCCACCGTGTTGATCAGTTGGGTGATCTTGACGTGTTCGGGGTCGCGGCCGCAGGTCGCCACCTCCGCCTTGAACTCGGCATAGTCGCGCTTGGCCGCTGCGATGTTCGGGTAGACGACGAAGATCAATTCGCCCCATTGCGCCCCGAAACGTTTGCCGCGACCGCTTTGGCCCGCCTGGATGATGACGGGACGGCCCTGCGGTGAGCGCGGCACGGTGAACGGCCCGCGCGAGCGGAAAAAACGACCCCTGTGATCGAGGCGATGGACCTTCTCAGGCTTGGCGAACAGGCCCGCCGCCTTGTCCTGCACGATGGCGTCGTCTTCCCAGCTGTCCCAATGGCCGAGCACCACCTCCATGAATTCGTCGGCGCGATCATAGCGCAAGTCATGCTCGATCACCTGCTCGCAGCCCATGTTCTGAGCTTCGCCATCGTTGAGCGATGTGACCACGTTCCAGGCCGCACGCCCGTTGGTCATCAGATCGAGCGTGGCGAACAGGCGCGCCACATGGAACGGCTCGTAGTAGCTCGTCGAATAGGTCGCACCGAGGCCGAGCCGCTCGGTCGCCATCCCCATGACCGTGAGCACGGTCACCGCGTCCATCTTCACGCAACGGATGCCGTGTCGCACCGTGTGTTCGTGGTCGCGCCCGTACATGTCGGGCATCGATAAACGATCGTCGAAGAAGCCGAGATGGAACTTCCCTTCCTCGAGCACACGGCCAATATGCCGGTAGTAGTCCGCGGACCAAGCATCGCTGCGCGACTGCGGATGGCGCCAGGAACTCGGGAGATTCGTGCAATTCTGCGCTTGCAGGAAGGCGACCAAGGTCATCTGGCGCATCGTCGGGGACCCTTTTCGTAATCTCGAATGCGCTGCGGCTACGGAATCACGATGCCCGCCTCGCGAAACCGCTTGATGATGGCGTAGTGCAGGTCGCTGCGGACCGACAGGGCCTTCTCCACATCGGCGACAACGCAACGCAGTTCGAATTCCAGCGCGCTGTGAGCGAGGCCTAGCCCGAAGCCCAACAGGAATGCTCCGGGAGGCGGAGACTGCACAATTTGCGGGTGCCCTTTGGCGATGTCAGTCAAGACTTCGCGGACCTGAACCGGATCGCTTTCATAGGCGACGACGACCTTGATCACGATGCGGCCCAATGTATTCGTACGCGTCCAGTTCTTGACGACGCCGGTAATGAATTCAGAGTTCGGAATGATCACGCTCGCGCGATCAAAAGTCTCGATCTCGGTTGCGCGCACGCGAACGCGCCGCACCCATCCCTCCTCGCCCTTGACCACGATCGAGTCGCCGACGCGGATCGGCCGTTCGGTCAGCAGGATGAGGCCCGATACGAAATTCGACACGATGGACTGCAGCCCAAACCCGATGCCGACCGAAAGGGCGCCGGCAATCAACGTAATCTTCTGCAGGTCGAAGCCGAGCCCCGTGAGCGCAACCACGATCGCTGTGACCACGCCGATATAGCCGAAGATCGTGACGATCGAGAGCTGGAGGCTGGGCTCCAATCTGGTCCGCGGCAGCAGCTCAGTCTCCAGCCAACGTTGCACAATGCGCGTGACGATGAGCAACAGCAGAAAGGCAACAGCGGCCGTGAGCAGCGTTTCAAACGATAGGTGGATTTCCCCGATCTTGAATCCGAACGGGATGTTACGGATGGTGTCGAACAGATCGGCGGTGGATACCTCCCACGGACCGATGATCAGCAAGAACGAGGCCAAGATCAGAATCACGCGAATAGCCGCCGACAGCAGCGCTCCCCCGAACCCAATCGTGCGGGCACTGACGCCTAAGCTGGCAGCCAACGTCTGCCCTTTGGCGGTTTGCTCGCCGACCGTCGCCAACAGCGTCTGGGTAATGACCATCAACAGGTATAGCGCCCCGAATACCGCTGCCGCGACAATGACCCGCAATGCTACGAAGGCGGCCAGGCCCGCGTAGCCAGCGACGAGCGCCAGCGAGATCAACACAGCCATCAGCAAGCCGAGTGGATGGGCCCATGACGCGGCAAGCAGCGCCTCGCCGCGATCTTTCTTGATTTGCCCCAAGCGAATGACGAGGTGAGTCAAGAACGCGGCCGTAACCGCCGCGAACGCCGCGTTCGTCGCGACCGTGATGATGAGTGGTGCGAACAAGGTTTTATGCACGACCTGCAAGACGACCAGGACCCCGAGTGCGCGCGCCGACCAGACCAGATGGCTGTAGAAGCAGCGCGCGGTGGCGTCGTCTTCTTGCACAAGTCGCCGTTCGGGCTCCTTGGGCGCAAGCAGTCCGCACGCCACGCCATAGCCGAACGTCGCGGCCGCTATGCCCGCAACAAGTCCTTCGCCGATTTGCTCAAGGCGTGCTGTCAACAGCCCTAGTGCATCAAATGCCAACAGTGCTGCACCGGCCGCCAACGGCGTGCGCGCCGCAAACCAAACGAACACCCACAAGGCCGCCCACGCTTTGGCCGACTGCGTGTCCGTCGGTTGGGCGACAAAGCGGGGAAACCACCATCGCGTCAATCCGACCGCAAGCGCAATGACCCCAACTATGATCAAGGCGCCTGCGGTCCAGCGCAGGCGATCACCGCGTTCGCCGAACCATGTTTCGAGCAATGCCTTTGCGGTCCGCACCTCCTTGGGCAGAGCCCGGAAAGTCTCCAACCAGAAGAAAGGATCGAGCACACTTGGGCTGCGCGCGAACAGCTCGCTGGCGTACAGTGAATGACGTTTCTGAGACACACGGTCGCTCAATTGGTCGACCCTGAGCGACAGGACCCGAGCCTGTTTCAATTCACCATCGAGTTCGCTGAATTGCTTGGTGAGCTCTTCGCGTTCGTTGGCGATATCGGCGCTCTCGGGGGCTGCATCCTTGGCGGGCGCGGGACCAAGCTGCTTCAAGCGCTCCTCCGCCTCGCGGGTCCGGGGTTCGAGCTCGTCGATCTTGGCCCGCAATGCGTCCGTCGCCGTGTTGAGTGTTTCTCGAAAAGTTGCCAGCGCTTCAGCGGTGATCTCGTCGCTACCGACAGAGGATTCGATCTCGTCCAGCGACGATTTGATCGAGTCGAGCGAGGGTGGCTCCGCGGTCTCGGCCCGCGCGCCCGCATCGACGGCCGCGCCCAAAACGAGAAATGCGCTCGTTATGGTCCAAAGAACGAATTGCCGCCCAATCGCAGGCCAAGTACTGATCGTCATGAGTGCGTCTCCTCCCGGCGGGGATGCGGTCGCTGCGCAGTGGCGGGTTACGCACTGGCGCTGCAAGCTGCGCGCCCCAAATCCTCTGGCGCGGCGGTGTCCGGGCCGCCTTGATTCCCTCAAGACCCGCGTCTAAGACCCTGAGCGGGCACGAAAACCATGATCGTCCTGATCGACAATTACGACAGCTTCACGTTCAACCTGTTCCACTATCTAGGCGGACTAGGGGCGGATGTCCTGGTCTACCGCAACGACAAGGTCGCGGCCGATCGGGTCATAGCCATGGAGCCGGAGGCCATCGTGCTATCGCCCGGCCCGCGCACACCGAGCGACGCCGGCATCTGCCTCGAGCTCATCGCCAAAGTCGCCCCGACGATCCCGGTGCTCGGCGTTTGTCTCGGCCATCAGGCGATCGGACAGGCTTTCGGGGGCCGCGTGGTGCGCGCTCCGGTGCAGGTCCATGGCAAGCTCTCCGTGATCCGACACCAGGGAGAGGGCATCTTTCGTGGCCTCAATGCGCCGTTCAAGGCCACGCGCTATCATTCGCTCGTGATCGAACGAGCGAGCTTGCCGGACGAGCTGGCGGTGACCGCCGAGACCGATGATCGCCTGATCATGGGGCTTGTACATCGCACGCTTCCGGTGCACGGGGTTCAGTTTCACCCCGAGAGCATCGCCTCCGAGCATGGCCATCTCATCTTGCGGAACTTTCTCGAAATCGCTGCGGCTTGGAACGCTTCGACCGGGAGGCATCCGGCCGGGCTTCGGGCAACGCGCCGTGTGTTGTGAGACGCGAACGTGACCGACGAGTTCAAAGGATTGATCGCCAAGGCTGCGACCGGCGCGGCGCTGAGCCGCGAGGAGGCCGCCCGCGGCTTCGATACCATGATGTCGGGCGAAGCGACGCCCTCGCAAATGGGCGGCCTGTTGATGGCGCTGCGCGTGCGCGGCGAGACGGTCGACGAGATCACCGGCGCGGTGACCGCGATGCGGGAAAAGATGCTGCGCGTGCGGGCCCCGGCCGATGCCATCGACGTCGTCGGCACCGGCGGCGATGCCTCCGGTTCGTTCAACATCTCGACCTGCGCTGCCTTGATCGTGGCGGGTGCGGGCGTTCCCGTTGCCAAGCACGGCAACCGGGCGCTCTCCTCGCGCTCGGGCGCTGCCGACGTGCTCGCGGCACTCGGGGTGAACATCGAATTGACGCCGGAGGGCGTCAGTCGGTGCATCAAGCAGGCCGGCATCGGCTTCATGTTCGCGCCCGCGCACCACCCAGCGATGAAAAATGTCGGCCCAACGCGGGTCGAACTCGGCACTCGCACCATCTTCAACCTGCTGGGCCCGCTTTCTAACCCCGCCGGCGTCAAGCGGCAAATGGTCGGCGTGTTCTCGCGCCAATGGATCGAGCCGCTTGCTCACGTGCTGAAAAATCTCGGCTCCGAGTCGGTGTGGGTCGTACACGGCTCGGACGGTCTCGACGAGATCACGACGGCGGGGCCAACCCATGTCGCGGCGCTCGAGAACGGCGCAGTGCGTACCTTCGAGATCACACCTGAGGAGATGGGATTGCAACGGGTCAAGTCCGAAGCCCTACGCGGCGGTGAGGCGAAGGAGAACGCGCAGGCGCTCGTCGACGTGCTCAAAGGTAAGCAAGGGGCTTTCCGCGATGTCGCCGTCCTCAACGCGGCCGCGGCGCTGGTGGTCGCGGCTCGCGCCAAGGATCTCAAGCAAGCGCTGGCACTCGCACAGACGTCGATCGATTCCGGCGAAGCCGCAAGTCGACTCCAGCAACTGGTCGCGATTTCGAATGCGTGAGGATCACGCAATCGGTCTTCCCGCGGAGCAGGCGAACCCGAAGGCCGAGTAGCCGGCATGGCGGACATTCTCACCAGCATCGAGACCTACAAGCGCGAAGAGATCGCGGCTGCCAAGCGCGCCCGTTCCTTCGCCACGATCGAGGCCGCCGCCAGATCGGCTCCTGCCCCACGCGGATTCATCGCCGCCATCGCCAAGGCACTCGCCGCCGGCAACTATGCCCTGATCGCCGAGATCAAGAAGGCGAGCCCCTCGAAAGGCCTGATCCGCGCTGATTTCGATGCAGCTGCATTGGCGCGCGCCTACGAGCGGGGGGGTGCAGCTTGCCTCTCGGTGCTCACCGATGCGCCCTCGTTCCAAGGCAGGGCCGAAGACCTCGTCGCCGCTCGCGCTGCGACCAAACTTCCGGTCTTGCGCAAGGATTTCATGTACGACGTTTATCAAGTAGCCGAGGCGCGGGCGTGGGAGGCTGATTGTATCTTGATCATCATGGCGGCGGTCGATGACCGCGTGGCACAGGATCTCGAGGACGCCGCGCAAGCGTTCGGCATGGACGTCCTGCTGGAGGTCCACGACGAACACGAGCTCGAACGCGCGCTGCGCCTGCGCTCGCGGCTGATCGGCATCAACAACCGCAACCTCAAGACCTTTGAGACGACGCTCGCCACCAGCAGGCGCCTGGCGCCGAGGGTCCCTCCTGGCCGCATTATCGTGGGCGAGAGCGGAATCTTTTCGCCCGCCGATCTCCACGACTTGGCGACGGTCGGCATTTCGACCTTGCTCGTCGGCGAAAGCCTCATGCGCGAACGCGACGTCGAGG
>WNFP01004739.1_pt1 | contig 15323 bp, 10 predicted proteins | sample 5400201 | NCBI WGS metagenome assembly WNFP01 (sample SAMN13153355, study PRJNA577476) | soil metagenome | isolation source: 115 cm saprolite under Madrone tree | place: USA:California | collected 2016-06-14
GTCTCCCGCTTGCAGGAAACCGATCCGGATATCAGTTACACCGCCGGCTGGACGCAGGACAATGCGCTCTATGTAAACAGTGGCGGGCTTCTCACGGGTTTGACTCAAGGTGTCTCCCTCAGAAACTGGAGCGCCGGGACCGCCATGTTCTCCACTACGCCTGGCGCGCAGGCCACTTTTACTTTTACTGGGACGGGAGTGGGCTGGATTGGCGCGCGTGGTAATCAGACCGGTATTGCCCGGGTATTCCTGGATGGCGCCTTCATCACCGAGGTCGATACCTATTCCCCCACGGAACAAATCCAGGCAGAACTCTTCAGCAAAACGGGACTGGCCAATACTCCCCATACCTTGACAATCCAGGTGACGGGTCGAAAAAACGCCGCCGCGCAGAGCGCTTTAGTAGTAGTCGACGCATTTGAGGTGACCTCGCCGGGAGCGCAAACCCAGGAAACCGATTCGTCCATCGCCTACGGCAGCGGCTGGATTCAGGACAATCGCGACAAGGCCTACAGCCAGGGGAGTTCTGCAGAGTCCATGACGGTGGGTGCGCAAGCGACCTTCACCTTCACCGGAACGGGGGTGAGCTGGATCGGCGCCCGCGGGCCGCAGACGGGGATCGCCCGCGTATTCCTGGACGGTGCCTTCGTGCAGGACATTGATACCTATGCCCTGACGGAAGGCCCCCAACATACCGATTTCACGGCAACGGGCCTGGCCGCCGGAACCCACACCCTGGCGGTCCAGGTGCTGGGCAAGAACCCGGCCTCGACCAATTTCTGGATCCTGGTGGATGCCTTCAATGTCATCCCATGAGACTGGCCGATCATCAAGTCAGACAGTCCCGAAGGAGTTTATTCGGGACTGTGTGGTGCGTTGTTCCCCAGTCGGGGTGTGATCTGATTTAGGAATCGCGCACATGTTGTTCAATTCTTACGAATTCATCTATGGTTTCCTTCCCATAGCGGCGCTCCTGTTCTTTATTCTTTCTGCGAGCGGGCAGACGACGCTCGCCGCTGGCTGGCTGGGTCTGGCGTCGTTGTTCTTCTACGGGTATTGGAACCCACACTACATCCTGCTGCTGGTCGCGTCGATCGCAGCGAATTACCTCATGGGACGTGGCATCCTGCGTTTGCGCGACGGGCGCCGGTCACGGGACTGCCGACTGCTGCTGGTCGCTGCCGTGGCATTCAATCTTGGCCTGCTTGGCTATTACAAGTACGCGAACTTCTTCGTCGATTCGCTGAATATGTTGGCTGGCACGGGTTTTCAGTTGGGGAAAATCGTCCTTCCGATCGGCATTTCTTTCTTTACCTTCACCCAGATCGCCTATCTGGTCGACGCGTACCAGGGGAAGGCGCGCGAAGCCAACCCGGCGCACTACCTGCTTTTTGTCAGCTATTTCCCGCATTTGATTGCCGGCCCGATCCTTCATCACTCGGAAATGATGCCCCAGTTCGCCGACCGGCGGACTTACCGTTTCGACGTAACGAACTTCAGCATCGGGGTTCTTTTCCTCTTCATCGGCTTGTTCAAAAAAGTCGTCCTGGCCGACGGGATACAGCCGTTCGTGGGGCCGGTTTTCGACGCCGATCCGTCCTATCGGCTGACGTTTCTCGAAGCCTGGCCGGGGGCGCTCGCTTATACCTTGCAGTTGTACTTCGATTTCTCCGGTTACTCGGACATGGCCATCGGCTTGTCGAAGATGTTCAATATCGATTTGCCGCTCAATTTCAACTCGCCTTACAAGGCCTATAACATCATTGAATTCTGGCGGCGCTGGCACATGACGTTATCGCGGTTTCTGCGCGACTATCTCTATATCTCCCTCGGCGGCAATCGTCACGGGCGCCTGCGCCGCTATGCCAATCTGATGGCGACCATGTTGCTGGGCGGTCTCTGGCATGGCGCCGGATGGAACTTCGTCATCTGGGGCGGATTGCACGGTTTGTATTTGACGTGCAATCACGCTTGGCGGAATTTTCGTGCCAAAGTGCTGGGGCACGATCTTGACCGTCCTACTATAGCGGGGCGTACAGCGGGAGTCGTGCTTACCTTTTTGGCTGTCGTGGCGGCTTGGGTTTTTTTCCGCGCGCCGTCGCTCCCCGCAGCCTTTAACATTCTTCAGGGCATGGCGGGTTTGCATGGCGTCGTGCTGCCGGAAGAATGGCAAGCGACATTTGCGACTGGCGGAGCGGCCCTGGCCGGGATGCCATTCGGTTATCTTGAAGCTTTCGGCGGTGCGAGGCAGGTGATTTGGGTGGCCGCGCTGCTCGCGATTGCATGGGGTTTGCCCAATTCACAGGAGTTCGCCGGTCGGCTGCGGACGAGCGTACTGCCGCGTCTTGGCCCGCGTGCCGTGCAGTCCGGCTCGTGGTCCGCGCTGGGTGCCTTGTCGGTGCTGATTTCCCTCTTGGTCATGATCAACGGGTCGCGCGGTGTCTCTGAGTTCATCTACTTCAACTTCTGAGCGCATGCGGCTTGTGCTGCGGCAGGCCGTGCTGTTCTGCGCAGGGGTGGCTGCCATGCTTGTTGCATTGGAGATCGCGTTGCGCCTGCTGCCGGTGAGCGTGGGCTTGTATCAAGGCGATCATTCCGATCTTTGGCCGCTTCACAACTTTCAAGCACATAGGCCATACACGCATTCCACGACATGGGAGTTGCAGTACGCCCGGCATGGCCAGACGAATAATTACGGCCAACTGGCCCCGTTCGACTACATCCCCGGCTCGCGCCCGGTCATCGTGGTGGGCGACAGTTACATCGAGTCGCAGATGAATGACTACCGTGACACCTTGCAGGGATACATGGGAACCATGCCGGGTGTGACGGAGCCGGTCTATGGCTTGGGCGTTTCAGGGATGTCGATGAGCGACTACCTCGCGATGGCAGGTCAGGCAGCGGCCGAATTCGCGCCGCGGGCGGCGGTGTTCCTGGTGGTGGATGGTGACATCAGCGAGAGCCTGCTTGACCAGGCCGGCCAGTACTATTTGCGTGAGACGACGGATGGATTGAAACTGACACTTCATCCCAAGAGTATGCACCCCCTGTTCACGCGCATTCGACAAAGCGTCGGCGACCTCTATTTGTACCGCTATGTGACACAGAATTTGCGGTTCTCTTTGCCGGAATTGACGCCGTTGTTTCGCGTGGCGCAGGCGCAGAGGCTCGCCACGCCCATCGAGAAAGAGGCGGCAGCGCAATACGCAGTGGTCGACCGTTTCCTCGATGAACTACCCGGGCGATCGGGGATCGAGCCACAGTGCATTGCCCTCCTGCTGGATGGGGATCGCTATGCCATTTATGACCCGCGGCTTGCCTCGCCGCGGAAAGATCTGCCTGAAGCGAGGGCATATTTGATCCGCAAGGCATCGGAGCTCGGTTATCGGCTTGCGGATATGCAGCCCTTGTTTCGCGAAGATTACAAGCGCCATCAGCGCCATTTTGATTACTACCCGGTGGATGCCCATTGGAACAGCCTCGGACATCGACTCGCGGCGGAACGCGCCTACGAACTATTATTTCGCCAACCCGGAGGCCACTGCTGAGGCCGGTTCCGGCTGGAGCATTTCCAGCCAGCATCATGATAGTTCCATCGGACTGCGGGTGGTCGCCAAGTTTTTAATTATTGGGTGATCACAATTTAAGACCGTCCATGCAGCACTAGAAATTAAGGAGAGATCCATGTTGATGATCGGCAAACGCGCTTATGTGGCGGTCCTGTTGGTGATTTCCGGCCTTGCCTTGATTTTGCCCCCGGCCCACGCACAGTTGGGCGGCTTGGTGGTGACGATGACTGCTCCGGCCTCCGGGTCAACTGTCTCCGGCTCGGTGCCGGTTAGCGCAAGTGTGAGCACCGTGGGTTCCCTGATCGTCGAAGGCGTTCAGTTCCAACTCGACGGCGCCAATCTGGGTGCGGAAGACGCAAGCGCGCCGTACGCGATCTCCTGGAATACGATTGGTGCGAGCAATGGCACGCATGCCTTGACCGCGGTTGCGCGCGATGCATTCGGCGTTCGCTACACCTCCAATTCGGTCACGGTGACGGTGTCCAACGCTCCGCCAGACACCACGCCGCCGACAGTAGGGATCACTTCGCCAGTCAATGGCGCGACAGTGTCCGGAACGATAGCCATAACGGCGAATGCCTCGGACAATGTTGGCGTAGTGGGTGTGCAGTTCATGCTTGACGGCGGCAATCTGGGCGCTGAAGACCTGAGCGCGCCATACTCGACCCCCTGGAACACGACCGCCGTCGCCAACGGCCCGCATACCCTGACTGCTATGGCGCGAGATGCCGCAGGCAACCGCACGACCTCTTCTCCGGTAACGGTGACGGTCTCCAACGATACTGCGCCCAATACTGCGCCGCCGCCAAAGCAGGTGAAACGCTTTGAGGAAACAGACCCGTCGGTAACCTCTAGCGCGGGCTGGAGTCTGGATTCGAGCAGGTCATGGAGTGGCGGAACCGCAGGGGTCTCGACCACGCCGGGCGCACGGGCCACATTTACCTTCAGCGGGCATTCGGTCAGCTGGATCGGTGGGCGGTAACAGGCATCGCCCGCGTGTCGGTGGACGGGGTTTTCCTTACCGAAGTCGACACGTATTCCAAGACGGAGGAAATCCGGGTGCCGATGTTCACCGTCAATGGTCTGGCCAATACGACCCATACCTTGACGATCGAAGTAACAGGCCGGCAAAACGCGGCGGCGACCTCAGATATTATCGTCGTGGATGCCTTCGACGTGCCCGGACCGGCAGTCTCCCGCTTGCAGGAAACCGATCCGGATATCAGTTACACCGCCGGCTGGACGCAGGGCGATACCAGCCGGGCCTGGAGCGCCGGGATCACCGCGCTCTCGACGACGTCGGGGGCACAGGCGGCCTTCACCTTTACCGGTACCTCCATCAGCTGGATCGGCGCCCGCGGGCCCCAGACCGGTATTGCCCGCGTATTCCTGGATGGCGCCTTCATCACCGAGGTCGACACCTATTCCCCCGCGGAACAAATCCAGGCAGAACTCTTCAGCAAAACGGGACTGACCAATACCCCCCATACCTTGACAATCCAGGTGACGGGTCGAAAAAACGCCGCCGCGCAGAGCGCTTTGGTGGTAGTCGACGCATTTGAGGTGACCTCGCCGGGAATACAAATCCAGGGAACCGATTCGTCCATCGCCTACGGCAGCGGCTGGATTCAGGACAATCGCGACAAGGCCTACAGCCAGGGGAGTTCCGCAGAGTCCATGACGGTGGGCGCGCAAGCGACCTTCACCTTCACCGGAACGGGGGTGAGCTGGATCGGTGCCCGCGGGCCGCAGACGGGGATCGCCCGCGTATTTCTGGACGGTGCCTTCGTGCAGGACATTGATACCTATGCCCTGACGGAAGGTCCCCAGCATACCGATTTCACGGCAACGGGCCTGGCCGCCGGAACCCACACCTTGGCGGTCCAGGTGCTGGGCAAGAACCCGGCCTCGACCAATTTCTGGATCCTGATGGATGCCTTCAATGTCATCCCATGAGTTGAAGCCGAGTATCCGGACGAGCCATCGCCTCATCATGCAAAACGGTAAAGCCGCCGCGCGGGGTGATAAGGAATGTCCTGTGGTGCTGCTGCTGGGCCCGCAACGCGATGCGCTAAGTGGTATCAGCACGCATTTGAATCTCCTTTTCGCTTCGCGTCTCGCCGACCAGTTCTCACTCGGGCATTTTCAGGTGGGAAGCGAAGGGAGGAACGAAAGCGCCGCTGTCCGATTAGTGCGTCTCCTAACCAGCCCGTTGATTCTTGCCGCAACGGTAATCGTGCGGCGCGTAGCTATCGTCCACCTCAATACTGCGCTCAATACGCGCGCTTTCTGGCGTGATCTTGCCTATTTGGTTGCCGCCAAAATTTGCGGCGCGAGAGTGCTATACCAGGTGCACGGCGGCGCACTACCGCATCAGTTCTTCGGGCGCAATCGTATCCTTTCTGCATTACTTCGTGGAATACTGCGGCTTCCGGATGCTATTGTCGTGCTTGCCAACAGCGAGCTTGAGGCTTACCGGAGATTTGTCCCGAGGCAGCAGGTTCTGTTGTTCCCCAACGCCATCGATTACGCGCCATATGCGAAATTTTTACGCGAACGGTCCGATCCGACAGCCCCTTTACGGCTTCTGTACATCGGCAGACTGGCACAGGAGAAAGGCCTTCCCGAGACGCTGCGAGGATTAAGGTGCGCGCACGCGCAAGGCGTAAAAGCGCAGTTTTTTATCGCGGGCAGCGGTCCGGAGGAGGTGAGCTTGAAACGATTGGCCGGCGAACTTGGCCTCGCGAAGGACGTTTCATTTGTGGGGCCGGTATTCGGGGAAGACAAGTTGAAGCTGCTCGATGCGGTGGACGCCTTTGTTCTTGCAAGTTATGCGGAGGGTCTGCCGTATGCGCTGCTTGAAAGTATGGCTGCGGGAGTCCCTGTCATTGTCACCCGCGTCGGCGCAATCCCCGACGTTGTCACCGAGCGTACTCACGGTCTGTTCGTTCCTGCGCGCGACCCGGTCGCCATTTCACAGGCCATCGCTACGCTGGCATCAAACCGGGAATTGCTGGCGCGGATGAGTAGCGCTTGCCGAGAACGCGTCGCGAGCGGCTATTCAATTGATCGACTGGCCGAAAAGTTTTGTGGACTTTACGCGGGGCTGTGCGGTGTGAAACGCATGACGATGCTGACACGGCCTTAGAGTGCTGCCGGGCATCGAAATTCGGTACGGACAATACGTTTATGTTTGACCCTATCGCCATCCAAGCGGGCCAGCAGGTCGTGCGCAATTCCGTTGTCGACCGCGTGGCAAATCGGATCCGCTGGTACATCAACCGGCTGTCTTGCATGACGAGCGCGGAAATCCGTCATCGCCTGTGGCGGGCGGTAGCAATGCGCGTGGAGCGTTTGAGTTACCAAGCCCGCGCGGTAGCACCGCCGCCCAGTCTCACTCTTCAATCGCAGCCGTGGATTCACGCGGGCGCGAAAGTGGATTCGACATCCTATTTGGCTGCCGCGGACCGCATTGTCGCCGGCAGGTTTGACCTGTTCGCGCTGCAAGACGCCGAACTGGGTTCGCCGCCGCGCTGGAATCGTGATCCGAAGACGGGCATAGAGGCGCCGCTTCGCTTTGGTAAATTGCTCGATTACCGCAATCCGGGACGCGTGGGCGATATCAAGTATCTGTGGGAACTCAACCGGCATCACCATATCGTGACGCTGGCACAGGCTCATGCGCTGAGTGGTGATCCGCGCTATGGCCACAGTATCAGGCAACACATGGAGAGCTGGATTGATGCGTGCCCCTACCGCATGGGCCCAAACTGGTCGAGCGCACTGGAAGTAGGGATCAGGTTGATCAATTGGTCTGTCGCCTGGCAACTCCTGGGCGGCGCGGCTTCGCCTCTGTTCCGGAATGACGAAGGGGCGCATTTCAGACGACGTTGGCTGGACGCTGTATTCCAGCACGCCGAGTTTATCCGCGGGCACTTCTCGCTATATTCGTCGGCCAATAACCATCTCCTCGGCGAGGCAGCCGGGCTGTTTATCGCCGCGCAAACATGGCCAAATTGGCCGCAAGCGCCCAGCTGGCTTGCGCAAGCCAAGGATATCCTTGAGCGGGAGGCTTTGTTGCAGAACGCGGCGGACGGCGTCAACCGCGAGCAGGCAGTGTCGTACCAGCGGTTCGGGCTCGATCTGCTCCTGCTTCCGCTGCTTGCCGGCAGGGCAAACGGAACGAAATTCTCGGCGGCGTTCGAGTCGCGGATCGAGGCGATGATCGAGTACCTTGCGTCGATCATGGACACTGGCGGCAACGTGCCCATGATCGGCGACGCCGATGACGGTTTCGCGGTGAAGCTGGCCGCATCCGGTGACTTCTGTTGTTACCGATCGCTGCTCGCCACAGGCGCCGTGCTGTTCAATCGCGGCGATTTCAAGGCAAAGGCGGGCCTGCTCGATGACAAGACGCGCTGGCTATTCGGAGAGGATGCGGACGCGGCGTTTCAGGGACTGGTTGCGAATGGAACGCGGATTCCGGTTCGGCAAGCTTTCCCGGAGGGCGGTTACTACATTCTCGGCTGCGATTTTGGGACCGAGAAAGAAATCCGCCTGGTCGCCGATGCAGGCCCGTTGGGCTATCAAACCATCGCTGCCCATGGTCACGCTGATGCGCTTTCGTTCACGCTGTCGGTGGGCGGAATCGAATTCCTGATTGATCCCGGCACCTATGCTTATCACACGCAAAGTGTGTGGCGCGATTACTTTCGCGGCACCGCCGCCCACAACACGCTTCGGATCGATGGCATGAACCAGTCGCAATCCGGGGGGAATTTCATGTGGATGAGGAAGGCGAATGCCGGGTGCAGCCTGTGGACGAGTTCGGCGGAACGCGATCTTTTTGAGGGCTGGCATGACGGCTATACACACCTGCACGATCCGGTGATGCATTGGCGCCGGATCGTTTTCAACAAGTTTGCAAGGCGGATAGTCGTCACGGACCGTTTGCAGATGTCGGGTACTCACGAAGTGGAACTCTTTTTTCACAGCAACGAGCAATGCCGGATCGATCCCGTTGCGGACGGTTATTGGCTTAGGCAAAACGCCAGATCGCTGTTTCTCAGACTGCCGCGGATCCCGTCCGCCACCTCGCAGGTGTACCTCGGCAGTGTCGATCCGATCTTCGGCTGGGTATCAAGGCGGTTCGACAGGAAGGAGCCCGCTCCGACCATTGTCTGGAAGGCCAAGCTTACGGGGAGCACCGTTCTTCGCAGTGAGATCATGTGCTGATCGGACCATGCAATCGCCTATTGTTGATTCTATTACCTACCAACAAATCCTTGCATCCTCGCAATATCCAGCAGGACAAAGCGTACTCATGGGAGTCGAGCATGAATAGTGTGTTGAGAAAATCGATTGGCGCGGCTACGTAGAGGTCAAGGTCGGCGTTTGGGTCTCGATTTTCCATTTTCAGGGCAATAGAACCGTGTGCGGAATTGCAGGCTGGATAGCCAAGTCGGCGGAGAACCTGAACGAATCCATACTGGCATCCATGCTCCAGGCGATAGCGCACCGCGGGCCGGATGGCGAGGGCAGTTTCGTGACGCGCGGCGCCATCTGCGGCCATGACGTCTTTCTCGGCCACAGGCGGCTGGCGATTATCGCGCCGGAGGGCGCGCGCCAGCCCATGGAGGAACCGGCCTGCGGGCTGGTACTCGTTTTCAACGGCGAAATCTATAACTTTCGCGAGTTGCGCAAGGAATTGATCGGGCTGGGCTACCGTTTCGCTTTGGATTCCGACACCGAGGTGCTGTTGCGCGCCTACCAACATTGGGGCACGGACGTGCCCAGCAGGCTGCGTGGCATGTTCGCCTTCGCCGTCTGGGACGCGAACCACAAGCGCCTCTTTCTTGCGCGCGACCGCTTCGGCGAAAAGCCGTTGTTCATCCACGAGAACCAACGCGGCCTGTTCTTTGCGTCGGAGATCAAGGCGCTGCTACGGGTGCCCGGGGTGCGGGGTCCGGTGAACCTGGACGCGGTGTGGGACTACTTGGCTTACCGCTACGTTCCCGGCCCTAAAACACTGTTTGCCGGCATACGCAAGCTCATGCCTGGCACGGCGTTGATATGGGAAAAGGGCAACGTGCGGGAAGTGCGCTATTGGAGCGCTCCTGACAGGCAGCCGCTGGACAAGGCCGCATCGGCCAAACTGATCGCGGACGATTTCCTTGCTCATCTGGACGAGGCCGTGAGCGCGCAGATGGTGAGCGACGTTCCCTTCGGCGCCTTCCTGTCTGGGGGACTGGATTCTTCCAGCATCGTGGCGTTAATGACGCGCCACTGTTCCAGGGTGAACACCTTCTCCGTGGGTTTTGAGGAGGCGCGTTACAGCGAACTTAAATACGCCGCAGAGGTGGCCAGAGCCTTTGGCACGACGCATCACGAGCTGGTGGTGTCCCCGCGTGACCTCATAGAGAGGTTGCCGGCGCTGGTCGCCTATCGCGACGCGCCGGTGTCCGAGCCCTCGGACATCGCCATCAATATGTTGGCGTCCGAAGCCTCGCGCAAGGTGAAAATGGTGTTGACCGGGGAGGGTAGCGACGAGATCCTGGGCGGTTATCCCAAGCACGTGGTCGAGCGTTTCGTTTCGGGCTACCAGGTGTTGCCCGGCTATGTGAGAAACGGTCTGATCGGTCCTCTTGCACATGCCCTGCCTTTCGGCTTCCGGCGCGTCAAGACGGCGGTGACCAATCTCAATATTGATGACTGGCGCGAGCGTTACGTGCGCTGGTTCGGGGCATTGAACGCGGGTGAGAGGGAGCGCTTGTCGGTGCTGAAACTGAACGGCACACATGTCGCGGATGCGCCGCCGTTCGACGCGGCTCCGGGTAACAGCGCGCTGAGACGTATCCTGTACTTCGACCAGACCAGCTGGCTGCCGGACAACCTGCTGGAGCGCGGGGATCGCATGACCATGGCCGCTTCCATAGAGTCGCGCGTGCCGTTTCTGGATCACAAACTTGCAGCCTATGTTTCTTCATTGCCGGACAATTTCCGCGTGCGCGGCCTCAAGACCAAGTGGATACTGCGCGAGGCAGGCAAGCAGATTATTCCTGAATCCATACTCAAGCGTCCCAAAGTGGGATTCCGGGTTCCCGTGAACCAGTGGTTCCGCGAGGGCATGCGCGACTACCTGTTGGAGCACCTGCAAGGCCGCTCGTCCATGACGCGCATCTACTATGACCCGAAAGTGCTGGACGGCATGCTGGCCGACCACATCCAGGGACGGCAGAACCACGAGAAGCTGCTGTGGAGCCTGTTGAACCTGGAAATTTGGCACCGCCAGTACGCACGCATATGAACGAACATGCGGGAGCACAACCGTTCGCGTGCTGTAGATACAAGCAAAGCGTTTGAGAACGTGGAAGTCACAGATGAATTGCTGAGACGCAGTGCTCACAGCGGGCAGTCCGGTGACCAGAAAAAGAAGTGCCGACACTGCGATGCCTAAAGCGCAACGCAAACCCCGACTCAAGAGAAGCGCGAAGGCAGCACCAGGTATCGCTCGTGCGTTAAATTTTGCCCGCAATCTGATAGGCCGTTCTGACCAAGCTCATTGGGAGCACTGATCTCCGCAACTAGATCATGCGCTGATCGGACTATGCATCGCCTATTGTTGATCCTATTGCCCACCAACAAATCCTTGCATCCTCGCAATATTCAGCAAGACAAAGTGTACTCATAGGAGCCGAGCATGAATAGCGTTTTGACCGAGGAGCGTGTGCGTGGATATTGGAACGGCAATCCCTGTGATTCAGAGTTAAGTGGCCAAGATCAGTTTTCCCGTGAGTATTTTCTGGACATCGAGCGTCAGCGATACCAGCTCCAGCCGCATATTCCAGAAATTCTTTCGAAGATCGATTGGTACGGGAAGCGGGTTCTCGAAGTAGGCGCCGGCGTAGGCACCGACGCGCGCAACATCATCAGCAGGGGAAGCATCTACACCGGCATTAATGTTGACCGTGGTTCGACCGAGGCCACTGAGCGGGCATTGCGTGCCTTCTGGCTTGTAGGAACCGCTTTGCAACGCGATGCCACTTCGCTCGATTTCCCGGATGGCACATTCGACATTGTGTATTCATTCGGAGTGCTGCAACACATTCCTGAAGTCGAGAAAGCAGTCGCTGAGATTCACCGGGTTCTCAAACCGGGCGGCGAATTGCTTGTCATGGTTTATAACCGGAGCTCAATCAACTACGCCGTAGAAATCATGTTTCTGCGCAAACTCGGCCTGCGGCTTTTGTCGTTGCCCGGGACGGTTTCGCTGCTTCAATGGCTGGGATTTCCGAGTCAAAAACTGGAGCGTCACAAAGCGTTGCGCCGGCAAAAGAAACAGATGACCGATGCGGAATGGCTGAGCCGCAATACCAATGGTCCGGACTATCCCTATTGCCGAGTTTACGATGCCGGGGAGGCGGCAACGCTGTTTTCGGCGTTTCAGATCAAGTCCAACGAGGCGTACTTTTTCGATCACCGGCACTGGGGCGTGCTTGGCCATCTGGTTCCGAAAGGCTTGCGCCGGGCGCTGGGACGGCGATGGGGCTGGCATCGGATCGTTCATGCAAAAAAAAGCCCAGGCCGGCGGGCGAAAGAGAAAGCGGCGATCCCACGGCTGCAAACAAATTGAATGCTAGGCGAAACGCTGGATTACCTTTTTCTGCGGAGCCTCGCGCATAGGCGGAATCTGGCCACGGAAGAGCAATTGAATTTGCTCTTCCGCCACGCGTCGGTCGATTCGCTCGAAGCGGCGATACCGAAGCTCCGCAAGCTTGTCGACCGCTTCGAGGGCCATCTTCCCATCGAGCCCGACCTGAGCTATCTGGACATGGGCTGCGGTTCGGGTGAGTTGACCATCGCGTTTGCCAAGCTCGGGATCAGGCATATTACAGGCGTGGATTTTCTGCCGCGGTATATCGACAGGGCCATGGCCCAAGCCAGGCGGGCAGGTGCGGGACAGGGGGCGCGATTCATTTGCCGGGATTTGCACAATTGGTTTCCCGAGGAAAAATACGATGTCCTACTGTCGTTCGACGCGCTCGAGCACATCGATGACCCCAGGGCATTTCTGGAAAAAATGACGGACTTCCTCGCGCCGGGTGGAATCGCCGTGCTGGCCTTCGGACCGCTGTTCCACTCCCCGTTCGGTGATCACATGTGGGATTTTTTCCGGCTGCAAATTCCTTGGCGCGGCGTCCTGTTCACCGAGCGATCAGTGCTCCGTGTTCGCAGGGAATGTTTCCGCCCAACCGATGCGGCGAGCGGTTACCGGGATATCGCCGGTGGTCTGAATCTGATGCGGTATTCGGAATTTTTGCGGCATGTTGCTGATACCGGCTGGAGATTCGATTATCTGGCGGTCAATACCTTCCTGAATCGGCTGCCACCGCTTCGATTCATTTGCGACATGGTTATGCGCGTTCCTGTGCTACGGGACTATTTCGCGCACAACGTCTACGCCGTTCTACGCCGCGCAGCTTGAGATCGAAGTCGGCTTGCCACTCAAAAAGCGGTCGTTGATCCGATCGGACTACTTCCCGTCCCGTGGCCACAACACGGGCTTCAACAAGCCTTTTTATGCTTCCCCGGAGTATGGCTGACCATATCGGTCAAAAAATTGAAGTCATGAGAGGGGCGACCATGAAAATTAGCGTTTTTGGCCTTGGTTACGTCGGTGCCGTCTCGGCAGCCTGCCTTTCCCGCGAGGGGCACGAAGTCATCGGTGTCGATCCGGATCCCGTAAAGGTTGATCTTATCAATTCCGGTAAAACTCCGATTATCGAGAAGGACATCGGCCAGATCATAGAGCAGCAGGTAAGGGCGGGCCAGCTCTCCGCGACAACGGACGTCGCCATCGCGGTTCAGCAGTCCGAACTGTTTCTGATTTGCGTCGGGACGCCGAGCCGCAGTAACGGCGACATCGAGTTGAAATTCGTGCGTCGCGTGTGCGAGCAGATCGGCGCCGCGCTGCGCGAGCATCATGGCGCGCCCGCAGTGGTGATTCGCAGCACCATGCTGCCGGGAACCATGCGCGACGTGGTGATCCCGACCCTCGAGGCGTCCTCCGGCCAGCGCGCCGGTGTCGATTTCGGCGTCTGCATCAATCCGGAGTTCCTGCGCGAGGGAACCTCGGTATATGATTTCTTCAATCCGCCCAAAACAGTCATCGGCCAGTTCAACCAGGCGAGCGGGGATCTGGTCGCCAGTCTTTACGCCCGGATCGAAGCACCGCTCATCCGGACCGACATCGAGACTGCCGAAATGGTCAAATACGCAGACAACGCCTGGCATGCGCTCAAGGTGGGTTTCGCCAATGAAATCGGCAACGTCTGTAAGGGACTTCAGGTGGACAGCCATCGCGTGATGGACATTTTTTGCGCGGACACCAAGCTCAATTTGTCAAGCTACTATCTCAAACCCGGCTTTGCCTTTGGCGGTTCCTGTCTGCCCAAGGATCTGCGTGCGCTGCTGTACAAGGCGAAGTCGCTCGATGTTTCGCTGCCCATCCTCGCGGCGATACTGCCGAGCAACGAGCAGCAGATCGAGCGCGGAGTGCAGGCGGTGATGGACAAAGGCAACAAGCAAGTCGGCATCCTCGGTTTCAGTTTCAAGGCGGGAACGGACGATCTGCGCGAAAGCCCGGTGGTGGAACTGACCGAGCGCCTGATAGGCAAGGGATACGAACTCAGAATATACGATCACAACGTCAACCTGGCGCGCATCCGCGGGGCCAATCGCGACTATATCCTGAATCATATTCCGCACATTTCGCGCTTGATGGTTTCCAGCGTGGACGAGGTCTTGTCGCATGCAAACACCATCGTCATCGGCAATGCGGCGGCGGAATTCAGCGATGTTCCGAAACGGCTGAATGACGACCAGACCGTGATCGATTTCGTGCGGATCACGGATTCACGCAGCGTGTCCGGTGTCTATGAAGGAATCTGCTGGTGATGTGGAACTCGAATTCGAGGAAAAGCATGGGCCGGTCAAGGCGTGTGCTGATCCTGGTCGAAAATCTGCCCAGTCCGTTCGACCGGCGCGTGTGGCAGGAGGCATGCACATTGCACGACGCCGGCTATGTGGTGTCGATCATCTGTCCGGTCGGCAAGGGCTACGAGAAGAAGTTCGAGACAATCGATGGCATCGCCATCTGGCGCTACCGGCTGCCCTTGGAGGCCAGCGGCGCGCGCGGCTATGCCATCGAATATTCGGCGGCGTTGTTCTGGACCTTCCTCCTGTCCTGGCGCGTACTGATGACGCGCGGCTTCGACGTCGTGCATGCCTGCAACCCGCCGGACCTGTTTTTTCTCATCGGCGGATTCTTCAAACTGCTCGGCAAGAAATTCATTTTCGATCATCACGACCTCAATCCCGAACTCTACGAAGCGAAGTTCGGCCGGCGCGATTTTTTTTATCGCCTGTTGCTGAAGCTGGAGCACTGGACCTTCCGCACCGCCGACGTGTCGATCGCCACCAATGAGTCCTACCGGCGCATCGCCGTCGGCCGTGGCGGGATGCCCCGCGAGCGGGTGTTCGTTGTGCGTAGCGGACCCAGCCTCGAGCGTCTGAGAAAACTCCCCCCGGACGAGCGGCTCAGGAATGGTCGCCGCTACCTGGTCGGTTATGTCGGTGTGATGGGAGCGCAGGAGGGCATCGACCTGCTGCTGCGGGCGGTGCGCCATATCGTTTTCGGTCTGGGTCGCAAGGATGTTCAATTCGGATTGGTCGGCGGCGGCACTTCCTTGGATG
>WNFP01002518.1_pt1 | contig 15321 bp, 9 predicted proteins | sample 5400201 | NCBI WGS metagenome assembly WNFP01 (sample SAMN13153355, study PRJNA577476) | soil metagenome | isolation source: 115 cm saprolite under Madrone tree | place: USA:California | collected 2016-06-14
TTCCTTCCACAGCGCCGGCGGCATGGTCGGCCGCTACGCCGTCACCCCTTAGCCCCATTTGACGATCTGCCTTTCATGGTCGTGGCTTTCCTTTGAATCAACGCTCGCGAACGAACTTCGCCTTTGAAACTCCTGCAAGCAAAACTTCGAGATGGTGTTGCATCGACCTACAGAATCCACCCGACTAACCAGTTGTCCGAACCCATCAGGTTTCAGGAAGCGAGTTTGACATCGGACGCCTAATCTTTCCATCAAGCTATTGGCGCGGTTGCCCGGTTGCTACGGCGAATCGCTGTGCGCGAAATCTTAGTCGGCGCTTAGAACGCTGCCCTCTCGTTGGTTAGAATCCCACACTGTCACGGCGCGGTGGCGCACAAATCCCAACGTTCCGGCGATTGTTTTCAAGCACTTGCACGAAATCAAGCTGCCTACTCCGGACCAATCTCGCCTCAGTCCTTATAGTTGCGCAGGTCCTTATATATGTGCTGGTTTCAGTCGCTCTCGGATCCCCGTCTCCGTACGTGTCGGCGCCAAGAGTGACCGCGCTCACACTCTATGTTGCTCCGCTGTCATTGATGCTTGCACCTGCGAAGACCAGCGTAACGAGGAAAGCAACGCGACACAACAAACTGAAGACACCACGACAGCAAAACCGAGGGCCGCAAAAACGGAGCGCCTGAGGATTATGACACCCATGGTTGCGCCCGCAAACATCGCCAGTACCGAGGCGAGTCGTCGTTGCCAACGCGGGTTGCTTCCGTGGGCGAGGGAAGAATCCGCTGCAAGGCCTGTGATGGTCAACGTCAATACCGTGGTCGTCAGGTCCGAAACGCCTAGCTTTCGAACCGCCGCGTTCCTCATGCCCATGGCTACGGCGATGAGACCGATCAATGCGTCGAGCTGAAGGACAGGTGACGAAGAAGCAGACTTGTACCCAATCGCCGACAGCGTGGCCGCTGACAAGAAGGCAATCTCCAATCCAAATGCCGAAATTGCCGACCGGATCTGTGACTGCGCACCAGCGTCGGCCAGGATGCGACCACCAACAGCAGCGCCCACAAGAAACGCGCAGAGGAGGTGGTGTCCACATGAACTGCTCCAAACGTTGCATGCCAGGTCTGCGCACTTGCACCCGAGCGCATTCTAACGCCTTGGCAATAACGACGGCTGAATTGATGTACCAGCGATGAATATCAATCCACCCCATATAGCCACATTCTTCGAGAAACTTATGAGCTGCCCTTGGAACTGAGGCGTGCCAGCCGCCAGCCAGAACAATTGTGCCGTTTGGCCTAGACAATCGAAATAAAAAGATATAAATACAAGCAGTTCGAAAGTCGCTTGCTTTGACCGAGAAAGCCGACAAAATTCCCGAGTACAACAACTAGCGAATCCTCGAAACCCCAGTGGCGGGTTCACGGCGAGAGTGTATGGAACGATGGAGGACACGATTCGATGCAGCGTAGAGACTTTCTAAAAAGTGGTGCGGCGTTAGCTGCGACGGCTGAACTCGCAACTGGCAAGGCACGTGGGCTTGTACATGCTCACAACTGGGGCAACTATGATTTTGGTTCTGGGCCAACCGTAACAGAACGTCTGAATCAAGGCCCCTTCCCTCAGTATCCCCCCGACGCCGTCATTCCCACGGACGAAGTGGTGATGACTACCACTCCATCAGAAGAGGTCGTGCCCAATTATGGCAAGGGACTGATTACGTACATCACGGCCGACAGTGGCGCAGAGGAAATTAAATCAGACAACATGCCCCAAGCCATCGAGGACCTCATTCGATTTCCCTTGGGTCAGCAACTCTACATACGCCCGACATGGCGGGAGGTGCAGCCGCAACCCGGGCGTCTCGAGTTACCTGATTACGTGAAGCTCATCTTCGATCTGGCGAAGAAGAACAACAAGCGGGTTGGGCTTCGCATTCAGATGAGCGCTCCCGACTATAAGCACCAGCCGGCGCTGCCGGATTTCGTCCTCGACAAGGTACCAACCGTTGGGCTCGTTCCCGATGAGAAGGAAAAGAAGGCGGCTGCGCGATTTATGGAAAATCAATATTCGCGTTATCAGCCGCGCTTTGACCATCCTTTTTTTCAGCAGGCATTCGGGGAACTGGTAGGCCTTTTAGCTGCGGAATTTAATGGAAGTCCTGCCATCGAGTTCGTCGATACCTTTCTATATGGATTTTGGGGCGAGGGACACACGTGGCCCTTCGTCAATACTCCTTTTCCCGATTACCAAACCGCGGAGAGGACTTGGGTCAAAATGATGGAAGTTCAGCTGGAACGCTTTACAAAGACCCCGCTGATGACGAACACCCAACCCGACTACAGTCGAGTCGGCAATTCGGAAGTCCTCGATCTCACGGTTCGCAGCCACAACTGGATTCGGAGTGACACCATCTTCATTGAGAATGAGCAGATCGAGACTCTTAGTAATCGGCCGCCATGGATCGCCGCGGCGCTCGAACAGGGGATTCCAGCGAAGAGTCCAGACACGAACGGTTCGGAGGAAGGAATATCGCCGACCGAAAACATGATCGCTCACGTGATCGATGTGGGTGCGAATTACTGGTCGCTTTGGAACTTTCATTCCATCAGCGCCAAGAATCTGTTGGGTTACTACCAGGCATTTCCGAAATCGTTCAACCAGATTAATCGTCGAATTGGCTACCGCGTAAGGCCCTCGATGATCTGGAGCTATGAAGACAGTAGCTATCTGGGGCTTATCATCGCCTTCGCCAACGATGGCATCGCGGGTGTTCCGGGCGTGCTGCGAGTGACGGTGGAGAGCGAAGACGGCAAGGTGCTGAAGAGTGGTTGCTTGGATCCCGGCTATCCCCTACCGGGGAAGCTCCGACAGGCGCAATTTGTTGTGCCACAGGGGACAAAATTTGCTGGATTGAAACTCAGAGCAGAGATCGAGGTGAAAGGTATGCGTTACCCGGTGCAATGGGCTTGTCGCCAGAAGCTAAACGAGGATGGTTCACTCACGCTGCGTCCTAACCTTCATCACGGCGTCTAACGGTAGACCATGACGAAAATGTTCTTTTCGATAGCCATCTTCACAGTGCTGCTGGTAGTGGGCCAGTCGACAGTGCACCCTCATCAAGTGGCGTCGCCTCCTACCCCCTTGCCGCAAATCCAGAGCTCCAGCCTTCGTATCGAGTTTGATGAGAACATGCGCAGCCGCGTTGTTGCGCGAATGAAGAGCAGGGAAGTTCTATTGGGCGGGTTCTCCGCTTCCGAGACTGTTAAAGGAAACGAGCGTTCCTGGTACTACTTTGCTTTAACTTCGCAATCGCACGAGCGCGTCACTGGCAATTTTGGCGGTGGAGAGAGACTCACCCTAACCGGTACATCCGGCGTACTGCGAAAGAATCTTTCCGTCATCATTTACGACGAATTCCCTAATCTTGCGGTCTTCGATGTTAGCTACACGAATATTGGGAAGTCACAACTGAAGATTCTCGAGTGGAGCAACAACGCATACACGATCGACGCACAGCGTGGGCCCACGCAGGTTCCTTTCTGGTCGTTCCAGACCGGCTCCTACGAGCGTCGTCCGAACTGGCTGGTCCCACTACGCACAGGATTCTCTCAGCAAAATTATCTCGGCATGAACGCCAGCGACTACGGCGGCGGCACGCCGATTGTTGATGTGTGGCGCAAAGACGTGGGCATTGGTGCTGGCCTCGTCGAACCGCGGCCGCGTCTGATTTCGCTGCCCGTTTCCATGCCCAACCCGCGCCAGGCCAGGCTCAGCGTGCAGTATCGTAGTGACCAGTCCTTGCAACCTGGCGAAAGCTTCCACACGTTTCGCACGTTCGTTGCAGTCCACGAGGGAGACTACTTCCAGACGCTGCTTACCTACCGTCAGTTCATGATGAAACAGGGCGTTCAGATGGCCAAAGCGCCGGAGAGCGCTTTTGGAGCGATCTGGTGCGCTTGGGGATACGGGCGCAACTTCAAGCCTCAACAAGTTTACGACACACTGCCAACAGTTAAGAGAATGGGATTTACCTGGGTCACGCTGGATGACGGCTGGCAGAACAATTATGGTGACTGGCAACTCGATCCTAAGAAGTTCCCCCACGGCGATGCCGACATCAGGACGATGGTGGGCCGGATTCACCATGAGGGATTCAAAGCGCAGCTCTGGTGGTCGCCACTCAGCGCGGTTCCTGATTCCAAGTTGCTTATGAATGAACCTGACCTGGCACTGGAAAATCGGGATGGTTCGCGGCGCAAGATTTCATGGTGGAATTCCTATTATCTCTGTCCTGCCAACTCGCGGGTTGTGGAGTATCACAAAGAACTGGTGCGCAAAATCCTCGTCGATTGGGGATTTGACGGCCTCAAACTCGACGGCCAGCACATGAACGGCGTTCCTGCCTGTTACAACCCCGCCCATCACCATAAACGTCCCGAGGACTCGGTTGAGGTTTTGCCGGATTTTTTCCGTGAAATCTACGATGCCGCACAGAGCGCCAAGCCCGGGTCGCTGGTGGAGTTCTGCCCCTGCGGCACTTCTTATTCTTTCTTCACCATGCCACATTTCAACATGTCCGTTGCTTCCGATCCGACAAGTTCTTTCCAGGTGCGCTCCAAAGGCAAAACAATCAAAGGCCTCATGGGCGACGATGTTCCTTACTTCGGCGATCACGTCGAGCTGAGCGACAATCACGACGATTTCGCTTCTACGCTTGGTATCGGAGGGGTAGTGGGCACGCAGTTTGTGCTGCCTTCTCTGGTCGAGAAACATGGCCGGTTCGACCTCACTCCCGACCACGAAAAGAGCTTCCAAAAGTGGCTGGAGCTTTATCAGGAGAAGGGTCTTTCCCGCGGTCAATACCTGGGCACGCTCTACGATATCGGTTTTGATCTGCCCGAAGGTCACGTCATCCGCAAGGACAAAAAGATGTACTACGCGTTCTTTGCTGGAATCTGGAAAGGCACCCTGGAGTTGCGCGGCTTGGACGATCGCGCGTATCACGTGGTCGACTACGTGGACGGGAAAGACTTCGGAATCGTTCGCGGTCCGGTCGCGCACCTGTCTACAGGCTTTTCGAAACACCTTCTGCTGGAGGCGACTCCGCATTAAGGCCCACCGAAACTTGGACAGTAACCAGGCAGTGACAAAGTTGCGTGTTGACGAGATCCACAGAGGAGAGTGATGAAACGTCGTTACTTTTTAAAAACGATTGGCACGGGCGGCTTGGCGGTCGGTGTTACGCCCGCGTGGAGCCGGCGCTATGCGGCAAGCCTACAGGATCCACATTCCGGTACACCAGAGGCCAAGAAAGAGCCCGAGCAAGCATCGCCCGAAACGATACTGCTGAAGGACTACCGGCCTAGATCCCTTTATAAGATTCCTACTACGGAAGTTCCCAGGGCGAAATTTCCAATCATCGATATGCACTCCCACGCATATGCCAAGACACCGGCAGAAATTGCCGAGTGGGTCAGAAATATGGACGAGGTCGGAATTGAGAAAACCATTGTTCTCACGGACGCTACGGGGCACGAGTTTGACGATCTCCGTCGGAAGTATGCTGCCTATCGAGACCGTTTCGAACTCTGGTGCGGTTTTGATTACAAGGGGTATGACCAACCTGAATTCGGTCCTCAAGCAATACGGGCGCTAGAAAAGTGCCATCAGGCAGGCGCACGGGGTGTTGGTGAACTTCATGATAAGGGAAAAGGGCTTGTTTCAAGCACTGTGCGTGCATTTGGCATGCACCCAGACGATGCCCGCATGGACTCCCTATTTAGCCGATGCGGCCAATTGGGCATGCCGGTGAACATTCACGTTGCGGATCCCATCTGGATGTACGAAGCGATGGACAATAAAAACGACGGCCTGATGAATGCCTTCCATTGGCGGCTAGACAATCAGCCGGAAATTGTGGGGCATTCCGGAATGATTGACATTCTCGAGCGCACGGTCAAGAAACATTCCAGTACAACTTTTATTGCCTGCCACCTCGCCAATCTCGATTATGACCTGAAGCGATTAGGCCAAATACTGGAACGGCAGCTCAATTTGTACGCCGATATTTCCGCGCGATATGCGGAAACAGCACCCATCCCCCGCTTTGTATCGCAGTTTTATGCGAAGTACGCTGACCGTTTGCTCTACGGCACTGACATGGGATTCGATAAGTCGATGTACCGAGTTACTTTCAGAATTCTTGAGACATTGGATGAGCACTTCTACGAAACCGACATGTTCAGTTACCACTGGAGCCTGAATGGTTTCGGACTTCCGGACGAAATACTGCAGAAGCTATATCACACAAATGCGGAGAAGATCTTGAGATCCCGGGGAACGCGGGCACACACATAAGCGTGCAGCCTTTTAAGGAAGAGGCCTGGCACTACCCAATTTTGGGACTTCTTCGCCGAACCGGTACAAAGTGTCAGCGTATACACTAGGGATCCGGGCGAGGTGCAGTCCTTTCAAGAGCCACTTCTCAGTCCACAATTCACTTCACCTGTACGCAATGATCGGGCGATCGAGGCCGATCTCCGGCGGCGCCAGCTCCACCCGCGCGAAGCCGGCATTTTTCGAAATGCTCTCAAGCTCTGCGAAAGTGTAAGCGTCGCCGGCGGGCGTAGTGGCCAGCATCATCATGCTGAAGGCGGCCGGGGTGGGCGGTGTAACGCGATCAGGATTGGGAACGAGTTCAGCAATTGCGGCGCGGCCACCTGGCTTGATTTCTCGCAGGACATGGCTTAGGCACCATCGTTATGCAGTTGCAGCGTAGACTCAAGAGCCATTTTCTGATGACCAAACGCCTTTCCTTGTAACCCGGCCAAGGCACGGTTCACGTTTTCTGCGAGCATCTTTCACCGGTCGACGAATCAGCCGGCAATCCCGAACCGAAGAGCTTGCACCAAGCAGAAAGAAATTCTCTTCATGTCGGGCACAACGAATTGGCGAACTACAGCCATATTCCGGCCCAACCGACTCACTGGGACTCAAATGGAGGAGATATGTCGGGTTTGCGGTGCTTAATCCACGTGACATTCAGTCGCGCCCGTCGTCTGATACAGCCAGGGGGATGCTATGACTTCGTTCTGGTGCGACCTTCGCCATGCTTTGCGGTTTCTTCGCCTCAGTCCCGGCTTCACCCTCGTCGCCGTCCTGACCCTTGCTCTCGGAATCGGCGCCAACACCGCCATCTTCCAGCTCATCGACTCCATCCGCTTGCGCACCATTCCGGTCAAGAACCCTCAGGAGTTGGGGACGATTAGAATCGCAGACCGCCATTGGGGCTCCGGCCAGTTCTCCAGCCAGTATTCCCAGCTCACCTTTGCCATGTGGGAGCAGATCCGCAAGCGCCAGGAAGGCTTCGCCGAAATTGCCGTTTGGTCCGACCAGCGGTTCAATCTGGCCACGGGCGGGGAAGTCCGCAAAGCAAAAGGTATCCGCGTCAGCGGCGACTTCTTTCACGTCCTTGGCGTCGAGCCGATTCTGGGGAGGCTGCTTGGTCCGGCGGATGACCAGCCGGGTTGCGGCATCTCTGGAGCAAACATCAGTTACGCCTTCTGGCAGCGAAACTTTGTCGGAGATCCTTCGGTGATCGGAAAACGGCTCACCCTGGATGGCAATTCCTTTCAAGTGATCGGTGTCACGCCGCCTGGTTTCAATGGCATTTCCGTAGGCGACACCTTTGACGTTGCCGTGCCAATCTGTGTTGAGCCCATACTTAGCCCGCGCAACAACCGCCTAACGCGCCGTCATGCCTGGTGGCTCGCGACCATCGGCCGCTTGAAACCTGGATGGACTATTACGCGCGCCAACTCCCAAATCCTCGCGGTCACGCCCGCCATTTTACAGGAAACGATTCCTACCGTTTACGATGCCGAAGCAACGAAGAAGTATCTCGAATATAAGCTCGGCGCGTTTTCCGCCAGCACCGGATTTTCGGAATTGCGCTCGGATTCCGAGACTTCCTTGTGGTTGCTCCTGGGAATCTCCGGACTGGTATTGCTCATCGCTTGTGCCAACCTGGCGAACTTGATGCTCGCGCGCGCCAGCGCTCGCGAGCGGCAAATCGCCATCCGCCGTGCGCTCGGAGCCACACGATGGCGAATGGTTCGCGAATTGCTTTCGGAAAGCTTGTTGCTCGCAGCAGCCGGGTCAACTTGCGGGCTGTTTTTGGCTTTCGCGATAAGCCGCTTGCTTGTGGCTTTCATTAGTACAGAGCAGAATCAGATTTTTCTGGATCTCGAAATGGATTGGCGCGTCCTGGCGTTCACCACCGGACTCGCTGCCCTGACGACCGTTTCCTTTGGGTTGGCACCTGCCCTGCGTGCCACGCGAGCCGAGCCCGCTATGCTACTCGAGTCGGGGAGCCGCGGAGCGACGGTCGGCCGCGAGCGCCTTAGTCTTCGGCGCATTCTCATCGTCTCGCAAGTGGGCCTCTCTGTTGTCCTTCTGATGGGTGCGCTGCTTTTTGTCCGGAGTTTGCGCAACTTGACCACCCTGAATGTCGGCTTCCAGCAGACCGGAATCTTGGTCACCAGCGTTGATTTCACGCGGTTGCAGCTCCCTGAGGAACGCTACACCGAATACAAACGCGATCTCGTCAAACGCGTGCGGGCCATCCTTGGTGTCGAATCCGCCGCCCACGCCATGCTTGTCCCATTTGGGGGAAGCACCTGGAATGACGACGTCATCAACGAAGGTTCTGACCAGGACGCAGGTGTCGCCTGGGAAAATTTTCTCGGCCCGGGCTATTTTAAGACCGTTGGAACACCCCTCCTCGCCGGGCGCGACTTCGATGACCGCGACACCTCTAGTTCGGCCAAGGTCGCCATCGTGAATCAGGCCTTTGCGCGCAAAATCCTCAAAGTCGCTGATCCTCTTGGCAAGCGCTTCCGTATCCACGAGGCGCCGGGGAAGCCCCGCCCACTCTACGAGATTGTGGGAGTGACAGCGGATAATAAGTTTCAAGACATGCACGAGGAATTTTTGCCGTTCATGTATTTCCCGTCCGCCCAGGAGGAAAAACCCAGCCCGGACGATCACATCCTCATTCGCTCCTCGCTTCCTTTGACCAATCTCATCTCTTCGATGAAAGAAACGATTGCCGATGTGAATCCCGGAATCGACCTTGAATTCTTGGTTTTCAAAATGCGCATTCAAAACTCTCTGATTCAGGATGAATTGATGGCCACCCTTTCGGGTTTCTTCGGATTCCTGGCCGCGCTCCTCGCTGCGATTGGGCTCTACGGCGTTATGTCCTACATGGTGATCCAGCGCACCAAGGAAATTGGAATTCGCATGGCGATTGGCGCCGAGCGTTTCGACGTCCTAAGAATGATTCTTCGCGAAGCCACTGTGCTCACCGTCACGGGCTTGGTGATTGGCACTGGCTTGGCGCTTGCGGCGGCGCAAGCCGCCAAATCTGTGCTATTCGGTTTGAAGCCTCGCGACCCCCTCACTCTTGTAATGGCGGTCGTCACCCTTTTCGCCGTCGCCGCTCTCGCCAGCTTTTTGCCGGCCTATCGCGCCTCCAAACTCGATCCCCTGACAGCCTTGCGTTATGAATAGCGGAAGCCGAAGACCCCATTTGCATCTCTAACCACCCTATGCCAGACCTATTCTGCCGATACCGCTATCATTCATTCCATCCGTTTGACCGGGCCCCACTTTCTCATCGAACGGTGAGAGTGACTATCGTTGAGTGATGTAACGACCCGGACGCATTCGCTGCTGTGACCGTGACAGCGTGGCTTTGAGGTGTGTGCCTTATGCTGCCTCCGCCGCAGCCGACGAGTACGGCGAACAGGACGATGACGCTACCGCTCAACAACCCGACGCTGTGTCGGCACTTCTTGAAGTTGAGCAATGCAAGACCAATTCCGGCGAGCAAAAGCGCGGGAATCGGCAAAACGACGGCGTACGCTGCATTGCGACTTCCTTCGTTTAGCGGAAGGGCGACCGCTGCCAAGGTTGTTGGTGCAGTCATCGTCAGCGTCGAGTTACCAGGGTTGCCACCCAGCGTCACCGGAGATGGGGAGACGCCACAGGTGGCCATTGGCGTCGGTCCAGTCACCGCGCAAGTCAGTGTCACGGGCCCGGAGAAGCCGTTTTGCGCGGCTAACGTCAAGGCATCAGTTACCTGCGCTCCCGATCTCCAACATTCGACTCATGCGGTTGACTCTTGACGCTCAGCCGCAATCGACACTGGCCAAGGCTGCTGGAAGCAACGAGGAAGCGGTCTAGCGCGTCCTCCGGTTGCTAGTTTCTCACGGGATCTTTGAGTGGCGGCTCCGCAGGGCGGACGCCCGCAACTACATTGGACTTAGTCTGAGGCATCCTAGCACTGCAGTTTCGTCAGTCTCCAAATATGGGTCGGCAGCTCCAGATCTGCTCACAAGTTCCAAAGCCAATCGTCCATACTTGCGTGATCACGATTGCCCGTCACTTGCCGACACGAAGGGCCTAGTAAGTCGGTTCAGGCGGCGGCAATCAGATGCGAGTGAAAGCTATGGAAACTTTGCTTCAGGATTTGCGCTACGCGTTTCGCATGTTGCGGAAGGCTCCCGGCTTCACGGCCGTAGCAGTGATGACCCTGGCGCTTGGGATTGGGGCGAACACCGCGATCTTTAGTGTTGTGAATGCCGTTCTGTTCCGTCCGCTGCCGGTGCGGCATCCTGGCCAGATAGTGCGGTTGCAGGAGTACCATCAACACCCGGCGAACGTGACCGGAGCGACATTTCGCGATGTGCGCGAGCGCAATCGTGTGTTTACTCAAGTTGCTGCTTATCGCATTTTTTCCCAGAACTTGAGCGACACGAGGCAAGCGGTGCCGCCGGAGCAGATCGACACTGCATTCGTTTCGCAGGATTTCCTACCGCTGCTTGGGGTAACGCCGTTCCTGGGGCCGGGATTCATCCAGGAACAGTTCCGCAAAAATGCTGAAAGCGTTGTGATCCTCAGTTACGGACTTTGGCGGCATCATTTCGGATCGGACCGCGAGATCGTCGGCAAGATGATTACCCTCCATGGGGAGCCTCACCGAGTTGTCGGTGTAATGCCGATGGGATTCTCCTTTCCGGATGCGGCCCAGGCGTGGGCGCCACTCACCGAAGATATGGTCTTTCCGCAGAACCGCCGTGCGCACCTATTCACCACCGTTGCGCGCGTCAAAGCCGGCGTTTCGAGGGAGGCTGTGCACGCCGATTTGCAGGCGATTTCCATCCAAGTTCAGCAAGAGAATCACGACGTCGATCCTGGATTCACATTCCGTGCGGAGCGCCTGCAGGACAATCTCGTCTCCAGTGTTCGCCCCACTCTGTTGATTCTGTTGGGTGCGGTTGCCTTCGTGCTCTTGATTGCATGCGCGAACGTCGCCAACCTTCTGCTTTCGCGGTCGGTGTCGCGCCAAAAGGAAATCGTGGTGCGTGCGGCTTTGGGGGCCACGCGGTTTCGGCTGGCACGGCAACTCTTGACCGAGAGCGTGTTACTCGGGCTTCTCGGCGGAGCGACTGGATGCCTGCTAGGGCTGTGGTCGGTGAAGGTCATGTATACCGCGTATCCTGGTGCCATCCCTGGCTTGACGACTCCGGTGATCGACTTGCAAGACCTGCTCTTCGTATTCGCCCTTTCATTGCTGGCATCGATTCTGTTCGGAAGCATTCCCGCAATGCAACCTTCGGAACTGAACTTGCAGGTACAGCTTGTGGAGGGTGGCCGTAACACCGCCTCGGTACGCCGTCAGCGCTTTCGGTCATTCCTGGTGATCTCGGAAGTGGCGCTCGCCATGATGTTGCTCGCTGCCGCTGGCCTGCTTATCCGAAGCTTCTTTCTGTTGCAGCGGGTTGATCCCGGTTTCGACTCTTCGCATCTCGCCGTGGTTCGGCTGTCACTGCCAGACTCCCGGTACCCTGAGCTCCGAGAGCGGACACAGTTTGTGAATTCCGTTCTGGAGCGCCTTCGGGCGCTGGCTGGAGTTCAGTCGGTTGCCGCCGCCGGAACGCTGCCGTTCGATCCGGTACCTGACACCGACCTGGAACTCGAGGGTCACGTCTACGAGCCGGGGAACGAACCGGACGCGGAGATTCTGACTGTCAGCCCAGAATATTTTCGCACCATGGGAATCCGCCTGCTTGCCGGAAGAATGTTTACCCCACAGGACATTCCGGGGAGTCCGACCGTTTTGGTGATTAATCAAACCATGGCACAACGCTTCTGGCCCGGGGAAAATGCGCTGCGGAAACGGGTGGTGATGAAAGACTGGGGGCCGCCACTGCCTGGTGAAATCGTGGGCGTAGTGTCGGATGTCAAGCAAGACTCCCTGGAGACGAGTACCCAGCCCGCAATTTACTACAGCTTCGCCCAGTTTTCTCAGAGCACGCTGACCACCTACGTCATCGTGCGATGCGCTTCGGATGCGCTCAGTCTTGCGGCGGCCATTCGGGATCAGATCTGGTCGGTTGATCGCGACCAACCCGTCAGTGTATTGCCCATGGACCAAATCGTCTCGGGGTCGCTGGAACGCCGCCGGTTCGTACTCATATTGCTGGGCACGTTCGCCGCACTTGCACTGCTTCTGTCCGTGGTTGGCATTTACGGAGTCATTGCATATTCGGTGGGCCAGCGGACGCATGAATTTGGCATACGTATGGCTCTGGGCGCTCAAGGGCATCAGCTTCTGCTGATGGTGCTAAGCCAAAGTGTCGGAACCCTCGCTGTCGGCCTAACTATCGGAGTCGCGGGAGCCTTAACTGTGACTCGATTGATGGGAAGCTTGCTGTTTGGAATTGGCCCGGCTGATCCGCTGATCCTCTCGTTGATGGCGGCGATCTTGCTCGTGGTTGCCCTGATCGCCAGTTATATCCCTGCGCGGCGGGCGGCCAAGGTTGATCCCATGGTGGCACTGCGGGACGAGTAGGCCAAGCAACGCATTCTACACAGATCCTCAGACGGCCAACAGGATTGCGGGCGGATGGTCGGCAACTCTTACCTTGGGATTACTTCAGATTTCCCCGTAATAGGACCGGGATCGTCAACCGAGATTGCCGGCCATCTCCGCGGTAGGCGATAATATGCGCATTCAGTTAAGGGCGTAGGACGGTTGGGATCTGATCGTCTCGTAACCCTTATGGGCATGGCCCAGAACGAAAAGGCAGTTCGCTTCCGCACACTTAACGACGGCCCAGGCGCCTTCGTGATTCCAAATCCGTGGGACGTCTGCTCCGCCCTCATTCTCGCCGGACTTGGCTTTCAGGCGTTGGCCACATCTAGCGCTGCTTCCGCATGTGTTCTTGGTCGAAAAGATCACGGTTTGACACGGGACGAGGCGCTGGCGCACGCGCGTTCCATTATCGGGGCAAGCGTCCGAAATCCTGCCGGCCTCCCTGCCTGCCACGCTGCGAGCGTGTGGGCGCAGGCACATCTGGGTGTTCTCCAAAACTCCTGTTGACGGCCAAAAGGAATTTGATACGCTCTCTTTCTATCCTGTTGACCGTCTAAAGGAGCGTATGCCAACTTCCAAGAGCGAAGTCTTGCAAGGAACTCTCGACTTATTGACGCTGAAGACGCTTGACTCCATGGGACCGATGCACGGCTTCGGGATTGCCCTGCGGATCCAGCAGGTCTCCAAAGACCTGCTGCAACTGAACCAAGGAACGCTGTATCCAGCGCTGCTCCGGCTGGAGCAGCGCGGCTGGCTCGCCTCCAAGTGGGGCGTTTCGGAAAATAACCGCAAGGCTAAGTTTTACTCTCTGACTCGCGCCGGACGCAAACAGCTTGAGGAGGAAGCGGAAAGTTGGGACCGTATGTCCGCAATGATCAACCGCGTGTTAAGGACTACGTAGCTTATGAGCGCGACCCTCCGCAGCATTGTCCAGCGTCTCACTGCGGTCTTCCGCCGCCGCCGTCTGGAGGACGACCTGGACGATGAGCTGCGTTCGCACTTGGAGATGTCGGCTGAACTGAACCTGCGCAAAGGCATGTCTCCCGCCGACGCTCGCCGTGAAGCGCTTCGTAGTTTCGGCGGCGTTGAGCAATCTAAGGAAATCTACCGCGAACAAAGGGGGCTGCCCATGATTGAGACTACTTGGCAGGATTTGTGCTTTGCATTGCGGATGCTGCGCCGCAGCCCAGCATTTTCGCTGCTGTCGATTTTGTGCCTTACCCTCGGCATCGGCGCCAACGCCGCCGTCTTCAGTTGGATCGAAGGCATCCTCTTCCGCCCCTATCCCGCCGTCGCGCATCAGGAGCGCCTCGTCGCCATCGGCGGCACCTCACGCGACGAACCCCGGGGCACCCCCCTCTCCTGGCCCGATTTCCAGGACCTGCAGCGAAGCTGCACCCTCTGCGAGACGCTCTTCGTCAGCAAAATCACCGGCACCACACTCAGCATCGGCGATCGTGCCGAGCGCACCACCGGCAGCATCGTCTCCGCCAACTACTTCGACGCCATCGGCGTTCCCCCCATGCTCGGCCGCGGCTTCCTCCCCGGCGAAGACCAGGGACAAAGTGCGCATCCCGTGGCGGTGATCAGCCATCAGCTTTGGCGAGGCCGCTTCAAAGGCGATCCCGCCATAGTCGGAAAAACGCAGCGGCTGAATGGTGTGATTCACACGATCGTCGGCGTCGCGCCGGAGGGATTTTTCGGGACCTTCGTCGGGTGGGGCATGCAATTCTGGGTGCCCGCCTCCATGGAAGAAATCTTCGAAGCCGGCGGCTACAAGCTCGAAGACCGCGGCGCGCGCTGGATCGAAGCCTACGCGCGCCTGAAGCCGGGCGTCACGTTGCAGCAAGCGCAGCAAGAATTCGCTGCCATCTCCGGCCGCCTCGAGGCCGAATATCCCGCCACCAATCGCGGCCGCGCCATTCGATTCTGGCCTTTGTGGCAAACGCCCTTCAACAACGCGGGCACCCTGCTGCCCACTCTGGAAATCATGCTCGCCGTCGTCGCCTTCGTTCTGCTCATCGCCTGCGCCAACGTCGGCAATTTGCTTCTGGTGCGCTCCTTCGCGCGCCGTCACGAAATGAGCGTGCGCCTAGCCGTCGGCGCCGGTCGCGCGCGCCTCTGGAAGCAACTCCTCACCGAAGGCCTCGTGCTCTCCCTGTTCGGAGCCGCCGGCGGCCTCTTGGTCGCGTACTGGTGCCGCCACGCGCTCGTCCTGCTCTTCCCGGCGCGCGGCGGCGTGCAGATGCATCTCCCCGGCGAAATCGATTGGCGCGTCCTGGCGCTGAGCGCCGGCGTGTGCCTCGCCACCACGCTGCTGATGGGCCTCGTCCCCGCCCTGCAAACCGGCAAGATCGACCTCGCGCAGTCTATGAAAATGG
>WNFP01002275.1_pt1 | contig 15315 bp, 19 predicted proteins | sample 5400201 | NCBI WGS metagenome assembly WNFP01 (sample SAMN13153355, study PRJNA577476) | soil metagenome | isolation source: 115 cm saprolite under Madrone tree | place: USA:California | collected 2016-06-14
GCCGAGTATCTCGAGATCATGACCGCGGATCCGGACAGCTTTGCGAAGCAAATCCGCAATGCCGGCGCGATCTTTCTGGGCACGCATACGCCGGAGGCGATCGGCGATTATGTCGGCGGCTCCAACCATGTGCTGCCGACGGCGCGCTCGGCGCGGTTCTCTCCGGCCTCGGCGTGCTCGACTTCATGAAGCGGACCTCGGTCCTCAAATGCGGACCCGATCAGCTGCGCGCGCTGGGGCCGGCCGCGATGACGCTCGGCAAGGCCGAGGGGCTGGACGCCCATGCGCGTTCGGTGGGACTGCGCCTCAATCTGCCATGACCCAGCAGCCGCCAGAGCAGGACGCGAACAACCGCATCGTCGCGGTGACGCTCGATGAGGAATCGATCGGCCGCTCAGGTCCCGACATCGAGCACGAGCGCGCGATTGCGATCTACGACCTGATCGAGCAGAACCTGTTCGCGCCGGAAGGCATCGACGGCACCGGGCCGTTCACGCTGCATATCGGCATCACCGGCAACCGTCTGATGTTCGACATCCGCCGCGAGGATGGCACGCCGGTAGTGGCGCATCTGTTGTCGCTGACGCCGTTCCGGCGCATCGTCAAAGACTATTTCATGATCTGCGACAGCTACTACCAGGCGATCCGCACCGCGACGCCGGACAAGATCGAGGCCATCGACATGGGCCGCCGCGGCATCCATGACGAGGGCTCGCGCACGCTGCAGGAGCGCCTGAAGGGCAAGGTGCGGATCGATTTCGAGACCGCCCGCCGGCTGTTCACGCTGATCTGCGTGCTGCACTGGAAGGGTTAGCGCATGATCCCAATAAGTGGGCACCGGTTTTTGGATCAGGTCATGCGCAAAATAAAAGAGCGCATGACCCGGAAAAGTGTGAAGCGGTTTTCCGACCAGGTCATGCGCAAAATTAAAAAAGCCTGATGGACGCGCCTCCGCGCGCGCGCAACCCCCAGGCCGTGCTGTTCGCATGCGGCCAGAACAGCGTGCGTTCGCCGATGGCGGCGAGCCTGCTGCAGCACATGTTTCCCCACGCGCTCTATGTCAAATCGGCCGGCGTCAAGAAAGGCGAGCTCGATCCGTTCGCGGTCGCGGTGATGGCCGAACTGGGTCAGGATATCTCCACCCACAAGCCGACCACGTTCGAGGAACTGGAGGATTGGGAAGGACTCAATTTCGACCTGATCATCACACTCTCGCCCGAGGCGCACCACAAGGCGCTGGACCTGACGCGCACGCTCGCCGCCGAGGTGGAATACTGGCCGACCCGGGATCCGACCGGCACCGAGGGCAACCGCGAGCAGAAGCTGCAAGCCTATCGCGAGGTCTGCGACACTCTCTTGCTCCGCATCCGCAAGCGCTTTTCGAAAGTGTCGGCGGCGAGCGGGTGATGCGATTTTGTGTAAGGCGCGTGACGGCGTTCCCCGGATGCTGCGCAGCGCGCCGTTCTTGCGGCGCGGTGCGCTGCTGATCCGGGGTCCTTCCTTTTTGACCGAGATGGGTCCCGGCTCTGCGGCGCACCGCCAAGAGGCGCTGCACCGCGTCCGGGACACGGGCGTTCCTGTCCATATGCGGTTGTCTCGACGCATCGCTTCCGATAGGTTCCGCGCGCAATCACCCTCCGGTTCCCTCCGATAAAAACCCCGCATGCTAGGCCGCCCCAAATTCGTTCTTGCCTCCGGTTCGCCGCGACGGCTCGGTCTGCTCAATCAGGCCGGGATCGAGCCCGACGCGCTGCGTCCCGCCGATGTCGACGAGACCCCGCGGCGGGGCGAGCTGCCGCGCGCCTGCGTCAACCGGCTGGCCCGCGCCAAGGCCGATGCCGCGCTCAAATCGGTGCAGCTCGATGACGAATTGCGCGGCGCCTTCATCCTCGCCGCCGACACCGTGGTCGCGGTCGGCCGCCGCATCCTGCCGAAAGCGAACCTGGTCGATGAGGCCTCGCAATGCCTGCGGCTGTTGTCGGGGCGCAACCACCGCGTCTACACCGCGATCTGCCTGGTGACGCCGAAGGAAGCGTTTCGCCAGCGCCTGGTCGAGACCAGGGTGCGCTTCAAGCGGCTGAGCGAGGACGACATCCAGGCCTATATCGGCTCCGGCGAATGGCGCGGCAAGGCCGGCGGCTACGCCGTGCAGGGCATCGCCGGAACGTTCGTGGTCAAGATGGTCGGCTCCTATTCCAACGTCGTCGGCCTGCCGCTCTATGAATCGATGACGCTGCTCGGCGGCGAGGGTTTTCCGATCCGCTTCGGCTGGTTTAATGCCAGCTAAGCCGAAAAAAGCCGCCGGCAGGCGGCCGGCGAAGAAGTGTCCGATCTGCGGCAAGCCGGCAACCGAAGCGTCGAAGCCGTTCTGTTCCGAGCGCTGCCGCGATGTCGATCTCAACCGCTGGCTGTCCGGTTCCTACGTCATTCCGGGCGGCAAGGATAAGGACGAAGATGCGGAGTAGCGCGCTTTGCAGTTCGACGCCTTCATCCTTTGAGACGCGGCCAAGCGGCCGCTCCTCAGGATGACGGAAGCGTGCCCCGGATGCTGCGCAGCGCCATCAGCGCGTTTACGCGCGTCTTCGACGCGCTATGGCGGTGCGCTGCTGATCCGGGGTTGTGCACTCCGCATCGCCTTGGGTCCCGGCTCTGCGGTGCATCGTGCAGAACGCTGCACCGCGTCCGGGACACGAGACGCATTGCTTCACACACTCTCAGGATGAGGTCTTGAACCCTCATGGTGAGGAGCGCGGCAACGCCGCGCGTCTCGAACCACGAGGCCACAGGCCAAGCCGTCTTGATTCTACCCAGGCGGACGCACCTATCTCAGCATTGATTTTATCGCGGCTGGTCCCCAAACTGTAAAAAAACACTCGAGACAATCGGGCGGCCGCATCGGAGGAGAGGAGCCCATGGTCAATCGCCGCCGTTTTATCGGCCTTGCCGCGGCTGCCATTGCCGCGCCGGCCGTGGTTTCATCGCGCGCGTGGGCGGTCGGCGACTGGCCCGCAAAACCGGTGCGCATCGTGGTGCCGTTCGCGCCAGGCGGCTCGACCGATACCACCGCGCGTTTGGTCGGCAACCGCCTGCAGGAGGTCTGGGGCCAGTCGGTGGTGATCGAGAACAAGCCCGGCGCCGGCGGCAACATCGCGGCCGACATGGTCGCCCATTCCGATCCCGACGGTTACACCATCTTCATCGTCGGTCCGGGACAGGCCACCAACCAGTTCCTGTATCCGTCGTTGAGCTACGATCCGATCGGCGACTTCGCGCCGGTCACGCTGCTGATTACCCAGCCCAACATGATGTGCGTGCCGAATTCCTCGCCGGCGAAATCGGTGAAGGAGTTCATCGCTTATTGCAACGAGAACAGGGGCAAGGTCACCTACGCCTCCTCCGGCAACGGCACCACGCTGCATCTGTGTGGCGAATTGTTCAAGCGGCTGGCCAACGTCGAGATGACGCACATCCCCTATCGCGGCGGGGCGCCCGCGATCAACGACCTGATTCCCGGCCGCGTCGACGTCATCTTCGACAACATGCCGACAGTGCTGGAGCATGTGAAGGCCGGCAGCCTGCGCGGGCTGGCGGTGACGACCAAAGAGCGCGTCGCCGTCGTGCCCGACCTGCCGACCATTTCGGAGTCTGGCTTGCCCGGCTTCGACGTGTTTTCGTGGTTCGGCTTCTTCGTGCCCGCACGGACGCCCGAGGGCGTCATTGCCAGGATCAACGCCGACACCAATGCGGCGCTGGTCTATCCATCGGTCAAGTCGCGGTTCGAGGACCTCGGCGCGACCCCGAAAGGCTCGACCCCGGTCGAGCTCGCCGCCTTCCTGAAATCGGAAATCGACAAATGGGGCCCGGTCATCCGCGACGCGAAGATCAGGGTCGAAAACTGAGCCCAGAGTTGCCAGGACCTCACTAACGGCATTCTCACTATCCCGCTCACGGCTTGGAAAATGAGTCGTTTTCCGTCATGGCCGGGCTTCGTCCCGGCCATCCACGTCTTTCCCTTCCGGGAAGAGGACGAGAACGCGGAATGACCGTCATTTCGTGCGTTTTTCGGCCCAACGCCGGGCGGGTAGACAGAGCAAGCGAGCCTGACTATAAACCGCCCGCTCCCCGGGCCTCGCGCCCTTGGAAGTGCCCAGGTAGCTCAGTTGGTAGAGCATGCGACTGAAAATCGCAGTGTCGGTGGTTCGATTCCGCCCCTGGGCACCATTCCGGCAGATCAGACTTAGCTCGGCGATTTTATTGACGCCGAATGACCCTGACATTCTACCCCGCCGTCCTCGCCCGCCGTCCCTCGATCGGATACGCCGGATCGTTGAACCCCGGCGTCGAGGGATGGCCGCTGGCCACCAAGCGGTCCACCAGCGCTTCGTCCTCGGCGGTGAAGCGATAGTCGAGCGCGCGCAGATAATCGTCCCATTGCGCTTCGGTGCGCGGGCCGGCGATCACGCTCGATACGAACGAAGAGTTTAGCACCCATGACACCGCGAACTGGCCTGATGTGATGCCTTTGGCTTCGGCGTGCCGTTTGATCTCCTGCGCCAGAAGAATCGATTCCGGCCGCCACTCGGTCTGCATCATGCGCTTGTCGTTGCGGCCTGCGCGGGTGTCCTTGTCGGGCGCGGCATCGGGGCGGTATTTGCCGGTCAGCACGCCGCGCGCCAGCGGGCTATAGGGCACGATGCCGAGGCCGTAATAGCTGCAGGCCGGGAAATGCTCGACCTCGGGCATCCGGTTCAGCGCGTTGTAACAGGGCTGGCTCGCGACCGGGCGATCGATGCCAATGTTATCGCAGATGTTGCAGATTTCGGCGAGGCGCCAGGCGCGATAGTTCGAGACGCCGAAATAGCGCACCTTGCCCTGCCGCATCAGTTCGCCCATCGCGCGCACGGTTTCTTCCAGCGGCGTCGAATGGTCTTCCTTGTGCAGGTAATAGATGTCGATAAAGTCGGTGCCGAGCCGCTTCAGGCTTTCGTCCGCCGCCTGCAGCACCCAGCGCCGCGACAGCCCGCCGCGGTTGGGATCGTCGCCGACCTGGTTGGCGAGCTTTGTCGCGAGGATCCAGTTCTGCCGGTTGTTGGCAATGGCGCGGCCGACGACGCTTTCCGAATTGCCGTTACTATAGGCGTCCGCGGTGTCGATGAAGTTGACGCCGGCCTCGCGCGCTTTGGCAATGATGCGCGCCGACGTCGCCTCATCGGTCGGCCCGCCGAACATCATGGTGCCCAGGCAGATCGGCGAGACTTTCAGGCCGCTGCGGCCGAGGTTGCGGTATTGCATGGGGTGGGTCCTTTACAAAAATGGCTCGACGTTAGCTCCCTCGCCCCGTTCTTCACGGGGAGAGGGTTGGGGTGAGGGGCTTTCTCCGCGAATGCTGAAACATACCATGCGCGGCGACGTCTCCACAGATCGTCATTGCGAGCGCAAGCGAAGCAATCCATCTCACCACGCGAAGAAAGAATGGATTGCTTCGTCGCTTCGCTCCTCGCAATGACGGGGAGGGCAGCGCCGTCGCCCCTCACTCGCTCTTCAATATCTTGAACACGCCTGAGGCCATGGCGATACAGCGCTTGTCGACGGTCACCTCGGTCGTGATGAAGATCAGGCTGCGGGTCGAGCGCACCACGTGCGGCTTCGAGACCAGGATCTCGCCGATCTTGCCAGGCTCGACGAAATGCGTATCGAGCTGCACGGTCGCCAGCATCGGCTTTCCCGAGACGTATCACGCCGTCATGCCGCAGGTGCGGTCCGCGAACGTCATCAGTACCCCTCCCTGCACCAGGCCGCGGCGGTTGTGGTGCTTGTCCTGCGCTACAAGCGCATATTCGTGCTCGCCGTCGACGACCCGTTGCCACAGCGGCCCGACCAGGCTGATGAACCCGCTGGTTTCAACTTTTGTCCAGCCGGCGGCCTTGAGCTTCGCCGTGGCCTTGTCGGTCATTTTGTTTTGTTCTCCGCGGTCGGCGTCAGTCATTTCATCAAGCGCGGAGGTGTTGTAGTCAAGCGGGATGATCTGGCCATTCGACGAAGCCACCCGCCAAAATATCGCGGCGCGCTGCGCGGCGTTTGCGCGGCTGCCTGCGAGCGAACCGGCGCCCGGGCTGAAGCGGGCCGCGGTCGCCATCGCGCTGGTCGAGCCGGGAGGTGTGGGACGCGGAACGGCGCTGCTATTGACGCTGCGCGCCGCGGGGCTGCGCTCCCACCGCGGTCAATGGGCGTTGCCGGGCGGACGCTGCGACGAGGGCGAGTCGCCCATGATGGCGGCGCTGCGGGAGCTTCACGAAGAGCTCGGCCTTGAACTCACGCGCGGCGCTGTGCTGGGCCTGCTCGACGATTATCCGACGCGCTCCGGCTATCTGATCACGCCCGTCGTGGTGTGGGCGAAGGCGGGCGCGAGCATCTCGCCCAATCCGCAAGAGGTCGCCTCGGTGCATCGCATCGCGCTCGATACTATCGCACAGGCTGATGCCTTCGATTTCACCGCCATTCCAGAGAGTACGCGGCGCGTGATCCGGTTTCGTCACGCCGGAAGATTCATCCACGCGCCGACCGCGGCCCTGATCTACCAGTTCCGCGAAGTGCTGCAGGGGCGCGACACCCGCGTGACTGAGCTGGAACAGCCGGTGTTCGCCTGGAAGTAGGCCATGAATTAAGACGGTCATTGCGAGCGCAGCGAAGCAATCCATCGTGCCACAAAAAGAAAGAATGGATTGCTTCGTCGCGGAGCCTGTCATCGGGCGCGCGTTCGCGCGACCCGTTGGCTCCTCGCAATGACGAGAAAATGTATTGTTGTCCGGCAGTCGGGTTGCGAACATCGCAGCTTTCGACGACCATAGGCAAAACAATAATGCCGGGAGGCCCTGCAAAAATGCGTATCTGGAAGATCTGGCTTTGTGCCGCCGCAATGCTGTTCGGCTTGCCCGTCGCATCGGTTGATGCGCAGGCGCAAGACTTTCCGAACCGGGCCATCACGCTGGTGATTCCGTTCGCGCCCGGCGGCTCTACCTCGATCGTCGGCCGCGTGATCGCCGACAAGATGAGCGAATTGCTTGGCGAGAAAGTCGTGGTCGATAACCGGCCCGGCGCCGGCGGCACCGTCGGCACCAAGGCGGTCGCGAAAAGCGATCCCGATGGCTACACCCTTCTGCTTGGCTACACCGGCACGCTCGCGATCGGACCGTCGCTCTATAAAAATGCCGGCTACGATCCGCGCAAGGATTTTGCGCCGATCGGCCTGATCGGCAACGCGCCGAATTCCCTGGTGGTGCATCCTTCGTTCCCCGCCAAAACCGTGGCCGAGCTGATCGCCTATGCCAAGGCCAATCCCGGCAAGGTCAATTTCGGCTCTGCCGGCGCCGGCACGGCCAGCCACATCACCGGCGAATATTTTGCACGTTCGGCCGGCATCACGCTGGTGCACATTCCCTACAAAGGCACCGGCCCGGCGCTGACCGATCTGTTGGGCGGGCACATCCCGATGGCATTCGCGCCGATCCCGGCTTCGCACGCCAACGTCTCGGGCGGGATGTTGCGCGCGTTGGCGGTAACCAGCACGACCCGCTCCAACCTGCTGCCGGATGTGCCGACGATGGCCGAAGCCGGCCTGTCCGGCTTCGACGCCTCGCTTTATTACGGACTGGTGGCGCCGGCCGGCACGCCGCGCCCCATCATCGACAAGCTCAACAAGCAATTGCGGGCGGCGCTCGCCTCCAGCGAGGTGAAGAAGCAGCTCGGGCTTGACGGTACCGAGATCACGCCGGGCACGCCGGAAGACTATGCCGCCTTCATCGACAAGGATGAGAAGAAATGGTCGCAGCTCGTCAAGGCCAGCGGCGTCGAGCCGGAGTGAACGATTTCGGGCTGACTTGCGCCGCCCGCGCTTGCTAAAACGGTCGCATGCTTCCTCAAGCGATTCGCCGTCCCGGATATTTCGCGCTGGCGCTGCTGCTGATCGCGCCGCAGGCGGCGGCTCTCGAGGCCGCGCCGCTTCCGTCAACGACGGCCGGCGCGATGGCGCAGGCCGCTTCGCCGCAGGCGATCGCGGAATACCGCCGCAAGCTGAAGGAATATCTCGAGGCGCGCGCGGCGTTCGACCAGGAGGCCGACGCCTACTGGAATTCGATCGCCGAGAAGCGGCGCGGCCGCAACGCCAAGCGGCGCGAACGCCAGACCATCACGCTCGACGATTATGTGCTGACACAGCCGCCGGTCTATGCCGGGCCGCGGCGGCCGGTGAACCCGCAGCCCGAGACCGTGGAGCCACGCGAACCCCGGGAGCGCAAGCGCATTCCAATTGTCGCCGATCTCCTCAAGGCCGCCGCGGAGCATTTCCAGTTTGCCCCGCAGCGGCCCGCGGGCGAACTCGAGTTCAAGCGCGCCTATGCCCGCACAGCATCGGCGGCCGGGCTGACGCGCGAGCAGGCGGTGCGGGTCTATTCGTTCGAGACCGGCGGCAACGGCAATCACGACATGCAATCGGGTTTGAGCGCGTCGCGGCCGGGCTCGCGCGCGATCTCGACCGCGGTCGGCTACAACCAGCTGTTGACCACCAACAGCGTCGAGCTGATGGCCGAGCAGGGCCCGGAATTCGTTCGTGCGTTGACGGCAAAGGCCGCGCTTTTGTCCGGCAGCCAGCGCCAGGCGATGGATCGCAAGATCGCGGTGCTGAAGCGGATGGTGGCGCTGGCGCGCTCGGTGCCGGACGAATGGGCGGCGCACGAGAAGATCGGCAATACGCCGCAGGGCTGGGCGATCCATGCCATGGTTCTGGATATCGATGTCGGCCCGTTATTGCAGACCCACAAGCTGCTCACTTCCGTGATCTTCGCCCGCGCCAGGGGTTTTGCGCGCCCGCTCACCGCCGCCGAACTCGAGATGATGAACCTGACCGGCGATGGCACCGGGCTCGACATGGTGACGATGCCGCAGCCGATGCGCGAGCAGGTCCCGACCTCGAATTTCTTCCAGCGCGGAGGCTACGAGCGCAATCCGGTGGCGATCCGCAACAACACCGTGGCGAAACTGCTGGCGGTCACCGACAGCAGGATGGACTCCAACAGCACTCTCTCCGGCGCCAAGGAACTGGCGGCGGCGTTTTAGTATTCACCCTCCCCTGGAGGGGGAGGGTCGGCTCACCATTGAGCGCAGCGAAATGTGAGACGGGGTGGGGTGATCTCTCAACTCGGGCACCGTTCGGAAACGAAAGACCGTCACCTCACCCCGCCGCTCATTTCATTCGAGTCGACCCAGAGAGCGAGCTTCGCTCGTCTCGACCCCTCCAGGGGAGGGTATAGGGCGCGACGATTGTCCCTCACCGCGGGCCGAACATGAACCTGCCGTCGCCCTCGAGGTAGGGGCCGGGACGCATGTAGAGCTGTCCGTTCTGGCCGATGAAGAACAACGTGCCCTTCGGCACCTTCTTCGCGCCCTTCAAGAGCAGGCCGGCATTGTTGGTGCCCATCTTGTAGGAATAGGTCTTGCCCTCCTTGTCGTAGCCGTAACCCATATCCGGCGTCAGCACCCAGGGCGTCGGCGCGGGCGCTTGCGCGAACGCGGACGTCGTCAGCGCGGTAAGCCCGACTGCAATCAATAGGGTCTTTGTCGAAAATCTCGTCATCCTCAGTTCTCCCGGCACCCGATCGGAACGTCGATCCCATCTTGAACAAATCACGAACGCCATCGCCGCGTCAATATCGCGAGTCTATTCGCCGCAGCGCGCCTCCATAAGACTTTAGACTTTGTGATTCCCCGCATCGTTCTTCGCGACTATGTTCCCCTTCCGGTCTAGAACCGGGGTTGGGAAACACGTCATAGGGGCGATTCGGATGAACCACGTCATGAAAATTTGTTTGGGCCTTGCTTTGTCGGGTATGACGCTGGTTCCGCTCGCCCAGGCCGATGAATTCAAGCTCTCCAACAATCAGCGGATTTCCTGCAGCCGGGGCTTGAGTCCGGGAAAACTCAATACCGCGACCTGCAAATCCTACGCCTATCTCTTCAACGTCAAGACGTCAGAATATTTCAGGTGCCAGATCTCGCTGGCGCTGACGCGAGACAACAAGGAAGTGATCAACGTCCAGACCGACGGCGGCTGCACCAAGAGACCCCGCATCTTCGATACCGATTCCAGTTACCAGTTTGACGCCACCGAAACCGAGCCGCCCAACACCAATTCGTTTTTCGGTCCCGGCGGCTATTCGGTATGGGCGGCCGACACGGCAGCGCAGAAACTGCGCGGCTGCATCACCATCTCCTCCGGGCTCGGCTCCGACATCTCGAAGTGCCTGGACATGACCTTTCAGTGAGGGATCCCGCTGCTCCTGATGGTGAGGAGGCGCGCTCCCGGCAGCGCACTTGCGCTGTCCGGTGCGCCGTCTCGAACCATCAGGCCCCGATGCTACTCATCGTTCGAGACGCGGCCAACGGGTCCGCGCGAAGCGCGGCCCGACGATAAACTCCGACGCTGCTCTTCAGGATGAGGGCAGGATGATGCGTCATTCGGGCCACGATTGCCGAAATCATACAGGGAGACGTCGATGGATCGGCTCAAGGGAAAGATCGCGCTGGTGGTCGGCGCTGGCTCGATCGGGCCCGGCTGGGGCAATGGCAAGGCGACCGCGGTGACCTTTGCGCGCGAGGGCGCGCAGGTGTTTTGCGTCGATCGCAACGGCGCCGCCGCGGAGGAAACCGCTGAGATCATCGCCTCGGAAGGCGGCAAGGCGGCCGCGTTCACATCGGATGTTTCCCGCGCCGGCGATGTCGAGGCGATGGTCGCGGCATGCCTCAAGACCTATGGCCGCATCGACGTGCTCGACAACAATGTCGGCATTGCCGAGACGGGCAACGTGGTCGAAGTGTCGGAGGCCGATTGGGACCGCGTGTTCGCGGTCAATCTCAAGAGCGCGTTCCTCGCCATGAAGCACGTCATCCCGGTGATGGCGCGGCAGGGCGGCGGCTCGATCGTCAATATCTCCTCGATCGCCTCGATCCGTCATCTCGGCATTTCCTATGTCAGCTATGCCACGACCAAGGCCGCGATGAACCAGATGACGCGCGCCACCGCGGTCGAGTTCGCGGCCAAACATATCCGCGTCAACGCCATCCTGCCGGGCCTGATGAAAACGCCGATGGTCGAGCATTCCGCCGGCCTTGCGGCGAGCTATGCTGCGGGCAACGTCGAAGAGATGTGGCGCGCTCGCGACGCGCAGGTGCCGATGGGGCACATGGGCGAAGCCTGGGATGTGGCCAACGCGGCGCTGTTTCTCGCCTCCGACGAATCGAAATACATCACCGGCATCGAGCTGGTGGTCGACGGCGGCGTCACGCTGAAGGTGAGTTAGCTCGATTTTCAACCGCCGTCATTCCGGGACACGCGGCTTCGCGTGGACCCGGAATCCATACTCCCGATGGTGGTTATGGATTCCGGGCTCGCTCGCTTTGCTCGCGCCCCGGAATGACAGTAATCAAGAACAGGCCAATTGCGCCCTTGAAACGATGCCGCTTCCTGTGACAATGCGAGATCATCGCCGCGTCACTATGGCCGGGCCCGTCCCGGCCGTGGATGACGGGAACGAGGTGACGGAGCGGGAGCGAGACCAATGAGCATCCAGGACAACAGCCGCTATCAACAGGTCTATGCCCGCTCGCTGGCCGATTCCGAAGGGTTTTGGAGCGAGGCGGCGCGCGAGATCGACTGGATCGAGCCCGCGAAGAAAATCTTCGATCCGGCAAGCGGTCCCTACGGCCGCTGGTTTTCCGGCGCCGTGGTCAACACCTGCTACAATGCGCTCGACCGCCATGTCGCGGGCGGACGCGCCGGCCAGGTGGCGCTGATCCACGACTCGCCGCTCACCAACAAGATCGCGAAATTCACCTATGCCGAACTCTTGAAAGAGGTGCAGGCGCTCGCCGCCATCATGGCCGATTTCGGGGTGGCAAAAGGCGACCGCGTCATCCTCTATATGCCGATGGTGCCGGAAGCCGTGGTCGCGATGCTGGCCTGCGCGCGGATCGGCGCGGTGCATTCGGTGGTGTTCGGCGGGTTCGCGGCGAAGGAGCTGGCGACCCGGATCGAAGATGCAAAACCAAAACTGATCTTTTCGGCGAGCTGCGGGCTCGAGCCCGGCCGCATCGTGCAATACAAGCCGCTGCTCGACGAGGCGATCAGGCTCGCCAGCGCCAAGCCCGAGGCCTGCATCATCCTGCAGCGGCCGCAGCAATCCTGCGAGCTCACCGCGGGGCGCGATCACGACTGGGCGAGATTGCGCAGCCAGGCCATCGCGGCGAAAAAATCCGCCGATTGCGTGCCCGTGCTTGCCACCGATCCGCTCTACATCCTCTACACCTCGGGCACCACCGGCATACCCAAAGGTGTGGTGCGCGACAATGGCGGGCATCTGGTGGCGCTGAAATGGTCGATGTTCAATCTCTACGGCGTCAAGCCCGGCGAGATCTGGTGGTGCGGCTCCGACATCGGCTGGGTGGTCGGCCACAGCTACATCGTCTACGGGCCGCTGATCCATGGCGCGACCTCGATCATGTATGAGGGCAAGCCGGTCGGCACGCCCGACGCCGGCGCGTTCTGGCGGCTGATCTCCGAACACAAGGCGGTGGCGCTGTTCACCGCGCCGACCGCATTCCGCGCCATCAAGAAGGAAGACCCGGACGGCAAGTTCATCAGGCAATACGACCTTTCAAAATTCCGCACGCTGTTTCTGGCCGGCGAGCGCGCCGATCCGCCGACGGTGGAATGGGCCGAAGCGCAATTGAAGGTGCCGGTGATCGATCACTGGTGGCAGACCGAAACCGGCTGGTGCATCGCCGGCAATCCGATGGGCTTGGGCATGCTGCCGGTGAAGCACGGCTCGCCGACGGTGCCGATGCCGGGCTATCAGGTCGATGTGGTCGATGAAGCCGCAAAGCCGTTGCCCGCGGGCACCATGGGCTCGATCGTCGTAAAACTGCCGATGCCGCCGGGCTGTCTGCCGACGCTCTGGGAGCAGGACGAGCGCTTCAAGGAAGCGTACCTCACCGAATTCCCCGGCTACTACAAAACCTCCGACGCCGGCTACAAGGACGAGGATGGCTATGTCTGGGTGATGGGCCGCACCGACGATATCATCAACGTCGCCGGCCACCGGCTCTCCACCGGCGGCATGGAGGAGATTCTGGCTTCGCATCCCGACGTCGCCGAATGCGCGGTGCTCGGCGTCAGGGACGCGATCAAGGGCGAGGTGCCCTGCGGCTTCGTGGTGCTGAAGGCCGGCGTGACCAAAAGCCATGCCGATGTCGAAAAGGAGATCGTGGCGCTGGTGCGCGACAAGCTCGGTCCCGTGGCGGCGTTCAAACTTGCGATCACGGTGGCGCGGCTGCCGAAGACGCGTTCGGGCAAGATCCTGCGCGGCACCATCAAGAAGATCGCCGACGGCGAGCCCTGGGCGATGCCCGCCACCATCGAGGATCCAAAAGTGCTGGACGAAATCGGCGCCGCGCTGAAGGGCAGGGTGTGAGGGAAGTCTGTTGGCCTCACCCAAGCGCTGGTCACATGGTGTCGTCATTGCGAGCCAACGGGTCGCGCGAACGCGCGCCCGATGACAGGCTCCGCGAAGCAATCCATTTCTCCACGCAAAGAAAGAATGGATTGCTTCGTCGCCAGCGCTCCTCGCAATGACGACGGAGGGGCTTACTCCTCCGCGATCAGAAATTGCCTTTATTTCGATGGATTGCCGGGTCAAGCCCGGCAAATCGAAACAACCATGGAAATCGGCGCATGCGACGCAACTCCGCACAATTGCTGATCGCGCTCATCCTCGCCACCCCGCTGCTTGCAGGCTGCCTTGAGCGGGGAAAGCCAACCATCGTCGATACAAGCGGCGACGACGATGCGATCTGCCGCGCCAACAATGTCGCCGCCGGCTCGAGCGAATATGTCGCCTGCCGCAGGGATCGCGACGTCGTGCGCAACAACGCCACCGCGCGCGCCGACCGCCGCCAGCGCGATCTCGGCGAATACATGCTGAACCACCCCGACCGCCCGTAACTGGATAACCCGTCATTGCGAGGAGCAAAGCGACGAAGCAATCCATGGCTCCGTCATTCCGGGGCGATGCGAAGCATCGAGCCCGGAATCTCGAGATTCCCCGATGTGCAATTGCACATCTGAGGTCTGGTGCTGGCGCACAATCCCGGAATGACGAAGAATGGATTGCTTCGTCGCTTTGCTCCTCGCAATGACGAGGATGGAACGCCGTGCTTCGTCCCGAGCGCATCCTCAAAGGATAAGGTTTCGTGCCACGCCGTTACCAGTGTATGATCGACGCGCAATCCGGAGGTCATCATGAATGAAGACGTCTTCAACGCCAGCCTGCGCAAATTTCTGAAAAAGGTCGGCATCACCTCGCAGCGCGAAATCGAAAAGGCGGTGCGCGACGCGCTGGAATCCGGCCGCCTCAAGGGCAACGAAAAACTGCCGGCCAAAATCGTTCTCACCGTCGGCGGCGTCAACCTCGCCCACGAGGTCAAGGACGAGATCGAACTGGGGTAGGCCGCGGCGCGCAAATCGGCGGGTTCGGCGCCTCATCTGCCACCGTCGTCGGTGGACAAAAACGCCGTCTTTGGTAAGCTACTCCATGTTGAACGATAGAGATCAGGTCGTCTAAGGAACACTCCCGCGGACGGAATTCCGATTCCATTCGCGGAGGGTCAGCAGCAGACGTTGTGTCTCTCCACACACTCGCAGCAGACGATGCGTGAGCCGGCCTGGATACTACGTGCCGTAGTTGAAGGCGTGAAGTTTTGTCCGAGAGCCGGATGAGGGGAATCCGCCTATCCGGTTCGTGCCGGCAACGATCCCAAGCTGAAGATTGGGGACACCGCGATGGTACCCGAGATGCGGAAGACCGGAATCGACGTCGTTGGCGATATGGCCTGGGGTACCCATTTTTGTCTCTTCTATGAGACAAAAAGGGATCTCCTCGACACGATGATCTCATACTGCAAGACTGGATTGGAAAGCGAGGAGTTCTGCCTGTGGGTTGTTGCCGAGCCCTTGACAATCGAAGAAGCCATGGATGCGCTGAAAGACGCGATGCCTGACCTTGATCGATACCTGGCGGATCCCAGCATTGAAATTGTCTCGGCCCGCGACTGGTATCTGCAGGATGGCACGTTCGATCTCAAGAGGGTAACAGGCCGTTGGCATGAGAAACTCGCTCACGCATCGGCCAGAGGTTACGCCGGCGTGAGAGTGACCGGGGATACGGCCTGGTTGGAAAAGAAGGACTGGAAAGACTTCTGCGAATACGA
>WNFP01005388.1_pt1 | contig 15307 bp, 17 predicted proteins | sample 5400201 | NCBI WGS metagenome assembly WNFP01 (sample SAMN13153355, study PRJNA577476) | soil metagenome | isolation source: 115 cm saprolite under Madrone tree | place: USA:California | collected 2016-06-14
TGTCGGATGTTTTCCGCCGCAAAGGCTATGACGGCGCCTCTTATTCCGACCTGATGAAAGCCACTGGCCTTGTGAAGGCCAGTCTCTACCATCGCTTCCCGGGCGGCAAAGCGGAGATGGTCGACGCCATCCTCTCGACCGTCGATCGGCATTTTGCGGAATACGTCCTTAAGCCCGCCTCAGAAGAGGGACGGCCACGAGATCGGGCGCGAAAAATCGCCCGGCGCCTTCGCGAGTTCTATGATTCCGGGAGGCGGTGGTGCCTGCTCGACACGCTGACACTCGCAGACAGCCCCTCCACACGTGCCCATGCACGTCGCTCCATGGAGTTTTGGATCGATGCCTTCGCGCGATTGAGCCGCGATGCGGGCCTTAGTCCTGCCATCGCCCGTAAACGGGCTCAGGAAGCCGTCGTCGCCATTGAAGGGGGACTAGTCGCCTCCCGGGTTCTCAACAATCCGCGTCCGTTCCTTCGCTCCCTCGCGAATGTTCCGAACCAACTCACAGTTGGTCGCTCAGTAGTCTCGTAGACTTGCCAGCATGCCGAACTGAATAGAACAAAGAAGCTGGCTCCAACAGTTCATTGCAGTTTGCCGCTTTTCCTCGGAAAACGTCCACTCCGTTAAAGTGGCGGCAAGTAGTATTGGTGTTGACGAACTGAGGGGTTGTGTAGGCCATCTTTTTGAAGCTAGGTCCGAAACGGCTTTGGTGGCCGACAGCGTAGGAGGCCATTCTATTCTGAGCCGAATTCTGGTGGAACTTGCGGGTAGATTAAGTAACGATGCATCAACCAGAGTGCAGTGGGATGAACCCGCGCGTTCAAGATTTTCAGCTATCTGCGAAAGTAGAAGCGGCCCTACGAGCGAAGGGCTCGTTGGTCGGCCAGGAGTGCCGGTAAATCCTCTGTTCGGTCATATGGTACGAGGGAGCAGTTCGGATGAGTGTTGCCGGTAATCAGCAGCGAAATCCTGGCCTCGGCCCCGCGTTCGTAGAAGAGGATGGTCTTTTTTGCGGTTGACCCGAGCACGTAGCCGGTTTCAAAACCGAGACCAAACGAGGAACCCGAGACTTCAGCTACGAATACGTCACACTCGGCCAGCCGGTTCATATCCCGCGCAAATATTTCCTGAGGTGGTTTGCGTCGATCCGCCTCCCAAGCGTCGTCGTCAAGCAGATGGGTTGTAAGGACTTCGTGGCCGAGAGATCGAAGAGCAGCGAAGATGCTTCTTGCTGCGGCGAGCGCAGAGCGATTCCCGGCAACGGTGAACCCCAAGTAGATCTTCATGTTCTTTTGCTCATTCTAGAGCGCGGGCGGCGGAGCCACTAACTCGAATGATGAGGTGAGTTGAATCGTCTTGTGCAGGGTGCGATAGAGAGGGCAGCGCATGGCATAGACGTTGTGCGTGCGTTCGACTGTTGCTCGGACACCTTCCGGCGCCACCAGCCGCATCGCCACGTGGATGCGGCGGATAACAAGCACGCCCTCCTCGGCTTCCACTTCGCCCGCTACATCGGCGGTTAGCTTCGCGTTGCTTGCATCGATTTGGCGCGCTTCCAGCGCGCCTCCGAAGGTGCCCATCATTCAACCCGCAGTGGCGGAAATGACGTAGTCGATCGTTGAGGAGTGCGACTCTTGAAGGGTAGCAGGGTCAACTTTGTAATGCTCAGCGATGGCGCCGTGGACGCTGTACATCACAGGGATGGCCTCGCCAGGCAGATAGGCGATGCGCAAAGGTCCCTTCCGGCGCTCGATATGTGACCTCGAAACATAGACGACGTCGTTCATCTTGTTTTCCTCCTGCGGCCGGCATGCATTGGAGTTTCGAAACTCCATGCAAAGGCGCGATCCATTCTCGGGATTCTTGAGAAGCCCCGCGCCGTTGGTGAATGCTGCGATTCTAAAGCATGTCGGATTGCCAGTGAGCCGAAAAGATGCTGTCGCGCGAATTGGGCAGTTATGTAGATACGGTCTACAGGCCGCTCGCGTACAGCCGCGAGGGCAACAGCGAGGTCCCGATGTGGTACTTCTGAGGAGAGAAGGTAGGAATTCGATAAGCTAAGGCGAGCGGTCGGATGAAATGGCTTTGACGTACTCGTATAGAGGCATGCCAAAAAAGTCCTGAACCTTGCCCGACGGAGAGAAACCAGACCTTTTGTAGAACCGGATTGCCCTTTTGAGCGGCGCCGTTGTTTCTAGGCTGACCCGCTCGCAGTTTCGTTGCCGGAAATACGCCTCCGCGTGTGCCAACAACCGGCCGGCAACACCGCTGCCTTGCGCTGTGGGAAGTACCGCCATTCCACGAATGTGGCCTTCTTCCAGGTTGACGACACTACAAGCAATGGTGCCAACAATCTCTCCGGACGTCTCCGTTGCTACGGATACGGTCATCACTTGAAGTCGTCCATGGAGTGTTTCTGGGGTGAGTATGGTGTCGGCAAACGCAGCTGGAGTGTAGCTGTCGCGATACACCTCGAATGCCGCGGAGAGGCACGCGAGGATGCCGCTCGCATCTGCGCTGGTCGCTTTCCGAACAGACACCACAAAGCCTCCAATGAAGGTCTGCCCTTGTAGGGCGAAAGTGTGCGCCGCAATTGCCGCTGTACAAGGTCCACATTGGTGGGAGGCCGGTCGAGCTCAGGTTGTAGCCGTCAATGGAGTTCGGCGGAAGACAAAAAGAAAGTGTTGACTCTGGACTATACTCCAGGGTGTAGCTTCACGACAGGAGCCAGCGCCATGCAAATCGGCATCGTCGCCAAAAAAGTCGGATTGAGCGTTGACGCGATTCGCTTCTACGAGCGGAATGCGCTGCTGCCGCGGCCGGCCCGGACACAGGGAGGCTTTCGCCAATACGGTGAGCGTGATGTCGAAATGCTGGCCTTCATCCGGCGCGTTCAGGGCCTGGGATTCAAACTCAGCGAAATTCGGGGCCTCCTGAGTTTGCGCGGGAGCCGGATGCAACCGTGCGCGCCTGTCCGCCGCCGCTTGCAAACAAAGCTGGCTGACGTTCGGCAGAAACTGGAAAACCTGCAAAAGCTGGAGCACGAGCTGCAGTTGGCATTGCACAGTTGCGACAAAGAGCTGCGCAAACAAGACGCGCACTGCCCGATCCTGCAGGATGGAGATGCGCGAAAAAAGGAAGGTTGTCGATGAAAGTCGAGGTTTTGTACGTCGCAGAGTGCCCGTCTCACCCTGCCGCCGTGAAGCTGGTGAGAGACGTCCTGAATTCGGAAGGTGTTGCAGTGGAAGTTCGCGAGGTGCTGGTGAGGGATGACTGTATGGCGACGGAGCTTGCGTTCTCCGGCTCTCCAACGATCCGCATCAACGGGCGGGATGTTGCAGGAGAGTCTTTCCGAGCGAAGGAGTTCGCATTGAGCTGCCGCTTGTATCCGGGCTCAGCCGAAATCGGTCTCCCGCCCGTTGAGATGGTGCGTCGCGCCGTCGTCGAGGCCCGCGAAGGGAACGCGTGTTGAAACAGGGCACAGGCATTTCGGCATCGCTGGCTGCGATTCTGAGTTCCGTCGCGACCATCAGTTGCTGCCTGCCGCTTGGCTTTGCTGCGGCGTTGGGAGCGGGCGCGTCAAGTGCGTTTTTCACGACACTGCGTCCTTGGCTCTTGGGACTGTCCGTCGCGCTGCTTGGCTTGGGATTCTGGCAACAGCATCGTGCCAAGCAATGCTCAATCCGGGGCCGCATGATCGGGAACGTGCTGCTGTGGACGGCCCTTGTTGTGGTGTTGGTAATGATTTTGTTTCCGCAGGAAATCGCGGCATTCATCGCGGACAGGTTCTCCGGAAGATGAAAGGGAAACGGCTCCTCGGCGTGGCGGTAGCGGCGGTTTTTGTACTGCTGGCGGCGGTGTACTTGTGGGCTCCCGGCTCGGCTCCCCGCGGCCAAGAGGCGGTTGTCACGATCTCGGAAGGAAATTTCGGGGAGTTCGAGAAGGCGTTCGAGGCTGAGGCCGACGTTCCACGCCTAGTCTTGCTTCTGTCTCCGACTTGACCAACTTGTCTGCGGGGGGCCTCCGCAGCTCAGCAACTGTTGGTACGGCACAGCGACCGAAAGATGCGCGTGCTCGTGGTGTGGGAGCCGATCCTCGCAACGGACTGGCGGCCACCAAGTGGCAGCACGCTCGCAAGAATTGCAGACGGCCGCGCGCGCCAGTTCTGGGACCCGAAGCACGTCGTGTCCGCGGAACTGAAGAATCGCGCTGGCCGAACTCCGCCGGAGCCGAAACCGGATTGCTGTATTCAAAAAGGGTTCTATTGGGACGAAGCGATTTTGTTTCCGGCAGGCGCGCATTGGCAGGATGCTCCGGCTTCTGTGTTTTGGAACGGTCCGGTAGTTCGCATCGTTCCCAGTCTTGAGAACTCCTTGAACGAAGTGCATTGACAGCGGATACAAGAAGAGTGCGTGGCGATTCGCCATGCTGCCGACATGGAAGAGAAAGTGATCCCGATACTGCGCGTTCAGGATGCGGCGACTGCCGTGGCCTGGTACAAGCGACTTGGATTCCGCGAAACGTCCGTGCATCGATTCGGGCCCGGATTCCCGGCCTTTGTAACCGTCGAACGCGGCCCGATGAAACTGTTCCTCTCCGAACACAAGGGTGACTCCAGGCCTGACACGCTCATCTACCTCCAAGTCGCCGATGTTCATCCGATCGCGAAAGAATTTCGTGTAGAAGTGGAAGAAGCGCCCTGGGGATTCGAAATCGAAATCCGCGATCCCGACGCAAACCGGCTGCGCATCGGAATGCCAAAGCCGTAGCCCTCCAAAGGATGACGTTTTATCGACGAGCGCCCCTGATTTGAGACGCGAAGGACGGCTTTCATTCCGAGGGCTTTCGCAGCGTGAGTTATGGGCAATTCCGCCCAGAAATTGCGGATATCTCGCGGACGCGAAGCACTTGTTTTGGTGCACTCTTGGTGCACTCTGGCGTGCAAATAGGATGATTCAGTGCAAGTGACAGCGTGCAAAGTCATTCAAAACAAATGAAATGTGGTGAATACGAACAGGGCAGGTAGATTTAGCAAACCGCCGACTGAGAATTCGCCTACAAACGTATGGGTTGGCTAGATTCCAGCGAGAAAGTTGCTACCCTGCTTTTGAGTTTCCCGCGCACTGTGTCCAACGAGCTGACAACCTTTATCCCAATTTATCCCAATAGACCGCCAACTGTGCCCAAACGACCCACAACGAGCCGAATGCCGCCTTTAGTTCTCAACAACTTACCAGCGAGCCAGAGCGCAACCACATCTCTCTGGCGAGCATAGCCTTTATCCCAATTTATCCCAATCACCGAATTGTCGGCCCAGCGGTCCGCAAAACCACTTGGTAGTACCACCTTTCTAATCTCTTCAATAACTTACGCTACGTTCTCGCACCTATCGTAGGCATCAAAAGGCCAGTACTTGAAGGCAAATGTGCAACAGGTTGTGCAACGTTTGGGAAAGTGTGCAACAGGACCAACAAGACTCTTGGCCCCACCGAGAAGGGGTGTTTCCGGGGGCGTCTACGCGGCCTAACTTTAACACTGAGAACACTGAGTACGCCGAAGGAAAAATCAGGATGGCTGGAGGGATGGAATCGCGAAGCGCCATGAGTGGTTCCGCAGAGGATTAATTACAGCGGAGATTCGCCCCCTTGATATCAAACGCTTTGAAAACGAGGAGTACTACCCGCACCTTGCGAGTGGCCACATAGCACAGACCTTCAGGGCACTACCCGGAGTTGGACTGGACAAGGCAGCGAAGGGTAAGAGGCAGATTGTCGTACCGATGAGCCCATCCTGCGCAGCGCTTAGAGCATCGGACTCATAAACTGTGCCACCGCTATTTGAACAAACGACATGTCTGAAATTTCAATCGTTTAGCTGCCCATCGCTACCCATCACTATCCATCATTTCCGATCTTACAACGCAAAAATAACGCAAGAATTGCGGGGCCATCGATAACGGCCAAGCGCATGCGAAATCGCAAGCATCTGATGCTGGGAGAGCGAAGGCTACGACACCAGGCTGCTAAAACGCAGAACTTCGGGCACATGACTGCAGAAATGGGGCGATGGGTTCGATCCCCACCGCCCTCTACCAATCATCCCACGCCGCCAAGAACCAGGCATCGGGCCTCAGTGGAAATGGTTGACGAGCATGATGGTCTGGTCGGTTTCGTCGAATCGCGAGAACACTATGGATTTGTCATCGGGCGCGATGGCCAGCGTCCCGCCGTGTATCTCATGAGAGATCACGAATGTCTTGCGAGTAGCGAACTCGTAGTAAAAAAGATCGCTGGTCCATTCGTCTTGCCCAAGTGTTTCAAGGTAAGGAACGGATGCAGGTAGTTGACTGGACACGAAATAGATTCCAGTGGGCGACAGCGCCCAGCTGCACCAGCAACCGAGGCCCGTTCCTTTCATCGCCAGGGTTTCCTCGCCTCCGCCAGCCGGAATTTTCCAGATTTCATCGGTATTGAGCGTTCTTGCGTAATACACGAAGCCGTCGGTAGATTCGACGGGCCCGACTCCTCCATTTTTAGTCAACTGAACGGCAACGCCCCCGGCCGGATACGGCACTTTCCAAACTTGCGTAGCTTCATTGCCGCGATTCGAAGAAAAGTACAACCACTTACCGTTACGAGACCAGCTGGGAACGGTGTTATCTGCGCCCGGAACCGTGGGAAGGATGTGCGGGGGACCACCCGACACCTCCGCCAAATAGATTTCGCTGTGATCGGCAGGGCGATAGTCAAAAGCGACGAAACGCCCATCGTAGGACCAGCGGGGAGTGCCAGACTGTCCGTTGAGAAAAGTGAGTTGGGCGGGATCGGAGCCGTCGCTGTTCACGGTCCAGATTTCGTCGTATCCCGATTGGCTGGATTGAAACACGATCTTGCGGCCGTCGGGAGAGAAATAGGGGATCGATGTCTCGCCCTTCGTCGCGAGAAGCAATTGTGGAGTCCGGGCCGCGTGTTTCGGATCGCGGAGCGCAACCATCCAGAGATTCACGCGGACGAACTCACTCCTGTAGGCCAACCGCTGGGTTTTGAGAGCTACCGCGGGCTCGAACGCGGATGTTCCGACGCCTTCAACCCGTCTGGGTGCGCCGCCTGAAGCTGCGATGCGCCATAAGGCGGAGGGCCCGCTGCGGGAGGACGGAAAGACAATTTCCCGGCTGTCGGGAGTCCAGGATGGGGCGCCACCGATTTGACGCTTGTCAAACGTCAATCGCTTCGGGTCGCCGCCGGTGGTAGCCAACACGTATAGGTCGTCGACCAGCCCCGGGCCGCTCGAGCGAATAAAGGCGATGAGTTTTCCGTCCGGAGAGAATGCCGGACTCCAGTCTGTGAACTCGGGAGGAGGAAAAGTCAGAGGGCGTATAGCTGAATCAGTAAGCGATACCAATGCGATCGCCTGCCGTGACTGGGGCGAGGCTGGGGCCGATGCGCTTGGAGTACTTACAGCGAGATAGCGGCCGTCCAGGGACCACGAAAACCTGGGGTGCTTACGGATGTGCTCCTTGTAATTGTCCTCGATGGAATAAAGTTTGCGAGGCGTCCCGCCGAGTGCCGGCAGGGCATAGAAGACGGAGCTCTGTGCGCCGACACGAACAAAAGCTATGGAGCGGCCGTCCGGTGACCAAACGGGGCAGCAATCATTGGGATCGTTCGTGAGTTGAAGGGCTTTCTCGCCGCCGATAAAGGTCGTATAGATCCCGGACCTCCCGCCCCCGCGGTCGTCAATGAGGCTGAAGGCCACTTGATTGCCGTCTGGTGAAAAGGCCGGATTGTTCTCGATACCCCGCGTTCCCGTGAGGGGAACAATTTCCAAGCTGGAACTGCCGCGGGAAGCGGACCGCTGAAACAAAATGTAGGACATGGCTGAAGCGACCAGCAGGATCGCCGCGGCTGCACTCCATTTCGCCCTCGCGGAAACGCGCTGTTTCTTCGGTGGAGCTGCCGTGCCCGCACGCTCTAGATCGATGAACTCCACGGGAGCGATGAAGCGGTAGCCGAGTTTCGGCACGGTTTCGATGAATAGCGGGACCTCCGCGGAATCTCGAAGCACTTCACGCAGCCGCATAATGACGCTATTGAGGCCCGTGTCGAAATCGACAAATGTGTCAGCAGGCCAAATCGCCAAGCGAAGTTCCTCGCGGGTAACCAGTTCGCCGGGACGTTCCAGTAGCTTCAGCAGCACCACGAAGGGCTGCTCCTGGATTCTGATGCGGACGCCACTCCGGCGCAATTCGTGTGTGTTTGGGTCAAATTGATATGCGCCGAAACGGTACATGGGCGGGACGTGCTTTCTTGTGTGCGCCTTTCGCCGCGAGTCTACCACAGATTTTTAAGCCATTTTCTCCTGCCACCTAACTCTCCATCCCGCTGAATCTGCACACCTTGCCGTGTCATACGGATTCCAGATTCATCTCAGACCAGCTCCATGGCACGGCTTTCTGACTTGACGGAGTGTTGGCGCTCCCGCAACCGCGGGCTGAGAGAGCGCCATGAAAAAAACGATTTGCTTCTGCCTGCTGGCCTGGGCATTCTTGCCGAGTTCGGCCCCAGCGCAATCAGGGCCCGACGCGACCAGATCCGGGGCGAAGAACGAGATTCTCTCGTCTATGGTGGCCGCGCTTCCCTCACAACCACCAGCCAGTGGTGCGCCATACCTGCCAACTCCGGCGCAGAAGTTCGTATGTAACACTGGCTATAGCCAGACTAAGTGCGACGAACAAGTGGTGATCCTGAGAAAAGCCCTGGCAAATTATCCCGTAGCGCAACTCGGAAACTGGACTTGGATATTGGTGCGTTCCGAGGACTGGAAAGCCATTCTGCGCTCCAGGAGCCTTGATCCAGACAGCCCAGCGTTTACGTATTATCCGAAACGCGAAACGTTCTTCGAAGAGGCGCTAGTCACTCAAGTACCGGTGCGCAGCCCCCAATTGCTGTTGAAGTGGAACATGGACAGGGAGGGCTTCCTTGATCTTGCGATCCGCCACGAGCTGGGTCACGCGCTCTGTAACGAACCGGACGAACGGAACGCCGAACGTGTAGCGAAGCTTCTGGAGCAGAGAAAACCGGTCTCCTGTGTGACCGGCACCAGGCGCGGTTGACTCGTAACTTGCGAATCGGTCCTGGAACCTAATCTTGAGTCCTGACAATTCGGGTTTCGGGGCCCGCTAGCTGAGTCTGGGTCTCCCGAAACAACTTAGCTCCATTTGGCTCCAATTCATTTGGTCGGCAATGGGTAGCACCGTGACAATGTGGGACTTAGTGAATTAAATTAACAATTCGATCCCCACCGCCCCCACCAACCAACTGTTTTAGAATGTGTAGTGTAGAAGTTTTGCGAGGCGACAAAAGGCGACAATAAGAGCTTCAGGGGTGGCACCTTTGGCTCGTTGGAAGGAAGTCAAAGCAATCGTTGCGATAGGAAGTCGTGATCTGCGAGTCGAGACAGGGCAAGATTTTAGAGGCTGAAATCTCTGTGCGGGGACAGTGGCACCTGACTCGCTGATACAAATTCCCGATGTCCCCGATCGGCAGCGCGCTAGAGCTCGTTCCAATCCCCACAACAGTTCGATTCGGGGGCCCGGCATTGACCGTACGTACGGTCCCGCTCTGGTTCAAATGGAAGGCCGCTTGAGACCACGGATGGTTGGAACCTTCGAGGATCGGTTGCGAGGGTGGGATTCGAACCCTACTAGCCTGGGGCACCGCCAAACCGGAACAAAGCGGCTCCGCCACAACCCGAGGGTCGTGTCGGCGCAACGCTCTCGATCTTCCCGATACATCGATTCTCCGGGCATAAGATGCCGAGAGGGCCTCCCAGGACACGAATCCGAATCGGAACGTCTCCTATGTATCATCGATTCGATTCCTTCGCTGAACTTGCAAGTGTATCGTAGATGGACGGAGAGCCATGGCGTATTCCCTGAATTTGCGGAAGTTCTTGGCGCCGGAGGTCATCTTTGGCGTTGGCGCGTTAGAGTTGGCTGGACAATACGGACGCAACCTGGGTGGCACGAAAGCACTGGTCGTTTCTGACCCAGGTGTTGTTCGCGCCGGTTGGGTGCAACAAGTGCTTGCCAGCATCGAGGGTGCGGGCCTCGGATGCACACTATTCACGAGCGTCTCCCCCAATCCCCGAATTGAAGAAATCGAAGCTGGGGCAGTCGCGTACGCTGAGCAAAGCTGCGACGTCATTGTCGCAGTCGGTGGCGGGAGTCCTATGGACTGCGCAAAATGCATCGGCTTGCTTGCGGCAAATGAGGATGGTATCCGCGATCTCGTCGGCATCGACAAAGTAGGCGCGCCGATGCCTCCGACCATTTGCATTCCTACGACGGCCGGAACGTCTGCCGATACATCGCAGTTTGCGGTGATTATGGACCGGGAGAAGAGGCGTAAACTCTTAATTATAAGCAAGGCGGTGGTTCCTGACATTTCGCTCATCGATCCCGCGACGGCAACGACCATGGACAAGTTTCTTACTGCTTGCACCGGAATGGATGCGCTGACGCATGCAATAGAAGCCTATGTATCGGTCGGGCACTCTCCGCTGACGGATATTCATGCGCTGCAAGGCATACGACTGATCAGCGCCAATCTCCAGAAATCGATCGCCGAACCGAACCATCTCGAATACCGGAGTAACATGATGCTCGGTAGCCTGGAGGCGGGTTTAGCGTTCTCGAACGCCAGCCTGGGTGCAGCACACGCAATGGCCCACAGCCTGGGTGGTGTCCTGGACCTGCCACACGGCCAATGCAACACAATGATCTTGGATGGTGTGGTTGATTTTAACTATGACCAGGCTGCGCACCGTTACCGGGACGTGGGGACTGCGATGGGCATCGAGCTAGGCGGCCTTTCTTCCGTCGAAATCCACAAGCGGCTCGTCGCGGAGATTCGGCGTCTGCGGGCGGCGGTAGGCCTCGGTGATACCTTATCGAGCGTTGGTGTTCATCGCACCGAAGTGCATGAGCTTGCCGAGAATACGCTAGACGACCCGTGCGTTGTCACCAATCCGCGGCAGCCAAGTCAGCGGGACATTGAGGTTATATATGAAGAATCCCTCTGACGCCTGGGAAGAACTGCGCCGAAAGGTGTTGGGGTTAGGCGACAGCTCCGTTCGCAAGACTCATTACCCGAGTCTGAGGCGACGGCTGGCGGAAGTGGAGCGACTCCGTGCGGAGCTGCAGCAAAGCGAAACCTATTTATCTGAGGCGCAGCGTCTTGCCCACATGGGAAGCTGGGCCTTCGATCCCGACGGCTTCTACTATTGGTCTCCCGAATTATTTCGGATGCACGGACTCGATCCGGCCAGCAAACCGCCTGGTGTTCAGGAATACCTGGATCGTGTCCACCCGCACGATCGCGAGTCCATGGCAGACCTGATCAAGGGAATCTTGGCGAAAGCTTCGCCCTTCGATGCCACAAAGCGCATCGTTCGTCCCAACGGTGAGGTCCGGTACATTCGCTGCGTCGGTGTTCCTCATGTCGAAAACCAAAGCCTGAAAAAGTACGTTGGCAGCGCCTTAGACGTTACGGAACACGAGATCTTAACTCAAGAACTCCGACGCCGCGAAGCTTACCTGGCCGAAGCCCAAAGACTCAGTCACACGGGCAGTTTCGGCTGGAAACCTGACACAGGCGAGATTGTCTGGTCAGACGAAACCTATCGCATTTTCGAGTACGACCGCTCGGTTAAGCCAACATTAGATTCATTGGCGCAGCGCGTCCATCCCGGGGACCTCGCCGAGGTCAAAGAGGTCATTAATCGCGCCTTTGCGGGAGCGACAAATTTCGAGCATGCTTATCGCTTGCTACTGCCTGATGGGCGAGTCAAGCACGTCCACGCCATAGCTCACACTTTGCAGGATGCATCCGGCTATCGCGAGTTTGTCGGGGCGGTGACCGATATCACCGAGCAACGCCATGCAGAAGCGGTGATCAGACAACAAGAAGCGGAGCTTCGCAATGTGGTCGATACCATTCCTGCGCTTGTGTGGAGTGCGCTGCCCGATGGCTCCAATACTTACGTTAACAAGCGATTTGTGGAGTACTCGGGGTCATCGCCGGAACAGACGGCCGGATCAGGGTGGCAAGCGCTAATTCACCCTGATGATCTTGAGCGACATGCAAGTAAATGGGTTGAAGCGGTTGCTACCGGCAAGCCTCTCGAAAATGAGGTGCGTTCCCGCCGCTCGGATGGGCAATACCGCTGGCAGTTGGACCGCGGAGTGCCGCTCCGAGATGAAGATGGAAACATCGTCAAGTGGTATGGGGTCACGACCGACATCGAAGATCGCAAACGCGCCGAGGAGGCCCTGGCGGTATTATCGCGCGATTTGCAGGAAAACAAAGCCAAGCTTGAAGAAGCCCAGCGCATCACCCATGTCGGCTACTGGGAATGGGATATTTTAACGGGTCGCGTGAACTGGTCGGATGAGACCTATCGCATCTACGGAATGCAGCCTCAGGAACGTCCTATGGACATAGCTGCCTGTCAGGAAAAGATCTACCCCGAAGATTGGCAGCGAGGCATGGAGGAGGCTCTCGGCGGCGGGGCCGGCTTCAACGCCGAATGTCGCGTGATCCGGCCAACCGGCGAAGTGCGCATCGCCCACTTTCAGGGCGATGTGAAAAGGGACGCGTCCAGCCAGCCCTATCACATGTTCGGAACGGTCCAGGACATTACCCAGCGCAAGCGGGCGGAAGACAAGATCCGTGAGCAGGAATCGGAGCTCCGTCAGATAGTCGACCTCGTTCCTCAACTTGTTGCTGTATTCGGACCGGGTGGCGAACGTCTTTATGCCAACCGCATTGGGCTCGATTACATCGGCCTTAGTCTTGAAGAGTGGCGGCAAGCACCAGGGGATTTTTTTTCGCCCCCGTCGTTTTTTCATCCTGATGACCGAGATCGGGCGGCGCGCACTTATTCCGACAATGCTCGCTCCGGTGGCTCAGCTTACGAATTGGAGTTGCGACTACGCAAACGTGATGGCACTTATCGCTGGTTCTTGGTTCGTTTTAACCCATTGCGCGACGAACAGGGACAGATTACGCGTTGGTATGTTGCCTTGACGGACATCGAAGACCGAAAGCAGAAAGAGGACACTCTTCGCCGGGAAAACGTCGCCCTACGAGAAGAAATCGATAAAGCCTCAATGTTCGAAGAGATTGTTGGAACCTCTCCAGCTTTGCAAGCTGTGCTATCGCGCATTTCTAAAGTTGCGCCAAGTGATTCCACGGTCCTCATAACTGGCGAAACGGGAACGGGCAAGGAGCTTGTTGCGCGGGCCATCCACCGACGGTCAGATCGCGCCTCGCGCGCGTTTGTGACTGCGAACTGCGCCGCTATCCCGCGCGATCTGATCGCCTCGGAGTTGTTCGGGCACGAGAAGGGTGCCTTCACGGGCGCGAGTCAGCAGCGCTTGGGTAGGTTTGAATTAGCAAATGGCGGTACGCTCTTCCTGGATGAAGTCGGAGAACTGCCACCCGAGACCCAAATTGCCCTGCTGCGTGTTTTGCAGGAGCATGAGTTTGAACGTGTTGGCGGGACACGCCCGATACGCGCCGACGTTCGGGTGATCGCAGCCACGAACCGCGACCTGCAGGCCGCTATCAGCGCTGGGTCTTTCCGTAGCGATTTGTTTTACCGCCTGCATGTCTTCCCGATTGAGATGCCCTCTCTTCGAGAGCGAAGAGAGGACATTCCTCTGCTGGTGGAATACTTCATCGATCGCTATGCGCGAAGAGGTGGCAAGAACATAAAGCGTGTCAACAAGAAGACGCTCCAATTGCTTCAGTCCTATCCTTGGCCCGGAAACATACGCGAACTCCAGAACGTCATCGAGCGATCCGTAATACTCTGCGAAACAGAGATATTCTCGATCGACGAAAGCTGGTTACCTCCGCAGCCGTTTCTGACAGAATCGAAAAACCACACTGAACTCCCTCGAAGACTCCTGGCGCAAGAGAAGGAAATGATTGAGGCCGCCCTCAAAGAAACCGGCGGCCGCGTGTTTGGCCCTGAGGGGGCCGCAGCCAAGTTGGGCATTCCCCGGTCAACGCTAGAATCTAAGATCAAGTCTCTGAGAATCGACAAGAATCGCTTCAGGGCTTAGCCGAATTTTTCCGTCTCGGGCAGTATTCGCCTCCAACGACGGTTGAATATTGGCAAGTCTTCCCAATCGTGAATCCGCAGCCAGCACAATGAGGGTAAATGCCGACAGCAGCGTTAGTTGAATGTGTGGTCGATTGCACACTCAGGCTGTGGTTCGCCAAAACTCTGGCCGACTTTGAAATCAATGAGATAGCCGCCGCCCTCCCCGCCCCTGTTCTGTTATAACTAGCCATGTTTCGATTTGTCGGCCTGTGCCTCGGAACGCTGGTTCGCCTCTTGCGTGCCCGTCGGAGTCTCCTACTGGAGAATCTCGCACTACGTCAACAACTCGCCTTACTGAAGCGTCGGCGTCCGCGGCCAAGACTAGACCTGCTCGACAAGCTCTTCTGGGTCGCCGTCCGCCGATTCTGGTCCGGATGGCAACAATCCCTCATTGCGGTCGCGCCCGAAACGGTGGTGCGTTGGCACAGGGGCGGATTCCGCTTGTACTGGAAGCTGATCTCCAAGGTCAGGAGGCCCGTCGGGAGACGACAGACGTCGAAGGAAGTTCAGGAATTGATTTTCCGAATGGCCGTTGAGAACCCAACGTGGGGAGCGCCACGCATCCATGGCGACGTTCTCATGCTCAGTTTTGATGTCTCTCCAGCGAACGATCTCTCGTTGGATGAAACGGGCACCTCGAGATCCGGAGCCAGCCAAGCGCTGGCTTACCTTTCTCCGTAATCACCGGGAAGCGATTGCCGCGATGGACTTCTTCACCGTTCCGACGATCACCTTCCGGGTGCTCTATTGCTTTTTCGTCATCAGTCACGATCGTCGGCGTATCCTGCACTTCAATATCACAAAGCATCCGACAAGCTCATGGATCGTGCAGCAGCTGCGAGAAGCATTTCCATTTGGATCTGCTCCGAGGTTCGTCATCTTTGAGCGCGATGCCAAGTATGGACTGGAAGTCCCCGCAGCGGTTCGATCCCTGGGGGTAAATCCTGTCCGCACTTCGTTCGAAAGTCCTTGGCAGAATGGAATCGCAGAGCGTTGGGTAGGGAGTTGCCGCCGTGATCTCCTGGATCACATCATTGCAGTTGACGAACGCCACCTGAGACGCCGGCTCTCTGAGTATATTCGCTACTACCACGAGGACCGCACGCATCTCGGACTTGGGAAGGGAACGCCAGACG
>WNFP01002845.1_pt1 | contig 15306 bp, 9 predicted proteins | sample 5400201 | NCBI WGS metagenome assembly WNFP01 (sample SAMN13153355, study PRJNA577476) | soil metagenome | isolation source: 115 cm saprolite under Madrone tree | place: USA:California | collected 2016-06-14
TGGCCGCACATGAACGTGTTCGAGAATTTGGCATTTCCATTGATCGCCAAGGGCGGTCTGTCGCGTCAAGCAGTGCGGGAAAAGGTTCGAGAAGCCCTGAAGCTGGTTCAGCTTGACGGCTACGAAGATCGTCCGGCGCCGTTCTTGAGTGGCGGACAACAGCAGCGGGTGGCGCTGGCGCGAGCTTTGATTTACGAGCCTGCTGTGTTGTTGCTGGATGAGCCACTGAGTAATTTAGATGCAAAATTACGGAGCGATATGCGATTTGAACTGAAACAGCTCACTCGACGCTTAAACTTGACCACCTTATATGTGACCCACGACCAACTGGAAGCGCTCAGCCTATCCGATAGAATCGCCGTTATGAACCGCGGGGTAATTCTGCAGGAGGGAACTCCGCAGGAAATATACCGTCTGCCGGCAAACTCCTTTGTAGCGAATTTCATTGGCAGTGGAATGAATATGCTCGAAGCCACCGTGGTCGCTGCAGGCGACAATCGTGTTCAATTGGAAAGCCAGTGGGGTCCCTTTGAATGCATCCGGCCGACCGTTGATTTCGTCCACGGCGACAAGGCATTAATAGGGATTAGGCCCGAAAGTTTTGAAGTATCCGTCGGTGGGCACGCGCGTGAGTGCTCTTCCAATACCGTTGAGGCTCGTGTGGAAGTGGCGACATTTACCGGCGACGGGTTAGAGTTTCAGGCACTAGCTGATTCCAAACTCATCCGAGGAAGAACCAACCCTTGGATCAACCTTGAAATAGGACAACGGATTTATCTTCACTGTCCTCCAGAGCGCTGTCTGCTTTTGTCGAGTGCAGAAAGGCCTCAAGGATAAGTGAAACCTAAGTGCGGCAAAGTTGAAGGGGCCGGCCCTAAACCACCATAGTCCCAACAATTTTCACTAGGGATGCTCCTCCACTAGGGCCCCATCCGTGTACGCTATCTTTAAGGACTCCAAGCGAACATCATTCGGCGGGATGTAAAACGTCGGCGCGCTTGCGGCCTCCAATACACGGTGCGTACCGACTCTACGATGACTAAGTCAATGAACTACCCGCAGCAAGCTGCGGGGTATCGACAAACCCTCTCGGCTTTATGACGCTAAATTCGACGGAGACTCAATCGACGAAGAGGTCTTTAAGATCAAAGAGAGCGAATACAAAGCCAAGGATTGCCAAGATCAAGGCGCAAATCAGAACGCTCGGCGACGGGAATCCTAACTTCTACCAGGACGCTTGCAGAACCCTCGAACTCTCTAAGCGCTTGTTTCCTCTCTTTCTTGAGTCGAGCTATGAAGAGAAGGCCAATATCCTCAAACTCCTAGCTTCGAACTACTCCCTCGTTAAAGCAGACGACGTAAGTATCCTTCCTACATATAGAAAGCCCTTCGACATAATTGCCGAAGGGCCTTCTCGTCTAAACTGGCTCCCCGGGAGGGACTCGAACCCCCGACCAATTGGTTAACAGCCAACTGCTCTACCGACTGAGCTACCGGGGAAAGTTTGAACTAATTATTGATATTTCCCTGAGCCAGCGCAACTCCAAAACCCGCCGGGCAATCAAGGAGAAATAAGTTTCCTTTTTGTAGCATACGAGGCAACCAAATTCTAGGCGACTGGAAAACGAAATAAAAGCAAGAGCTTAATACCGATCGATCGGTAAGGCCGCTTTCAAGGTCCGGTGAAGTCACGCGGACTCAAGACTTTTTAATTCTTCCAACATCCTTTGATGGTGCGTCGCCGGCCAGTAAACGCGGCGGCATTTTGGACACCAAGAAAAACTTTCCTGTGTCGTAAAGACGTAAGGCGGAACAATTTTCTCCACGAATGCCTTATAGCTGGATAGATGCTGGCCATAGATTACGTCTTGCCCCATAACCCGCAGCCACTTCGCCAGCTTTCCAAGCATCCTGTCGGCGGCGAATTTTACGCCCGTGGCGGAGCTTTGCATGTTCGATTTCACTTTTGACATTGAATTGGTCGCGCTTTGGCTTTAGCATATTGGGTCACAGCATGCTTGTTAAGCGCTCCATTGGCGTTGCCATCGTGCTTTTCTGGTGCTTGATGAATATTTTGCTTATCAAGCGCCAGCTTTTAGCCCCGCCTCCACCTATCACACTCCGCGGCATAGAAACCATCAATGAGCGAATACAGGAGTCGTGGGGAGTCTTCTACCGCGGCGTGAAGATCGGCCATGCCAGCCAAACCATCACACCCAAAGCCAACGGCTACCAGATTCTGGACCGGTCGTTGTTGCGCTTGCAGCTCTTGGGGACGACGCAGAACGCGACAACCCAATTAGATATGGATGTAGACCGGGAGTGGACACTCGAAAAGTTCAACTTTGTGCTGCAATCGAATGACGTCAAATTCCATGCCCGCGGCCGTGTGGCGCCCGGGAAACTGGTCTTGGCCCTCGAATCCGCCGGCCATGTCACAACCCGGGAAATTCCGCTCAACCAGCCGCCTTACCTGCTGGCGGCCCTCAAACCTTACGTCGCAACCCAGCAATTGGAACCAGGCAAGGAACATTATTTTTCGACATTCGATCCGGCTACGCTTTCCCAACAGCTAACAACGGTTGTCATCGAGGGCCGGGAACAGGTTCGCATCGGCGCACGAATCGAACCGGCCATGCGGATTCGCCAACGCTTCAACGGCATCTCTGTAACCTCCTGGCTCGATGGCGCCGGCAGAACGCTGAAGGAAGAAAGTCCGGCAGGCTTTTCTTTGGTCCGGCAAAGTCCGTTGGAAGCCCAGAGTCTTTCGACCACGAGCTCCGTCCCGCTGGATCTTATAACTCAGACATCTATCACACCGGACAAGCCTATCCTGACTCCCGAACGGAAGCATCTGATCAAATTGAAGCTGAGCGGAATCAACCTGGCAAACTTTCCACTCTTGAACGTGGGCCGCCAGAGATTGAAGCAAGACCAGCTGGAAATCAGGCGCGAAGAAGTCAACCGGCTGGGCTTCGTCGAACTGCCGGTGCGACAAAAGTTGCTTGATCCCTTCATCCAACCGACCGTGTTCCTGCAAAGCGACCATCCAGAGATTAGCCGGCTTGCAGCGAAGATCGTGGGCGGGGAAAAGGACGCCCGCAAGGCGGCTCTAAGAATCAAAGATTGGGTTTACAAAGAAATCGCCAAAGAGCCCACGGTCAGTATTCCCAACGCGTTGGAAGTGTTGCAAACCAGGAAGGGCGACTGCAATGAGCATACGGTTCTCTTCAACGCCCTTGCCAGAGCGGCTGGGATTCCGGCAAAGACAGTGGTTGGCGTCGTCTACGTGCGCGGCGCCTTTTACTACCACGCCTGGTCGGAAGTTTGGCTTGGGCAGTGGGTTTCTCTCGACCCGGTACTCGATCAATTCCCCGCCGATGCCACCCATATCAAGTTTATCGAGGGCGAGATCGATCGCCAGATCGATATTCTGCAACTCATCGGCAATCTCAAAATCCAAGTGATCGAGGTCGACTAACGTGATCCGACTGATCAACCTCACCAAATGCTACGGCAGCCTGACCGCCGTCGATGCGCTCAACCTCGATGTTCAAAGCGGAGAAATCTTCGGCTTCCTGGGTCCTAACGGCGCGGGCAAGACGACCACGATCCGCATGATGATGGGGATTCTCAAACCCACCTCCGGAGAGGTTCTCCTGGGCGGTTATGATGTCGAACGGGCGCCGGAACAAGCCAAAGCGATCTCAGGATTTATTCCGGACCGTCCCTTCATCCATGAGAAACTAAGCGGCGGCGAGTTTCTCCACTTCGTCGGCAAACTGCACCACGTGGAAAACGAACGTCTACAACAAAGAATCGCGGAGCTCCTGGAGCGTTTTGAGTTGACCCGTTGGCGAGAAGAGTTGGTGGAGAGTTATTCCCACGGCATGAAGCAGCGACTCGTCGTCTGCGCGTCGCTGATACATGAACCGCGCATTCTGGTCATCGATGAGCCGATGGTCGGAATGGACCCCAAAGGAGCGCGGAAGCTGAAAGATCTGTTTCGTTCGCTCTCTGAACAGGGCACCACCGTGTTTCTCTCGACCCACAGCATTAGCGTTGCAGAGGAGGTGTGCCATAGAATCGGCATCATTCAAAGAGGCCGGCTCATCGCCTGCGGCACGATGGCGGATTTATACTCCCAAGCCCAAACCAAACATGGAAACTTGGAAAGCGTCTTTCTGGAATTGACCCAAGACCAAGTCGCCGACGAGGTAGCATCAGGATAATCGATCATGCATGCGATGGTGATCCTTCTCTCGCCCATCTGGCTTTCTTGGAAGAACGATTTTCTGCGCGGAGGCCGGTCCTGGCGTCGTCGCTCACTATTGATCGGCCTGGCGCTGGCCTTTTGGTGCGGCACCTATTATGTCATCCGCCGGGTCTTGCTCTACTTTCAATCCGTCTATGACCTCGGACCGAGCTTGGCTTACCAGCTTTTATTGATCATTCTGCTGACTTTTCTATCCATGCTCCTTTTCAGCAATCTGATCACGGCGCTTTCAACTTTTTTTCTCGCGCGGGATTTGGATCTTGTCCTGTCCACCCCGGTGTCCACCGACTCCTTCTACTATTCGCGCCTCATCACGACGACTTTGAATTCGTCCTGGATGGTGCTTTTCTTCAGCTTGCCGATCTTTGCGGCCTACGGCACGGTCTTTGGCAGCGGAGTTTTATTCTATCTTTGGGTCGCCGTCGTACTACCCCTTTTCTTGATCGTTCCCGCATCCGTCGGTGTCCTGATCATGCATTTGCTCGTGTACTTCCTCCCCGCGAAGCGCATCCGCGATATGCTTTTCTTCATCGGGCTGTTTTCGTTTATGATCATCTATTTTCTTTTCCGCTTCTCTCAACCGGAGCGATTGGTTCAACCCGAAAGCTTCGGCCACTTCCTCCAGTTCCTCGCCGCCATGGAAACGCCGGCGTCGCCGTTTTTGCCGAGCAGTTGGGCAGCGGAAGTTCTCGCCGGGCCGCTCTTCAAAAGATCTACCGGACAAGGGTTTTTCTATGCCCTGTTGGCGAGCTACGCATTTTTCTTGCCCCTAGCGACCTCCTGGGTTTCCAGCGCCGTCTACTTGGCCGGATGGTCCAAGGCCCAGGAATCGAAGCAGGGACACCGCAAGTACGAACTGTTCGAAAGCGGTTTGAATTGGCTCACGCGTCCCTTTCCCTCTGTGTTCGGAGCGCTGATGGTGAAGGACATCAAAACTTTTCTCCGCGACAGCACGCAATGGTCGCAGCTTTTTTTGCTCATCGCCTTGATCGTCGTTTACCTTTATAACTTCAAGGTTCTTCCCCTGGATCGCTCTCCGCTGCCGACAGCGACGCTAAAAACTGTGGTGTCTTTTGCGAACTTGGCCTTGGCGGGTTTCGTACTCAGCGCCGTAGCGATGCGCTTTGCCTTTCCCGCCGTGAGCCTCGAAGGAAGGGCTTTTTGGATCTTGCAAACCGCGCCGATTTCTCTGCGCACCCTGCTGTGGAGCAAACTGTGGCTCAACCTCGTTCCGTTGTTGATCCTCGGAGAGCTGCTCGTGTTTCTAAGCAACCTGCTGCTGCAGGTTCCCGCGTGGATGATGTTGCTATCGCTGGTGACTGTCTTTCTGATGACGTTCGGAATCACCGCCATCTGCGTCGGCGTCGGTGCCCTTTATCCAAAATTCACTTTCGACCATGCGGCGGAAATACCGACAAGCTTCGGCGGAGCGGTCTGTATGATCGTGAGCATCGCGTTCATCGGCGTAGCCGTGATGATCGAAGCCTGGCCGATCTACCTCCTCGCAATGCGAGGGCTGAAGCCCGGCCTATCGAGGGGCCCGGAGCTCTGGGTCATTGTACCGTCCCTTCTCGGCGTGCTAGCCGTAACTGTAATTGCTGTCGTCATACCCATCAGACTCGCGCTGAAAAGCTTGGAGCGGCTCAAAGAGTAAAAGGCGTGTTCAACGTTCAAAGTTCCAGGTTCAATGTTGGAAGATCGTATCGATTGCCGCGGGAACCTGACCCACCAGAAGGAGAGCATGCGTGAATTTGATCCATACCATTTATGAGCCCAGTGGCCCCGGGCCGCATCCGACGATACTGACGCTTCACGGCCGCGGCGCAAACGCCTTCGACTTGTTGGGACTGGCTCCCTATCTTTGCAATGGAAAGTTTCTGATGATTTGTCCGCAAGGGCCGCTCGAAACCCCCATCGGGCCAGGCGCCTTCGGTTATGCCTGGTACCCCATGAGTATGGGCGGCCCGCCGGATATTGGTGCGATCCTGTCGTCACGCGATAAGCTGCAAATCTTTCTCGACGAATGTCTGGCCCGCTATCCCATCGACACCAAGAAACTCGTTGTTCTCGGCTTCAGTCAAGGCGGGGTGATGGCCTACAGCCTGGCTCTATCAAATCCGGAGCGTTTTGCGGTCCTGGCAGTGCTGAGCTCTTGGCTTCCCAAAGAACTCATGCCGGAGCTTGCTATCAAAGAAGCGGTTCAATCGCTGCCGACCCTGGTTCAACACGGAACACAAGATCAAATGATTGAGGTTCAGCGAGCGCGGGACTCTGTGGAACAGCTTCGTGCCCTGCGCGTCCCGCTGACTTACCGCGAGTACGACATAGGGCACGAAATCAGCGGGAAGAGTCTCAGCGACCTCTCGGCGTGGCTTGAAGAGAAGGTTCTGTCTTCGATTGTAATTGCGCGCTGAGTGGATAACTTAGTAGCTTCGAGCCCCCATTTTTTTCGCCATTTCTTCCAAACGCTCAATCCGTTCTTCCATCGGCGGATGTGTGCTGAACAGCGATGCCAGTCCGCCGCCGGTGAGCGGATTGACAATGAACATATGGGCTGTCGCATTGGCTGTGGCGTTGTTTACTTCGAGCGGAATATTTTGGGCGCCCATCTCAAGCTTGCGCAACGCGCTGGCGAGCGCCAAGGGATCGCCGGTAACTTTGGCGCCGCCTTCGTCTGCACCGTACTCCCGAGAACGAGATACCGCCATTTGGATGAGCATAGCGGCGATCGGCGCTACGATCATCATGACCAACAGCCCCAAGATACCTCCACCGCCCTCGTCCCGGTCGCGCTCCCTTCCGCCGAAGATCGCCGCCCACTGGGCCATTTGCGCCAGATAGCTGATCGCGCCGGCTAAGGTCGCAGCAATAGTGCTGACCAAGATGTCGCGGTTCTTCACGTGGGTGAGCTCATGTCCAAGCACCCCGGCCAGCTCGCGTTTGTTTAGAATTCGTCGAATTCCCTGGGTAACGGCCACCGCGGCGTGTTCGGCGTTGCGCCCCGTGGCAAATGCATTGGGAGTATCCTGAGGCAAAACATAGACTCTGGGCATTGGCAGCCCGGCCCGCTGGGTCAGATCTTGCACCACTCCGTAGAGCTCCGGGTCATCCTGAGCGGTCACCTCTTGACCGCCGTACATTTTGATAACGATTTTGTCGCTGAACCAATAACTGAAGAAATTCATGCCGCCGGCTAAAATCAGCGCCATGATCGCTCCCTGACGACCACCGAACATGTCGCCAATCCAGACCAGCAAAGCGGTCAGTACAGCCAACAGGATCGTGGTCCGAAGGGTATTCATACACCGTCCTCCTTTAGTCGTATCCTACGGTTTAAAAGAGCGAAGTCAAGATTGCCCTTCGCTACATTCGTGGTTAAATTTGCGTATGAGTTTGACAAAAATCAAGTGCGATTTGCACAGCGAACACTGGATGTTTCGAGAACATACCTGAGGAGACGAATATGCGCTTTGGAGTAGTTTTTCCCCAGACCGAAATCGGCACTGAACCGATGGTGATTCGGGACTATGCTCAGGCGGCGGAAGAGCTGGGCTATCAGCACATTCTCGCCTACGATCATGTAATCGGCGCCAACCCTGCCAGCCGGCCGGGCTGGCGGGCGCCTTATACGCATCAAGACATGTTTCATGAGCCGTTTGTTCTTTTCGGCTACCTGGCCGGGCTTACGAAGAAAATCGAGCTTGTCACCGGCGTTATCATCCTGCCACAAAGGCAGACCGTGCTGGTGGCCAAACAGGCAGCGGCTTTGGATGTTCTGAGCGGCGGCCGTCTTCGCCTGGGAGTCGGCATCGGCTGGAATCCCGTAGAATACGAAGCCCTGGGTGAAAACTTCAAGAATCGGGGCCGCCGGTCCGAAGAGCAAGTCGAGGTCATGCGCAAGCTCTGGACTCAAGAGCTGGTTACATTCCATGGCCAGTGGCATACCATCACGGACGCAGGCTTGAATCCGTTGCCGGTTCAACGACCCATTCCGATTTGGTTCGGCGGCGGAGACGACCGGGCACTGCGCCGTCTGGCGCGCTTGGGCGACGGCTGGTTTCCATTGCTGGCACCGGACGATAATTGCCGAGCTGCGATCGAGAAGATTCAAAACTATGCCCGTGAAGCGGGGCGCGATCCGAGCCGTATTGGTATCGAAGGACGAATTACATTCGGGCAAGGTTCTGCGGAGGGTTGGATCAAGGACATCGACGCTTGGAAGAAGCTCGGCGCGACTCACCTAAGTGTCAATACGATGAAAGCGGGACTGAAAAACCCCACGGCCCACATAGACGCCATCCGCCGTTTCAAGGAGGCGACCGCGGCGACCTGGTGAGTCAAGACCGACAGGCTGCTGATGAAAACTCGTAGGCTTCGTTGCACTCAATCGCAGGCAATCGTGCTCGTGATATGTGATCGTGCTCGTTTTACGAATATGAGCCACGAACACGGATAACAAAACCTGCGCGCCTCTGAGATCTTTCTGAGCAGCCTGTGAACAGAGTTTTCACCACACTGCTAGACTAAGACTAGGACGTGGCCCGGCTACTTTGTTACTCAGCAGGCTTTGAACGCTCTCAAACGGCTCGCCGCCTTTCGCCACAGCTTCTCGAATCGAATCGATGGCGCGAAGGAGGTTCTTGCCTTCGGCTTCGTATACCGCTTCAAACAGTTTGAGATTCTTTAGATAGAGAAAATAATTAATAATGATCGCGTTGTTGAGCGGCTGTTGGGCAAAGCTCCGAAACCGGTTCGCGGGTCGATTCGCCACCCGTCGTGCCCACTCGGCCTTACTTCGACTAAAAACCTCCTCGCGGAGCCGCAATTTGTCTTCGTAGGGGATATCCCGCGCATAGAGCTCGTTTAAGGTATTGGTGAGACCCTCTAAAAATTCGGAAAACTCAAGCTCCTCCTCCCAAGCTCTGATCGCTCTTTGATGCTCCGGGCTGTTTTCGCCGAAACGGTCACGGAAAAAATTGATGGCCGAGCGCCCGCCGACGAAGTTTGCCGCGCTTTCATTAAAGGCGCCGGCCCCTTTGACGTACACGGTGTTGTGAAATAGCTCGTGAAAGATAACTTCCGCTAACATGACTTTGTCGTAGCGCAGGAGATGCGAAAGCAGCGGGTCGTCGAACCACCCGAGCGTGCTGAAGGCTGCCGCGGGTCGTATGTTCGTGTCATAGCCTTCAGCTTCCAGCGCCTCGGCCGCGGCGTCCGCATCCTCCTTGGAAAAATAACCCTTGTACGGCACTCGACCGACAATGAGAAACCACCACGTGTAGGGACGAAGCTCAGTCCTCGGAGCTGCGGTAAGGATGTAACTCAAGTCCGGCCGGTCGACATAGGAGTAGCTGGAGTAGCTCCCGCCGACGTTAAGCTTGAGAACATCGCGCGCATACTCCCGCACCGCCAAGACCAGCTTCAACTTGTCCTGAGTATCCGGACCAACTGCCGCCTTTTCGAGGTACTGCGGGATAGGTTCCCGGCGCCAAAGAATCTTTCCTTCTTCGTAGGCCGCGCGGATAACGTAAAACGGAGAACAACCGGAGATCACCGAACCCAGGATAGCGAGTGCAATCATGAGCCACAAAATCTTGCGCAAGCTTATTTCGAACCGGTGGAATAAAGCGCTCAACTTCGGCCAATTCTCGCGTCGATCACTCATGGATCTTGGCTGCAGCATGGTAGGTCGCGGGTTCTAACACTTCGCGCTCGTACTGGAGCTGATAGAGACGATAGTAGATTCCCCGCTGCTCCATCAACTCCGCATGTGAGCCCATCTCGCGCACCTCGCCGTGATGCAAGACGATGATACGATCCGCGTTGCGAATGGTCGAAAGACGATGTGCGATGACCAGGCAAGTCCGGTGGCGCATGACTTTCTCCAGGGCATCCTGAATCAGCAGCTCCGTTTCCGTATCGACGCTGGAAGTGGCCTCATCCAGAACCAGGATCTCCGGCTGAAATACCAGCACTCGAGCCAGCGACAACAGCTGCCGTTGACCGGCGGAAAAGTTGCTGCCGCGTTCCCGTACTTGAGCGTAAAACTTTTCGGGAAGCCATTGAATAAAACGATCTGCATTGACGAATTGAGCCGCCTCCTCGATCCTATCCATCGGAACCGAGCGGTCTCCAAGGGCCAGGTTCGCACGCACATCTCCCGAGAATAGAAACACATCCTGCAAAACAACGCCGATATGCTGGCGTAGCGCTTGAAGGTCCCAGTCGCGCACGTCGACGCCGCTGACTTTGATGGATCCCTTTTGGATATCGTAGAAGCGGTTAAGTAGCTTGATGGTGGTGGTCTTGCCGGAGCCCGTGGCCCCGACCACCGCCACCCTCTCTCCCGGCTCGATGCGGAACGACACGCCTTTCAAGACAGGATCGTCCGGTTTGTAATGAAACCAGACGTTGTCGAAAACGACTTCGCCGCGAAACGGTTTTGGAACCACCGCATTCTTGGGACTCTCGATCATCACCGGGGTATCGAGCAACTGGAAGATTCGCTCGGCCGAGGACATGGCGGACTGCATGACGGCGTATTTCTGGCTGAAGTCACGCAGCGGCACAAAGAAGCGGTTGATGTACTCTTTGAACGCCACCAATGTGCCGATGCCGATGACACCGTGGAGCACCTCTCCACCACCATACCAAAGGAGAAGCGCCACACTCACCGAACCCGCTGCTTCGACCATCGAGTAAAGGGACGCTTCATAGAGATTGGAGAAATGGTACGCTTCTCGATGATCCGCGTTGAGCTTATCGAATTCGCGATAAGTCTTCTCCTCTCGCGCAAAAAGCTGAATCACCGCCATGCCTGAGAGCGCCTCGGCCAGGTAGGCATTGATACGCGCGATGCGCTCGCGAATTTGACGGTAGGTCTGGCGTGCTTTGACCCGGAAGAAATTAATCGCCAACGCCATCGGCGGGATCAGCGCCAAGGAAACCAAAGCCAATCCGGCATGGATATAGAACATGATCCCGACGATCCAGAACACCATTACGAAATCAGAGAGCAAGGTCATCACACCCGACGAAAACATCTCTTGCAACACATCCACGTCGGTAGTCATGCGGGTCACTAGGCGGCCCACGGGGTTGCGGTCAAAGTAACTCATCGGGAGTTTCTGCACGTGAGAGAAAACTGCGACGCGCAAGTCGGCCAGGCAGCGCTGGGCCACCAGCATGGAAAGGTAATAGTGGAAGAACAAGGTAATCGTCTCGCCGATCACGGCGCCAAGGAAAAGTAGCCCTACAACCTGAAGCCCCTTAAGATCCCGGCCCCCGATATACTGATCGATGCCGATTTTCATAAGGTAAGGTTGCGCCAGGCCGAAGGCCTGCTGCAGGGGCAGAAGCAGCATGGCGGTCCAAAATAGATGCTTGTAGGGGCCGATAAACCTCCACAGCCGCTTGATCAGCCCAAAATCATAGGCTTTGCCGAGGCTCTCCTCTTGCTGGGAAGGTTCGGCCATTAGATCTGCTCCAACTCCTCGCTCAGCTGCTGCTGTTGGTAGAGGTCGGCGTAAACGCCGCCGCGATCGACGAGCTGCTGATGGGTGCCCCGCTCAATAATCTTTCCCTCGTCCAAGACCAAGATCTCGTCCGCCTCTTTGACCGCTGAGATCCTGTGGGAGATGATGAGACAGGTCTTCTCCTTGAGAATCGATCGGAGCCCATGGAGAATCTCGGCTTCGGTTTGCGCGTCGACACTGGAGAGACAATCGTCGAGAATGAGAACCGGCGGATCCATTAGCAGAGCACGCGCCAAGGTGGCCCGCTGTTTCTGCCCGCCTGAAAGTGTAACCCCGCGTTCGCCCACCATGGTATCCATTCCCTGAGGAAAGATCTCCACATCGCGATCCAGTTTGGCGATGCTTACGGCGCGCGCCAATTCTTCATCGGAGACTTCGTCCCGGCCGAAGGCCAAATTGCGCCGCAGGGATGTCGAAAACAAAAATGGGTCCTGGGGAACATAACCCAGGGTCTTGCGCAGCTCGCGCAGGGAAAGCTTTCGGATATCTTGCCCGTCCATGAGAATCGTGCCCGAAGAGACATCGAATAGCCGCGGGACCAGCTGCGCCACAGTGCTTTTTCCGGACCCAATCCGCCCCACAAGCCCGACCGTTCGGCCGACTGGAAGTGAAACATTGATGTCTTCGACGGCAGCGTGGCCATTGTGCTGCCGGCCATAGGCAAAGGAGACGTTGCGCAATTCGATTCCCTCTTTCAACCGGCGGATCGGCAGCGGCTCTTGAGGACTGGCTATCTCGGGGACGGTTTTTAAAATCTCCTCGAGACGCTTCATTGCCGCGCGGCCGCGCTCGACCAGTGAAAGCATCCAGCCGAAAGCCGCCGTGGGCCACGCCAGCACGTTGAGGTAAGCAACAAACGCGACGATGTCGGCGACGAGCAAGTCGCCCCGAATGACCCGAACGCCGCCGTACCAGAGGACGATTAGCACAGTCAGCGCATTGAAACCTTGCATAATCGGTGTGACGATGCCGCGCATTCTCGCCAGCTCCAGGCTCTTTGCCTGAAAGTCCTCGTTCAGTGCGATAAACTCGCGGGTTTGAAAGCCCTCCTGCGTATAGGCCTTCACCACATGCATTCCACTGAGATTTTCCTGCACGTGACTACTAAGAACGGACATCTGCTGCTGCACCTCCAGGGAGCTTTTCAGGATCCTGCCGCGGAATTTGGCGACCGCGAATATCAGCAGCGGAAAAGGCGCCAAAGCCGCTAACGTCAGGCGAACGTCCATCGAAAGCATCAAAACGACGGCGTAGACGAAATAGACCGGAGCGTTGACAAAATTTAGTATGCCGGGGCCGAGCATGACGCGGACGGCGGAAATATCGTTGATCACCCGAGACATCAAGTCCCCGGTTCTTTGGGAGTGATAGAACGACAGCGGCAATTTCTGTAAATGGGCGAACAGGTCGTTGCGCAGATCATACTCGACGTCCCGGCCGGCGTTGAAGATCAGGGCGCGCGAGTATGTACGTACGAATCCCTGCACCACCGCCGCCGCGCCGATCAATACAGCGTAGAACCTGACGTCGCGAAGCGAGCCGCCGGATTCGATGATCCGGACGGCATCCCGTATCCACCACGGGATCCACATAACCAGGGTGACCGTACCCAGCAGGCATATCCCGCCCACAAGATAACGGCGCCAATAGCGCCCAGCGTAGGTCTTAAGTCGGCCCATTAACCTACAAATTTACTCTAGGGGCAGCGAAACCACAACTTGACAACGCCGCGACGCTCCCTAATAACAGATGCATGACATCGTTAACGACAACCCGACGCGATGACATCCGCAATATCGGGATCATCGCCCACGTCGACCACGGTAAGACGACTCTGGTCGATGCCATGCTGCACCAAAGCGGGATCTTCCGGGCCAATGAGCATGTCGCCGAGCGCGTGATGGACTCCATGGACTTAGAGCGTGAACGCGGCATCACGATCATGGCCAAAAACACAACCATTCGTTACGGCGACGTAAAGATCAACATTGTGGACACCCCGGGCCACGCCGATTTCGGCGGCGAGGTGGAGCGCACCCTCGCCATGGTCGACGGCGTCATGTTGCTCGTGGACGCTTCCGAAGGGCCTCTGCCGCAAACCCGATTCGTCTTAAAGAAGGCGCTCGAGGCTAAACTGCCACCCATCGTTTGCATCAATAAGATCGACCGTCCCGACGCCCGGGTCGCCGAAGTTCTGGACGAGATCTACGACCTCTTCATCGACCTTGATGCCACCGAAGAGCAATTGGATTTCCCCGTGGTTTACTCGAATGCCCGGGCGGGAACCGCGACCCGGGATCTGAAACAACCGTCCGAGAATCTGAAGCCGCTCTTCGATCTGATCGTCGAGACCTTGCCAGGGCCCGTGGTCGACCCAACCGTACGGACCCAGTTTCAAGCCAACAATCTCGATTACAACGACTATGTCGGCCGCCTAGCGATCGGGCGCATCAAAAGCGGCACACTGGCCACTGGCACGTACACGCTTTGCCGCATGGATGGCTCCCAGCAACCGGTAAAAGTAACCCAAGTTTACGGTTGGCGGGGATTGAAGCGAATTGAACTGGCCTCCGCCGATGCTGGCGACATCGTCGCTGTCGCGGGCATCGAAGACATCGGTATAGGCGATACGATCGCCGATCGCGAGAATCCGAAGCCGCTTCCCGCTCTCCGTATCGACGAGCCGACCATTGCGATGATTTTCAGCTCAAATAATTCGCCCTGGGCAGGCCGTGAGGGAGAATTTGTGACCTCGCGTAAGCTCAGAGAGCGACTTTTTCTTGAACAGAAAAAGAACGTCAGCCTCCGCATCATCGATACCGAGCAACCGGACTCCTTCCAGGTCACCGGGCGCGGCGAATTTCAACTCGCGATCATCATCGAAACGATGCGTCGCGAGGGTTACGAGCTGCAAGTGTCCAAGCCCACCGTTGTCACCCGCGAGATTAACGGAACGCTCCACGAACCCCTGGAGTTGCTGGTTATCGACGTTCCCGAAGACTTTATCGGTGTCGTCTCGCAACTCTTGGCCGTAAGAAAAGGGAAAATGATCAAGATGATTCACGCGGGTTCGAGCCGCGTGCGTCTAGAGTTCGCCGTGCCGTCGCGCGGGCTCATCGGTTTTCGCTCCCGTTTCCTTACGGACACCCGCGGAACGGGGATCATGAACGCGCTGTTTGACGGCTGGGCGCCGTGGCACGGTGCCATTCAGTCCCGGAGCAACGGCGCGATGGTCGCCGATCGCGAAGGCGTCGCGACGCCTTACGCGGTCTTTCACCTGCAAGAGCGCGGCATCATTTTCATTCCGCCTGGCGCCCGCGTTTACGAAGGGATGGTGATCGGCGAGTATTCCCGCAACGTCGATCTTAACGTCAACATTTGCCGCGAAAAAAAGCTGACTAATATCCGCGCCGCAGGCCGCGATGAGAATATCATCATCTCACCCCACCGGGAGATGGGACTGGAAGAGGGCATCGAATGGATCGCCGACGAGGA
>WNFP01008892.1_pt1 | contig 15299 bp, 16 predicted proteins | sample 5400201 | NCBI WGS metagenome assembly WNFP01 (sample SAMN13153355, study PRJNA577476) | soil metagenome | isolation source: 115 cm saprolite under Madrone tree | place: USA:California | collected 2016-06-14
TAGCGCTGGTTTTCACGGCTTTGCTGGCGATTGCGGCTCTGTGGCCGCAGGGCTGGCTGATTCGGCTTTTTTGGATGACCGCCGCCGCGTCCATGATTTTCGTACTCTTGCGCAATGTGCGCGAGTACGATGCGGACACTATAGTGCGCGTGCGCAGCTTTTACGGAGCGCTGCGCGTGCGGCAATTCACAAACTGGCTTAAGGAACCGTACCGCACGCTCTACAACGGCAGAATCGAGCACGGCGCGCAGTACGTAAATCCCCCGTCGAGTCTCCTGCCCACCACGTACTACGGACCTGATTCCGGCGTGGGGCTGGCGTTGACGCACTGCTGCCCCAACACAAAACGTGTCGGGGCGATTGGCTTGGGCGCAGGCACGCTCGCAGCGTACGGCAAGACCAGCGATTACTTTCGCTTCTACGAAATCAATCCGCAGGTTGTAAACATAGCCCACACTTCGTTCAGCTATCTACGAGACTCAGCCGCGCGGATCGATATCGTTCTCGGCGACGCGCGCGTCTCGCTGCAAAACGAAGCCCCGCAGCAATTCGATGTGCTGGCGGTGGACGCTTTTTCCGGCGACGCGATTCCCGTGCACCTGCTGACCCGCGAAGCGTTCGCGTTGTACCTGCGTCACTTGAAACCCGACGGCGTGCTGGCCGTTCATACGTCGAATACCTACTTAAATCTGCCTCCGGTGGTGCAGCTTCTCGCTACGGACGCGGGCCGCGAAGCGGAAATGATTGCGAATGACGACGATCACCGCAAGCTGATAGATTCTTCGGACTGGGTGCTCGTCACGCGCAACCGGCGATTTCTCGATTCCATCGACTCCACGGTGATGATCGAGCCAATTTCCGTGCCACCGAATCTGCGGGTCTGGACGGACGATTTCAATAATCTTTTTCAGATTTTGCGGCCGGCTAAATTCAGACAGAGCAGCCCGCGCTAGCGGCGCAGGAGAAGTGCTTACGGAAATGATAAGGAATTAAATCGATTTATATCGAGCTAATTAGGTGCTTTCAATACGGAAATGTACCCATTTTCATTGACTGCGACTCTCGTTCTGCTAGACTCCGCGCAATTTCTGGTTTTCGGTCTGGTTTCCTTCACGTGGCCAGCCGGAAAGAGATTACGTCAATCTTGGGGAGGACTAGGCTTGCGTGGCATCGTGAAATGGTTCAACAACACGAAGGGTTACGGCTTCATTGGACGTGACGACGGCCCTGATGTTTTCGTTCATTATTCGTCCATTATGGGAGAGGGCTATCGTACTTTGCAGGAAGGAGATCCCGTAGAGTTCGAGATTGTGCAGGGACCGAAGGGTCCGCAAGCTGCCAACGTGCAAAAACCTGGCGGCTGAGGTTCACGCTGCCATTTCGTCGCGCCGGCAAAGATGCCCCCTTTGCCGGTTTTTCTTTTTGCGACTCTTTTTTTTCACGGTTCGATCTGCCGTGTCCCTCCCTCCTGCTCGGCCTTTCCCGTCTCGCTCCTTCCAGCCTTATAATCGGCGCATGGACAACAAGACTATCGCCCGCATACTTCGCGAAACCGCACAACTCCTCGAAATCGACGGAGCCATTATTGGCCGGTACCGGAGCTACGAAAAAGCCGCTGAGCTGATTTCCGGAATTCATGAGTCGATTGAGGAGTTGGCTAAAGAGCCCGACAAGCTGGAAGAGCTGCCGGGAATCGGCGAACGCATGGCCGAACATCTGCAAGAAATCTTGAAAACCGGCGACTACAGTCTTCGGCAAAAGCTGCTGAAGAAGTATCCGGTCACGCTGCTTGATATCTTGCATTTGCAGTCGCTGGGACCGAAGAAAGTAGCGTTTCTCTGGTCGAATTTTAAAGCTGCGACGGTTGCAGACGTGGAGAAGCTTGCGCTGGAAGGCAAGCTGCGCGATGTCCCGGGCTTCGGCGAAAAGAGCGAACAGAACATTTTGAAGGCGGTTGAGGCGTTCAAGCGCTCCACCGGCCGCTTTCGGCAGGACGTCGCCGAGGCATCCGCGAATGGGGTCATCGATCACATTCAGAAATACGGGAAAGGCGTGGCATCGGTCACGCCGGCGGGATCGCTGCGCCGCGGAAAAGAGACGGTGGGCGATCTGGACTTGCTGCTGACCCTTGCCGATGGCTTCACCGCGCAGAAGCACATCGACGCTATCGCGGAACACATCCTGAAGTATCCACGAATCAATCAGGTGCTGGCGCACGGGGAAAACAAGGTGAGCTTCACGCTGGACAACGGAATTCAGGTCGACGTGAGGCTCCTGGACAAGGAATCTTTTGGCGCTGCTTTGCTCTATTTCACCGGATCGCGCGAGCATAACGTCACTTTGCGCGGCCGCGCGAACGATATGGGCTACACGCTGAACGAATACGCTCTGGCGACGCTGAAGGGTGAGCGTCGCGTTGCCGGTCGCACGGAAGAGGAAATTTACGCCAAGCTGAAACTGGATTTCATTCCGCAGGAGATCCGCGAAAACACGGGAGAGATCGAGGCGGCCGAGGAGCACCGTCTGCCGAACCTGGTTCGCCGCGAGGACATCAAGGGCGATCTGCACATGCACACGACTGCCAGCGACGGTAAGTGCTCCATCGAGGAAATGGCGGAAGCGGCGCGGAAGCTGGGCCACGAATATATTGCGATCGCAGACCATTCAAAATCCGTGACCATCGCCAACGGGCTTGATGAAAAGCGCATGGCCGAGCACATCAAGAAACTGCGCGCTGCGAACGCGAGCGGCCTGGGCGTTCGGGTCCTGGTGGGCGCGGAAGTCGACATATTGAAGGATGGCGAGCTGGACTACTCGGACGAACTGTTGGCTCAGTTTGAAGTGGTGGTGTGCTCGGTCCACTCCTACATGAACCTGGATCGCGCCGCGATGACGGACCGTATGCTGCGCGCGATCGAGAATCCCTACACCCAGATCATTGGCCATCCTACGGGACGGCTCTTGCTGCGGCGCGAAGCGTTCGATTACGACATGGCGAAGGTGCTCGACGCTGCCGCAAAGCATGGTGTGGCGATGGAGTGCAACTCCTATCCGGACCGGCTGGATTTGACGGACGTTCATTTAAGAATGTGCAAAGAACGCGGCGTGAAAGTGGTCATCGACACCGATTCGCACAACGTGCCGCACCTCCAGTTTATCCGGCATGGCGTGACTATGGCGCGCCGCGGATGGCTGGAAGCGGCGAACGTGATCAATACCCTTCCCGTGGACAAATTCCTCGCTGCACTGCGCCCAAAACCGGGAAGCACCGGGACCAAGCAAGTTGTTACCAAGCAAGCGGCAGCCAAGCGCTAACTACGGAACATTTCGCCTCGGGCTGTCGTATCTTGTCTCAGAAGCGATGGTTACGGAGGATTCACCGATGAATGTGGTCTCGAATCGCAGGCTGACCAGGCTGGGTCTTATCGGAGTCACTCTTCTTGGCGCCTCGGCGCTGCCAGCCACGGCTCGGGCTGAGGAATGGACGAAGTCCTATGCGATTTCGGGCCGGGCGCAGGTTCGTGTGGACACGAATGACGGCTCAGTGCGCATTGCCACCGGGGCTTCCAAACAGGTCGAGTTTCGTGTCATCTATGAGGGTTATGAGCTGAACAAGAACCTGCGCATTGATTCGCGCCAGGATGGGGATAGCGTGCAGCTCAATGCGCGAGTTACCGGCCATTGGGGCTTCTCTTGGGGCGGAGGGCGGCGCGGACCGCGCATTGAAGTCAGCATGCCTAAGGATGCGGATTTGCAGATTGACACCGGGGACGGCTCGGTGGAAACGCAGCCTGTGAATGGGCGCGTCAAGATTCATACCGGCGACGGATCGGTTCATGTGCAAGCTGTAGATGGCAATGTGGATATCGATACCGGCGACGGCAGCATCACCGTCGAAGGTGCCAAGGGCGATATTCGGCTGCATACCGGCGACGGACACATCGAAGCCCGCAACCTCGACGGGCGTGTGGATGCCAATTCCGGCGACGGGCACATCAAGATTGACGGGCGGCTGGATGCCCTGAACGTGAAGACCGGCGACGGCAGCATCGACGCGCACGTCGAGCCCGGCTCCAAGCTTAGTGGCGGATGGAGCATTCGCACGGGCGACGGCAGCGTGGACCTGGTGTTACCGGCGGATTTGCAGGCCAACATCGATGCGAGCACGAACGACGGGCACATCAGCCTGGGAATCCCCGTGACCGTGGAGGGAACGTTCAGTAACTCGCAGATTCACGGCAAGATGAACGGCGGGGGGCAGGCCCTCACGATTCACACGGGAGACGGGTCCATCCGGCTCAGTAAGTCTTCCTAACAGTTCGAGAGCCTGCCGGCGGCCGAAACTGTCGAAATTACCTCGTACTATTACCATAATACTGTAGCGTGAAAAATTGTCGCCATCCCGCCGACACTTGTACAATTTCTGCGTACCATGTGAGTCCTACTGTGCTCCTAACCCATTGAAAATACGGGGCAAGCTTTGGTCCGTCGCGTGCCAACCCAATGGGCGGGAGTCGTCATGATCATATTTCTTCTGACGTTTGCCATTGCAGCACTATTCGCGCTTACCATAACCGGCTCGATCGCCTCGGCTACGCGACGCCGCTCCTAGCGCGCCGCGCTGCGCATCTCGCTCCGCGCATTGCTTAGTACCCCCTGCAAAAAAAGCTGTGACTTCGCAGCCGCTGTCTGAATCGAATGTGCGTGCGGCAACCGCCATGGTCAGAGTGGAACTGTGCGACGTTTACGCCAGCTAGCACGCCCTTCCTCTCCCTCCGTTTGGGCTGAGGTTCTGATTTTCCCGGCCATTTTTGCTTTCCTCTTGGCCGCTCCGTCGACCCTTCGTGCGCAAGGTGATTCCATGGACGGCATGCACGCTGGCATGTCCATCCCCGCGAGTGATCCCGTGGACCCCGACACAACACCAGAAAAGCTCCTCGCCGATAAGCTTGAAAGCGAGTTCAACCACCATCTGGCAGGATTGCTTGTCCTTGTCGCAGGTCTTTTCCTGCTGGCCGATGGGAGTATTCGGGAGCGCTGGCTCGCGGGCCGCTACCTGTGGCCGCTTTGCTTTCTTCTCTCCGGTGTTTTCCTATTGGTTTTCAGCGATACGGAGCTGTGGCCTTTCGATACGCAGAGTTGGTACTTCGGACTTACGCATCACATGGAAGTTTTGCAGCACAAAGTGTTTGCGGTGTTATTGCTGATTGTCAGCGTTATCGAGCTGCGGCGCGCACGCGGAACGTTGCGAGCAAAGTGGTCCGGCTGGGTCTTTCCCGTGGTTGCGCTTACGGGATCGGTAATGCTCCTTTTTCACGATCACCACGGCGGCATGCAAGGGCCAAATCACATGGAGATCATGCAGCGAATTCAATTTCAGCATTTCGGCTTCGCTGTAACCGGGTTCGGAATCGCTTTGTCGAAAGGCTTGTCAGAGACGCCGATTGCGTGGCGGCCCTTCTTTCAGTTGGTCTACGTGGAGTAGAGCAGAATCTTGTGAGCTGCCGCCCACCTTCCCAGCGCCCGCCGTTGGCACCCCGTCAATTTATCGGTGGTATACTTCCGGCTCGATTTACGTCTCGTCATGGAAAAGTACGATCTCATCGTTATAGGGTCGGGGCCGGCGGGCCAACGCGCGGCGATTCAGGCGGCGAAATTCGGCAAGCACGTCGCGCTCGTTGAAAAACTCGAGGTCATTGGTGGCACGGCCATCAATACGGGGACGATCCCCAGCAAAACCATTCGCGAAGCGGTGCTGCACCTTTCCGGCTTCTACTATCAAAGCATCTACGGAGTGAATTATCGCGTGAAGGAACAGATCACGATGGCCGATCTGTCCTTTCGCGCGCAGCACGTGATCAAGACGGAAATCGATGTGATCCGAGCGCAACTCTCTCGCAACGGAATCGAAGTGCTTACCGGCGTTGCCAGCTTCACGGACCCTAACCACATTCACGTAGTGAGCTCGAAGAATCAATCGGACTACGAAGCGGCGAACGTGATCATCGGCACAGGCACGAAGCCCGCGGAGTCGGCACTCGTTCCCTTCAACGGCCGCAACATTATCAACAGCGATCAGATTTTGAGCATGCCGGAAGTACCCAAGACGCTGATTGTTGTGGGCGGCGGTGTGATCGGCGTCGAGTACGCCTGCATGTTTGCTACGCTGGGCGTGCGCGTCACTTTGATTGAAAAGCGTCCGCGCTTGCTGGAATTTGCAGATTCCGAAATGGTGGAGGCGCTCTGCTATCACCTGCGCGACCGCCGCGTTACCTTGCGCCTCAACGAAGAGGTCGAGAGTGTTGAGGACACACCTGACAATGGCGTGGCTGCGGTGCTCAAAAGCAAGAAGAAAGTTTCTGGGGACGCGCTTCTGTACGCGGTCGGGCGCCAAGGCAACGTCAATGAATTAAATCTGGCCGCAGCGGGCCTGGAAGCGGACTCGCGCGGACGCATTGCTGTGGATGCGGATTACCGCACGAAACAGCCGCACATCTTCGCGGTCGGCGACGTAATCGGATTCCCGAGTCTTGGCTCCGTTTCCATGGAGCAAGGCCGCATTGCGGCAGCGAATGCGTTTGGGATTCCCATCCATTCCAATCGCGCAAATTATCCCTACGGCATTTATACGATTCCGGAGATTTCTTTTATTGGGAAAACCGAAGAGCAGCTTACGGAAGAAGGCGTCGCCTATGAAGTGGGCATCGCGTTTTTCCGCGAGATCGCGCGCGGGCAAATTCGCGGAGACACGACCGGCCGGCTAAAATTGATCTTTGCTCCCGACACCAAAGAGCTGCTTGGCGTGCACATCGTCGGAGAAGGAGCCTCAGAACTCCTGCACATCGGACAAGCAGTTTTTGCTTTCAAGGGAACCGTGGAATATTTCGCGGATGCAGTCTTCAACTATCCGACGCTGGCGGAATGCTACAAGGCCGCCGCGTTCAACGGCCTGAACAAGCTGAGGTAAATGGCAACAATGCCCAAATCCGTCGGCGTACTCGTCATGGAACACATCGCGGTCGGCCTGGTGGAGGACAACAAGCTGGCCGGCCCGCTCAATGTCTATCCGGAAAAAGGGACCTCGCTCGACGCGCTGCAATCCATGCCGGCGGAAAATATCGGCGACTGCATCCGGCAGCAAATCGATGCCGTCGCCAAGGGACAGAAGATTCATTCCATCGGGCTCGGATTTCCAGGAGTGATTCGCGACGGAATCATTGAGGATTCTCCCAACCTGCATCAGGTGAAGGGCTTCAATTTGCAGGCCGCGCTTTCGGCGCGAGGCTTGTCGGCTCCGGTGCGCGTCTTCAATGACGCGGATGCCATGGCCGCCGGCGTTGCCGCCACGCGAGACAAGCTGGAAAAACTTATCCGCGTTTGGACACTCGGCAACGGCGTGGGCTTTGGCCGGTATCCTTGGAGCGAGGGCGTGTGGGAAGGCGGGCACTCGGTCGTGACGCTCGATCCCAAAGAGAGTCTGTGCGGATGCGGCGGACGCGGACACCTGGAGGGAATCCTGGGCCACCGCTCGATGCGTTTGCGATTTCTGGATCTCGAACCGGAAGAAGTCTTTGACAACGCCCGCGCGGGGGACACTCGCTGTTCGGAATTCGTGACCCTCTGCCATCGCGCGCTGGCCGCCGCAACAGCTACCAGCATACATATGGACGGTCCTGGGCAATTTTACATCACCGGACGCAATGCGAAATTTATCGACATCGGGCTGCTGGATCGCTTCGTGCACGAGATGGTGAAAATGAGCCCGCTGCAAGGCAGCCGCTTCGAGGTCGTATCCACCAGCGACGAAGTCGGCATCATCGGCGCCGCTCTCAATGCAGAGCGCGCGGCCTCCGTGTCCTCCTAGGACACTCTTCTGATTTGCGCATAATTCCTGCCTAACCAAGATTACGTCAATTTTTTCAGGAGCTGATCGAGCCGCGCACGGTCTGGGTAACCCATGTCGATGAACGCAACAGCCATGCCTTGCGCAGCTTTGATGTTTTTGACGATGGCTCGCGCGCGCACTTCGCCGCTGGGCACATCAAATACAATCTTCACTATGGTACCGACCGGAGCAGGATCCGAAGTCGTGATAAATAATCCACCCAATCCCAGTGTCGCGATCCGGGATACGTAACGCCCGCCACTGTGCTGCCAGGCGACTAGCATGCCCTTTGGCAGTTCAACACGCGCGAACCTGCGTTTCACCGGATGCGAAACTTGTGTCATACGGTAACCCGTTTCCTAGGCTGGGATGCTTTCATTGTGGTCACGGGAAGTAGTGCTGGCAATATATTGTAGAGAACCGTAGGCCTAAGTCGGCAACGTCGCAAGTTCAGGTATGCAGACGTCCCCATAGATGACGCCAGCTACTCGTTGCGGAGGGCTACCCGAAGGCGAGCGCCATCACTGCAATCAGGGTGAAACCCGGGCTCTTGACGAGCATACGGAAGGCGTAGCGGAGGTCTTTCGCAAGCGTTTCCATGGGACACCCTTTCTGCGGAAGGGCTACTGACCTTATGTACGACGGCGACAGCGAAAGTGTTTCGTAATTCTGCGAGAGACGTATACACGATCAAGTCTTAGCGCAGCCGGGAAGGTCCCAAGACTCTGCAAACAGTTGAAGGCCGTGCGATACTCTTGGCGAAAAACAACATCTTGCAGAAAGAGAGCGCAGCGGAATGTACATTCATACTTTCTTGTTTCAGTGGCAGCCGAGCGTTACGGCCGAGATGAAAGAGCGGGCGGCGCGCGAGATTCGCGCCTTGCAAGGGCAGATTCCGGGTTTACTCGAAACCAGCTACGGCGCCAATATTTCTCCGCGATCGCAAGGATTTACCCACGGCGGAGTGATGAAATTCCGGGATAAAGCGGCGCTGGATTCGTATTCCCCCCATCCGGTACACCAGAAGCTTGTGGATTGGCTGATGCCGCTGCTGAAAGTGGCCGCCGAACTGGACTACGAAATATAGGATCGCGTTGGCGGTCGCCAATTAGACATCGCAGAGGTCAACGGCTTGGCGCAAAGACGTTAGCGGGTCGCGGGTCGGCACGAATTCGTGAGCAACGTACCCGTGGTAGTTCGTCGCGGTTATCCCCCGCATCACTCCGTCCCACTGCACTTCCTGCGTGCCATCTAGTTCGTGGCGGTGCGGAACGCCGCCGGTGTGGAAATGGCCGAGCCACTCAATATTTCTCTGAATCGTGGCGACCAAGTCGCCTTCCATGATTTGCATGTGGTAGATGTCGTAAAGCAGCTTGACCCGCGGCGAGTTCACGGCTTGCACCACTTTCAGGCCCCAAGCGGTGTTATCGCACATGTAGTCCTTGTGGTCGACCTTGCTGTTGAGCAGTTCAATGCAGACGGTTACGCCGTGGTCTTCGCCAATTTTCTTCAAGCGATTGAGCCCCGCGATGGTATTCTTCGCGCCTTCGTCGTCGGACATGCCCGCGCGATTCCCGGAAAAAGTGATCACGTTAGGAACGCCGAGCTTCGCTGCAATCGGTATGTTTTTGCCGAAGGCTTCTTCAATCTTGGCGTGATTTTCCACCCGGTTTAGAGCGCTGGCGATTTCGCCGCCGCCCGCGTAACCCATGCTACAAATCAGCCCGTAACGACGTGGCACTTCCCACTCGTCGACATTCAGCAGGTCCATGGCCTTCAGGCCAATCTCCGCTCCGTAGGCGCACAACTTGTCCAGCGGAATATCCTTGTAACACCACCGAGACGCAGACTGGCGGATTCGCCCCTTGCGCGGAACGGGCGTGTTGCCCTGCTGGGACGAAGCAGAGCCAGGCAAGGACGGAAGAGCAGCCATAGTGGCTCCAGAAATTGCCGTTTTCAGCAAACTCCGACGCGATAGTTGAGACATATGTGGGGAGAGTGTACCGAAGAATTGCACGAGTGTGTAGGGATTCTGTGAAACCGGCCACAACATTCGCACCGGTACCCGTGCGGTATTCAGGAATGGCACAGCCGTGGCCGCGATTTTGTTACGCGGCAGCGGCGGCGTGAAACTGTCGGTGGCACTGCGCACAATGCGCGCGGTGGCCGTGCCAGGTCACGCTGAGCGGTTCGGCGCAGGACGGGCAACTTGCTAGCCATTCAGAGCCGCACTCTGGGCATTTGCTGAGCAAGGACTGGGAGCGGCGGAGAGGCTTGCGAGCCTGCTGAAGGTCAACTACGAAACGGCAAGAGGCATTGCCACATACAAGGAAGTGTTGCATTTTGGCTGGACTCCTTAATGGGGGCGGATAGTGTTCCAGGCGCCACTTATCTGTCAATAGAGTTAACTACGTCAGTATTACTACTGATCGTGTATAATAGAAGTGTTACGGGACCTGGCCTACGGCTGAATAAGATTGCTGCGAACAGCGTAGCGCACGAGGTCGGTCACGGAATGCAGGTCTAGCTTCAGCATGATTCTGGCGCGATGACTCTCCACCGTTCTAGTGCTAATCGCCAGCATCGAACCAATCTGCTTGTTGCTCTTTCCGTCGGCGAGGTGGGCGGCAATTTCCCGCTCGCGCGCAGAGAGCGGGCCCACAGACTCTGCTGCTCCAGCGCCCAAAAAATCGTGTCCCTCTCCAGCAGACAGAAGCCCTTCGTCTGCTGCGAGGTGAGCATCGAGGGGCTGCCTGGCGGTTATGTGCGGAGGGACATGCAGCAGATTGGAAATAGAGCGCGTTTCCGACAGGCAGCTTTCCAGAAGCGTCACGGACTGAGCGAAATCGCCGGCCAGACTCATCGAATCATTACCAACGTTGGAGCCATTGCTCCAACTCGAATCGTGACGCCAAGCGGAGATTATCCGCGTCAGCTTATTGGTCAGGCGAAGGAGGGCGGAATCGAGTTCCTTGCCCTTTGTAAGCTCCAGAACAATGGCACCGACATGTTGCACCTCCCCAGCTCGATTCTTGATTGGGATGTAGCTAGCATTCCAATGCCCCGGCGCGTCTCGTGCGGGCAACTTGGCCTTTAGTTCAATGTTCGTTAGCGGCTGACCTGTAGCAAACACTTGCTCGAATGCGCGCAGGACCTTCGCGGCGGCATTTCCCAGCACAGCCTGTATCGCTTTGCCGAGATGAGCGGCCGCAGGAAGGCCATTCATAGACGCCAGGGCATGATTAATCGCGCGGAAGCGGAGCTGCCGGTCGCAAATTGCCACTCCCACAGTCGAACTCTGAAAGAGCGCGGGTAGCAGGTCATAAGGCTCACCGAGAGCCCTGGGGAGAGAGAGCAGCCGCACGCCGCCCGACCCTTTAATGGAATGCTTGAGTCGCATGCTTGCGCCACCTTGCAGTTGAATTACTCGACGTGGTCGCGGAACCAAACGTTGCCGATACTATATGACTCAGTATTGTCTATGTCAACAGTAATCTACTTTGACCACCCTGCACATATAGGTGCATCGCACAATACAGTCGGCTGGTCGGCGTTCCAGGAACAAGTGCTCACTAGTCCGCGACTCGCGCGACCCAGCGAGTGAAGGTAATTTGCAAATCGTGCTGCATTCGCGCATCATTACTGGCTTGTTTGGACGCGGCGCTGAGGTTGGGAACGGACGCCGAGAACTCCCTCCAAACTCAACGCACTCTTCTTTAACTAACGGCGGCCCAAGAACCATTAGGGCTCCTAGTTTAGATTTCAATAAGGAGTGGCATGGAAAAGCCAGGAAAAATTGCGCCTGCAAAAGGCAAGTTGGGCGTGCTGTTGCCGGGAATGGGCGCCGTTAGCACCACGTTTATGGCCGGAGTCGAGCTGGTGCGTAAAGGAAAAGCTCAGCCGGTGGGCTCGCTAACGCAACTCGGCACGATCCGGCTCGGAAAACGCACGGATGCCCGGTCTCCTCTGATTAAGAAATTCGCGCCGCTCGCCCACTTGAACGATCTCGTATTCGGCAGCTGGGACATTTTCAAGGACAATGCATATCAAGCAGCCACCAACGCCGGGGTGTTGAGCGAAAAGGATCTCGATAAGGTCGAAACGTTCCTTTCCGGCATTACACCGATGAAAGCGGCGTTCGATCGCGAATATGTGAAACGGCTCGACGGCACATATGTGAAAAAGGGCAAGACCAAGTACGACCTGGCCCTGCAAATCAAGGATGACATCGAGAATTTTCGCAAAACGAAGCGCGTGTCGCGACTGGTTACCTGCTGGTGCGGTTCGACGGAAGTGTTCATCAAGCCGGAAGAAGTGCACTCGACGCCGGCGAAGTTCGTCGAGGCCATGAAGGCCAATCACCCGGCCATTGCGCCTTCGATGCTGTATGCCTGGGCGTCGGTCACCAGCGGGGTGCCGTTCGCGAATGGCGCGCCGAACCTTACGGTGGACATCCCCGCCATCCAGCAGCTCGCGCTGGAACACAATGTTGGAATTTGCGGCAAGGACTTTAAAACCGGGCAGACACTCATGAAGACAGTACTGGCGCCGGCTTTCAAAGCACGCATGTTGGGATTGGAAGGCTGGTACTCCACCAATATTCTGGGCAATCGCGATGGCGAAGTGCTCGACGATCCCGGATCGTTCAAAACGAAAGAAGAATCGAAGCTGGGCGCGCTCGAATACATTTTGCAACCGCAGCTGTATCCGATGCTGTATGGCAAGGTGTTCCACAAAGTGCGCATCAACTATTATCCGCCGCGCGGCGACAACAAAGAGGGCTGGGACAACATCGACATTTTCGGTTGGCTCGGCTATCCCATGCAGATCAAAGTGGATTTCTTGTGCCGCGATTCGATTCTTGCGGCGCCGATTGTCCTCGATTTGGTGTTGTTCCTGGATTTGGCGCAGCGCGCCGGGATGCGTGGCATCCAGGAGTGGCTCAGTTTTTATTTCAAGTCACCAATGACCGCCCCAGATCTGTATCCTGAGCATGACCTGTTCATTCAGCTGATGAAGCTGAAAAACACGCTGCGCTGGATGATGGGAGAAGAACTGATCACGCACCTCGGGCAGGAGTATTACGACTAGCGAATGTAAGCTCTATCCGAAAAGATGATTTGTGCGATTTGTTTTTCTGTTGAGGGAAGCGAGTTTTTTCGATTTGACGCTTGGAAACACAGCGCGATACGCTAACCGCTCGATGGCCAGCCATTTTGTGCCTATAACTTGCCCGCCGGATTCCGGTACAACCCAAAATGAGGAGACACATGTCGACTGAATTGCGTAATTTTCTTGCTCTGCCCTACGACGATCGCGTTGCGCCTCACAAAGTGCAAGAGGATCGGATCAAGTACCTCACCGACGAGAAGCGCATCAAGGCCGTGACCGTGCTCTTCAGCGACCTCGAAGGCCGTTTGCACATGCTCGACTACGACAAAAAATTCCTGATCAAGAGCTGGGACAATTTGACCTTTGATGGTTCGTCGATCCGCGGATTCACCGCGCAACGCGAAAGCGATTTGCGCCTGGCCATGGACTGGGGCGCATTCTATTGGGCGCCAGCGGATGTGTTTGGCTCCGGAAAAATTCTTGTTTTCGGGCAGGTGATCGACAAGGACGGCACGCCGTATTCAGCGGATATTCGCGGACGGCTCAAGGGCTATGCCGACGAGTTGCACGAAAAGCATGGTTACACGCTCAACGCGGCTAACGAGATTGAAGGCTTTCTGTTTAAAGGCTCCGACGCCGAGCGTCGTTTTCACGAAACGCTAAGGTTCGAGTACGTCAATACGGGTGGCTACTACCATTCCTTGCCCGGCGATCCGCTACGCACATTCATCGATACCACGGCTGAAGTGCAGCGCGCGATGGGTTTCCAGAACGAGAAGGACCATCCGGAAGTGGCGCCTTCGCAATTTGAAATCAACTACAGCTACGGTGAGGTTGTCGCGGCCGCCGACCAGATTCAGCTCTATAAGCTGATCTGCCGGCAGGTGGCTACCAACATGGGCTTCACCGCGTGCTTTCTGCCCAAGCCCGTGGTTGGTGTCAACGGCAGTGGCATGCACACCAACGTGTCCATCAGCAAGAATGGCAAGAACCTGTTCTGGGATCCAAAAGGGGAGGAAAAGCTTAGTAAGGCCGGCTGGGAATTCGTCGACCGCATCCTCACGCACGGTAATGACATTTGCCTGTTGTTTAACTCTAGCGTGAATGCCTATCGCCGCCTCGATCCGCACTTCGAGGCACCGAACCAGCTTAAGGCATCGCCGGTGGACCGCGGCGCGATGGTCCGCATCCCCATCGGAAACGAACGCAGCATGCGCACCGAAGTGCGCGCCGTCGCTCCCGACGCGAACCCTTATATGGTCATGTATTCTATCTTCAAGACTGGTCTGGACGGCGAAACCGCTAAAATCAAAAACCTCCGCCAGGCGGCGCGGTATCTGCCGGACAACATCTACACGGCGATCGAGGATTTCGAGAAAGCCGATTGGACGACGAAGCTGTTTGGTGCGGATGTGAAAGGACGTTACGCCGAATTAAAACGCGCTTCGGCCGACCGTTGCCCGCGACAGCTTGGCACGGTCGTGAAAGCTCCCGAGGTCCAGTTCCACCACGAAGTCTACAACCAGTTTTTGTGGAATCTGTTTTAGGCCGATAGTGGCGCAGCATGCTGCGCCATCTCTTCCTTTGCCGCTCCGGCCTTCAGCGCGGCTTCGGTGTGCACTACGATGCAGCCGTCGCAGTGGGTAGTGACGGCCACCGCCAACGAGATTAGCTGGCGTGTTTTCTCATCGAGCTTCCCTGTTTTGGAATTCGCCGCGCTCAATGTCTGATAGCCGCGGACCGTATCCGGGCTCAGTTTCATTAATTCGCCAAGCGTCGCGCCGATCTGTTTGTGATACTCACTCCAGTCAATCATCATGCGATTCTCTCCTTCATTGGAATTCTGCAATGCGCGAGTATACCTCCGCGTTGTGGGGGCCGCGTGATTTGTTTGTTGTTGTGGTATCTTCTTTAATTCGCGCTGGACTCTCGCCAGTTCCGCCGAGCGGCATCTGCTGTCAACAACACCACGTGCAAGGGGTCATGAAATCATGAGGAATTCGTATAACGGGCAAGCCGTTCCGGCTGACGGAAAAGGCATTGAATACAGCGGCGGCGAGCTGCGCGTGCCGGACGCGCCGATCATCCCGTTCATTGAAGGCGACGGCACGGGGCGCGACATCTGGAAGGCCTCGCGGCGCGTGTTTGACGCCGCAGTCGAGCGCGCTTACGGAAGCAAGCGGCACGTCGCGTGGTTTGAAGTCTTCGCCGGCGAGAAAGCATTCAACGCGTTCAAAGAGTGGCTTCCGAACGACACCGTCGATGCAATCCGCGATTTTCGCGTGGCTATTAAGGGACCACT